>ENA-ORUU01000135-ORUU01000135.1-human-gut-metagenome-genome-assembly--contig:-NODE-135-length-76708-cov-7.17046_pt1 | contig 76708 bp, 55 predicted proteins | sample MGYA00242085_ERZ509221 | MGnify/ENA primary metagenome ERZ509221 (study PRJEB26280, sample SAMEA2338809) | human gut metagenome | biome: human gut; feature: human-associated habitat; material: faeces... | reverse complement strand
TTTTCTCTCTTTCGTCCGTCAGACCCGATACAAGTACGTAGAACAATAACAACGGAAGGAACTTCACGACTCCCATAAGAGCCATTCCCGAATCCACCGCCCATAAACAAGACAGAAGATATCCGAACACAAGCACGGCAAAGGCAGCCATATTCAGATCCCACGCTGCTGTGATACGCTTCTTCACATACATTCTGTAAAACAAAACTCCGGTCAGTACGATTCCGGTTACCGCAGACACCGATACATAATACCCGCCGCCCAATATTCCGACTATCACTATACACGTCATTAAAATCAGCATTTTTATCCCGCCCCCGCTCTCGCAGCTTTTACTTGCTTTTATTTGTTTATCGCTATTTTCTGATTTTATTTTTATCACTGTTTTCTGACTTGTTTTTACTTTTGTTTGTTTCCGTTTTTCTTCTTTATCAAGTAAACAACGACGCCTGATAAAATCATAACTCCGAAAAATGCAGCCAGCGCTTTAAAATCTTCAGCTGATAATTTTTTCGATTTCTTATCTTTATCCGCCTTATCAGCATCTTTTTTCCCGCTGTCACCTTTCCCTTTCTCATCTGATTCGGACGAATCTTTTTTATCATCGCTTGATTCCTTGTCAGATTTTGACTTGTCTTTGTCCTTATCTGATTTTTTGTCCGATTTATCGTCCGACTTCGATCTGTCTGATTTGTTCTGATCTGTTGAAACTACGGCAAGATCTCCCACAACTTTCTCCTGAAATTCTTTATCCACACCGGAAACTTCTCCTGTAATCGGGTTACTGGACTCCGTATTGTCTACCACTTCATCCGGCTTCATTCCGATTGGGAGCTTCTCCGTACAGTCTTTTTTTAATTTAAACTTCAAATCAACGATAGATCCTTCATTTTTCACTGTATCCGGAACTACATACACAACGATTATTTCTGATGATTCTTCAATATGGTTATAATCAAATATTCCGCCTCCGGCTTTTTCAATCAAATCTCCTGCCTCCAGCGACTGAAATTCCAGAACTTCTTTGTCATAATAAATAGAGATCTGAAAGCCGCCGACTTCCTGGCCTGTATTAAACTCTACCGGAACTGTTACGACGTCTCCCGCTTTTCCTTTTTGATTATCTACATGAAACTCCGTATATACATCTTCCGCCTGAACATTCATTCCGAAAAGACAGACCATGCATAAAATTAAAATAAACTGTTTTATTCTTTTTCCTCTCATCAACCTCTATTCTCCTTACGCTCTTTCCCTTTTATAACATATATTTTTTGCACCTTTTCGGAGCTTTTTGGTATCAAAAGAAATACAATATCATCTACTGTTTTTCTTTCTTCTGATACCAAAAAGCTCCCTGTCGGTCAGTCGCCAACAAGGAGCTTTCTTTTAACTTTTATCTATGCGTTCTTTTTTTGAAAATTACTACGCCTACAATCGCTGCTATGGATAAAAGCATTGCTACTACGAAACCTGAGATGTGGTTGCTATCTCCGGTCTTTACTGCACCGCCGTCAGCCGGTTTCTCATTCTTATTGTTTGTACCGTTTGCTTTTGCTGTTACTTTCAAAGCGTACTCAGCCGTCTTATCTCCAACCTTCGCTGTGATCTTTACATTTCCGGCTTTTACAGCTTTAACAACACCATTTGCATCTACTGTTGCTACTTTTGTATCAGAGCTGCTCCATACAACTGTTTTGTCATCTGTTGTATTTGTCGGATTGAATACTACGTTAAGTTTTGTTGTCTTTCCTTCTTCAAGAGAAGTTACATCACCTTTGATTTCAATCGACTCAAGCGGAATTTCTTCTACTGTTATATCATAAGTAAGTGTTTTCTCAAAGTCTGTGTTTGTTGTTTTTACTGTAATAGTAATCGTCGCTTTGCCGTTTTTCAAAGCTGTTACCATACCATTTTTATCTACAGAAACAACTTTTTCATCAGATGATGCAAATGTATATATTACATTATCTGTTGTATCGATCGGATTCAGTCCGATTTTAATTTGATGTTTCTCACCTTTGAAAAGTTCAGACGGATTCTTCATCTCATCAAGCTTAACATCTGTCAGGTGAATTTCTTTTACTGTCACTGTACAAGAAGCTGTATGTTTTCCATCGGCTGTTGTTGCTGTGATTGTAGCTGTGCCTTCTTTCAGTGCTTTTACTGTTCCGTTTGCATCAACTGCAGCTATATCCGCCGCGCTGCTTGTCCATTTTACTTCACGGCTATCTTCTGTATTGCTCGGAATAAACGATACTTCAAGTTTCTCTGTTTTACCTTTCAGAAGATCTGTAATTTCTGTTTTATTCAGCGCAATACTTTCTGTATGGATCGGAACTTTTACTTCACATACTGCTGTGATCTTATTGTTTGCTTTTGCTGTTGCGATAACTTTTGTTTTTCCGCCTGCAACTGCTGTAACAACACCATTTTCATCAACTGTTGCTACGCTCTCATTTTCGCTCTTCCATGTAACAGCTTTTTCATCTGTTGTATCTGCCGGAAGATATGTTACATTCAGGTTTGCTTTCTGACCTTTTTCAACTGTCACCTTGTCCGGTGTCACTTTGATGCCTGTCAATTTTGCATTAACCGTAACTGTACATTCAGCTTTATGTGTACCTACTGTTGCCGTAATCTTTGTTGTGCCTGTTGCTTTCGCTGTAACGACACCATTTTTTACTGTTGCGATCTTTTCATCGGCGCTTGACCATGTAACTGTCTTATCATCTGTTGTATCTGCCGGTGTATAAATCACTTTAAGAGCTTCACTGCTCTGACCTTTGGAAAGTTCCAAAGCTGTTTTATCAAGTGAAATTCCTGTCAGTTTCTTCTCCTGTACTGTAAGTGCACAAGTTGCTGTAAGTTTTCCGACCTTTGCAGTAATTGTTGCGCTGCCGTCTTTTAATGCTGTCACTTTACCGTTTGCATCAACTGTCGCTACGCTCTTATCGCTGCTCTCCCATGTTACTGCTTTGTTATCTGTCGTATCTGCCGGATCATATTTCACTGACAATGTCTTTGAAGTACCTTTTTTCAATGTAAGAGTTGCCGGATCTACAGTAATTTTTTTCAACGGATTGTTTACTGTGATCTTTACACTGTCGCTCTTGCCTGCTGCTGTCGCTGTAATTGTTGCGTTTCCAACGCCAACCGCTTCAACTTTACCTTCGGAATCAACTGTCACAACATCTTTATTGGAACTCTTCCATGTGATCGTCTGACCTTCCAAAGCATCTGCAGGTGTTCCCGTTACTGTAAGCGTCTCGGAAGTACCTTTCGTCATTGTAAAGTCTTCTTTGTTGATCTTAAGAGAAGAAAGTTCGATTACAACCGGGATTCTGCCGTTCACAATTTCTTTTCCGTTTTTATCCACTGTTTTAGACGGAATAGTATTTTCCGGAACAGGGTCAGCATTCTCATTCGTATTTCCTACGTAACTACCATGATCTTTTCCGACTATTTCTGTCTTGCTATTTGCAGTCACATTATCTTTAACTACTAAATCAAATGTATAAAGCAATACTTTTTCTTTTATCGGATAGTCATCGCTCATATTAAGTGTTAAAAGGACTCCACCCTTTGTATTTGCAAGACCATCGTCTTTAAATATCATTTCAGCCTGATCTAATACCCTATTCGGGTCAGTTTTCATACTTCCTTTTACATATGTGTATACTTGCGGATCAAAGTATACCTCACTAGCAAGCATCATAGTCTCTTTGCCCGGAGTAAACCAACATTCTACATGAATCTTATCACCGGGTTTTACTTCTGTAACATTCGTCTTTACCGTATAAGACGATTCGTTCGCAGCCTGTACATCCATCTGCGGAACTGCCACAAATCCCGTGATGACCATGACCAGAGCCAAGACTAAAGCTGCGATCTTGTTTAGCTTCTTTTTCATCCCTTTTTCTCCTCTCCTATATTTTGATGATGTGACTAGTATTCCTAGTAAATCCACTTAAACATAATTATTATAGGACTTTATTTTTATTTTTGCAACGCCTATAAATGAATATTTACCTCTGCTTCTTTTATTTATCTATTTTATACATTTTATTGCAAAAATCAGGGGGCGCACACACATTTTCTTCGGCAATACATACAATAATCATAGAAAAAACGAGCCGTAATGCCCCTCTATACGCGCTTGCTTTTTGAATATTTAATTTGTTTTCCACAAAAGAAACTAAAATATTTACATCAATATATTATTTATGGAGGCATTATGAATATAAAAGGACTTGATGTCAGCGAATTTCAAGGAGAAATCAACTGGGAACGGGTTAAAAACGCAGGCTATCAGTTTGCTATGATTCGTGCAGGTTATGGATTCAATACGATTGACAAACAATTTCAGAGAAATGCTTCTGAATGCAACAGAATCGGTCTTCCGATCGGAGTTTACTGGTTCTGCTATGCTGTCAGTCCTGAAACGGCTATTCAGGAAGCCGACGGCTGTCTGCGCACCATTCGTAATTATAGAATTGATTATCCTGTCTGCTATGATATTGAACAGGCGTCCGCCGCTTATGCTCTCGGAGAAGGTGTCACTATCACTCCGGCTCTTGCAAAACAACTCGTTTCTTCTTTCTGCAATCGTATTGAAGCAGGGGGCTACTATGCGATGTTTTACACAAACCGCAGTTTTTTAGACAATTATCTCGGAAATGATCTTGCAAAACGATATGCATTCTGGTACGCCCGCTATGCGTCTTCCTTCGACGGAACAGACTGCGGTATGTGGCAATATACAAACGAAGGAAGTGTTCCCGGTATCGGCGGAAATGTAGACCTTGATATCGGCTACATCGATTATCCCGGCATCATCCGCCGGGCAGGACTTAATCACCTGTCTGAAACTGCTCCGCCGCCCGCTCCTCCCTCCGCTCCGACATATATCACTTATACGATTCAACCCGGTGATACATTAAGTGAAATTGCCGAAAGATTCGGAACAACCGTCTCTTCTCTTTCCGCTCTGAACGGTATTTCCGATCCCAATCTTATTTACGCCGGAAATACACTCCGCATTCCACAAGGCGGGAATTCTGCTCCGGTTTATTACACCATTCAGCCGGGAGACACATTAAGCGAAATTGCCGAAAGATTCGGAACGACCGTCGCTTCTCTTTCTGCCTTGAACGGTATTTCTGATCCCAACTTAATTTATGCGGGAAATACACTTCTAATTTCTCAATAACTTTCAGTACCGACAGATTTTTTTATCTTTTCTTTTCAATAAAGCGCGGTTTCTTTAACTATCTAAATTTAAGAATTTCATAACTTTTTTTCGTTTTCTTTTAGACATTAAACATACTTTAGACACATTTTGAAGATATACTGTTCAACAGATAGTTGATAAAACAACTATCTCCCCCCTCATAAAGTAAAGACATCCCGGATAACCGGGATGTCGCACTTTACTCTCATTCCTTTAGATAACTATAAAAACAACGAAACCCGTTAGCCGGAAGGTTAGCGGGTTTTCGCTGTTTATAGAACTGTTCATCTCGTCTGTGGATAGTTCTTAGACAATTCACTATAACTCTAAAAATCATTATTCCTATTGTTTTCGTATCAATTCCCTTTTTATCGCAAACAGCAGTAAGAAAAGTGCAATCATCATTCCGATATGAGACAATCCTGCCAGACCGGACAGCATCCCATTCCCCATTTTTCCAAGCTCTATTCCGAGAACCTGCACAATTCCGCGAATAAGCATCATCACCACCATGGCAGGCAATGCGATATTATAGAGAACAAAAAATTTCTTAAACAAAAGATTTTCCGCCAACATTGTTACTTTTGCGAAAAGAGCCGTTATAAGAAATAACAATGTTCCCATCACCAACAGATGAACATGCAGCACTCCTAATGTAGTCGGCTCTGTATATCCGTTCCATTTTGTAAATTCCCGATAAAATACGCCTCCCGCCATTGCAAATATAAAATAAACAATCGCTGTATTTATAATTCTTTTCATATGTATCTTCTCCTTAGTTTTTACTCCTCATCTTTTATGCATCTATACTTTCTCTATACTTCCTCTATACTTTCTCTATGCTTTTTCGTTTACTTATGCTTTCTTCCTGTAAGCCTGTATATAATTTCTTCCAAATAAAACGCCTGCCATGAAAAGTGCCGCTCCCAATCCTGTGTAAAATACAGCTATAAACCGCTCCGGCAGTAAATGGAATGAACGAATAATAATCCCGAAACTTATCATAAACGCCATAATTAAAAATGATTTCAAATCAAAAAATTTATAAAACAGTTGCTTTTCTTCTTCATATCCTTGAATTCTTATTGTATGTTTATTTGTCAACTTATAAAATACCATGAACCAAAAGAGAAGAAACACGATAATTGTCACGATATAATTTATTACAGTCTGATATTCAGCATAAGTTTCAATCCCGATCCTCAAAACGTTAAATCCTGCGATCATCCAGACAAGACTTGCCAAAAGCAAAAGAGTCTGTTTCTTTATCTTCATAACCCATCTCCGTTCCACATCAACTCTTTCTCTTAATACAAATAATTTTTTACAAATTCCAAAAAGGACTCTTTTTCATTTTGTTTTTCCAGTAATATTGATAAAAACAAGGTAAATATGTAGTCCGTAAAAATTTCGGCAGTCAGATTTTCTGTAAATATCCCTTGACGTATTTTTTCATCATTTTCCAAAAAATGTGCCATTTGATTTTTTAACCTCAGAAAATATACTTCCATCGCCTTTTTTCCTTCTTGTCTTTCTCCTGCCGTAAACCCCAATGCATGCATGGAAAAAAATTTCGGATAACGGCTTCGGCTATTTTCAACACCTTCAAACAACAGGTTTAAGTATTCCACAATATTCTCGCATTTTTCTAAAGTTTTTCCCATTTGAAATATATCTTTCCACACTGCCTCTATTGTAGCAGACAAAAGTTCTGATTTTGAAGAAAAATAATTATACAAAGAACCTAGTGCAATTCCGCATTCAGATGCAACGGTTCTCATATTTACTGCGGCAATTCCTTTTTTTGCCACAATCCCACAGCTTACTTTCAATATTTCTTCTTCCGACGTAACCGCTCTGCTCAACTCTTATCACCGTCCTCTTTATTCTATTCTCCTTTCCCGCTTTCCCTTTTCAGTTTTTTTAATATGAACATTGTTCATGTTAATATTCTATACAATATTTGTCAAGTTTTTTCTCCTGTTTTCCAATTTTTCTCTTTACTCTCTTTTTACAACTTCAAAAGAACCGATTCCCAAAAGAGAATCGGTTCTTTTATATCGCCTCACAATATTATATTATGAAAACTTTATTCTTATTTTTGTTCTTATTTTTTCTTTTTATTTTTGATAATAAGAACTGCCGCCACAACGGCGATTGCAGCCACAAGACCCGCGATCGGAAGCCATACGTTCTTATCGTCGCCTGTCTGTACCGCACCGGAATTGTTCTTTCCTTCCTCTTTGCCGGATGTCGGAGGAACTTTTCCTTTCTCTTCAACAGTCACGTTGACCGTTACTTTCCTGAATTCTTCCGGAATTGTGATTCCTTCTTTTGTCTGAAGTGTTCCTGTCAGTTTATATGTTCCTGCTTTGTCTGCTTTATACACATCTGTGTTCCATACGATTGACAGTTTATCTTTCGCCTTGTTATCAAGTGTCACTTTCACTTCTTTCGGAAGGGCAAGTTTCTCTGCCGGAGTTCCGAATTTCACAGTAAGGTCAGCAAGTTTTTCTACTGCTATAACCACTTTGTCTTCCGGCTGCGGCGGGTCTACTTCTCCGCCTTTTTCTTCTACAGTTACGTTGATCGTTACTGTCTTGAAGTTGTCAGGAAGTTTAATTCCTTCTTTTGCCTGAAGTGTTCCTGTCAGTTCGTACGTTCCCGCTTCGTCTGCTTTATACGCATCTGTGTTCCACTCTACTGACAGTTTGTCTTCTGTCTCGTTATCTAATGTTACTTTTACTTCTGTCGGAAGAGCAAGTTTCTCAACTGAAGTTCCGAACTCAACCGTAAGATCAGTAAGTTCTTCTACTTTTGTAACTACTTTGTCTTCCGGCTGCGGCGGATTTACTTCGCTCTCTTCTACAATTACATTGATCGTTACTGTCTTAAACTTATCAGGAATCTTAACGCCTTTCTTCTTCTGAAGTTCTCCTGACAGCGTCTGTGTTCCGATCTGATCTGCTTTGTAATTATCTGTCGTCCATTTTACTTCAAGTACATCTGCAACACGACCGCCTTCCAGTGTAACATTTACTGTTTTTGGAAGATCCAGTTTATCAGCAGCAGTTCCTTTCTTCACTTTAAGATCGGCAGGTTTCTCTACGCCTACAACTGTCTTTGCATTCCAGTCGTCTACCGTCAGGTTAATTACTGCAGGTACAGCTTTGTTTCCTGATGCATCTACAGCTACGATACGGATACTGTAGCCTTTGCTTTCATCCGCGTTTTTCAATGTATATTCTGTCTTATCGCTTTCAGATACGATCACGCCGTCTACATATACAATATATGTAACTTCGCTTCCTTCCGGATCTTCTGACGGAGCCCATGTGATCTTCACATCTTTTTCACCTTCTTTTACTACGCTGATTCCACTTACCTGTGCCGGAGCTTTTTCATCTGCCGCCGCCACTGTCGTGAACGGCTCGCTGCAAAGAGCTTTTTCCGACTCTACTTTATTATGGTTTACTCCTACGATCATAAATACATAAGATGTACCCGGTTTCAGATTCGTAAACCGCACCGTTGTCTCTGTTGTTGTCACAGGTTCTCCTGCATTATCCGGAACAGTATCTGTAATTGCTTTCAGCGCTTTTGCTGTTCCTTCATGTTCTACAGCATATACTTTATAAGACTCTGCCCTTGGAAGTTTCGTCCATGAAACAGTTGCTTCTGTACTTGTAACTCCCATTACAGTTGCTTTTGCATCTTCCGGAATCGTCGGAGCCGGAATTTCTGCCGCTTCAAGTTTTGCACCTGCTGCGTTCAAGTCTGCTGCAAGCTTATCAGCCTGCTCTTTTGTCGTCTTGTCGTCATTCATTCCCTTAACGGCATTGTCGTATGCTGTCTTAAACTCGTTCCACAGATTTTCTGCGTAATCGTCTTTATTCAAACCGCTGTATTTTTCAATCGCAGCCTGAAGCGCCGATTTATCAACAGAAGCCGCTGCCGGAGTGAATACTTCAAGATAATCAATGTTTACGTTAATGTTTCCATGATCTGTTGCCGCTGTAAACTTGATTGTATGTTCTGTATTTTCCAGATCTGTCTTTTCAAATACACACTGCTGCGGTGATCCGCCGGCTTTTTCTTCCCAAAGAACTGCATCACTTTCTGCCTTTCCGTCCAGTTCTACAGTAAATTTGCCTTGCGTATTATTTTTCTGAGCATAGAATTTAATGCCTGTTCCTGTAAATGTATAGCTGAACCAAGCTCTTTCTGTGCTTGTCTCTGTCTTCGTTCCGCCGTGATGCTTATCTGCCTCACCTGCATACGGATTGTTCCAGCCTGTATCACTCCATTTGATCTTCGGATTTCTTGCTGTCTTATCATCCGAGCAGTCTTCGATGATCTCTGACTGTGCTGTCACATCAGGAATTGCAATCGTAATCTCGCATGTACCTGAAATTTCAGCATTCTCTTTCGACGTTGCTTTTACTGTCACAACACCGTTTGCTGTTCCTGTTGACAGAAGACCGTTTTCATCGATCGTAGCTGCCGCACTGCCTGATTTTGTTGTAACAGACCATGTAACACCTTTGTTAAGCGCCTCTGCAGGAGTTACTTCTGCTTTCATCTGAAGTGTCGATCCGGCTTTGCTTACTGTTGTCATTCCGCTTGCAGACGTTACCTCTACTTTTTCAACCCGCGCCGCTTCTGTATTCAATACATTAAACGCGTCAAGCTCTACTTTATCTCTGCTTGCAGATGCATTTTTCTCGCCCATCGCCCGAACTTTGACCGTATGGATTCCGTATTCAAGCGTCTTACCTTCTTGATTCTCTGTAGAGAATATTTTCGCCTGTCTGTGCTGCTGCGCTGAATAAGTATCTGCTGTTGCCCATACTTCTCCGTCGATAGAGATTTCAACTTTACCTCTGTCGTTTTGTGTACAGGAGAATACTTCGATACCCGTTCCGCAGAATGTAAGTTCCGCTGTCTCTGTTCCTGTCGGGTCTTCTAAGTATTTCACTGAATCGCCGTAGTTTCCTTCCTTGCTGATCCAGTCGCCCCAGCTTCCTGTATATTTGATACGTTCGTCCTGATCGTCGATCATGCCGATCATGTTGCGGCAGTCATCTACCGTTGCTTCCGAACTGAACTCGCTTTCTTTTCCGTCGATCACAGCCGTAACTTTGTACTTCAATGTTCCGAGCACATCCCAAGCGTCTGTGTCTGTCCATTCTGTCGCTTTCAGTTCTGTCTGAACCTGTACCCACTCGCCGCCTTCAATCTGACGGTATACATTATAAGATACTTCTGTTCTGGCTTTGACCGCATCCCATGTAAGAACTGTCTCTCCGTCTTTGATCTTCGTTACCTTAAGACCTGTAGGAGCTGCAGCTAATGTATTATCAGGGATAGCAGTGATCGTATATGTCTTTCCTGCTTCTGTATTGAAGGAAATACGATCTGAAGTCACCGGTGTGATCTCAACGAGGTTTCCGTCACTGTCTTTTACAGTTGCAAGTGAAAGATTTGCGTACTGAACAACCGCTTCTCCGCCGTTATTAGAGTGGATCGAAGCTTCTGTCAGTTTGTTGTCTGCCCATGCCATATCAACCGCAAAATTACCACGGGCAAGCAGACCTTTCACATTACCTGTTCCCCATGCTTTCGGAACTGCCGGCATCAGGTCGATGTGACCCATGTTGCTCTGAACAAGCATTTCCGCAACTGCCGCTGTGTAACCGAAGTTTCCGTCGATCTGGAACGGAGGATGTGTATCCCACAGGTTTGTTATAATCTTTCCGCTTTTAACCATCTTGGTCAATACATCGTGCGCCTTATCGCCTTCTGCAAGTCTCGCCCATGTTGCTGCACGCTGAGCCATAGCCCATCCTGTCGATTCATCCGTTCTGTTCTGCATCGATACTTTCGCTGCCGCCAGCCACTCGTCATTCTGAGCGATCAAGTCTCCCGGATATAATCCGAGCATATGGGAAATATGACGATGACCATATCCTTCTCCCATTTCATGACCATTCTCATCTGTATTTAATGTTGTCTCGTTATACCACTCTTTGATCTGTCCGCTGTCACCGACCTCGATCGGTCCTTTTAAGTCAGCCTGATTCTTTTTCCACTGTGCGACTTTTGCTTCGTCGACTCCCAAAGCCTCTGCCGCTGTGATCGTATCTTCATATAACTGCCAGATCAACGAATGCTCATATGTATTACCTGCAGTTCTCGGTCCGTGCTCCGGTGAATAACTCGGAACAGATACAAGCTTTCCATCATTATCGCGCATCAACATTTGATCGTAGAGCGTCGCTTCTTCTTTCATCATCGGGTAAATATGAGTTCTCATGTACTCTGTATTTCCCGTAAACTCATAATATTCCCAACAGTTCTGGAGAATCCACGGAACACCTGCCGGAGACCAGCCCCAGTCGAATGACCAGCCCGGATTCGTCCATCCAAACGGGTTGTTCTGTGTATGCGCCATAAATCCATTTTCAGGATTTGCTTCCGTACTCTCAACGCCTGCGTAAATCTTCGCCGTAACACGTCCCGGCTCTCTGAGCGAATCTACATAGTCGATCAGCGGCTCTGCACATTCCGCCATGTTTGTCGTATATGTCGGCCAGTAGTTCATCTGCAGATTGACATTCATATGATAGTCCGAATGCCATGAGGAGTCATTCGCTCCGACCCAGATTCCCTGCAAGTTCGACGGAAGAGTTGCTCTTCTTTCATTCTTCGTTCCGTCTTCGTTCACAGGAGTCTCTCTCGATGATCCCATCGTCAGATAACGTCCGTACTGGAAGAGCATCAATTCCAAATAACGTTTTTCTGTTTCGGAAGCCGTTCCTTTTTTATATGCCTCCAACAGCTTATCCGTTGTCTTGTCAGACACTGCCTGTCCGATGTTAAGATCTAATCTTCCGAAAATATGATCGTAATCATTCACATGATCTTCTTTTAACGTCTCATATCCGCCGGCTTTTACTTTCGCCTCAGCTCCGGATACATATCCTTTTATCAAAGCAGCGAGCTGTTCTTTTGTCTCGCCTGTACGGTATTTCGGATAATCGTTTTTATAATCCGTTCCGATGGAAGTAATGATCGTAATCGCCTTCGCGCCGCTTACCGTGATCTTACCGCTTTTCGAGTCGTCTTTGATCTGCCCCGCCGTTCCGTCATCTTTGATAACCTTTGTATAAGAACTGAACTTCAACTGGTTATCTGTAAGCTGTCCGTCGATCGCGATCGCATTGTCAGCTACCTTTTTGTCGAATGTTCTCGCATAAGAGTTCGTACCCGCAGCACTTTTACGTTTTGCCTCATCCGGCTCTACGCGAACGTCAAAATCAAGCGTTCCGCCGTCTGTTGCAGTCAGACGTGTTACAAGAACGTTGTCAGGATAGCTTACGAAGTTTTCTCTTGTATAGTGCGCTCCGTTGAGATCATAATTCACTCCGGCTACCGCCGTGCGAAGATCCAGATCGCGCGAATATCCCGAAACGTTATTCTTTGTAACATTTTTGAAATCCAGATACATATTGCCATAACTTAAATAATATCCGTATCCCTGTACTCCGGCGTCATCGCTGACTCCGATAAGCTTGCCTGCGAGATTACTGTCAAACCCTTCTCCGTTTTTCAGTTTCTCTTTCAGCTGCTTCATAACTTCGCCGTTCTGACCATTCGATTCAATATTACCGCCGTTATATTCCGGTCGGCTGTCTGAAGGCCCGCCGGACCAAAGCGACTTTTCATTCAACTGAATTCGCTCTGTCTGAACACCGCCAAACACACTGGCTCCAATCGCGCTGTTTCCAAGCGGAAGAGCCCATTGCTCCCACCCCGTATACGAATTGGGCGCCTCTTCATCATACCACAAACGCAAAGCATTTCCCTCCGTTTCCTGTGTCTGTGCCAAAGCAACGTTATCCTCGGCCGCTACAGAGAAAGGAGCTGCCGATACAACAGTCGCCATCGCAAGTGCGACAGATAACGCTTTCCCGCCTGCTTTTGAAAGCTTCCTTTTCATCTTTTTCCTCCTTTAAATTCGCACAGAAGTACAGCCATAAATAAATTAAGCCGAATACTCCGATGCTACGTTGTACTGTTTATCATATCACACTTTTATTATATTTTGTTATATTTTTATGATTTAAAATAGTAAGTTTTTTATATTTTCGCTTTTTTACACATAAATTCAAGGATAGCCGCAGCCATTTTTTGTATATATAGTCTATACCGCGTCTATCCTTTTCTCTTTTTACGTTATATTTACCTTATACACAGGTCGATTTTCTCCGATCTGTCACCTGCAGTTCTTCCGATAGATGATTTCCAGTCCTTTCAAAACAAGATCATCGTCTCGAATAATCTTTCTTCTGCAATGAGGAATGATTTTTTCCGCCACTCCCCCTGTCGCAACTACCGTTACATCGCCGTCCACTTCTTCTGACAGTCGATCGATCAACCCGTCGATCGCCGCAGCGCTGCTGTAAACGATACCGCTTTTCATACAGTCCACCGTATTTTTTCCTATAATATGCCCCGGTTCTTCCAGACTGATCCCGCCAAGCTGAGACGCATTGGCTGTAAGGGAATCAAGAGAAACTCCGATCCCCGGATAAATCATGCCGCCGATATAGTTTCGGTTTTTATCTATAACACAAACCGTGTTTGCCGTACCCATATCAAAAATAAGAAGAGGCGTCGGATATTCCGCAATCCCTGCCACCGCTCCGACAACAAGGTCGCTGCCAAGCTGCGCCGGATTGTCGATCCTGATATTTAATCCGGTCTTGATCCCCGCGCCTACGATAAGGACTTCCTTTTTTAAAATCTTTTCAACCGCAGCTTTTACAACCATCGTAATCTGCGGAACAACCGACGAAATGATACCGCCTTCTAAATCTGCCTTTTTAATATGGTAGATGTCGAGTACGTTTTTAATATCGATCGCATACTCCAGTTCCGTCTTTGTCTTAACAGTTGAAATCCGTTCTACGAACACGCATTTTGAGCCGTCAATGCAGCCGAGCACGGTGTTTGTATTTCCGATATTAATAGCCAATATCATTTCTAAAACCAAGCCTTTCTCTTACATTCTTTTTCAAAAGCGCTCTTCCGATACATAAAGTCAGCACACCTGCCACGATTGCTTCCGGAACGCCGTTTATCCCGATAATAGAAAGAATAAATGTGTATACGCCCGATACCGCCACATTATTTGCCGATGCATATGCTTCCCTGAAAAACAGAAAAATCAGATTCATAACAAGCAGCGTATTTGTCATTGCGCCCGCCACGCCTGCAGTCACAAGTCCAATGCTTGACACACCGGTCTTTTTTGTTTTTTCATTTGAAAAACGAATGATAAGCTTATATACATAATACGGTATAATTCCCACAAGTATGCGGGGAAGAAAACAGATAATCACACTTCCCCATCCGCCGCTTACGCCTGCAATACTGTAAAACGGAGTAAATACAAACGATGTCGGTGTCGGATTCATCGTATTGTTAATAAAACTTGTCAATCCAAAAAGGAATCCTAAAGCGCCGCCTTTTTTCGGTCCCATCAAAAGCGAAGCGATAATAACCGGGATATGTATGATCGTCGCACGGGTAAATCCAAGCGGGATATATCCGAGGAAAGGGGTAAAAGCCATCACACATATGACAGCTCCGAATATTGCCACCTGAACCATACTCATTGTACTGAATTTACTTGACGAGCGCTGTTTCCCCGACGTCTGCCGATCTTTGCTCGCGGTCTTTAGATCCGCTGCATACTGATCTGAGCCGTATACTTCTGCCGTATTCATTTCTTCCGCACATGATACTGTGCTGTTTTCTGTTACTGTTTTGTTTTCCATGTCTGCCTCCTTGTTATCATTCCCTTTCGGGATACAATACATTTGCTTTTTGTCTGCTTCTTATCGTTCCCTTTCGGGATACAATACATTTGCTTTTTGTCTGTTTCTTATCAGACTTTTCTGGCTTCTGCAATCATCGTCAAAAGTTCTGCGGCTGTCTCCTCTTTTGTCATTTTCCCGAGTGAAACTTCCTTCTCTTTCGTGATGACCGTTACGACATTTGTATTTCCGCCGAATCCTGCGCCTTCCACATGAAGACTGTTTGCGGCGATCATGTCAAGCCGCTTCTTTTCCAGTTTTCTTTTTGCATTTGCAATCAAGTCTTCCGTTTCCATTGCAAACCCGCATAAAAACTGCCCCTGCTTTTTGTGTGCTCCGAGATAAGCCAAAATATCGTCTGTGCGTTCCAGCTCAAGCGTCAGATCCGATCCGTCTTCTGTCTTTTTCATCTTGCTGCCTCTTATGTGTTTCGGTCTGTAATCCGCCACTGCTGCCGCTTTGATAATGATATCCTGTTCCTGCGCCCGTTCCTTAACTGCCTCGAACATCTCCTTTGCGGAACATACATTTACAACATTTACAAATGCAGGTTCTTCCTCGGCAGTTGGCCCTGATACGAGCGTCACCTCAGCGCCTCTCCTTGATGCGATTTTTGCAATAGCATAACCCATCTTTCCGGTAGAATGGTTTGTAATATACCGTACCGGATCGACCGCTTCCTGTGTCGGGCCTGCCGTTACAAGGATCTTCAAACCTGCCAGATCTTTTTCATATGCGATTTCCTGCAAAATGACATCGAGCAGAACGTCCGGCTCAACCATCTTTCCGGCTCCGGTATCTCCGCATGCAAGGTATCCCACTGCCGGATCTACAACACCGTATCCGTATCCCTGCAAGATCTTTAAGTTGTCCTGCACGATAGGATTTTCATACATGTTCGTGTTCATCGCAGGCGCGATAAATTTCTTACATCTGCATGCCATAACCGTTGTTGTCAGCATATCGTCCGCTATGCCGTGGGCGACTTTCCCGATCACGTTGGCGCTTGCCGGTGCGATCATTACGATATCCGCTTTCTTTGCCAGAGACACATGCTCCACACTATACTCAAAATTACGGTCAAACGTGTCTACAAGACACTTATTTCCCGTCAGCGTTTCAAACGTGATCGGATTGATAAAATTAACCGCATTTTTCGTCATAAGCACATGTACGTCCGCATGAAGCTTTTTCAGCGCACTGGCAAGATACGCGATCTTATACGCAGCGATACTTCCGGTAACTCCGAGCAAAACTGTTTTGTCTTTTAACATTTTCGTACCCCCTTTCCTTTTGCTCCGCTTCATTATATTGTATCGTATATAAAAAATCAACCTGAACAAATCGTATGTTCAGGTTGAGATCCGCCTTTTTTCAGGAAATGTATTCTCAAAGAAAATCACTGTCTGCATTACGCATTTTCCGAGTTTTTCTGAATCTGCACATGCTGCGTAAGCTTACACAGCAAAATACCTCCCGTACTGTTTCCGAGAATCATAATAAGAAGCGGAACAGCATATTTTGTCGGTGTACTTACAAGACCAAAATAAAACATATTTGCAATACAGTGCTCGAATCCTGCCAAAATAAAGACCGAAACGCAAAGAAAGACTGCGATCGTGCCTAAAATATTCGGCTGTTTTTTAAATGTTGCCACGGCAATATACATCAGCATTCCACAACAAACAGCCAGCAAAAACAAACTAATATATGTATCTGACAATTTCGTTTCTACGATCGGGCCCGCCTTCTCAACCAATCTTACTCCGACACGGGTTTGTTTCATAAGAAACGCCATAATATTAACACCGATTCCGTTTCCGATCAAAGTAATCAATGTCTCGGCACAATTTTCTTTACAGATATATCCGATCTTGCCGGTAAACAAATTCAATTCCAAATTGATAATCGTAAAAAGTCCTAATCCGAATAAAAATGACGCCACGATTGAATTGTCCATATTCAAAAAAACAGTACAGCCGATCCCGATCATCAACCCGGCAACAACAGATTTTTTTAAAGCTGATAAATATTCCATACCTCACCTCGTTCTTTTTCTTCTAAAATTGTAAGTATTCTTAATTAAATGTTGTATAAAACCCGACGATACCGCCCCGGCTCGCAGGCACAACGTGCCTATTATACCATAAATACCGCAAATGTATAGAACTCTTTTTCCGTTTTATTAATCTTCTGTTTAGAAATTTTCGTATTCTTTTATTCTTTCAACATACTTTAGACATATTTTCTCTTTATACTAAGTATCAGATAGTTGATAAACAACTATCCCCCTCATAAAAGTAATGATATCCCCTGAACAAGGATATCACGCTTTACTCTCATTCCTTTAGATAACTATAAAACAACGAAACCCGTTAGCCGGAAGGTTAGCGGGTTTTCGCTGTTTGCAGAAACTTTTACGATTTTTAATCGACTGTATTTCACGATAAATATGTTGTTATAAAAAGAAACTTTTGCTAAAATAAGACAAGGCACTACATGAGAATGGTAGGCGGTTAGTCCTTCAACAGAGAGACCGAACTCTCTGATTACATAGAAATCCTGTTTGCAGGAAATCTTGGAAAGGAGGGCTTGACTTATGAGTGATTTTGAAATGCTCTCCATCGTACTAATGATACTTAGTATTGTTGTAACGATTCTGATAGCGTACATAAATCAATCAAAAAAGTAACCGCCCCTCGACCAAGGAATACGGTTACTTTTTTGTAACTTTATCAAATTTGGACTAACCAACTATCAGTAGTGCCTTATTTATATCTATAATATACCATCCATTAAGCACATTGTAAACATGTATCTTTGTAAATGCGTAAACATTCCTTTAGATAACTATAAAACAACGAAACCCGTTAGCCGGAAGGTTAGCGGGTTTTCGCTGTTTATTATCTTACCTTTTTATTACCTTACCTTTTCCAATGGAAATGTAACACTCCACTTCCCTTTAATGTGCATATTACTTGTTGTGAACTTTCCATAAATAACATAATCCGAAACATTTTTATCTGACAAGTCAAAGATATATTCGCTGTACATATCTTTTTCTCCTTCATCTGTAAAGAAAGAAATACTTGCTTCACAATCAAGAACATCTCCATCACTGTTCTTCAAATAAACATATCCATGATTATCCGTTTCAAGCGCAGAATCATATCTGATTTGAATATGAAGTTTTTCTCCCACATATCCTATCGCCGTAAGAGCAACTCCCGAAACAGGCGAATTTATATCTCCTTGAGATACGAGAGCCTGAAAATCTTCCATATACTTTTCACTATTTGCACCACTCCCACCCAAAACACTATACGGAGTAAAAATCTTTGCCGAACCGCTATTCTTATCCAAATTTAATGTCGATATTAAACCTTCATACGTTTCTTTATTACTCAATATTTCCCGCACAGAGAAAGTTATTTTCTCATCTGCAATATCATACTTATCCCATTGCGATATAGAAATCAAAAAAACGGCTGTTTCCGTCTCTGCATCATACTTTATATTTTCACATGAGCTACTGCAGTCAAATGAGGTATTGATACTAAAACTATCAAACAAATCTGTCGTTTCATCAATCCTGTCTTCCTCCAAATCTTGTACAGAAATAAGTATCTTCGCCTCTCCGCTCTCTACATAAGCAGAAATAACCTCTATTTTAATACCATTATCCTCACTTATCATACTAACAGGCTTTAACTTTTGGGCTGCTGACGGAGACAACGTATAGAGAAGTTCATAAGCCGGAGAAAAATCCGCAGCTACCAATGTCGAAACAGATAATATAAATACAAGTATAAATGAAGCCGCGGCAGCAACGCTCTTTTGTAAAATAGAACTCTTCCCTGTCCTTTTCTTTTTTCTCTGAAAATCTGCAGCTTCTTCGATATATCGATCATTAATATTGCCAATCGCATCTGATATATCCTTTTTTCTCATACTTCAACGCCCTCCTTTTTTAAATATCGTTTTAATTTTCCTCTAATTCGTGAAAGCCGGACTGATACATTGTTATTACTTATTTGAAACCTTTCCGCAAGATCTGAAATACTATCAGAATACCAATAACGGCGAACAAACATTATTCTGCTTCTCTTATCTAACGTTTCAAGAAAGCCGTCAAGTAAATCCGACAATTCATTTGCTTCCATGTCCTGTTCGACAGTCATTACTGCCATAAGACAGTTCTCCAATTCCTGCAACGCCACATCATAATAGCTGTTCCGCTTAATACAAGTGTTCTCATGGTACTTCGCAATAGATATATTTCGGATAATCCGGAATATATAAGCCCTTAACGGATTTGGATTTTTAGGCGGTATTGTATTCCATACGGCAAGGTATGTATCATTTACACATTCCTCTGCATCACGATGATTTTTCAAAATGTTGCCTGCAATACGTTTACACGCCGTTCCGTATTTTTCCGACAATTCTATAAGAGCCTGTTCCTCTCGCTTATAGAGCAAATCAATAATTTTACTATCTTCTCCCAACGTATCATCCTCCTCTCAGCTATATACTAGAGATTTATCCGCAAATCTTACACCTGAAAACAACAATTTTAAAACCTTTTAAACATTTAATTTCCCCCTGCTTGCAGAAAGTCCTGAAAGGAAGTGCTTGCCAACACTTTAATCCATCGTGATTACTTCAATCCAAATCACACTATATAAAACTGCGGAAACTCAAGGAAAATGAATATTGCATTCAATATTTGCATATGCTATAATGCCAGCAGGCAAAAAGAAACGGCGTATCCATGTTGAGCGTCAACAAAAAACCCACGAGTGCACACCTCGTGGGTTTTTCTATTCCTACTTTTTAGGCATGGGGAGGATTAACCCCATAGGCCGGTTGCCGATTATTTTGTCGTGAATTACTTTACAAAATCAGCATGGCATCTCCAAAGCTAAAGAAACGATATCGTTCTTTCACCGCTTCTTCATAAGCCGCCATAACATGTTCTTTTCCTGCCAGCGCGGATACGAGCATAATAAGAGTTGACTCCGGCAAATGGAAGTTTGTGATCAGGCAGTCCAGCGTTTTAAAACGATAACCCGGATAAATAAAAATCTCCGTCCAGCCACTGCAAGCCTTTAAACGTCCGTTTTCATCTGCCGCAGATTCAATCGTGCGGCAGCTTGTCGTTCCGACACAGATCACGCGTCCGCCCCTGTCTTTGGCATGGTTGATCTTCTCCGCTGCCTCTTCATTTATCATATAAAATTCCGAGTGCATATGATGATTTTCCACATCGTCAACTTTGACAGGACGAAATGTTCCCAAACCTACATGTAATGTTACTCTTGCAATATCAACGCCTTTTTCTTCAATTTTTCTGAGTAGTTCCGGCGTAAAATGAAGTCCTGCCGTCGGAGCGGCTGCTGAACCTGAATGTTCTGCATAAACCGTATTATATCTGTTCTTATCCTGAAGCTGATGCGTAATATACGGCGGAAGAGGCATTTGACCGAGCTGATCTAATATTTCTTCAAAGATACCTTCGTATTCAAAATGGATCAGTCTGTTTCCTTCGTCCACGATATCGACAACTTCTCCTACGAGCAGCCCGTCTCCGAAGCTGATCCGTGTTCCCGGTTTTGCCTTGCGTCCGGGTTTCACGAGCGTTTCCCATACATCATCCGCTCCTCTTTTCAGAAGAAGCACTTCGATCTTCGCTCCGGTTTCTTCTTTTGCTCCGATCAATCTGGCAGGGATTACCTTCGTATCATTTATCACGAGACAATCGCCTTCATTCAAATAATCGATAATCTCACTGAATACATGATGTCCGATCTTACCGGTTTCTTTGTCCACTGTCATAAGTCTGGAAGAGGAACGGTCTTCAAGCGGATCCTGCGCGATCAACTCCTCCGGAAGATCATAATAAAAATCACTTGTTTTCATATTCGGTTTATCTCCTGTTATTTCTAAGAAGCAAGCCTTGTTTTATTGTGTTCTAAGCTCTGCGCCCATTTTCTTTCCGAGTTTTTTCATAACCTGTTCGGCGACGCTTTCGATCTCCTGTGATGTCAGCGTTTTCTCATCAGATCCGATCGTCAGTCTGATCGTTACGGATTTTTTGCCCTGCGGAATCTGTTTTCCTCTGTATTCATCTACAAACGATGCGTCTTTTAAAAGGGCGCTTGCTTTCTTTTTACCCATAACGGCATCATAAATGTCATTCCATACTGCATCGGAATCAAAAAGCATGGAAATGTCATAGTCTGTCTCAGGATACTCTGCAAGATGCTCGAATTTATTCGTTCTTGATTTCAGCGGTTTCAGTTTTGAAGCATCCATTTCAAAAAGAATCACAGAAAGATTCTTAATGCCGCATTCCATAGAAACTTTTTTCGCTACAAGCCCCATATCGCCGATTTTCTCGTCATCAAGGTAAATATTCAGCCACACAACATTGTCAGCCCATACCGGCTTTTCTTCTTTTTTAAACTCATACGCTTCCATATGCGTATATCTCGGCATATACTCAAGAACTCCTTTTGCCTCTCTGAAAAGCATACCGATGTCCTTTACGCTGCTTGCAAATGCCGCTCCGATATGTCTGCGCTGTTCAGGAAGAGATTCCGTCTCATCATATGCATTTGTGTAGTTTTTATCAAAGAACACCTGAGCCTCTTCAAAGATAGAAAAATCATTAAAGTAACGCTCGTTTTTCGCAACCGCCTCGCAAAGGTTCGGAAGAAGAGAAGAACGAATGCAGCTCATATCCGGCGCCGGAGGTGTAGAAAGTTTTAAAACGCCGTCCGTGCTTTGCAGAACTGCGTTTACAAACACATCGTTCATCCACGGATAAGTGTATACTTCCTGCATTCCACAGCGTATTGCAAGATATTCTTTAATATTTCTTACAAGACTCTTATCTTTCTGATTGATCGAGTCTGTAAATGTCGTCGTAAACTCTGTCGCCTCGAAATTATCGTATCCGTACATTCTGGCAACTTCTTCCATCACATCGTCTTTAATGGAAATATCTCCTGTCGAACGCCATGTCGGCGCTGTCACATGCATGTTGTCTCCGTCGATCTGAACATCGAATCCAAGCTGCTCTAATTTGCCCTGGATTTCTTCGTTTGTCAAATGTTTTCCAAGTCTCTTCTCAAGCCATGTCAGATTAACGTCAATCTCTGCTCTGTCGAGTTTTTTCACATAATTATCGCAGTATCCTGTCACCTGAAGTTCAGGATAAAGCTCTTTAAAATACTTCATTGAAAGAGCAAGCGCCTGATCGCATCTTTCAGGATCGATTGCTTTCTCATATCTGGAAGACGCTTCTGTACGCGTATCGTAACGAAGCGCCGTACGGCGGATGCCTGTCGCTTCAAAGTTTGCCACTTCAAGAATCACGCGTTCCGTCTTCGGCAGGATCGAATCTTTCGCTCCGCCCATAACTCCTGCAAGAGCAACCGCGCCTTCGGAATCTGTGATTACAAGATCATCTGCGTTTAATTCAAGTTCTTTATCATTTAAAAGAAGCAGTTTCTCACCTTCTCCTGCATGTCTTACAACAATGTGATCCGTAATATTGTCCGCGTCAAATGCATGTGTCGGATTTCCTGTTGCAAGCATTACATAGTTCGTGATATCAACAAGCGCATTGATCGGACGCATTCCTACTTTCCAGATTCTATTCTGCATTTTATACGGCGCAGGTTTTACAGCCACGCCTGACATTTCAACGCCGATATATCTTGTACATCTGTCAGGATCTTCTATCTCGACTTTAAAATCAGACTGAACGTCTGCCCGGAAAGGCTCGATCTTTGCAAGCGGCAAGTTATAAAGAGCCGCGATCTCGCGGGCGATTCCGTAATGTCCCCAAAGGTCCGGTCTGTTTGTCATTGATTTATTGTCGATCTCAAGAAGCACGTCATTCATATCCAAAGCATCTGCCAAAGAAGTTCCTGCCGGAACGTCAAACGCTGACAGATCAAGGATTTCTCCTTCTGTTTCTGACGGGAACAGCTCGCCTAATCCGATCTCATCTGAAGCGCAGATCATACCGAATGACTCAACTCCGCGAAGTTTAGAATTTTTGATCACTACAGGCTCACCCTCGCCGTGCCAGCGGACAACCGCTCCCGGACAAGATACTGCAACGCGCATTCCTTCTTCCAGATTAATGCCTCCGCATACGATGTCTTTGATCTCATCACTGCCGATATTTACTTTACATACTCGCAGTCTGTCCGCATTCGGATGCGGCTCGATCTTTTCGATCACTCCGACGATCATATTTTCAAAACGTTCTGCAAGATATTCCACATCTTCCACTTCGACTGTAGACATTGTCAGATCGTACGCCAGTTTTTTCAGATCTGCATCTTCCGGAATATTTACATAATCTCTAATCCATGATAATGATAATTTCATAGTCTCTCTCCTCGTATCTAAATTGCCTCTATCTAAACTGTTTCAGGAATCTTAAATCTGCGCTGTGGAACAATCTTACGTCATCCACGCCGTAGCGCATCATAACAAGTCTGTCCAAACCGATATTTACATAAAATCCTGTATACTCATCCGGATCAAGCCCTGCTGCCCGAAGAACGTTCGGATGCGGAGAACCGCCCGGCATAACTTCGATCCAGCCGACATGTTTACATACGCTGCATCCTTTTCCGCCGCAAACCTGACACTGCATGTCGATCTCAAATCCCGGCTCTACAAACGGGAAGAAACCGGAACGCATTCTGACCGGAACGTCCGTTCCAAACACTTTGCTCAAAATACTCTTAATCATTACTTTACCTGATGTAAACGTAATATCTTTGTCCACGATCAGCGCCTCATACTGGAAAAACGCTCTCTCATGATGCGCGTCCGTTGTCTCATTTCTGTACACGCGACCCGGATATACGAAACGATACGGCGGTTTGTGTGTCTGCATATAGCGAACACTTCCGCCTGTCAGATGCGGACGAAGGCAAAGCTTCTCATTCGTGCTTCCGCTGTCATGTCCTTCCAGCCAGTATGTGTCCATACTCTCACGCGCCGGATGATTCGGCGGAAAATTCAATTTATCAAACGCATACATTTCACTTGTGATCTCGTCTTCCTCGAACACCTCGAATCCCATCGAACGGAACGTATCGTTCAAGTCATAACACATCTGCGTGATCGGGTGAAGTCCGCCGCCTGTCGGCAGGATACCCGGAACAGAACAGTCAAAATCAGGAGACACTTCCGAAGCTTTCAGCTTCAGCTCCATCCTCTTCTCATCGATCAGGTCCTTCACTTCATTTTTCGCCTGATTCAAAAGTTTTCCCATCTCAGGACGAAGCGCCACATCCACTGTAGGGATCTCTTTCATCAAAAGACTTAATGAACCCTGCTTTCCGATATACGCGCTTTTTACATTTTGCAGTTCACCCTCGCTCACTGCATCAGAAATCTTACCTTTTGCTTCTGATAAAATACTGTTGATTTTATCTTTCATTTTATTTCTCCTTCCCAAATTGTTTTTTCATTTGAACTTCCTCGATGCGGCGTGCGCATCCTCCCTAAGGGATCTATGCCATAGGAAATCGAATTTTTCTATAGCATAATCACCGGAAGTGCCAAACGGCACATTCCGGGATTGTAAGCGGTCGCCAAGGTCTCGGGCAAGCCCGGACTTTGGCCCGTCGCCTATACAAAAAAACACCGTCGCTTGTCTGTTCAACAAGGGACGATGTTAATCGCGGTACCACCCTATTTCAGAGCATCCTATCTGCTCTGCGCTCTCATTGTGTAAAATATTGCTACACGAACATCCGACTTAACGCACAAACTGCTTTTCGCCGGAAGACTCCCATACTGAAACTTCAAGAAGGGTCGCGCGGAATGCTCTCAGCCGATGACACTCCGTCTCTGGGTCGCTCTGCCTACTCTACTCACATATGTTCATAGTCTAATTTCTGAAATTATGATTTTGTTTCTGTTATATTTTTTAATCTCCCGCTTTGTAACAACAAACATTGTTCCAATCGGCTGATTCTAAATTATTTTGGCACAGATTACGTTTTTTGTCAATGACGGAAATTTACCTCCTCTGTCACGTTCCGCATAAGCATTTCCAAAAAGCGTTCTTTCTTAGTTTCTCCTGTAAGCTCTTTGAAGTAAACGCCTTTTCTTGTTTTTAAATAAGCTCTTACATTTTTACTTTCGTAAAAATCTGTCTTGTGAGTCAGCGTCATCTCATCAAGCGCTTGCGGACAACTGATGAAAAGAGACTGCATCGCCTGTTTCGCTTTCGCATTCTGCTCCAATCCGGTCACGGCATCACCATTTGCACAATAAATATGGATGTTCAATCCAAACACGAGCACAAGAGTCTTCGTTTTATTACCGATGATCGCGCTCTCCACCGGTATATCAAATACTGCTAGATAAACCTGCTTATCATTTTCAAGCTGAAGATTCATCTGTTCAAATGTATAATCCAAAGCATTTTGCCTTAATTCCAAATATCGTTCTGACACTTCTTTTATAGCCATAAATTTACTCTCCTCCTGCCAGTTCTGCATAGATATCTTTTATCCTGCGGTACGTTCCATCCTGCTTTTTGTACAGCTTATCATTCTCCGATTTATACAGAGGGAACTTATTTTCCTCAAGAACCTGCTTCAAAATAACCGCCGCATTTTCAAGACACTTTTCTGTCATACAGTTGTCAAACTTTTTTATTCTGTACAACGTATTCCAATCTTTCGCTTCATCTTTCAGATCAAACGTAAATGCCCCGCGGTCTGCATCCAGTGTAACATAAATTTTTGTCGGCTCATAGAAAAATCTGATCTGAAACTGCCCCATAGGGCCGATCGCACTGCTTTCACCGATCACCCGTATCTGTTCGCCGAATATTTTACAAATAATCTTCTTATATTTACACATCATTTCCTTTTGCTCTGTCTCCATACGTTTCCGCTCCATATATTCATATTGTGAACTACCCATTGTCTGAAGCCTGTGGGCTTCCTGTTTCAATCCGATACATGATGTCTGTCGGCAAAATCACAAAAACTTTAAAATCCGCTCTGTTCTTGGGTAACACAACACAGTCACCTGCTCTTCTCCTTCTAACTCATAATACTCATCCGAAGAAATTTCCATCTGATATTCCGTCCACTCGTCATCTCTTCCGCATAAATAGTAATGCCGTGAAATAAGACCATATATTCCCGACGATTCACGCATAGTAACTGACGTCAGACGCACAACCTCCGGTCCTGATATAAGATCCAATACAAGCTTTCCTGATATCCATCCGCCAATACCTAATGTCAATACCAGCAGCAATACTCCGAAAACAACCGCCGTTTTATTTGTCTTCCTTTTATGAATGATCGTCCACACACAGCTTCCTCCGATACCGAAAAATAAAACCGCATTTGAACCTTCATTTACCATTCCCAATACACCTGTTTCCGGGATTACAATTTTAACAATCAAAAAAACCAGCACTAAAATCCAAAAAATTGTTGTAAATAAATCTCGTTTCTTTTCTTTTTCATCTCTCGTTTTCATACTCACCGTTTTACAGCCTCCTTATTTTTCAAGCTGCAATCCGCCTTTACTCTGGTCTTGATAAGTCAAATTGCGCTCAGCCTTACTGTACAGCATGCCACAAATCACCCTCTTTTACAAATTTATATCCATGCTGCCGCAAATACTCGATCTCTTTCGCAAAAAAACTTCCGTCTCCGCTGAATTTCGCCGGATCATGAGATAAGTATATATCTCTTCCCGACGCGATTTCAATATCAAGAAATTTCTCATTTACTTTCCACATTTCATCTCTTGAATGCGTTTTTGCCAGCTCATCCCACTCGTCCAAATTATAATACTGTGCGTCATATTCTTGCGCTATTTTATCATATGAAGTCGATTTTCCGTCCTCAAACTTACCAAGCACGACGGCATCCGATTTACTCTTTCCTTTTATTGCGCCAAATGCGAGATCTTCTGCTTCCTGATTTGTAAATGTCGCAGTCTTTGCGCTGTCTGCATCTGTCTTTGGATGCAAAAAGCTTTCCTGTTTTTTCGCATACTCTGAACGGATTTTTATCACTTCATTGTGATCAACTTTCTTCACCGCTATATGCTCGGACACTTTCTGATTTGCAAAATCCCACGCATCCATATCTGCCTTTGACATATTGGGGAGTGTATGAGTTCCATTTTCCAAGCTGTCCCAGTAACCATTGTAACGCTTCGCATCTTCAAAAGACATTTTATCCGTAAATGCAGGTTTATCGAATACTCCTAGTTTTTGTCCTGCCGCTTCTGTCGCTTTTCCTAACCCAATCTTTATTCCCTTATTCAAAAGCTCTGTTTCTACTTTACCCAGATTATATTCTTCCTGCGCCCAACCTGATATCGTTTTCGCGCCATATTCGCTAATCTTGTCCTTCGCATATTCTTTACCAACACGCAATGCACATTGTTTTGCCATCACCCATTTTCCGGCTCCTGCCATCTTATTTGCAGTCTGCCCTACAGGTACGCAAAAGCCTGCCACAAACATATTCAGCTCTCCCCATTTGTCATATGCGTCCTGATTTCCCTGAAATACCGTATCTCGAATAAAATTCAGTGATTGACTTGTCAGATTTTTTGTTCTTCCATAATGAATGTCCTGAATGCCCTCTATCGCTTTGCTCGCCCCATAGAGAGCGGTCGATCCTCCTGTAACCCATGCGCCTATCACAATCGGAGTTGCCATTCCTCCTGAACCTACAATCGCTAAAACTCCTGTGATAAATGCGACGCCTCCAATTAAAGTGTTCAACGCGCCTTTTTCTTCTCTTGCCTTACACGCATCTTCATATTGCTGTGCGAATACTTCCTGCATCTTTACTTCTGCAAGCTCGATCTCTTCCGCATTTTCTTTCAAATACTCATTCGCTGTCAGTACATGCTGACAAAGCTCCGGCATATGTGAATTTCCGAAACAGTCTCCCGACTGATATGATGTCACATTCGTTCCGTTTGTATAATATTCTGTAAGCGTTGCAAATAATGACTGAAGCAGATCTGCCAATTCCCCGTTTGCTTCTGACTTATGCTGCGCTTCATAATCTATAATATTTTGATTGAAGTCTGTTACATTCTGCTTTACTTCTTCCATAGAATCTTTTAAATAATACGAATTAGGCGCCTGCAAAGCAATAAGATCCGATACATTTAACAAACTTGTTTGTACTATTAGAGAAGAATCAGATACGTCTTCGATCTCTGTTTTCATCCGGTCTTTTACAGAAAGTAACGTCTTCTGGGGAATGACTGCATATAAGTCCCCTTCTATATCATAATATCCTTCACGGTAAAAAAGATATTTTGTCCTATATAACTGTATTGCCTGCTGTATAGAAGTAAGCAGCGTCATATGCACTTCTTTCAGATACGTTTTAACAGACTCCGCGCTTTTTCCTTGATAACATTCCATATTTCCAAGATTTTCACACGCCTTAACCCACGGTTCTAACTGACTGACCCATTCTGCCATGCGCCCGTTTGTCTGATCATAAAATTGATCCATAGAACTATACATTATTTTATATTGTCCACTCATAATTTTTCCTCTGATATTTCATCAAAATCTCTGTACAATGTCTGCATATCGAAAAACTATCCCGAAAAATTCCGTAACAGTTCATTTTAACTATTACAAAAATTCCAAAATCCGCTCTGTTCTCGAATAACATCGTACAATGATTTCATGTATATTTTCCAACTCATAAAACTCATCTGCCGATACTTCCAGCCGATACTGCTTTCCGTCTTCCCCTCTGCCGCATAAATAATAGTGATGAGAAATTAACCCTGATAATCCGTTGAGTTCCTCTGTTGTAACCGATGTCAGACGGATCGTTTTTGGTCCTTCTATAAGATCTGCTGCGACCTTCCCAGAGATCCAGCCACCGGGAACACATGCTAAAACTGCTAAGCATAAACTGAGAACAAGCGCAGATTTATCTTCTTTTCTTTTCTTGATAGCTGCATAAGCACAGACTGCTCCTACTCCGAAAAATAAAACTGCCATTGACCCTTCGTTCACCATCCCGCCTATGCCTGTTTCCGGCAGCATAATTTGCATAACAATAAAAAGCAAAACTGCAATACACAAAATTCCTCCGGCAATTTCCCGAATTTTCTTTTTTCTATCATCTCGTTTATTTTCCACGTTCACTCTTTTTGCTTTCCTTTTTTATTTTTATTTTCTCATGTATTTCTGCTGTTCTCAATCACTTTATTTCAACATTTGAAGACCTTTCCATACACCCTCTAATTTTAAATCTATTTCTTTCAGTTGTTCTCCCGTAGTTTCAATCGCATCAATATCTTTTTTTATAAGTGATTTATAAAGACTTATGATTCTTTGCAGCTGAACGAACTGCTCTGCAAACTCATCAAGAGCTTCTGATCGCTCAGCTCCCCGCGCTCTTTCTTCTACATTCCCGTTAATTCCGTCGGCGCTTGTTCTCATCTGGTCGACAGCATACTTAAATTTCCCATAGTCGAGATTGATCAGACCTGCTACCGATCCCAACGATTGCAACGTTGCCATAGTGATACCTCCTCGTATAATACTTAATTGCAAAGTGTACGGATCTCATTGACAAGAGAATTGATCAAAGATCCTATATGAAGCACATCCCAACTCAACTGCATGTTTTCATTTTCCAGCCTTGTTATTTCATTGCAAAGCGCGTCTACAACATCGTCAATACGCTCAATATAAGTATTGTACTGTCCGACAACGTTTCCTTCTATACTATATACTGTCGCCGTCTGTTCCTTCCCGATCCATTCTCCGATTTCATCACCGTTTGCATATTTTTCCAGTTTTTTCCGCTTTGCTTTTGCCGAATTTTTCTGCGACTGGATACTGTCTCTCGCCGTTTTTAATCTTTCGATCTTTTTTTCATTCGCGGCGCGCTTTGATTCTTTTTCTGCTTTCTCCCGTTCACGCGCGCTTTTTTCGCTGCGCGCCTCACACACTCTTGCCCTTTTTCTTCTTTCCTCAGCCGAGTTTTCCGCCATCTTGAGCACCCCGCTCTCTTACAAGTTTTTCTACGTCTGTGCGTTCATATGGTGATTCCATATACCACTGATTGATATTGTCTACCATCATCTTATCATCGTCATCGTGAAATCCGCTGAAAACAACTTTTACGATATCTCTGTGATTAAAATATAAGATCTGATCTCCGACCAGTCCTTGCGGGTACAGACATCCGCCGTAATCAAAATAACCTTCTTTCCCTGTCGCAACCGACAAAAGCCCTCTGGCAATCACAACAACTTTCTGCACGCCTCCCTTTAAGATCACAACACTTCCAAGCGGAAGATAATCTACCGTCTCTTTTTTTACGTTTTCTCCCATCATGCTTTTCCTTTCTGTTTCAATTCATTTAAGGTAACCGCTCAGTCCGCGCCATTCGTAAAGCCGCGCTGCGTACTTATCATGGCTAACGCTGCTGTACGGCTGAACTGTTACTATTTAAGCTTTTTAAGTTCCGCATTTCCCACAAAAGGGGAAATGCGGAACGCGGTTTTATCCGCCGCTGCCTTTAAACCTGCTTTTTCGTACTATCCTCTGAATCCGCTTGCAATACTTTCGTCTACATTTTCCATATTTTGAGCTGTCGTATTCAACGCTTTTGAAATCTCCGCAAGCAATTCTTCTGCCTGCGTAAACGCCGGCCGCAGACTTTCATAACGTTCTCTGTAAGCCTCGCTTGCCGATCCTTCCCATTCTCCTAAAAGAGACTGAAGTAATGAATCTAATCTGCCGATCATCTCGCTGACATTCCCTGATTCTGTTTGGTACGAATTTGCCCTTTCTCTCATCTGATCCGGTGAAATTCTGATTTGACTAGCCATAATTGCTACCTCCTATAAAATTTTTTATTTATATATACCGGTCTTCCGGATATATATCCTACTCTCCCGCAATGAACGGGGTCTTCAATTTAATACACTCATTTTCTTTTATGTAATATCCGTCGCCTGTCTCGATCGGTTTTTTGAACTTTCTTGTCACGGCGAGCGGCATATCGTAAATCTTCAATTCTGAAATATCTCCGAAATACATCAGATGTCTTCCGTCCCGGATGCCTTTGATCACCTCCGGCGCGCTGTATGGGATCGGCGCATTTTCGATTGCCGATATAATCACGCCTACATTCATGTTCCGGTAGCGTCCGATAATATTTTTATACGATGCAAGCGCCTCTTTACTATTGCTGATCTGCTCGATCGCATCAGGATTATCGATAATAAGAAGCATGTAATCTGCTTCTGCCGGATCGCTTTCGATCCCTTTTGCAAGAAGTTCATATCTGCTTTGCAGTTCTTCTTCGATCTCTTTCAGATAAGAAACGATATCTTCCGCGATCATGCTGTAACGAACGACATTTCTTTTTTCTTTCATGGAAGCAAGCTTCTTCCCGATTCCGTCCGAAATATAAACTTTTGATCTGCCCGGATACATCAATTCCAGCATATCCGCCACATATTTTATCCAGTTATAGCGTCCGCTGCCCTCTCTTCCGACAACCGCCAATACACCAATCGAAGACATACGAAGCATATACGGCATCACATCTTCGTAATTTAATCCTGCCGCCAGGTCGAAATGTCCGCGCATCATATTTCCAAACTGCTGTGCCATATAATTCATGCTCAAAACAGGCGGGATCAACGGGATCTTCCGAGCCACCTCAGTACATTCTCCGTTTCGTTTTTCGATATATCCGCGGATTGCTTCCGCTCTTTCAAATTCTTTTTCTCCTGCAAACGGCAGATACGCCTGACATTCAAGTATCTGTTTATCCACTTCTGCGAAACATCTTCCCGGAAGATGCTCAAGTCTCCTGTTACAATGTTCAAAAATCGCAGAGTATTCGTTTCCGTCATTGCAGAATAACGCGATCCTGTTAGAAAAAGACGACAAATATTTGTATCCGATCCCTGCCGTCTGTGCATTCGCGATCACAATAGAAATTCCGACTGTAATTCCTTCCCGACACAGATTCAGCAGTTCGTCATCATCTTGAAAATACAATTCTTTCAGCGCAGTAAGATTATCTATAATAAGAACAATCTGCTTCATATCGGTGCGCCCCGCCTCTTTGTACGCAACAAATGAGCTTACTCCGACAGATAATAGTTTCTCTTTTCGAGTTTCCATCTCTTCCCAAAGCATTTTAAACAGATTTTTCAGTTTCTCATCTTCGGAGGAACTGACAACGCCGCCTACATGATTGAGCGTCTCAAAGTTTTTCAATACCATAGACGCAAAGTCTATAATGTAGATCGCCACCTCATCCGGCGTATACTGTTCCGAAAGACTTCGGATCACATTTTGCAGAATCGTCGTCTTTCCGGTCTGCGCCGAACCGATAATGATCATATTTCCCGCGCTTAAATTCACTGCATACTGATCCTGATTCTGGTGATCGGGATCGTCATAAACGCCGATCCACGCATAAAATCCGACTTCTTTTTTCTGCTCTTGTACTGCCTCTTTTGATACCGGCGGGAATTCGATACACTCTCTAAGCGGAGGCAGACAGATATCGGGAAGCTGCGGTATTTGAATCGAACGGAAATATTCGGACACATAAGAAACGATCGCCTCAAGCTGATTGTTCATCCCTTCCTGTCCTTTGTTCTTTTTCTTTACATAAACCGGAACTTTTTTCCCGCCGTCCGGAACTTCATATATCGTAAATGCTTTTCCTGTTCCTTCGTCTTCTCTTTCCGGCGCTCCGCTGTATGCCGACTGGAACAATTCAAATATCTCATTGTTTCCTACTTGCAGATAAGCTCGTCCGGGTTCTTTGATTTCTGCGGCAAGAGGAGATTTCAGCACTTCGTTACTGTCTTCTTTGCTCTGCACTTTCAGACAGAGTTTAAAACGGGAGTTACTCCATATCTGTTCATTGACCTGACCTGCAGGTTTTTGAGTCGCCAGAATCAGATGTACTCCAAGACTTCTTCCGATACGCGCTGCCGAGATCAGCTCTTTCATAAATTCCGGCTGTTCCGCTTTCAGCTCTGCAAATTCATCTACAATGATGATCAGATGCGGAAGCGGTTCGCTTACTTCGCCCGCTTTATATTTTCGGATATATTTATCGATATGGTTGACGTCCGCCTGTGCGAAATATTTCTGTCTCTTCTGCAATTCTGCTTTGATCGACTTAAGCGACCGATTGATGGCATTCCCATCAATATTTGTGATCGCGCCAAGCAGATGGGGCAGCTGCGCGAACTGATTCACCATACCTCCGCCCTTGAAGTCAATGATGACAAACGCCGCTTCGTAAGGATGATAGAGCGTTGCCATCGAAAGGATATACGTCTGCAATATCTCTGATTTTCCAGATCCTGTCGTTCCCGCAACAAGACCGTGCGGACCATGAGCTTTGTCATGAAGGTCAAGCATAACGATCCCTGTCTTTGAGACTCCGACCGGAGCTGCCATTGACTTCGTAACTTTAGACGCAGACCATCTTGCTTTGAGATCAAGATCTTCCACAGACAAAATATTCAGCATCTTAAACATTGATATATTTTTTATCAGTTCACCTTCCAATGAAACTTCATCCGTACAAACCGGAGCTAACGTCCTGACAATGCGTACTGCCAAAGTGTCGCTGATCTGAGAAGATACAAACGGTACTGTCTTTGATTTCTCCGCTGCGTTGATCAAAACGCCTCTGTAACCGCCGGACAACTGTACGACATAGTCGCATCCTACCGGAATGTCCGCGCGTGTCTGTCCGAAAAACAAAAAAGTGACTCCCAGATCTTTTCCTTTTTCTGTAAACTGTGAGATCGGATGCTTCTTATATCCGTATTCGTCATAGAAAAAGATGAGCAGATGCGGATACGATCTCTTCTCCTGTGCTCTCATTGTCAGCTCTTTGTACAAATACTCAAAAATAAGCGTCTTGCTCTCATCGTCTGTTACAATTCCTCTCGTATCTGTCTGTACGCAGTACGCTCCCGGAAGAAAACGGAACAAGTGCATCCGTCCGGCATGTTCTTTTTCCGCCACGAAAAACAATTTTACATCTGCCGCAAAATGACGAAGCGCCACATCTGTAACGATCAGTTTCAAAAGTTCAAACCGATCTGCCTCTTCTCCTGTAATGCCGACTGCATTTACATTTTTCAGATCACATATGACCGGCGCATTTTGAAGTTCTTTATAAAAACTCGCCGTCTGCTCAGGAAGAAGACTTAAATCGTCTTCAATTTCCAGCTTCTCCTGTTTCTTGTAATTTACCTGACGGGCAGACTCGATCGGACCGCTTCCGAGACGGACACAAAGAAAATCTTCATCCTGCGGCGTCCGGTCAAACAGATCCGGAGAAAATGTTTCCACCTGCTGAATCTCCTGCTCTGCCGGAATATAGATTTCATTACGTTCTGTCCATTCTCTATTTCTGCACTCTTCGATTTCCTGACGTTTTGACGCAATATATTTCTGATATACTTCGATCCGGTTCGCCGTCTTTTCCCGAAACTCTTTCTTTCCCTCCATCACACCGACTACCGCTGTTATGATCGCGATCGTACATGATATAAGAGAAAAAATAATCATCGTTCCTCCCATGAACGCCATCGCGCCTGCCGCGATCAGCATTCCGAAGGACGGAAATAATTTCATAAATAAATTACTTTTCGGTTTCTGCGGCTTTGAAGGCGGATCTAAAATCTCGATCTTGTCCTCACATATCACCGTTTTCAGCCGTGTATTTCTCGAAAATCTCGGATACCCGTTTCTTTCCGGATAATCCCCGAAACCAAGTCCGTTCACTGTCAGATCGCTTCTGATCTCCGCCCACAGTGCGTTCCCTTTTAAGAAAAAGTAATAATCTGCAACGGAAAAGAAATCCCCGTCTTTGATCCATTCTTTTTGTTCTGTCTTCTTCCCGTTGTGATATACTCCGTACTCACTGTTCATAACTTCAAGCGTCCAGCCGCCTTGTCCCCGCGTCAGCCGGACAAATTCTCTCTTTGCATAAACGCCTGATAGTGCAATTTCATATGCTGAGTTGTTTCCGATTGAAATCGTCTGATACCTGTCCAAATTGATCATCCACTCACAGCGATGCGATCCGCTGTCAAAATCGATCTGAAAATCAATTCTAAATACAAGTCCTTCTGATTCCTGATACCTGACTTCCAAAGTATCTCCGTGGATCACTTTCCGCGTCATATATTTTCGGATATCGCCTTCCGTAAAATAAATGTTGTCCGAACATGTCGCTCTCCATCCACCGCTTTCTTTCACAAATTCAATCTGTATCGATTCAAAAAACAGATCTCTTCTCAAACGCACCGTACAGTCGATTCCCGTTCCTACCGTAACCCGTTCCATATCAGCCGGAAGTTCTGCTTCTTTATAAATCTGATTTCCCGAAAGTATAATCTTATATCTGTTCTCCATATCTTTCCTCTGCCGTTTCCCGCTCCTTATCTGCCGCTGCCTTTGCCGCCGGCAGACTTATCTGATAAGATTCTTCTCTTTTGCGCCTTACTCTGCCATGCTTATGATCGTTCCGTTTCTTACTCCGAATTCTTTTAACGTTCTGTTGCCTTTGAGCAGCATGATCGGATTCTGCGCCTTTAGATAACAATTATTTATATCTGACAGATCGACGCCCAGACCATACGCCTCGTTAAGCGCCGCCGCCAGTTCTTTTGCCGTCAGATCCAGCGGAACTTCTAAATCTACCGTCCGATGTTCCTTATGAATATGAAAAATAATAATCGCCGTTTCCATCTTCTCTCACCACCTGCACTCATATCGTCTTTGTATTGATTTTTCTTTTTACATGATCAAAAATGCCGCTTTCTGCAATCCCGGCGTCTGGACAGGCAGTCCCGATCCTTTCATTTCATACGCCGGAAGATGTTCGATATATTCGCTCACCGTAAATCGATGCGCCGCTGTCGGAAGCAGCAATGCATTTTCTTCCTCTTTCTTAAAATCATTACAAAGAAATATATATTTATCACTATTGTTCCGATTTACATTTTGGATCAGCTCATTCGTTGCCTTCACCGCATATTCCGTCTGTTTTGTCACGATCAATATTTTATCCGCAAGCTGCATAAGAGCCGCTTTTTCCTCGTCAAACACACTGTCTGCATCGATAACGATGTAATCGTATTCCTGCTCTTTGCGGGCTGCTTCTGCTAATAGTGCAAACACGCGGTATGGGATACCCAACGACATAAGCGCCGCTTTAAACGGCGGAAGATAACTGAAACCTTCCTTTCGTATGACATGCCGTACGATCCGATAAACATTGCCAAGATTCCCCGACAGACCCGCATAAACCGAAGCATCTCTGATCGGCTCGCCGTTTTCCAGCATCCACTGAAACGACTGAAGCCGATCCGCATTCACATACAGTGTTTTCTTATAATTACGTTCCAGACAACGACACAAGCCGAATGCAACACTCGTTTTCCCGACTCCGCCTGACGCCGAGGTGATCAATATGATCTTTGTTTCTTTTCCGGCATCCTGTTCGGCATAAAGCGTCTCCTTGCATCTGCCTGTAATTTCATTAAAAATCTCCCGCACACTTGTATATTTAAACAAGCGGCAAATGTCGAGTTCGTCCGTCTGTCCGGGTTCGTAATGTTCCGACAATATCATCAAATGCCGGATATCATGTTTTTTCAGCCCGCTGTTATAAAGCGTATCCGACACAAGCAGAATGTCCGCATGCTGCGAAAGTGAAAATAACTGATTAAAATAATCTTTATCCGTAATGATCTCCAAGTCGATCTTATCCGCGAACAGCTCTGCAAATTTCTTTTGTAGCGGAATTACATAGCTTTCATCTGTATCCGCCACAATCACTCTCGGTCTTGCCATATTTCTCTGTCACCTCTATTCCATCACGATCTGGAAATCGCTGATCGCCATTCGTATAATATCTCCGTTTTTCACCGGATATTCTCTGCCCGGAAAAAGCTGCATCCCATTCAAGTATGTTCCGTTTGAACTATTCAGATCTACAACCGCATACCCGGATCCCCTTTTTACGATCTTACAGTGCCTTCTGCTGATCATCTTGCTGAATCCGGCAACGCCGTCCGCTTGCTCCGTACTCTTTCCGATCACATACTCTTGTTTCGTTACAGTCAGACGGATCGGACTGCCTGCTGTCAGCGACACAAGTGTACAAGTCTGATCTCCTCTCTGTGAAGAAACTTTTTCATTTCTATTCAAACTATAAGGTGTACTTGTTTCATATACTGATCCGCACTTTTCCACATCCGAATCTTCACTGCTGTAACCGGGACGTCCGATGATCTGAAAGAAATCCGCAAACCTCTTATCGTCTTTATCCGAACGTTTTTCTACAGTTTTCTTCAGTTCTCCCCTTAGATGCTCCTCAAATTCCACTACATCTTTATGAAGTCTCTCCGCCACAGGAAGATATACGAACCTGATTTTTCGCGTTGCAGGATCGACCCATATCTTATCTGCCGAAATATCCAGTTTCAAAAGCGAAAGAAATCCGTTTTCTGTCACCCTTCTGACTTCATGCAGAATATTTCCCAAAACAGAAAGCATCCCTTCTGTATCTTCCGCCCCTGACTGGATCGCAAGCGGCAGACAGGATTTCGTATCGTAATACAGTTCTGTCTTGCCGTTATACAGCATCTTCACACACTTCAATAGAAAATCTGCTTCTTGACCGTGCATCATTTTATATTCTGTTATCAAAAAATCTGTCTTATCTTCTAAAATATAAGCAAAGTTCTCTCCACACTGTTCTTCCGTAATCATTCCATCTCTCATTTTCCTGCTCTCATCTTCCTGCTCTCATCTTCGTCTGGTTTATTTTGAACCCGGACGCAAATTTTCCTCCGCCGGAGCGCGGTTCAGTATTTTCAGTTCTCCGTGGTCAAGCTCAAATACTTCCCATACATTTTCAACGCCTGCATTCGGGTCAAGTGTGATCACTGTCGGAGCGCTCTTGCCCGGAAGATATACTTTCACCGTTGCGCCGTACTGCTGCAAAGTTCCCGTCGTTCTGTAGTCAACGACAGAGTATGTATAAACGCCGTTCAGGTCGTTCAGCGTGATCGTCTCCGGTCCGTATCCGTTTGTGTCATCCACATCAAGTTCTGCCAGAAGCCCGTCTCTTCCTTCGCATGTCCGTTTCCTGAAGTTCACGTACAAGTCATCTCCTTTATCCGTATTTCCCCACAGATACGAGTCGAGATCCTGAGGCTGTGCGTTCCATTCCAATACGATACGCGCGCTGCCCGCCGCCAGCTCCGGTGAAATCGTAAACTGCTCTCCGCTGTAATTTTTATCTTTCTCCATCTCAAACTCGAACGTTTCATCCACATACCCGTCCGCGCTGATCGTCACTTCGTACACGTCTGCCGCCAGTTCGATCGAGAACGATCCGTCTTTTCCCGACGTAACATGAGTAGAATTTTCAGCGTTTTCTTTCGCTTTAAATTCAAGCTTCGCCGCCGGAACGCCTTCTCCTGTCATAGCATCGATCACAACGCCGTTCAGCGTTCCGTTTTCCGAGCGGTTTTCGTTTGCCTCTTTCAAAATAATTTCATTCCACGCTTTATCGGAAATAATGTTTCCCGACGCATCCGTCTCAACACGGATCAGGAGGCTTCCTGTAGAGAGTTCCACATAAACTCGTTCCTCGTCTGTGATCGGCGCTACTTTGGAACTGGAGATTGCGTTCAGTTCTGCAAGGCTTGCCTTTCCCGGGAAATTTCTGAACAACTGCGAAATCGAATCTAAACGCACGATTTCCGGCATTCCGTCCTTCGCCGGTTTGTCTGTCTTTACATTTACAATATCGTCATGCTCTTTCGTGTTTGAATAACAGCATGTTCCCGCCAGATCTTTATGTACGACTTCTACTTCTCCTTTTCCGGTCTTTACGATCTGCGGATATGAGCCGAACTGATCGCAGTAGTCCGTATAGTCATAATTTTCCAGCTTCTGAAGAAATGCAGTATTAAAAGAAAAAACGCCAAATGACTGCATTGTCTCTTTCTTTGTTTCTGAATCGTCAAATTCCGCCAAAAGCGAACCGTCCTTAATCCCGCTTAACATATACTGGATCTTTGAAGAATTCGTATGCATGTAGCCTCGCTGAAGCAAAACTTTTGCAGCGGAGCTTTCCCCTCTCTTCAAATACACATCTGCCAGTCCGAGATATCCTTCTTCTTCTTTCGGTCGGTCTTTGATCGCATTTTCATATGTAAGCACCGCCAGTTCATACTCTCCGCTGTCCGCATATTTTTCCGCTGTTTTTATTGATTCGTTATACGCGCTCGCTCCTGCCTGCATCCGAAACATCACGATCCCGATAATCGCCCCTGCCAAAAGAAGCAGACCGCAGACGATCAGCAGAATCCGGCTTTTCTTTTTTCCTTTTTCTCCCACTGCTCCTTCTCCTCTCTTTCTTTTTTTACTGAGACGTTTCGTAAACGCCCCTATTTTATTTTTCACATCCGTTTATCTAGCATTTACTCGTTATCTTTTCCGCTATTTACAAGTTGATTTGTTCACTTTTTAGTTTCTTCTTTTTTCTTTGAAGCAAATATAAAACGCTTCCTGCTGCCAACGACGCGGCCACGATCACTACAACGCCTGTCACACATATCATGATCCCGCTCATCTTCATTCCCCCATTTCGCACTCTCTTTTTACCTGCATCCTGATTCTGTCTTTTATTTTCTATCTTCAATCTTCGTGCTGCTTCACATCTCGCTTCCGGTTATTCAAGTTCTTTCATTGTCTCTTCCAGCATTTCCATATCAGGATCTTCTTCCGATCGATCTGCTCTGTTCTCATATAAATTTCTGCAAGAATGATAAGTAAATTTCAGATCGCCTGACACATTTGAATACGTTCCTTCTTCCGATGCCTCGTCCAAATAGTTGTAACAGATCCACATCTGAACTTTATAGTCTTTCGGATAATCTATTTTCATCTCTTCCAGCACATCCGTACTGTCTCTATATTTTCCGAGAACTCGAAGAAGAAGCGCCCTTCCTAAACGATCCTCATATGACGGATCGTTTTTTTGACAGAGCATCTCATAATATGCAAGAGCTTGCCTGTACCACTGATTTTTGACCGTTCCTATCCTCTCTTCGTTTCCTGCCTGATATGCCGTCACTGCCGCTTTTCTAAGAACATTGCTGCTTTCATCTAGTTTCACTGCTTGTGCCGCCGCATCTGCCGCAGAGTTTATATCCCCCTGCTCAAGATATAATTCTGCTTCCAGCAGATAAATTTGTGCATTCAACTCTGCATCCATACTTTTTCCAAGCGCTTCTTCGCATAAAGAAACCGCGCTCTTTTGATCGCCTTTTGCATACATTGACTGCGCCTGAACAAATACAGTAGCTGCCTCATCGATCGCCGCTTCCGGATATTCACTTTGTATCGTCCATATGTCAACCGGACTTCCGTTTCTTGCCATTGCAGTCATATAATCTCTCACATATAAAGAATTCCCGCTGTCGCACGACAAAGCTTCCTCATAATACTTTCCCGCCGTGTCGTATTGTTCACTATAGAAATATCCGTCCCCTACAGCGTGAAGTACCTCCGCCTTCTGCTCCTTATTCCTTTTCATATAACCTTGCAAAGAAGAATTGTTCAGAAGTTCTGTGCCTTCCCTTATTATATTTTCGGAATCCCCTGATCCCACAACGGCGTAAAACTCTTGATATTCCTGCTGCCACAGCTCTTTCCCCCGCTGACGCACTCCTGACGCAATAAGAAAGATTCCTGCCAGAATACAAAATCCCCATGCAGTTGCGGTCAATATCTGAAAGTTCGTCAGACGGCGGTACTTCGGATCGTATTTTTCCATATGCAAAAGAGCTTCTTCCATCTGTTTTGCCGTCCGAAATCTTCTTGAAACGTCCCGTTCCATCGCTTTATCGACGATCCGTTTTAAACCGTCCGCATACGGAATATCAATCTGTGACAGCGCATACGGAACACCGTTTTGAGCATCAGGCAAATACCCGCTCATCATCCGGTAAAAGACCGCTCCCAGACTGTAAATGTCCATTCTCTCATCCAGTGTTTCACTGCTTTTCCTGCCGTACATTTTGTCCATCGCACATCGGAATTGTTCCGGAGATGCATACCGTCTGCTCAGTCCCTGAACTTCCTGCGTTACCGATCCGTCCAGTGAGATATTAAAATCAATAAGGCAAATGTCTCCTTCCGGCGTCACCATAATATTTGCCGGCTTAATGTCGCTGTGAAGGATTCGTGGCTTTCTCGTATGAAGATAATCCAAAACCTCACATAACTCACGCATCCACAACAGAATCGTCTCTTCCGGAAATGTATAATTATGGTCGATATAATACTGCAGATTTTCCCCTGGTATATAATCCATCACCGTATATACGTCGTTTCCTACTTCCAAGAAATCGTAAACCTGCGGCAGATATGTATGTCTAAGCTGCTTTAAGATATCGGCTTCGCCTCTTACATTTACACGGTCCACGCACGTTTCTTTTATTTTCTTTATTACGATCTGTTTTTGAAGATGAAGATGATACCCGATATAGATCACTCCCATGCCGCCTGTTCCGATCTCTCGTATCACCTGATACATTCCGCTTATAATATCTCCGCTTTGCAACATAATTTCTTTCCTCATAAAGACGAAAGGCGGCTGTCCGAATCCGTTTGTTCAGACAGCCGCCTCCTTTTCAGCTTTTTCTTATTTCTGCCGTATTTTTATCAGCTTCAGACTTTTTATTTGCTTTCTTCTTTCTTTTTTCTGATCACAAAGAACCAGATCAGTCCGCCTGCTACGAGAACGATTCCGAGGATCGATCCGATAAGAAGCGGTGTATTGTTGATATACTGAATCCATACACTTGATGTAACAAGCACTTTGTGCATTTCCGAAGTCGTTTCATTTCCTGCCATATCAAGCGCTGCTGCTTCGATCTTCTGCGGTTCTGATGCACCTTCGATCATGTAACTGATCTTTCCGCCTGCCTTTTCAATCTCTTTCTGTGCATAAGTTGCAACTGATCTTCCGTCGATGATTACATCCACGCTCTTAACTGCCGTATTGTCTGACAGGTTGATCGTCATTTCTCTCTCGTCTGCACGATAGCTTGACTCCTCGATACCTGTGATAACAACTGTCGGAGGCGTCTTATCGATTACGAAATCGATATTGCACTCTTTTACTTTGTTGTTCATCTTATTTGTCGCCTTGTCTTCCGAGTCGATCGTAACACTGTAGCGACCTTCTTTTTCAAAGTTTTCTTTTTTGATCGTGTATGTATATTCTTTCCATGAACCTTCGCCGCCGCTTTGTTTTACTGTATAATCGCTGCCCGGCTTCAGTTCTTTCTTCGTTCCGTCCAATCCGTAAGAGATACCGTTGAACACAAGTGAATCTACGTTCACCTCTGTAACAACAAGGTCTTTCGGTTTGTTCGCATATACATCATCAAGGAACTTCTCTGTTGTCTCAGAGAAAATATAGTTTGATCCGAAACGGTTGACTGAGAACATAACCTCTTTTTCCGTTTCATTTCCGGCTTTGTCTTTAATAACCGCCGTCATCGTGTAAACGTCATCCGTCTCTTCATCATGTTTGAAATCTTCCATCTTGATGCTCTCGCCGTTTGCGATATTTGTACGGTTTCCGCTTAATTCTGTCTTGTCATGTTTCGCGCCTTTGATCGTAATATCAACGCCGCTTTCCATGTAGTTTACATCACTGTATTTCACGCCAGGAGCAACTGTTCCGTTATTTGCCGATTTATCTTCGATATCGAAGAACTCAACTTCAGGATCTGTCTTATCTACCGTAAATTTATCCTGTGTGTAATCTGCCGCTGCATTTCCTGCAAGGTCTGTGTAATCAACATCAAATGTATAATCTGCGTCTGCAGAGAATGTTACGCTTGCTGTATGCACGTCTCCGTTTGTGCTCCATCCGCCAAGTCCCGGAGCTGCCACGCCGCTTCCCTGCAAAGCTGCCGTGATCTGCGCGTTGACTTCCGCTGCGTTAAAGTTATGCTCGTTGACTGTAACTGTTGCCGTTCTGTTCGCATTGAAATATCCCGGCGTAGCCGCGCTGTTGTTGTCGTAAGATACTTGGATCGTCGGAACTGTCCGGTCGATCGTAAAGTCGTCTACACGGTTGTAGCTTGATGCATTTCCTGCAAGGTCTGTCGTCTCAAGTGTAAATGTGTAATCTCCGTCTGCCGCAAACGTTACCTGACATGTATGTGTCGCATCGTCAGATACTCCTGCGTTCGCACTGTGTGTCCATCCGCTGATCGCCGGCTGTGTGCCGTCTGTATTCGTGATGTTGAAACGAACTGCGGACTCGTCAAAGTTTCTCTCTATCACAACAACCGTTGCCGTTCTTACGTCTTTGTAGTATCTCTCGTTGAGAGGTGTGTTCAAGTCGTACGTTACGGCGATTGTCGGGTGAGTGATGTCGATTTTAAGAGGAACGATTTCACTATCGTATACATTTCCCGAGAAATCACGGGCATGAACCTGAACTTTCACATCATTACTATTATACTCTGCTGCCGGAATCGTAATATCCCCGCTCCAACTCTGATTGCCTTTGACCGGATTTGCGCTGTTATCTACAAGTGATGGATAACGAACTTCTTTTACTACGTTTCCTGATGCCTTTACGTCATACCATACTTCTTCAAGACCTGAATATGTCTTGTTGTTTTCAGGATCTGTCACTTCGATATGGAGTTTTACATCACCTTTGAATATTCCGTTTCTCGGCGTGCTTAAGTTTGTAATCTCAATCTCCGGTTTCGTCTGATCTGCCACAACTGCAAATTCAGAACTAAAATAATCTACGTTGCCGGCCTTATCTGTTACTTTCAAATACGGAACAAACTGCTCGTCCGGTTCAACAGTAAATCCGTCTCCTGCTGTCCATTCGTCATCTGAAAGTCCTTTAACCTCATCTTTTGACATCGGCTCGTAAGCTTTATAATATTCCTGTGTAGCTACTCCTGCCGTCGTATCCTTGCTTTCAAAAGATACCGGAACGTCTTTATTACTGAATCTGTTAAATGTAATTAAATCAAAGAATTTATTCCACCATGTCTCTTCGCCGCTGTTTGTCGTATAAGCAACTTTTCCTTCCGGTACTGTATCGTCTACTGTAAAGAAATGCGGCGCATATGTCACGTTGTTTCCTGCAAGATCCTTATATTCGATTGCAAGAGAATAATTTGCATCTTTCGTAAATTCAAATTCCTTCTCATATATATCGACTCCTGCCGGTTGCCATTTCTTATCACCTTGATTATTTGCATCAGTTGCGTAAGCTTCTGTATCTACTGCTTCACCTTCGAGTTCTTCCGTCGCCGTCACGGTAAACGTCATCTGCTTCGGATCGTTTGAGAATTTGTCTCTTATTATGAAATTATGTTCTTTGATGCTGACAACTGCTTTCACATTTTCCTGTGTATACAGTCTGTTCGCTTCCTCTGCGGATACAGAAGTTTCGCTTCCGCTGATATAATATTTCACAGAAATTTCCGGATCTTTCGTATCAATCGTAAATTCCTCTTTGGCTTTTGTACCCGACACATATGTTACATCCTCTTTATTCTCTTTATTTGTATTTCCTGCTTTATCTTCACACGCCGGTATAATCTTATAATCATTATCTTTAGAGAACGTAAGTCTGTACGTCACCGTTCTGTCATCTGTCCTGTCTTTCTCTTCTCTATCTGACTGCGTATCTCCATTTTCAACAAACTCACCCTTGATACCATAAGTACTCTCACCGGAGTTTATAAGCTGGGTCAGAGTCACGCCGTTTATCGTCTGATCTCCGATTTTCAGATTGAACGTCGCCTTGCTCTCATCAAAGTTTCTTTCCTTGTATTTGATTGTCATAACACGAGCTTTATCAAAATATTTATCATTTACTACATCATTATTATCATAAGAAACTGTGATTTCCGGAGCAGTCGTATCGATCTTCAGCGCTTGTTTTGCTTCGATCGTATTTCCTGCGCAATCCTGCGCTGTCACTTTGATCAGCACATCGTTGCTGTTGTTGCTTTTGCTGCTGTCGTTCTTGTCATCAGCTATTACCTTATCCTTGATCGTCTTATGAGCCATCCCTTTGATCTGCTCTAATGTGTAACCTGATTTTTTATCATCTGCATTTTCAATTTCTACCGGATACTCTCCTTTGTAAGTCTCTTTATCGTCGCGGTATGTCTGAACCGTTACTTTTTCGATACTTGCTGTTGTTACAGTATCCTCTTTTCCTGTTTCTTCATTTAAGATCTTTCCATCTTCTACCTCAACAGTAAACGGAATGTCTGCATTATAATATTTGGAACTGTCTACTCCTGTAATTGAAATCGACGGCTCTTCTACATCAACGATCACCCCATTTGATGCATATACGCATGTATGTCCTACATTATCTGATACTTTCGCAAGAACGATATACTCGCCCTGAAGATTCTTCAGCTCTCCGCTTTCCGCTTTGATTACCGGAATACTTTTTTCCTCTTCTCCAAGTGAAACCCACTGATCTAATGTGATTGCTTCAATTTTTGCATTTACTTCATCAAACCCTACGTCTGAAGCCTGCGGTCCGTCAAGCTTCCATACATAATAAGCGCTTGCCTTCACACCACTGTATGCATTTTCACTTGCAAGTACAGCCTGAGGAACATCGCTTGCGCTGACATTTTCAAATGAATAATAGCTCTTTTTATACTGATTGAAAGAAATAACCTGTCTTAAAGTATCGCTTGCAACCTTTGTCTCTCCCCATTGACCAAACGTAAATCTCGGATCTGTCGAGTCAACATGAACTGTAAAATCAATTTTCTCTGTCTTTGTCCACGGACGAGATGCTTTCTTGAGGTTTATTTTTACATTAATATTTTTATCTGTGTCTTCTTTAAATGTAACTCCGTCAGAGCCGTCTTTTCCTATTAAATCCGTGCTCTTCACATAGACTTTTACCTGATCATATAACTTAGACATCTCAGAGCTTTCTTTTATTTTGAAGATCAGCTTTGTTCCGACCTCACTTCCGTTTGTCCAAAGCTCGTCTGCTCCAGCCTGATAATACAGACGATCTGACGCCGGTGTAGGCTCACCGTTTGGTAATACTGCTGTTATCTCCAGCGCATCTAAAATATCTTTTTCAACTTTAGACTGTTGTTTTACCGTCAGATCTCCGATGTTATCGGGGTACATTGCATTTCCTGCTGGGATTACTTCATATCTGTAGTTTAATCCCGCATTTTCCGTTGTTATATTCGGAACAATCGCATCTTTATATGGTGCATTTTCTTCTGTTACTGCAATAAGAATTTTTCCATCGACCTCGTCATAAGTTACCTTATTAAGTTCAACTGTTACATGCGGAATTTCAATTCCTGTATTCTCCGCATTTTCTCCTGACACAAATCCATTGTCTTTTACGTCTGCATCTTTATTAAGAGTAACTACTTTCGCTTGTGCAGATTGAATTTCATTAAACATATCTAATTCATAATTACAATCTGCAATATCACTTGTCCCAAGATACAATGTTCTTCTCGTAACAGTTGTTTTCCCTTCAAAAACATTTTCACCTTTATAAGTAATCTCATACCATTTCGATGACAATTCTGCTTCTTTGAAAGAATCCGCTGTTATTTTAACTTCATTACTTACAGTAGATGGATCAGCGTCATCTTCTGTCGTATTCCAAAGTGTTCCTTTCACACCTTCGATTTCCAAAACATCTTTTTCAGCATTCGTTCCATCGTCTCCGTTTACGAGAAGTGTTCCGTCAACGACTGCCCCGACTGTAATATCCGCTGATCCGTCATACACCTTAGACGCATCTTTCACTGTCAGGTTTTTGCTTACATCTACAGTGATTGCTTTCGGTTTCGCAACGATGTAATACTCCATTTGTGCTGCCGCATAATCATCAGTTTCTGCTGCTTTTACGATCACTTTCGCTGTTCCCGAATGTCCGTCTTCCTTTAAGGAAATCTTGCCGTCTTCACTGATCGTAACAATATTTTGGCTTTCTGTGTCATTTTCATCAAAACTATATGTAACTACTCTGTCTTTGACATCTTCCGCCTTCAATTCGACAGTCTTATCAATGCACTCACCGTATGTGATTTCCTGTCCATAAACTTCTTCTTTCTTGCCGTCATTGTCTGTATCGAGCTCGATTTTCTGTTCAGAAGTCAACTCATGCGTTTTTCTGTAAACAGCATCTTTATTCACTCCCGAAAAATCATTGTATAATGCATCGTTTGCATAACTTACCGTACAATTTAATTTTCCGAAAAATACATCCTGCTCTGCATTCAGAACAATTACTACAGACGTTATATCTTTTGTTTTAGACGCAGTTTTCGTATATGTGCTTCCCTGATAAGAATACTGTAATGTCACCTGACCTTCCGCATCAGCCGGAAAACCTGCAACAGTTACGCTGATTTTATTTACAGCGCCCTGATCAGGATCTAAACTGATCGAAATATCAGATGTATTTATCGTTTTCTTATTAACAATAATACTTTTTGATGCCGTCTGTCCTTTTGCTGCCGCTGTCACATTTACCGTTCCCGCTGCCGCACATGTGATATTAAATGATGTGCCTGTTCCGCTTGTCGGCGCAGCTGATGCACCGTTTGCCGTCCACTGATAACTCACTCCTGCAACCGGATTTGCGATCTGCAAAGTTACATTCTGTCCGGCTATTGTACTGTCAGATGCTGTGATCGTAAACGGTTTAAATCTAAGTTTCTGATTCATCTGAGTATTTTGTTCCGTAGGCGTTACATTTGCCGTGTGAGTTTCATACCCTTCTTTTGCTAATGTAACGGTATACTCAGCATCTTTTGTCAGAGTCAGCGTCGCTTTACCATTTTGTCCGGTTTTCGCTGTCACAGCCGCAGTATCACCTGTCTGTGCCGACACTGAAACGTCTGCCAACGCGCCGTCTTCATCTGTAACGGAAACAGTGTACTCTACTTCTGTTCCGCCTGCCGCCTGAACCGTCATACCTGCATCCGGCAGTACCCAAGTCAGTACCATCGCCAGCGCAAGGACGAGCGCGCATATCCTTTCTTTTAGTTTTTGCTTCTTTTTCATGCTTTCATCCCTTCCTGTTCTTTTTTGTTTTGCCGTTCTTTTGTCTGTCTCTTCCTCTGTCTGTTTCGGCTGTTCCATATATAGAAATACACGTTTCCGTTAAACAGAAAATGTGCATAAATCCCTGCAAGCGCAAATACCAGCGCCGTAATTGCCAGAAAATCATTCATTTCGATATGAAGCGCACAATATATTGTCGCTGCGATCGACACGATCATAACTGCGTCTGCCGCAATCGCAGGCGTATTACTGAAAAAGCAGATCACTGACGGAAGTTTCCGTTTTCCTGCCTGTTCTGTCAGAGGCTTCGCCTTTCTCGCCAAAAACAAATATGCTGCGATTCCAAGCAGAAGACCGAGCCAAAACAATGCCCCCGCCGCATATCCGATCTGTGTAAGATCGCCGTTTTTGTCAACGGCAAACGGAATCAGCGCCGGAGTCAGTGCAGACAGGAGAAATAATCCCATCACACCGAGAAATCCTTTTTTTACTGTTCTTGGTTTCAATCTGTTTCCTTCTTTCTGCTGCAAGATAAATCGATTACTATCTTTTTTTGTTTTCTTTAAATGATCTCATTCGTATGGATTTCCATAATTTCTTTTTTAATGACGAAATTCCATTCCGGTTTTTCATTTGTCTTTGCCTGAACAAACGATGCTTCCATTTCCGGCGTCAATAAAGTTGTTTCTCCGAATCCGGCATTTCTTTGTGCCGCTGTGCCGCCGTTTCTGCCGTTGAGCAATGTCGTTTCTTCACTTCCGCTGTTCAGCAAAGTCGTTTCTTCGCTTCCGCTGTTCAGCAGAGTTGTCTCTTCGCTTCCGCTGTTCAGCAGAGTCGTTTCTTCGCTTCCGCTATTCAGCAATGTTGTCGCTTCACTTCCTCCGTTATCAGACGCTGCCTGCTGTGCTGTGTGAAGCTGCATTGTATGTTCTCTTCCTTCCGGATCTGCCGAATGGTAAACTTGTTCTGTGTACGCCGCGCCGTCTGCCTGTCCGCCTGCTGCCTGCTGCGCAGACATAACCGGAGGTATCCTTCCGCTTGGCGTCGTATAAAGGTCTGAACTTGTCGGCGCGGAATAATAATCCTGTCTTAACTTTCCTGTCTTTGCATTTTCTTCTTCCATCTGCTGAACGCTCTTTCGCTGCGCCCTTCCCGTGATAGCGTTAAACACATCGCGTATTTTAAATTGAAAGAAAAAGAAAACGCTCAGCGCCGCAAATAAAATTGTCAGCACAAGACAGATAATAAATCCGATATGAAGTATATTGATGATCTGTTCACTCTGCATCAGCATCCCCTCCTGTTCCCCGGGATTCAAATGCTACCTGCACATGCTCTTTCGCGCTGCTGATATTGTTCAGAATCTCCTGTTTTTTCTGCTCGTTGATATCCGTCTGATTTGCATTCGTCGATGCAAACGACGTTGTCTCCAGCGTCTTTTTCGTTTCTTCGAGTTCTCCCAGAAGTTCGCCTTTTGTCACTCCCGCACGTTTGAAATCAAGTGCGTTTTCGTCGATCCTGTATACAAGTTCTTTATACATTACAAGAGCTGTCTCAGGATTTACCACACTTGTAAGATCTCCGTCCGTCAGGCTGACAAGATCGATCCAGTAGTCTCCGTAAGAAGTTGTGCTGTATCCGCTCTCATCCACTGAATCAAGAGAAGCATAGTACGCCGCGATACTTGCGAATCTTTTCGACAATTCCTTTTTATCTTTATCGAGGCTTTCGCTTTCCGCCGCTTTTTCAAACCATGTTTGAGACATTGATTTTCCGCTCTTTTCTCCTCCCTCATATGAATAAAAGTACGCCAGTCCCATTTGAAAAGCGAATTCGTCGTATTCTTCTTTATTTCCTTCAAAATAACTTTCATTTGTCCGGTTTCCGCTGCCTTTATATCCAAGAACCGACGTAAGCCGCGCTGTCTCTTCTCTGTCAAAATCATTTTCCGACCCGTCTGCTCCGCGGATGCATAACTGCAAAAGATTGTGATACGCTTCTCCTCTTCGAGGGTCTATCTTAATTGCATCTGTATAATATTTTTCCCGTTCACTTTGTTCCGGCGAGTTCGCCGCCTCTTTTATATATCCTTCATAACTGCTCTTTGTCGTCATCGTCTCCCCGACTTTAAATCCGACGCATCCGAGAAGTGATGCGGCAGTCAGCGAACACATTGCAACGAACGTCCGCCATTTCCTCATCTGCCGTTTCCGGTATTCCTGATCTAATTCTCCGTAATGCTCCAGCGCGTACATCAGTTCCGCGCACGACTGATAACGGTCGTTCGGATTTCTCTGCGTACATTTCAGTACGATTTCTTCCAATCCTGACGAGAGCGCCGGATTCCATCTTCGGATCGGATACATCTCGTACGGCGGAAGACTTGGATTATGTCCCGTCAGCAAATGGTACATCGTCGCACCCAGCGTATAAATATCAGTACGGGCGTCCGTCTGCCCATGCCCGCCGTACTGTTCGGGCGCTGCATATCCCTGCGTTCCGAGACAAGACGTATCTTCAATACTTGTCTCTTTAAATTCGCGGGCCGTTCCGAAGTCGATGATCATGATCTGCCCGTCCGGCTTCAGCATGACGTTCGCCGGTTTTAAGTCTCTGTAAATGATCGGCGGTTTCCTCGAATGAAGATACCCGAACACATCACAGATCTGTTTCGCCCATTCCACAACCCGTTCCTGCGGCTGCGCGCCTTCTTTTTTCAGCCAGTAATCGAGCGCCTTTCCTTCGATATAATCCATTACGATCAGGAACGTATCCTCCCTGTCGATCACATCGATGATACTCGGTAAATGCGGATGATTTAACCGTTTCAAAATATCGGTTTCCGCGATCAGTCCCTGCCGTACAACTTCGTAATCTTTCACGCCGTCTTTTCGGACTTCTTTGATCGCCCATTGTTTATTCGCTCTTTCATTCATCGCAAGATAAACGACGCTCATTCCGCCCTGACCGATCTTATTCAGTATTTTGTATTTACCGTCTATAATTGATCCTATTTCCAGCATATATTTATCCTCTAACACACCTTAAGGAGAATGACTGAAATATTATCTTTCTCCTGACGTGATTTATTCAATTCCGTACAATAGACCGCTGCGTCTTTCAGCGCTCTTTCCGTCTCCATTTTTTCAGGATCTATCAATTTATAAAATTCCTCTTCCGTGATCACATGGCGAAATCCGTCAGAGCAGAGCATATAAACTTCGCCCGACTTATATTCTCCCTGTGTAAACTCCGGAATGATCACCTCGCTTGCTCCGACGCATTGAAGAAGTACGTTCCGCTGCGGATGCACTCTCGCCTCATCCGGCGTCATTCTCCCTGCATCGATCTCTTTTTGTACAAACGTCTGATCTTTTGTCAACTGAGTCATCCCCTGTCCGTCAATTTTATAGACTCTGGAGTCGCCCACATTCATCGTATAATATTTCCCTTCTGCCATCAGAAGTACCGCCGCAGTTGTTCCCATCGCAATATGGGAAATCTTTCCGTGATCGGCGATTCTTTGATTTACATCAAGGATCAGTTTATTTATTTCGTTTTCCAATTCCATACGGTTAATCCCATCAGCCGTCCTTCTCCGATAAAGAAGTTCCGGAAACTGAACTTCAAACCACATAGAAAATGCCTTGATCAAAGCGGCGCTGGCGACCTCACCTTTGGCAAGACCGCCCATTCCATCACAAACTACAGCAAGCATAACGTCGCCGTAGTCTGTGGATGCCTCTTTGATTAAGACAGAATCCTGATTCGTATTCTTTTTAATTCCTCTGTCACTATGTACAACACTTAAAAATCCCATTCTGCCTCTCACTGCCCTTTACTCTTTTGTCAATTATAATCAGCGCTTTTATCGTTTAGATCATGATGCATGAAATTCAAATTCTTCATCCGAAATCTTCAATGTCGATCTGTCTGTCAGCAGTGTTTCCTGATATGGATTTAACTGAACTCCGTTTACAAACGTGAAGTTGCTTGACTTCTGATCTGCCGCATAGTAATCAGAACCTTTCTTTGTGATCACTACATGATATCTGCTGACAGAAGTATTATCGGAAATACAATAGTTCACTCTTCTTCTTTCTTTTCCGATTGCAAAGTTCTGTGAATTGATCGTAATCTTCTCACCGTTTTTCTTTCTGATCAGATAAGCGCTTCCTGCTCCGTTAAGTAACGTTGTTTCGCCTGCTCCCGAATCAAGCAAAGTAGTCTCGCCTGCTCCATCCGGCTCTGCCTGATACGGCTGTGCGTAAGGCGCTTTCGGCTGTTCCGGTGCACGGTTCGGAGGTACTACAGCTCCGTTCGGCTGCTGAGGCATTCCTGACGGAGGAACATTTCCGTTTCCTGCCTGTGCTTTCTTTTTCTTCTTGCTGTTAGAAGAAACTACGATAATAATGATTACTACTACAACAACGATCACTCCTGCTGCGATTCCGCCGATCAACAGGAAGTTCATTCCGCTTTTTTCTTCCAGATTTTCAACAGCAGCTTTTACATCTGATGTTGCCGATGTCACCTGTGCGTCTGTAGCCTCTGTATCGTTCGCAACTTTTTCTGCTTCTGAGATTGTATCGTTGAGAACTTTTACACTTTCTTCTGTGTAATTTTTCGTATCAACTGCTTTCGCCTTTGTAATTTCACTCTTAAGCGCTGTTACAAGATCTGCGTCCGGTCCTTCTTTTTCTTCCGGCTCTTCTTCATCAGGAGTCTGTGTTGTTGCCTGTGCCCCTGCATTAATATAGGAGATACCGAATGTGTCAAGACCACTCTTGATCGCGTTGATCTGTACTGCGTAGTATTTCTGATCTGAGCTGTTTCCATATGTAAATGTATTAACACCGATTACCGACTTGTTGGAATCTACAAGAGGACCGCCGGAATTTCCATGGTTAAGCTGTGCAGTGTGCTCGAAGAAATCAGCTCTTCCTCCGACTGTCAGCTTAGAAATCGTTCCGTCTGTTGCAGATACGTCAGCCGCCGTATTAAACTCTTTATTTTCGATCGAGTCTTCCGGGAATCCGTATGCGTTTACTGTCTGTGTCTGCTGAACTGTACTGCTGTCTCCCAAAGCAAGCGGTTTTCTGTCATAAATCTTATCCGACAGTTTCATTGCTACATAGTCCATCGTCTGACTCTGCACACTGTCATGGATCGTTGCCAGCACGCTCATGTCACGGTTCGCATATACTCTGATCTTCAGATGCGGATCGTTGTCTTTTAATTCGGATAATCCCAACGTTTCCATTGCCGCGCTTCTGATCGTCACACCAGGAGCAATCTCTTCATTCAAATTGAAAATATGATAGTTGGAAAGTACATACTCTTCATTGATCAAAAAGCAGCTTCCGCCTGACAACGCTACACTGTTTCCGTTATCATCTTCATACTCAAGCCATACCTGAAGCGTTCCGTCCGCCGGATTTTCCGCAGCGCTTATCGCTTTGGTATTTCCCGTCGATCCAGTTTCTGCTGATACCGATACATTCATGCCGATGATCATGCACATGAGTGTAAGAAATACCAACAGTTTTTTCGTTAGTTTTTTACCCATAATCTCTTCCTCCTGCTACATATAATATTTGTCATTATATGTATAATATAGGGTTTTCCTTTGTTCTCAAAGATGTGTCAACCTTTGTGGTCAGCTTTTTTGTCGGATTTTTATAGATTTTTTATATTTGCTTTTATATAATTATCCTGTATTAGTTTGTCTTTCAAAAAGTAATACCCCCCCCTGGTATTTTGCCATGTGGGAGTATTCTTTTTTACCGAGGAAAACATGTGAGAGGGAGATTAAGATTATGCCGGATTTTGCGACATTATTATCAGAACATATCCACAATAAAAACATCAAAACTTACGCTCTTGCCCAATACTGTAATTTGGATCGATCCAATATGTACAAGATTATAAAAGGGCAACGAAAACCGTCTTCTTTAGAAATGGTAGAAAAAATGTGTAAATTTATGCATTTGTCGCCTTCAGAACAGGCCGATATGGAAGAATCATATCACATTGCCCTGATCGGACGCGAAAACTATTACAGGAGAAAAGCCGTACAACAGTTTTTTGAAGAATTCCGTATTCCGACACTGCAGCTTCCGGCAACTTCACCTTCCAATGCGTCCGATTACGCCGACAATGCTACCTTGCTTCATTCTCATCTTGAGATCAATCGCTCGCTCCTTTACATCATCGCCTCGGAACTGAAAAAATCAGGTGGAAAGATCAGTCTGCTCATCCAGCCGGATTACACGTTTCTTATGAACATTCTTACAGCAGGTGATTATGCGTCCTCTTCTGTAGACATCGATCACATTATCTGCCTGAACAATAACCAGAACGTGTCATTTGCACGGCAAAATTATAATCTGAACTGCCTGAGAAATATTCTTCCTCTGTACAGTAATCATTATCAATATAACTGTTACTATTACTATGATGATATTGATGCCGTAACTTCAGCGTTTGCTTTATTTCCTTATGCGGTTATCACTACTGAATATGCCTGTCTGATTTCTTCAGATATGCAGTCCGGCTTTATTACTAAAGACCCGGAGTCACTAAAATTATTTTCCTATCTGTTCAGTCAGTACCTGGCGCAGACAACACCCCTGCTTCGCCCGGTCACAGATTTAGGCGGACAAATACAGTATGTCGAAAATACAATGCAGAACATAACCGAAGGTTATTTCTTTCAAATGCTTCCGTGCCTGACAAGGTTTTTGACAAGAGACATGTTAGAGACTTACATTGTAAAAGATCTTCCACACCGAAGCGAACTTCTCGACAGACTTCAGAACTATTTACATGAACTTCAATCAATTCCCGCTTCTGCCGACCTTACGTTTATCTGTTCTATCGAAGGAATAAGAAAGTTTTTAAATACCGGCCGCGTCGGAGAGTATCCTGCATATGCATATACTCCGCTGAACTTAAGCGATCGCCTCTTTCTGATTCGGCAGTTGGCAAACTCCATGCTCAACGAGCATAATCGGCTTTTGAAGCGGGCGATCGGCATGATCGACCATGAATTTTACCTCTTTGCCGGACGCCAGTACGGCTATTTCATGTTTCAGACTTCAAATACAGACCGGATGATCTACCTGAACATCGAAGAACCCGGACTGCTTTTTACATTTTTTGATTTTTGCGATACGCTTGACGATGAAATATTCTTCACATCTGAAGAAGCTTATAGAAAAATACACGATCTGATTCAAGAATACAGTAAATAAAAAATCCCCTGACCGCCGCAGATGTTTCTTTTGCATCTCGCTGTCAGGGAACTTTTTATTCTTTTTTGCAACGGCAGATTCCTTCCAATATTCCGATCAATTCCGGTATATCTTTTTTTACCGTATCATATACAATCGTAAGGTCTACATTTCCATATTCATGTACAATTCGATTCCGCAATCCTTTAATAGCTCTCCACGGAATGGATGGATATGTTTTTTTAAATTTTTCTGTCAATTTCTCGGAATTTTCTGCCACCTGTATTAGCCGAAACATAATAGAATCAACAAGAATCTCATCCTCTTCCAATTTCGATTTTGACAGGCTCTCTGTATGTGTTCTAATAAAAGTGAGGTCTGTAATAATCTTATCAATATAATATTGGTCAGTCTTCTTATTATCCATAAATTTTAATTCCATCCTTTAATATTTCATTTATCAATTCCAAATTAGACTCTAGCTGTTCACGGTTCAGAATATCAACTCTTTTATGAAGTCCTTCTCTTATTGCTTCTACCAAACCATAAAAATGTATTCCGGACACCGACGTTCCAATTAAAAGATCTACATCACTAGTTTCTGTCGCTTTTCCTTTCGCATAAGAGCCAAAAAGATAACAATACTCTATATCATAATCTGCAAATACATCGGTACACACATCTTTTATCTTCTGTATGCTTAATATACCATGATCTTCATCCACAAATCCATATTGTTCTAGTTTTTCGAGCATATACAAATATTTTATTGACGTACGCTTAGCTGCATCAGTTTCATAATTTTGATAAGTACGCAATGGCACTCCTAAATATTTCGCACATTCCGCTTGGGTTAGTTTTTTCTGTTTCCGCAGTTCTCTCAGCATCATATTTTTCCACCTCATTCAAATGCTACCATAAAATATGGAAACGCGCAATTAAAACGCGCAAATTTCGCGTATTTTTTGCAGTTTAAGCACGCATGTTTTGCGTATTATTACTTATCAAAAAACGCAATTTCTATTTCTTTTATATTTCCATAAATTCTTGCACATTTATTATACCCGTAATCACCTCTTATTATCATCTACATAACATTTTCATCCCCACAAACTGCACATCCACTCTAATACTTTCAGCATACTAACCCCCACACTCAGAACATCTTTCACACAGAAATGAATTTTCCGTTACAAAAAATCCCCTGACCGCCGCAGATGTTTCTTTTGCATCTCGCTGTCAGGGGATTCTATTATTTTACTGTTTTATTTTGTTGCCTTATAGTAGTTGATCAGACATCCATCCAGAATAATCTGTCTCTCGGCATCTGTCAGATCCCCGAGTTTCAGCTGGATCTCTTTCAATTCATCACCAACAACATATGCGTTGATAACGTCTTTCTTTTCCTCAACTGCTTTTCTCACATTCGGAACGAAAATGTAATCTCCGTTTTTAAACGGAAGCGCCTCATGATCCGCATCTGTCAAAAATGGAAGCATTCCCCAGTTAATCAGGTTGGAGCGATAACGTTTTGTCGCATATTCTACAGCAATGTTTGCCCAGCCTCCGAGAACTTTCTGGCAGGAGGCAGCCTGCTCACGAGCCGATCCATCTCCCGGTTTTACTGCGAAGATCGTACTTCCTACACCGACATTTCCTTCTCCGACTTCCGGATACGCTGCCTGGATCTTAGACATAACCGGTTTCAGTTCCTCCAGAGCATCAAGAGGACATGTTCCTGCCTCGATTGCTTTCTGTGCTTTCTGAACTTCCTTTGCTCTTCCCACATATGCGGGATCTTTTCTTGAAAGTGCAAACTCTGCAAGTCCAAGCGGATTAGAACGATACGAAGACGTCTCTCCTGACGGAATAAGTTCATCTGTTGTCGTTACCGGATCGTGGATTTCAGATACGACCTTCACGATCAGATTCTCAGGAAGCGCCGACATCTCCGGCCAGTCTTTAATATTCGGACCAAACTGGATCTCTACATTCGGATCTGCTTTGCCTTTGCTGTCGAACACACGATTCGCATAAATATTCTGATCAAAATGATACTTCTGTCCTTTATATTCTACATCAAATGCCGTAGCAGGCGTCAGATATCCTTTATTTGCCGCTGTCGCCGCAATGGAACGAGCATCCATAAGAGCAACAGAAGAAATCTGACCGCTCTGAAGCTTGCTTCCTTCACGGTTCGGGAAGTTTCTCGTTGTATGACGGATAGAGAACGCATTATTTGCCGGTGTATCTCCCGCTCCGAAACACGGACCGCAAAATGCTGTTTTTACAACTGTTCCCGCTTCCATAAGATCGGCTACGACACCATTTTTCACAAGTTCCATATAAATCGGCGTACTTGCCGGATATACGCTGAACGTAAATGCATCCGATCCGATATTATGACCTTTGATGATATCTGCTGCCGCACAGATATTTTCAAAACCGCCTCCCGCACATCCTGCGATAATTCCCTGATCTACATAGAGTTTTCCGTCTCGGATCTTGTCCTGAAGAGAATACTCTACAGCTCCGTCAAGACTTACGAGAGCTTTCTGCTCTACGTCATGAAGGATGTCTGACAGATTTGCGTTCAATTCATCAATCGTATAGACGTTGCTTGGATGGAACGGCATTGCGATCATCGGTTTGATCTCACTTAAGTTCACACGAACACATCCGTCATAATATGTAACCGCTCCCGGATTTAATTCTTTATATTCTTCTTTTCTTCCGTGAATCTCATAGAATTCTTCGATCTTTTCATCTGTCGTCCAGATGGATGAAAGACAGGTTGTCTCCGTCGTCATAACATCTATTCCGATACGGAAATCAGCGCTTAAGTTTTTCACGCCCGGTCCGACGAATTCCATTACTTTATTATTAACATAGCCGTTTTTAAATGTAGCCCCGATAATTGCAAGCGCAACGTCCTGCGGACCTACCCCTTTCATCGGCTCGCCTTCAAGATAAACAGCGATCACTCCCGGCATCTTAATATCATACGTTTTGTTCAGGAGCTGTTTTACAAGTTCAGGACCGCCTTCTCCCATAGCCATTGTACCAAGTGCGCCATAACGTGTATGACTGTCCGATCCGAGGATCATCTTTCCGCCGCCTGCGAGCATCTCTCTCGCAAACTGATGGATAACTGCCTGATGCGGCGGAACATACATGCCGCCGTATTTTTTCGCACATGTCAGACCAAACATATGATCGTCTTCATTAATCGTACCGCCAACCGCACAAAGGCTGTTATGACAGTTTGTCAATACATATGGAATCGGAAACTTCTCAAGACCCGAAGCACGGGCTGTCTGAATAATTCCGACAAAAGTAATATCATGTGATGTCAATTTATCAAATTTAATCTGCAGGTTCTTCATATCAGAAGAAGTATTATGCGCCTCTAACACGCCGTAAGCTATCGTGTTTTTCGCTGCTTCTTCTTTAGAAACCGAAACCTGTGCGCTCCCTGTATCTTCAACAATCTCAGTGCCATTGAGCAAATACACACCGTTTTCATATAATTTAATCATATGAAACCTCCTTTTCGTTTGTCAATTTTACGCTATTTCTATATATTATCATACTTATTATGAAAATGTAACCAATACAGCAAAAAAACAACTTCTGCATACAGTAAAAAAACAACTTCTTCCGGAATCGTTCAGCCATACAACGAAAAGGGCGGGAATATCTTCCGCAAACGAATTTCCGGAAAGACCTCCCGCCCTTTTTCAGGCTATGATATATTTTTTCAAGCTTTATCTCTCGAAATCTTTATTCATAACACTGCAGGGTAATATTTTCGACAAGACCCGTTTCTGCATCTGTTTCAACTGTACATGAGTTGTCGTAACTTTCTTTGTCATACCAGTAATAAGTATTTCCATATTCTTCATCTTTATACGAATCCGTCGGTTCGCCGTAAGCTGCAAGAACGTCCGCTTCTTTCGTTCCAACCGTAATTCCGCCCGGGAACAAAACTGTCAGTCCGCCTTCTTCAAGATCATAATCATCTACAGAAATCGCTCCTACGATACAATCTTTCAATGCTTTCGGATCATCTCCTGTGTTTACCATATCCGCCATAATCGTATTTCCGTTTTCGTCTTCAAACCATGCCAACTCATATTCGCCTGCATTTACAACATAGTCTTCAGGTGTATATTCTCTGTCGAGTTTCAGACCTGTGGCTTCCAGATCTGCCAGACTGCACGGAAGCTTAAGAACTTTATCGTTGATCTGAACCGTATAGCTGTCCCATTTCGCGCCAAGTTCTTTACTCTGCTCTGCCGGTTTATCCGCTTTTTTATCGTCGTCTTTATCTTCTTTGTCCTCTTTATCGTCAGACACTTCTCCGCCTGCTTTTTCAATCACATCGTTCGGAACTTTAATCTCGCCTACACTGTCATATTCATGGTATGTCACTTCGATCGAGCATGCCGAAACATCAACGCCTTCTTCTTCCATCGCCTTTTCCATAATATCCTGCATATCGAAAGAAATCTTTGCCGGAAGAATATCATCTTCATAAACGGCGATCGTACACGGAAGTTCAAGATCTTTGATCACATCTTCGTCAATTTCAGAACCTAAGCTGTCTGCCATACCTGATTCCATCATGCCCACAATGTCAGAGCCTTTAATCTCGCCTTTCATCTCAAAACATTTTTCGCCGTTTACTTCCACCTTTTCTTTGGACATCTCAAAAGATTTTGCGTGTCCTCCCATACTTCCTGTAAGATCCGAAAGTTCTCCCGCCATATCTGCCGCAGAATCATCCATCTCTTCTTTTTGCCACTGATCGTTCGCCATCGTATACACAATATACTGATCTTTTTCTTTTACAGTATACATTTCAATCTCTGTTCCGACATTGGTGCCCATCATTTTCATGTCTACCGCGCCTTTGGCGTGACTTTCTCCTGATTTAAGATCCATGTCGATATCCATATCCATCTGGATGCCGATCGTAGTTGTATCGTCTCCCATCTCCATATCCATCTTCATGTTTGCCACTACCGACTCTGTGTCTTTCATGTTTTTCGCCATGTCTTTTAATAAGTTTTCCGGAGTCGCCTTTTTCCCGCATCCTGACATAAGCGCCGCTGTCATCATCGCTGCCATTCCCAGTGTCACTAATTTGTTCCTACGTTTTTTCATACCTTTTCCTCCTCGTTATATATAAATTTATATTATATACTTTTATATTTTCTGCTCTCGCTCTGTTTTCTTTTATTTTTCTCTTCCTTCTTCGTCTGTTAAATAAATTACCCCAAGCCAGTAATATCCTCCCAGTTCTCCGCTTCCGTATCCTTCGACTACTTCTTGTGCGATCTTCATAAACTCTTTATCGCTTAATGTATAATCTGTACGCAATACCGCAATTCCCTCTTCTTTTAATTCATTTTTAAGCGGCTCAAAAATTTTATTTTTCTCATAAAATTTTCCTTCTATCCGGTAAAACTCTTTGTCATCCGACTTTGCTTCATAATCTTTCACCTTATCGTCAAGTACAAAACGTTCGTCTTCTACAAGCACTTTGTCTGCCGCGTAATCGGGAAGATTTAACAGCGCATTTAAGATCAACTCATTATCGTTATTCGTGGAATCTACGATCCTCCACTCCCCGTCTATTTTAATCTTATTCCATGCGTGGGGAAGTTCACCGTCCAGATTTCCTGTCACAACGATACATTCCAGTCCGGCCTGCTGCGCCAGAAGTTTGAATGCTCCGGCATAACTTGAACACACTCCTGTTTTATTTAACAAAACGCCATACGGTGTAAAGGAATCATTAAACTTTGCATCGACTCCGGCAAAATCGTTTTCTTCTGCATTTTCAAGCGCGTCCATATCGTATTCAGCAGTATCGCACAGATATTGATTGATCGCCATTTCTTTCTCAAGTTCTGTCATATCGTCCGTAATAATACTGTCTACAACACGTTCTGCCTCTTTCGAGATTTCTTTTTGTTTTTTCTTTATTTCTTCCGATTTTGTATCATATTTGACATGCAGTGTCTTTCCGCCGTTTGCGATTGACGCCCCCGTCACTCCGAGTACCATTGGGTTTTGATAAACCGCTTCTTCCCATGCATCCAACAGATAATCCGTATCTGCACTTTCCGGAAATTCCTTCAAACTGATACTTGTGTTCGCATTGAGCATATTTACTGCCAGATATTCACTCAAAGCGCTATTTGCAGTGACTTCATACTTTCGTTCACTCTCTCCCGAAGACTCCTTTTCCTCTTTTTCACTTTCGGTCTCGCCTTCCACTTTCATCTCCGGAGTAACCGCACCTGCACGATTTCTTAATTTCTCTTGTCTGATTCGAACCTTTTCCAGTTCTTCTTTCCAAGTATCAGTATTATAACTTTCTACGACAACAACTCCGTCAAATCCTGTTCCGTCAATCTTATACGGAACTTTTACGATATTTTCACCGCTCCATGAAGCCTTCTCTTCCTTCGCGCTTTCAAAATCATAATTAATCAGCTTTTGTACAAGCGTTCCGTCGCACATCGTCACCCATTTATATGACGGCATTTCGCCGAACGACTGCGTATAATTTGAACCTTCCTCATTCAGGCTCATCTTCACTTCTTCCGTAAAAGGAACTTTACGCGCAATATCTGTTTCCCTGAACATATTGCTTAAAGCAGATGTTCCGTCCTTTGATACTGCTATAACGCAGTAATAAGTTTCATACTCTGTATCTTTCGGTATCGCTTCGTTTCCCTCTCCGTACTTTTCAATAACGTATGGCTCCCGGCGATCCGCTTCCGACACATTATAAGTAATAAACTTTGCCGTTGATTCGGGAATCCATTCTGTTCCTTCTGTTTCACCTTCGACCCAGCCGTCTCCGGATAATCCCATCTTTTCTGAGGACGTCATGCTCATCACATAATAACGCTCTGCTCCCGGCACTTTTTTCCATCTGAAAACCGGAAATCCTTCCTCATTAATCCCAAGAGTAACTCTCGGTGCATTCTTAACTTCTGAATCGACGGTAAACACTGTCACTATCGGTTTCTCCAGTTTTTCTCCGGTTTCAAGATCCACATATTGAACCATATAATACTGTGGAAGATTACCCCAGTCATTCAACTCTCCTTTATCAAACAAAGACGAATCTGCCGCTTGATATCCCGGCGCATCCTCGTCAAGACCTTCGCTCATGATCCCGCCTACACTCCATCTCGGAGGTGTAACTGATAATTCCTTTGTTTTTTCATCCCACTCAAAATGTGATCCGATCTGATAGGTGAGTTCCGGATCTTTATACACATTTACGATCTGTGTATATTCCGTAAATCCGGCATTCATTATATCAAACCCCATTTTCAGCTTAAGCCTTTCGTCACGAGCCACGCCGCGGATCGGATCGGCATATTCATACTTTTCATTATATTTTTTTCTGATAGAATCCGCCAGTTTTGCAGTCTCCATCGTTGTCTTCCCGACGTTTTTCTGCTGCGGACCTCCGCATGCGCTTAGCAAGACTGCCGTTACTGCCAAAACACTGATACATGTTTTCAAATATTTCTTTTTCATAAGCATTTCCTCTTTGATGAACAACAAACAGTTTTTTTATGCGTTTCTGCTTATAATACCTTTGCCGCATCCAAAAGGTTACGTCTTTTATAAAGTTTTTTTCAAATATTCTGTCAGATTTTCTTTATCCCCTTTTTCTTCTGTCACATACCAGATTTTCCCGTCTTTTTCAAACACTGCATGAAGAATTCCGTCTTCCGTTTTTCCTATATATACTTTTTCTCCGTGAACCCTTCCCGGCTTCAGCTTCCACAGCTCTTTCGGGATATTCTCGTCATCCTTCTCCGTATACTTTTCAACTTGAATATCTTCCCACTCTCTCGTCTCTGATATGTCCTTTTTTCCGAGATTTAATCCAATCTCCATCTCTGATGAAGCAAATGTCACATCTTGTATCACAATCTTGTCTTTAAACGCCGCTCCCCATATACCAAGGCAGACAAAACAAAAGCATGCCGCTATTGCCGTATATTTCCACAATCCGATAATTTTGCGGCGGCGCTCCTCTCTTTCAGCTGCTTTTACCGTCCGGTTCACTAATTCTTCCGGGACATGAATGCTGTCATTTACTTTCTTATATTCGTCCCACACAGTCAAACTCTCCTTTCAAAGCTTCCTTAAGCATCCCCCTGCTGCGATACAGGCGGGTTTTTACAGCCGACTCCGAAAGTTCCAACATCTCAGCAATCTCAGAAACAGAATATTGTTCATAGTAAAACAAATGTACTGTACTCCTGTAATCTGCCGGCAGGCGAAGAACTGCCTCATATATGAGATTCTCCGGCAGATCCATCTCATAACTGTCCGTGCTCTGAACATCCCTGTCTATAGAAACTGTCTTTTTCCGAAACGCACTATCAAACTGTTTCTTGCAGCAATTAACAGTTACTCTCAAAAGCCATGCCTTCAAATGCTCTCTCCCCTGAATTCTTTCTTTATACTTTACTAATCGGAGGAACACTTCCTGAAACACATCTTCTGCTTCACTTTTATTTTTCATTTGTACCAGAGCAAGCCGATAAACCATATTTCCATGAATACGGATGGCTTCTTCTACATTAATTTCTTCATGACTGCCCTCTGTTTGACCTCTCATATATAATACCTTTTCCCGTACTTAAACGTCACATAGATTTTATGTTTATTTTTTGATTATATCTTACTTTTTTTCTTCATACAAGAACAAAGTAACAAACCCGGACTTTGGCTCGTTGCACAATATAAAAAAGAATCCTGCTCGCAAGATTCTCCGCCTGCGGCGGGTCGCTTTAGCGACGTACTTCTTTTCCGCCGCAGTGCGCTCCTACACGGAGCGTTTTTTATGCTATGGAACATTACGGAGTAATTTCCTATAGCATAAAAAATCCGAACACTGACTAATGCCAATGTTCGGATCTTTATTTAAAGTGGAGAATACGAGAGTCGAACTCGTGACCTCCTGCTTGCAAGGCAGGCGCTCTCCCAACTGAGCTAATCCCCCATAGCGTTCTTAGAACTTTTATAAGATATCATATTCTAAGAAACTTGTCAAGTTTTTTATGAAATTTTCGACAAATTCATGCCAAAACATGCAGCTTCCATTTCCCACTTTTCGTATTCGTTGTAAAAAATATATAAATACACCTTCCAGACAGGGGAGAAATCAAAACTTATCCCCCATTTTATAGATTTAACTATGATCAATTTATACGAAGATAAAACTCTTCTATCAGACGAGCAATATTTTCTTCTGTATCTTCAAGCTCATCTGCAATTTCGGAAATTGTTTTTCCTTTTTCAATGCACTCTTTTATCGCCTTTTTATAAGGTTCTTCCACACCGGAGATCTGATAGTTCTGCACGATTTCCATAAACTGGCTATACTCTTTCAGCACTTGACATTTCTCTAAAATCTCATGATGTTCTTCCGGTCGGATATTAATAACCTTTACTTTTAATTCCAAACTTGGTTCATTATCTTTTACAATATAAGCATCTGACAAGCGCAGTTCTTTTTCTTTTGCCCACTTTTCTTTTCCTACCATAGGCTCTCCTTTCATGTGCATGAATGAGTCCTATCGTACAAGTAAGAAAACACTCTTAAGTTTTTTCTCTCAAAGCTTTTTCTCCTAAAGCTTTCTCTTATAACTTTCGGTGAAACTTTTTTCTTCTGTTAAGAATCAGTATACGAAAAAAAGAGACGTTCTACAAGACTATCCATGCAAATCTGTTTCGTTGTGTTCTGGGTAATTTTGAGGGAATTCCTCTGACCGACGAAGCTGTCGGCATCTTTCACAAAAAGAATTTCTGTGAGTGGATTTATCATAACATATCTCTTCTTCAGAGACAATGATATATTTTATTTATACATTCCCCTAGTCTCTTTTACTGACAAAAAGAAAACTACCAGAAGAAAACTATTTATGCTCATAAGAATCATCAATTTCCCCATCTCTATTTCTCCGCTTATAATCGGGAATATGTATAATACATTTTCTTCTGTTAAAATATCGAATTGACAGAAAGACCAATATCCTAGCGAAGCTAGATAACCTATAATGACATTATTTCCTAATTGTGAAAAAAGAAGTCCTAAAATCCCCAGAAAAACAGCATACAGAATTGTCACGGTTACATATTTTAAAAATGGAAAACTGCAGTTTTGAAGCCGCATAATACTTGCGAATATAGTAATCATAACTGTAATCATCCAGAAACTGCATATCAGCCGAATGCTTACGCTCTTTCTATATGACCATACTTTCGTATAAACAATCTCTTTTACGGAAACTTCCAATTCTTGCCTTATTATAGGAATGAAAAGAAATACCCCTATCAGAGCTAACGATTGTCCGAATACATCTGCGGAATGAATGTTGTCTAAATTAGAAATTCCTCTTATAACCGGGATAATGAATGTATAGACAGCCGCCAGTAATAAACTATTTTTGAATGTGAGCGGTAAATCGATCCTTAAAAAATCCAAAATGCTTTTGCAAAAAGAAATCATAATTTAACTTTCCACCTCTTTTCTTGTTATATACTACAACAGATAATGCTATCAATATCAAAGACAAGATCACAAACAGTCCTCTATTCAAACAGATCAAATTAAAATCTTGCTTTATAAGTTCAGAGCCTCGTAATAAATTATGCCGTATCATCAGCGTAAATATTTTTGTATCTCCCGATAACGCTGTCAAAGAGGTGTCAATAAACCACCATACAAACTGTACCAAAATAGCTATCGGCATAGATGTTAAAATTGTCAAGAACATTCCTGAAGAAGTAACAATCATTGCTGTCGGTAATAACCACCAAACAATATATTTCAGAAAAGCAAACACATCTATTGCAATACCGGTTTCAGCAGAAAATTCAATCAATGGAATTAACGACTCAAAACTCAAAATAGTTATCGGCAATAACACTGCCGCAAGCATTGCTAAGAAACGAATCGTAATAAGCTTTGTTGTTCCGATCTGTTTACAGTCAATCAGCTCATTCATACGGTTTCGTCTATCCTTCAGCCAAAAGATAACTACTAAGAACACAGGATATAAACCTAAATCTCTTGTCATATAATCGCAAAACAATCTTGCAAAAGCAGCAGAAACTTTATCATCATAAATCGTTTTCTCATATTCATTCATTGCTTCTTCATAAGTCATTTCTGCCAGACCATAATATTGCAATAAATTTTCCATAGAATAATTAGAACCTGTTCCAATGATACTTTCTGCTTTTTTCATAAGCTCTTGAAATTCCTCGTAAGAAACTTGAGCTACAAATTGTTTTGTATAATCAGTATTTTCAGTTGGTTGTTCTTCATTTCCCATTTCAAATGTAAAAGCTCCATTTTCACTTTGTGTTCCGTTACTGCCAAAGTGAATAACATTTCCATTTACAGCAGGGAAATAATCATCTGGAAGATGATTGATCTGCTGTTCATTTAAGCCTGTTATTTCTTTGATTATATTTAAAATCTCTTTTTGCTCGTTCTCATTTAAAACTACTTCCTTATAATAGCTAAAAGGATATGTTGCATAGGAATTTGCAAGATATTCCATAATTAGCTTGTCAGTACCACCGCACATAATTTTATCTGGTACTTCTTTATTTTTCATTCCATAGCTTTCTTTATTTTTTTCTGGTTTTTCTAAAATCGAACCACCAGTCAGTCCGGAAGAAATAGATACCTCATTTCCTTGCGAACCAGTTATTTCTTTTGTTGTTACACCGTAAAAATTTTCATGCCAGCTAAAAAGCAGCAATCCAATAAACAATACATATATAAAGCTAAAACAAATTTTTTTCAATTCTTTAATAAACAGCATCTATTCCACCTCCTGCTTGAAACTTGATAAGAGATACATATAACTGTCCTCTATCGTAGGCTGACATGAAACCCATTCTTTTTTTGGTGCAGCGTTTGATAAAAAGCGACAAGATACATTTATTCCATTTTGATAAATACTGATAACACGGTATTTCTGTTTAAACTGATTTAATTCATTTTGCAGAATCGTGGTAGTATAGACTTTTCCGTTTCCAAGCTGTAACAACTTTTCTATTTGTCCTTCAAAAACAACAGTTCCGGAAGATAAAACAGCTGCTTTAGAACAAGTGGCTTCTATATCACTTGCTATATGCGTAGATAATAAAATAATTCTTTCCACTGCCAATTCAGAAAGAAGATTGTAAAAGCGTAATCTTTCTTCTGGGTCAAGTCCTGCCGTCGGCTCATCAATAATCAAAATTTTCGGATCATTTAATAATGCCTGTGCAATACCGAAACGACGTTTCATACCACCGGATAAATTTTTAAATCTTTTATTCTTCTCGTGTTCCAAATTCACTTGTTTTAAAAGTTCGTTGATACGCCTCTTACGAATATTGTTTGGAAGTTCAGTCAAAATCCCAAGATAATCTAAAGCAGAATAAACCGTCATATTTGGATATATCGAAAATTCCTGTGGAAGATAACCGATTATTTTTCTGATTTCTTTTTTCCTTTTTATATCAATCCCATTGATTTCTACCATTCCCGTTGTCGGCTCTGACAATGTAGCCAATATACGCATAAGCGTTGTCTTACCGGCTCCGTTTTCGCCTAACATTCCATACATTCCGATCGGTATATGTAAAGAAATATCTTTCAACACATTTTGTTTCCCGTAGTTTTTATTCAAATGTTCAATACTAATTTCCATAAAAAAACCTCCTTACGTTTTTTGTAAGGAGATTATTTCATATAAAAGTCAAATTTCAGAAAAGTTTCCGCCTATTTTTTAATCTTGATTGTAATAATTGCTCCACGATCCGGAAGATTGTCTAAAAATATATTCCCTCCGAATTTTTCACTAAGTATTTTACAGATAGATAATCCTATGCCAAAATTTCCACCGTTTGAAGCGGAACTGAAGAAGAAAGAAGCTGCGGATTTTAATTCTTCAGATGTAAAACCTACTCCATCATCTTGCATTGAAAAATACAAATAATCCTCTTTTTCTTTGATTGAAAATATAATTTCTTCATGTGAAAAGCGGAGTGCATTGTCAAAAATATTCTCTAAAACTTTTGATAACATCGCTTTATCTGTCGATATAAAATCAGAGTTTGAAAAATCCCGTATAACAAGTTTTTTATTCTCTCGTGCCGCTAAAATAGAAAATTCTTTTGTTATGTCGGCAATCAACTCTTTCAAATTATAATTATCTTTTTTGATCTCAATATCTTCCATTTTTTGTATATCTTTCACACACTCTACATATCGTTTTAATCTATCGACAGCTTCTGTCATATTTTTAATCGTTGTCTGTAAGGTTTCATTTGTAAGAGTTTCTCTTTCGATTGATTTTTCCAAATAATCAAGATAGCCATTGAGCACCGTGATCGGCGTTCTTAAATCGTGTGAAACAGAAGCCGTCAGCGCTTTTCTCTCTTGAAGCATATTCCACATTTTACTATTGCTTTTGTAAATCTCATTTTTCATATGTTCAAATGTATCACATAACTGCCCCAGCTCATCATCAGATGTGTATTGTATCTGAAAATCTAAATCCTGCTGTGAAATGTGGTACATACCATTTTTCAGATTTTCAAGCGGTATCTTCAATTTCCATTTGTAATATAATTTTGCCACCATAAAAGAAGCGATTATAATATAGGCAATGGGTAAGGACACCATAAGAATCGTAATGCACCAATAATATAATTGATTTTCTTTTGAAAGTTCTCCATGTGTATATTTCTGCGGTACGGCAGTAACCCCGTTATTATTTTCGGTGTCATTACTATCTGCGTCTCTAATTACATAGTCTGTGATGATAATAGGTCTTGTATCAAGTATTTTTTTCTGGATAGATGAACATGTCAATATTGTAATTACTGAAAGAGCGCTGACCAGACTAAGACAAAATACCGCCAGCAATACTAATGATCGTTTTAGCGACATCTTTTGAAATACTTCTCTTATTTTTCCCATTTATATCTGACTCCCCAAACTGTAGTAATATAACCTTTATCCGTAAACTCATTAAATTTCAGACGTATTTTTCGTATATGCTCTTTGATAACAACGCTGTCTCCATTGCCGTCAATGCCCCAAATATTTTCATAAATTTTTTCTCTGTCAAAAACCTGACCTGCATTAGAAGACAAGAGTTGTATAATTTCAAATTCTTTATTTGACAATTCAATTTTATGCCCTTTGATATAAAGACTTCTATCAGAATAATCAATAATAAGATCTTCTGAAAATTTACTTTTTGTCTTGTTATGACTTCTTTGTTCGCGTCGTAAATGCGCCGAAATTCTTGCCAGCAATTCATTTACAGAAAATGGCTTCGTAATATAATCATCTCCGCCTGCCATTAACCCGTTGATCTTATCCTGCTCAGATACTCTGGCAGTGAGAAAAATAATCGGACAAGAGATAAAATCACGAATAGAGACACATAAATCCAAACCGTTCATGCCATCCATATTGATGTCTAATAAAACTATGTCCGGCGAGTAAGATAATTTATCCAAAGCCTCTGCCGCATTGCCGGCAGTATAAACAGAATACCCTTCAAATTCAAGCTGTAATTTCAACATATCTAAAATAGACTGTTCGTCATCTACGATTAGGATCTTATATTTTTCTTCCACAAACTTTCACTCCTTATCAATGAGATTAAAAATCTTATAACAGAAAAAAGTCAATTTTTCGCCAATTTTTAATTTCCCTATTAAAATTAATTTTATCACAAAATAAAAAAAGTTACTGTACATCAAAATACAGTAACTTTCAGTTACAAAATAACATTTTGTTTATTTTTCCAACAGCCCTCTTCTATACAGATTTAAAATTTTAACAGGCGGATCAAAAGCGGATTTGTTTCATATAAGAAACGCAGAATACTACTCTTTTCAACCATTTCAAAGCATGCGCTTCCCGCCTCTGTCGTATAGGCAAGCGTCATGATGAGAAATCCGATCCACACAATGACAAGCGCAAGCAAAAGACCGAGCGCTCCTCCGGCAATATGATTTGCCAGTCCAAGCACCGGAAGTTCCCCAATAATATTCACAGCAAACATCAGCGCCTTCACAAGAATGATCGCCAGCAAAAATGTCACAAGAAACGACAACAGATTCAATACAAGATGCGATGCATATGCCGCCACATATCTCGGAAAACTTTTCACTCCCAGCTCTCCGTAAATCGTGCTGTTGTTATTTTCTATAAGCTGATCTTTCAAAAACCGGGGAAGAGGGGCTTCCTCAATCAAGTTGATCTGCACATCTTTCGGAATATCTCCGATCACACTTAAAATATCATCCGCCGTAATGCCGAGCACATCCCAGTCCATCTCGTTTAACTTGGAGATGTCTTCCGCCGTAAGATTTTCCAATGGCGTTCCTGTCAGATCGATCGACTGAAGCTGCTCAGACGTTATCTCCGGCATAAATTTCTCAGTAACTTTACTTTCTAAGAAATCATCTACAGGCGTATACTCCTTAAGCGCTCGTGTAACATGCGGCGAAAGGAACAGCACAAGAACAAGAGTCAATATTGTTGACAAAAGGGAAAGTCCGAGTTTTAAAAATCCTCTAACATACCCAAAAGCAATACAGATAAGAAAAATCGTTCCTACAATGATCAAAAGCCAATTATCCATAATCTCTCCTATTTCGTCAGATAAATTACCCGTAATTCATCTGCGCTCATCACATAGTATCTGTTCAATCCCGAAGCTTTGAAAATCTCCAGCGCCTCTGTTTTTATGTCTCCTTCAAATTTTACGATTCCGTTTGCGGTCACGATACAGCACTTACTTCCTTCATACATAATAACTTCGCTGCCTTCTATCTTTGCATTTTCGTATCGTCCCGAAATCTCTTTATTAAGTATCCTCTCCCCAAACCGATCATACAGCCGCAGCTCGTATCCTGATTTTTCACTGTTAAGCAATATAAGCCCTATATATTGGTCTGAGTGAAATACGCTCTGTATCTCCTGTCCGATCGATATCTCTTTTTCTTTTTTCGGTTCGGCTTTCCCTTTATAGATGACGATCGAGTTATCTCCTACTACAACAGAGCGGTCGCTTCCCATAAAGAAAATGTCTGCCATGATCGTGTCTGAATATTCATCCGATGCAACGATCTTATCCGGCTTGTCCTTTCCACTCTCTCCGAAATTATAATAGATCACTTTTGACTTCAGCACGGCGTCGTCTGTATGAAAATAAGTTACCGCCAGCATCTTTCCGTCGTCAGACATATCCATCGCAACAGGATAACCCATTACAGGAACAGTTACCTGCTGCTCCACTAAAACATTGCCCATTGCATCATAAGAAATGATCTTCGGCGCAGTTTCATTTTTCAGCAGAACTGTCACAATTCCCTGATCCGAAATCGCCATATTTTCAATCGGAAGACTTGTCTCAATCTCGCCTTTCAAACCTTCTTCGGAAAATACAAGAATGCTGTTTCCTCCGATATCTCCTACCGCAAACGCTTTTTCTTTCACCTCAATGATCGGATTTTTCAGTTGTGTCGACTGAATCCACTTTTCTTCGTTTTTCTTATTTAAAAAAACAACGCCATCCCGATTGTATCGCACGATTCCATTTGCAAAATGGGCATAATTACTTGTATCCGAACTATCTGTCGAGTACCTGACCGCCGTTCCGGCTTCACTATACGCCTTATTCGTGAGCATCAGATATGTTCCGCTTACCGCAAGAGCAATAAGAATAACCGGCACAACAATCTTTTTTAATTTTTCCCTGTGTATTTTCTTCGTTTTAGCACGAACTTCACTTAGATCATCGGGGGGTGTTACTATTTTAAAATCCGTTTTTTTCTTTTGTGTCATATAACTCCCCTTCTTTATATTTCTGTTTTATGTCCTTTTTATTTCCGCTAAATCTATTCGCCAACATCTTACCATACTTTCATGGCAATAGCAATTTCTGTCCGATATAAATAAGATTGCCGTCCGTAATCCCGTTCATTTTGCAAATCGTGTCTACATGGTCAAGATCGCCGTATATCTTACGGCTGATAATCGCCAGCGTGTCTCCTTTCTCTACAATATAAACCCCGTCCTGACCGTTCGCGCTTCCAATAGTCTGTTCATCTGCCCCCTGCGCAGAATCGCTTCCCTCCGGTTCTTTTTTATCATTGCTCTCAGACAGGCTGTTTTCCGGATTTTCATTTTTCTCATCTTTTCCGTCTTCCTTTTGACCTGACACACTTTCCTCCTTTGTTTTGTTTTCATCTGCGGAATCTGCATCTGTCTTTCCTTTTACTGCTTCAATTTCTGCAGATGTGGGAACAGATCCGTCATCTGTTGTTTCTTCTGACGTTTTCCCATCTGACGCAACTGTCTCTTTATCTAAAAATCCAAGCGTGTTTTGTACCGATTTCATCCTGTCGAAACTGTTAAACAACGATACCCCCATAATTACAAGTATCAAAATCACACAAGCTCCCGCAGCATACATCAGACTCCCCGGCCGTCTGCCTTTTTGATGCTCGCTCCGTTTTCTAGCCAAAGAACGAAAGTCCTTTGCAGCTCTGTCTTCCACTGTTTCCGACGCTGACGCCCCATTTTTTTTCCGGCTGGAGATCATATAATTCTGCATACACGGATTTTTTTCATAATATGTGTAATGCCCTCCGATCTCCAGCAAGTCATTCATTTTATGTACATAATATGTCTCTTCTTTTTCTACCGGATCTTTCATAATAAAAACGGTATTTTTCTTCGGAAATGATTTTTTATGAAGCTTTACGGTTTCCGGTTCCGGAATGAGCGGCGCTCCGGGATGTACTACAAACCATCCTAGCATTTCCCCGTCTTCAAAATACTGTTTGCAGTCTTCATATGCGTTTTTCCATGCAGCCTCATCAATCACATATTCTTTATCCGACATTTTCAGATCATGCATCTGAATCGCACCATAAATATAAACATAATCTTCATCCTCGCCGTTTTGAATATCTCCGACAAGAAAAGCCCCCATAGGGTCTGTGCCTGCTTTCTCACATTTCTCACACAATCCGGCAAAAAATGTATCTACATAATCTTCCACATAAATTTTAGGACTGTCGCTTACATTTCCTATTTGACGCACGTTTTTCGGTAACTGTCTTTCCATTTATACTCATCCTCCTAAATCAACTGAATATTTTAAAAATCAACAATGTTTCTATCGGCGTTGATATGAGGATAGCACAATAAAAAAAATGATTTTATCAGTTATTGTCAGAAGAATTCGACATATTATAAAAGATGCCGCTCAAAATGAACAGCATCTCCTTTTGTAATATTATGATACGAACGCTTTTACTTTTTCATAAATACCGTTTATGCCAAGTCCGTATTTTTCGATCAGTTCAAGCGCCGGACCTGATTCTCCATACACATCGTTAATTCCGATCTTAAGCACTTTTGTCGGAACATTTGCGGAAAGCACATCACATACTGCGCTTCCAAGTCCTCCGATAACCGAATGCTCTTCGACTGTAACGACTTTGCCTGTTTCCTGCGCGGCCGCAATGATAAGTTCTTCGTCAAGCGGCTTGATCGTATGAATATTGATCACTTTTGCATCAATACCTTCCGCTGCCAGCTTCTCCGCTGCCTGCAGACAGTTGTTGACAGGAAGTCCTGTCGCAATGATCGTTACGTCTTTTCCTTCTCGAAGCACAACGCCTTTTCCAAGTTCAAACTTATAATCCGGTCTGTCATTGATCACCGGAACAGCCAGACGTCCGAACCGCATATACACCGGCCCTACATATTCGTAAGCCGCGCGCACCGCCGCTCTTGCCTCTATGTCATCAGACGGATTGATCACAACCATTCCCGGAATCGTACGCATCAAAGCAATATCTTCATTACACTGATGTGTCGCTCCGTCTTCACCTACGGAAATTCCGGCATGTGTTGCTCCGATTTTTACGTTCAGATGCGGATAACCGACTGAATTTCTTACCTGCTCATAAGCCCGTCCCGCCGCAAACATTGCGAAGGAACTTGCAAACGGAACTTTACCCGCAGCCGCCAATCCTGCTGCCACGCCGATCATATTACTTTCCGCGATACCGCAGTTGATGAAACGTTCGGGATATGCAGCCTGAAATAAACCTGTTTTTGTCGCAGCCGCAAGATCCGCGTCAAGCACAACGATCTCTTCATGTTCCGCCCCAAGCTCTACCAGCGTTTCTCCGTAACTTTCCCTCGTCGCAATCTTCTTTACTTCTGACATAACGCTTCACCTGCCTTTTCCAAATCTGCCATCGCGATTTTAAATTCCTCGTCGTTCGGCGCTTTTCCATGCCATCCCGCCTGATTTTCCATAAAAGAAACTCCTTTTCCTTTCACAGTCTTGGCTATGATCACCGTCGGACGTCCTTTTACTGATTTTGCCTCTTTAAATGCAGCGTCAATCTGATCAAAATCATTTCCGTCAATATTGATCACGTGAAAATTAAACGCTTCAAACTTTTTATCTATCGGATACGGAGAGTTCACTTTTGTAATCTCACCGTCGATCTGAAGATTATTATTATCCACGATCACAAGAAGGTTATCCAGTTTGTGGTGAGACGCAAGCATCGCCGCTTCCCACACCTGACCTTCCTGGATCTCTCCGTCACCGAGAAGTGTATATACGCGGTAATCATCACCCGATATCTTTGCCGCAATCGCCATTCCTACAGCCGCAGAAACTCCCTGTCCGAGAGAACCTGAAGACATATCAACACCCGGAATGCACTTCATATCCGGATGACCCTGAAGATAAGAACCTGTATGTCTCAGTGTGATCAGATCTTCTTTCGGGAAAAATCCTTTCTCTGCCAACGCGGCATAAAGCCCCGGCGCTGTATGTCCCTTTGAGAGGACGAAACGATCTCTGTCCGCTTTTTTCGGGTCTTTCGGATCTACATTCAATTCCTCAAAATACAGATAAGTGAATAGATCCGCCGCGGAAAGTGATCCGCCCGGATGTCCTGCTTTCGCACTGTGAACCGATGTCACAATTCCCTTGCGGACTTCATTTGCAGTTTTCATCAACTTTAACTTGTCCATAATGTCTCCTCTTTAATGTCTCCTCTTTCTTACTTCTGTTTATTACTTCTGTTTATTATTTCTGCTCTATCTTACAGTTCTGTCCTGCCTTCAAGCGCTCTTAAAAGCGTCACCTCGTCAATATATTCCAAATCTCCTCCGACCGGAACGCCGCTGGCAATCCTGCTCACCTTTATTCCCGCCGGTTTTATGAGTTTGCTTATATACATTGCCGTTGTCTCGCCTTCCAGACTTGAATTCGTTGCAATGATCACTTCATTCACGTCTCCCTGAAGCCGTTCCATCAGTTCTTTCAGACGGATATCTCCCGGGCCGATTCCCAGCATCGGAGAGATTGCCCCGTGGAGCACATGATATACTCCGTTATATTTTCCTGTCTTTTCATACGCTGCCAGATCCCGCGGTGTCTCAACGACCATGATCGTTTTCTTGTCGCGATCCGGATTTCCGCAAATCGGACAGGTTTCCCGATCTGTAAGTGTACAGCACACTTTACAATACCGCACATTTTTCCTTGCGTCAATAATTGATTTTGCCAAACCTTCCACTTGATCCAGCGGCATGTTGATCACATGAAACGCCAACCTTTGCGCCGACTTGCTGCCAATCCCCGGCAAACGGGAAAATTCTTCGATCAGACGGCTGATCTGATTACTGTAATATTCCATCCTTAAAACATCCCCGGAATTCCGCCGCCCATGCCGCCTGTCAGCTTAGACATAGCAGAACCTGTCGCCTCATCGATCTGACGCAGCGCCTCATTTGTCGCCGCAACGATCAAGTCTTCCAACATCTCAATATCATCCGGATCAACGACTTCTTCCGCAAGTTTTACTTTTGTCACTTCGCGTTTTCCCGAAACAGTCACTTCAACTGCTCCGCCGCCTGCCGTCGCCGTAAATTCCTTTGCCTCAAGCTCTTTTTGCTGCTCTTCCATCTGACGCTGCATCTTCTGCGCCTGTTTCATAAGATTTGCCATATTTC
>ENA-ORUU01000131-ORUU01000131.1-human-gut-metagenome-genome-assembly--contig:-NODE-131-length-78640-cov-10.126_pt1 | contig 78640 bp, 79 predicted proteins | sample MGYA00242085_ERZ509221 | MGnify/ENA primary metagenome ERZ509221 (study PRJEB26280, sample SAMEA2338809) | human gut metagenome | biome: human gut; feature: human-associated habitat; material: faeces... | reverse complement strand
AGAAACGTGCAAAACTCTGGAAAGTACGCAGACAGGAAGGATTTTAACAAACCAGCCGCAAATGCGGCTGTTTTTGTTTATCAGTAACATTTACTGCAAGGTCCGTATCCCATAGCCTCGGCTTCTGATCTGGATACCTGTCTGGCTGTATCCGGGTTCATTCTTCCACAGTTGGGAATGCTGTGATATTTTTCGCCGGTTGCAGGGATCCATACCATTGTTCCTACATCTGCATTGTTGGATTCTTCCTGTTCAGGTACCGGATCAGAAGTGGTAGTTTCTTCCTGCCAGGAGTTTCCACCAGCGCCACCTGCAGAAGCATTTACAGAGGAGTCTCCGGAAGAATAATCATTGCATGGCTCCTGTGACCAGGAAATATTTGTTCCATCGGAGACTGCAATGATCGTACCCTGTTTATCTGTTCGGAATACAGGGATTCCCATATCTGATAAACGTCCCATTGTATCTGCTGACGGATGATTATACTGATTATTGATTCCGCAGCTTATGACTGCGTAAGATGGAGAAGTTGCCTCAAGGAAATCCCAGGTAGTTGAACTTGCAGACCCATGATGACCAACAGAAAGAACATCGCAGTCAAGGTTCATACCAGTACTGATCATATCCTGTTCACTGGTTTCCTCTGCATCTCCGGTAAAAATAAAGCTATTTGAACCATTTTCAAGTTTGATTACAAGAGAGTTATCATTACTGTTCTGGCTGATACCATTCGGTGCAAGAACAGTGAAACTTCCGGTGCCAAAATCAAATGTTTCACCTACAGAAGGATACTGTACGATAATTGCATTTGCAGTGGCAGTATTCATAAAATTATTGAATAAATTTGAAGTATGTACATAGTCTGGTCCGAATATATTACTTACAGAGAAATTGTCTATACATGGAACAAGACCGCCGATATGATCTTCATCATAGTGAGAAGCGATCATATAGTCAATGTTTTCCACATTCTGTTCCTGTAAGTAGGAGATGATCAGATCAGCATGGCTCTGATCCCCGCCATCGTACAAAAGATTTTGTCCTCCGGACTGTACTAAGATGGCATTTCCCTGTCCAACGTCAATAAAATGAACTGCCATCTCACTGTTGCCTTCAGCTTTTACCGTCAGTGCTGATTGCGGAACTAAGGTAAACAGCAGAAGGAACAGAGATAGAATTAGTGATAGTAACCTGTTTTGTTTCTTCATAAAAAGCCTCCTGAATGTTAATAACAGTTTGATTATACCATTTATTGAGAAACAAAAACATAATTGTAATTTCGTAAAATAATACAAATAATCCAGTCTATCTTGGAGCGGGTTTGAAAAATGCTTTAGCGTGAAGTCCTGCGTCAGATTGATTAATACTCTATCTGCTGAACTTCCTCTCCATTGTCTTCCCATGTATCAGAGTTATCCAGAGAACCATCTGTGCTGTCACCGGAATTGTCATCGCTGGGATAATCAATCTGATCGGAAGAATCATCCCCTGTATCGTCAGACGATGTCTGATCACTGCTTCCATCATCAGAAGATCCATCTCCTGTATCTGTATTATCATTCTCCTGCCCTGTATCATCCAGAGAACCGTCCTGCGTCGTATCAGTATTGTAAGAAGAGTCATTGTAAGAAGTATCATTATAACTGTTGCCATAATCAGAATCATAGTTACTTTCCTGAGTATAAATGGTAAATCCATCCTCCTCAGCCTGAGCCTCTGCCTGTGCCTGAGCCTCAGCAGCAGTCTCCGGAGCTTCCGTAAAGTTTGTAACAGCTTTTGACACTGTATTACCGGTTGGTGCCACAGCAGAAACTGCAAACATCGCGCCACAAAGCAGGATTGCAGTTCCGGCAATCTGAATTTCATCTATATGTCTCATAGTTTATATTCTCCTTGCTTATCTATGTTTGTTTCTTTCTATTTCTATGCATATCCAGATTATTTACAGCAATATTATATACCTTAAGTAGATTTTTTTGTAGAGTAAATTTTAAGTTACTGTTCATACATCACTATCCTGAGATATACAAGCCAAAATTGAAAAAAAACTGGATTCTGTCTGAAAAATCTGTTATTATAAGAATCGTATGAATATAATTTCAACTATAATACAGTTTATCTAATTATTTTCTTTCCTGTATGATATCAGGGTAAAAAAATCCCCATAAAATTGAAATTATAAATTTAAAAACAGAGGTGTCATTTATGAGCTGGTATAATGAGGCAATTTTCTATCACATCTATCCACTGGGTTTAACCGGTGCGCCGAAGCACAATGACTACAGTGCTCCTGTTTCCCGTCTGAACACATTACTTCCATGGATCGACCACATCAGAGAAATCGGATGTACAGCATTATACATCGGACCTTTATTCGAGAGTGTAGGACATGGCTATGAAACCACAGATTACAAGAAGCTGGATTCCCGCCTCGGAACGAACGAAGACCTTAAAAACTTCGTGGCCGCCTGTCATGAAAAAGAGATCAAAGTTATTTTCGATGGTGTATTCAATCACACAGGCCGTGATTTCTTTGCATTTAAAGATATTCAGCAAAACCGCGAACATTCCAGATATCTCAACTGGTACTGCAATGTGAACTTTGGAGGGAATACGGAATACAACGACGGCTTCTCCTACGAAAACTGGGGTGGATACAACCTTCTGGTAAAATTAAACCAAAGAAACCCGGAAGTACAGAATTACATCTGTGATGTGATCCGTTTCTGGGTATCAGAATTTGATGTAGATGGAATCCGTCTGGATGCAGCAGATGTCCTTGATTTTGATTTCATGCGTGCCCTGCGCCGTACAGCAGCAGAAGTAAAGGAAGATTTCTGGCTTATGGGCGAAGTGATCCATGGTGATTACAGCAGATGGGTAAATGGAGAAACACTCCACAGTGTAACAAACTATGCCCTGCATAAAGCACTTTACAGCGGACATAACGATCATAACTATTTCGAGATCGCACATACTGTAAAATATCTCCAGAATATGGGAAATCTTGATCTCTACAACTTTGTGGACAACCATGATGTAGAACGTATTTATACCAAGCTTTCAAATAAAGCACATTTTGCACCTGTTCATGTCTTACTCTATACACTTCCGGGTGTACCAAGTATCTATTACGGTTCTGAGTTCGGTATTGAAGGAAAGAAAGAGAAATTCTCCGATGACAGCCTCAGACCGGCTCTGGATATCAAAGACTATGCAGATGCAGTACAGAAGAATCCATGTACAGCCCTGATCGCAGCTCTTGGAAAGATACGACAGCATACACCTGCATTAAGCTACGGAAGCTACGCTGAACTTCAGCTTACCAACCGCCAGTTTGCATTTGCCCGTGACCTTGACGGAATACGTGTGATCGTTACCGTAAATAACGATGATAATGCAGCAGATATGAGCCTTCCGGCAGGAAACTGCGCAGAATATATCGGAACCCTCACAGGCCGTAAAGTACCTGTTCAGAATGGACGTATCAATGTAACAGTAGCCGCAAACAGCGGTGAAATCTGGGTTCCGGCGGGTGAAATGCCAGAATATATACCGGTAAAAACAGAAACTGCAGATATCGAAAAAGTACAGGAAGAAACAACTTCCACACAGACTGAGTCTCCTGCACAGAAAACAATAACCGCGACAGAAGAAACCGCAGCAGCAAAAGCAGAAGATATTCAGCCTGAAAAAACTGCCGATACTTCAGCCATATCAGCAGAAAACAGTTTTCCGGAAAATACGGAAGCCGCTGCTGAAAAGGAAAAGACAGTAATTGTAGATATGAATAAATCCCCTGAAGACATGACTGTAGATGAATTACAGCAGGCAATCCTTGCCAAAATGGCAGGTAACGGCCTTGTTACAGACCAGATGAAGAAAACAGTATATGATAATATCTGGCATGATTCTCTGGTAAACTGGCTCAAGAGCTTCCACTGATCAGATTATCGTCAGTATTTTTCATCTTTTTTTTCATTAATAAAAGAGAAATTTCCCATGTGACAATTTTTTTGTCGTTGACTAAATATTTTTTTGGTGGTAAGATATGGATACAGATACAGACAATCAATCACACTAAATCGTACGGGAGGAATTCACTCATGAAAACACTTGAAACAAAAAAAGCACCAGCAGCAATCGGACCATATTCTCAGGCAAAAATGACAGGAAACTTCTTATTTGCATCCGGTCAGATTCCGGTAGACCCGGCTACAGGTGAAGTTGCAGGCGATAAAATCGAAACACAGGCAGAGCAGTCCTGCAAGAACGTAGGAGCAATTCTTGAAGAAGCCGGACTTACATTTGACAATGTTATCAAGACTACATGCTTCCTTGCTGATATGGCAGATTTCGCTGCATTCAACGCTGTGTATGAGAAATACTTCACAAGCAAACCGGCCCGCTCCTGCGTTGCTGTAAAACAGCTTCCGAAGAACGTACTCTGCGAAGTGGAAGCTATCGCTGTAGCTGAGTAATTCAGCCAAACCACAATATAATAGATATTTCAAAACAATTTCTGAATCTGATTCAGATGGGGAAAACAGCCAGGGAAAAATCCACCTGGCTGTTTTTGGTTTTCAGGCTACCTGCAATTGCTGATATTTGCTATAATAGTATAAAAGAATTCCGGCAAAATGAAAGGTAAAAGTTATGAGATCAATATCCATATATGCACTTACGAGAAATCAGAATACAGATTCTCTGTCAAAACTGGAACGTCAGTTATCCGGTCGGGAATATTTCCTCAAAATACGGGAATGGGAACTTCAGAGTATGAAAGCACTGGTACGCCAGTTAGAATCGCATATGACTAAAGTCTGTTCCCTGCGCTTTTTCTATTCCTACCAGATTCCAAAACTCGGGAAAGAATTTGATCTTCTCCAGATCAAAGACGACCAGATCATAAATATTGAACTGAAAAGCGGAGCTGTATCTGAGGAGGCAATTCGTAAACAGCTTATGCAGAACCGTTATTATCTTTCCGTTCTCGGACGCTCCATACAGTCTTATACGTATATCAGCAGTCAGAATCGCCTTGTCAGGCTTACCAATCATGATCATATTGCAGAAGCCGACTGGACAGAACTGTGCGGATCACTGCAAAAGGAGAGCAGTGATTATCAGGGGAATATTGACGATCTGTTTCAGGCCGAACTATATCTGATTTCCCCCATCACAGAACCGGCCCGTTTCCTGAAAAAAGAATACTTCCTGACTTCCCAGCAGCGGGATATCCAGCGCCAGATCTTAAAGAAACTCCGTATCAGCCGGTTCGAATATTTCTGTTTTACCGGACTTCCCGGAACAGGAAAAACATTGCTTCTCTATGATATCGCCATGAAACTGTCCAGGCGTCAGCAGATATGCATGATTCACTGCGGCAATGCCGGAAAAGAATGGAAAATACTGCATAAACGTTTACAACGTATTGCTTTTCTTTCGGACAATCAGCTGACCGAAAATACAGAGCTGAAACATTACAGTGCAGTTCTGGTAGACGAAGCACATTTGCTTTCTTCAGAAAAACTGCAGATTCTGTTAACGCAATCGGAGGGGGAGTTTCCTGTAATATTTTCCAGCGATTCCGAAGATGCCATATGTCCTGAAGAATTAGGGGTAAATACATTAAAACTCATAGAAAACCTGCCGGAAATCCAGATGTTTCACTTAACCAACCGCATCCGTACCAATGCGGAACTTTCCTCATTTATCCAGAATATGATACACCTTACAGACAGAAAAACCTCAAAACCCTATCCGCATGTTTCTGTTGTATATGCAAATAATGAAGAGGAGACTGCTGCCTTACTGGAAGATTATATACATCAGGGTTATGAATATGAGATTACTGCCGTGAGAGATATAAAACGTCTTGTTATCATATTGGACGAACGATATTACTATGATCAGAACAGATATCTGCGTTCAAAACATTTCAAAGAAGGCAGGTCTGATGTCCGTAATTTATTTCACCAGCTGAATCAGGCCAAAGAGGAACTTTCTATAATCGTCAGAGAAAATACATATGTATACGAAACATTACTCACGCTTTTACAGCCTGATACTGTCAGATAAAAACTGCAAACTATCCGACTCTCCCTTGAAATCCCCCACCATTCCGTATATAATAGGAATATTGTGGGGGATTTTCCCTGCTTAACACAATGTTGATACAATAACCTCTGAAAGGAATACTATGAGAACTCTAGCTTTAAGCGATGAAATTTTAATGAAAGTTGACAAGGCTGCCCGTTACATCGGTGGTGAAGTCAACTCTGTAATGAAAGATAAGAATGACGTAGATATCCGCTTTGCCATGTGCTTCCCGGATGTTTATGAAATCGGTATGTCCAATCTGGGCATGATGATCCTCTATAACATGTTCAATGAACGTGAGGATGTCTGGTGTGAGCGTGTCTTTTCTCCGTGGATGGATCTGGATAAAATTATGCGTGAGGAACATATTCCTCTCTTTGCCCTGGAATCCCAGGAGCCTGTAAAGGAGTTTGATTTCCTTGGTATTACCCTTGGATATGAGATGTGCTATACCAATGTGCTTCAGGTACTTGACCTGAGCCATGTTTCACTTCTGGCAAAGGATCGTAAGGAAGATGACCCTATCGTCATCGGCGGCGGTGCATGTGCATATAATCCGGAACCGATCGCAGAATTTTTTGATATGTTTTATATTGGCGAGGGTGAGACTGTCTATGATGCTTTGTTTGATGCATATAAGGCAAACAAGGCAGCAGGCGGCTCCAGAGCAGACTTCCTGTTTGCAGCTTCCCAGATTCCCGGAATTTATGTTCCCTCTTTATACAATGTAACCTACAAAGAAGACGGCACCATTGCTTCCTTTACACCTGCAAAAGAGGGCGTACCTGAGAAAGTCTGTAAACAGCTGATCACCGATGTCACTAAAGACTACCGCGCGATCAAAGCTCCTGTAGTTCCATTTATTAAAGCTACTCAGGATCGTGTTACCCTGGAAATCCAGCGTGGCTGTATCCGCGGATGCCGTTTCTGTCAGGCAGGTATGATCTACCGTCCTACCAGAGAGCGCAATGTGGAGGATTTAAAGGCAAGTGCCAGAGAAATGCTTCAGAATACAGGACATGAGGAGATTTCCTTAAGTTCTCTAAGCTCCAGTGATTATTCTGAGCTGAAGGAACTGGTAAACTTCCTGATCGAAGAATTTCATGGCAATGCTGTCAATATCTCTCTGCCATCCCTGCGTATCGATGCTTTTGCCCTGGATGTTATGAGCAAGGTACAGGATGTAAAGAAGAGCAGCCTTACTTTCGCACCGGAAGCAGGCTCCCAGCGTCTGCGTAATGTTATCAACAAAGGTCTGACAGAAGAGAATATTCTTCATGGTGCAGGTGAAGCATTCAAAGGTGGATGGAATCAGGTAAAGCTTTACTTCATGCTCGGACTTCCAACTGAAACAGAAGATGATATGAAAGGTATTGCTCATCTTGCTCAGAAAATTGCAGAAACTTATTATGAAGAAGTGCCGAAAGAAAAACGTAATGGCAAGGTTCAGGTCAATGTAAGTACCTCTTTCTTTGTACCGAAACCATTTACCCCATTCCAGTGGGCAGGTATGTACAGAGAGGAAGATTTCGTGGAGAAAGCAAAGGTCGTAAAAAGCGAGATCCGCGCACAGTTAAACCAGAGAAGTATCCGCTACAGCTGGCATGAGCCGGATGTAACGATTCTTGAAGGTTTCCTTGCAAGAGGTGACCGCCGTTGTTCAAAAGTTATCCTCAGAGCATATGAAAAAGGTGCGATCTACGATGCATGGTCAGAGAGTTTTGACTATAATATATGGAAAAAATCTTTTGCGGAAACCAACACAGATATTGATTTCTATACTCTCAGAGAACGTTCCACAGATGAGATCCTTCCATGGGATTTCATTGATGCAGGAGTGACCAAGAAGTTCCTGATCCACGAATGGGAACAGGCAAAGAAAGAAACCGTAACACCAAACTGCCGTCAGAAATGTTCCGGCTGTGGTGCTATGCGTTATGGCGGAGGTGTATGTTATGAAGGTAAGAATTAAATTCAGCAAAGAGGGTCCTGTGAAATTTGTGGGACATCTGGATACCATGCGTTATTTCCAGAAGGCTATCCGCAGAGCCAATCTTCCGGTTGCTTTTTCCGGTGGATACAGTCCGCATATGATCATGTCTTTTGCCGCACCATTAGGAGTTGGTACGGAAAGTCTGGGAGAGTACTTCGATCTGGAGCTGGCAGAGACAGTTCCTACTTCAAAGATCACAAGACGTCTGGATGCAGTGATGGTAGAAGGGGTACATGTACTCAGTACCCGTCAGGTTGAGGACGGAAAGGCGGGTAAGGCAATGTCACTGGTGGCAGCAGCCGATTATTATGTAGAATTTCGTCCGGGAAAAGAGCCTGAAATTTCCTGGAAAGATAAAATCAGTGATTTCCTGGCGCAGCCGGAGATCACAGTAATGAAAAAGACCAAACGAAGCGAAAAGGAAATTGATATTCGCCCGTTTATCTATAAGATGGAACTTCAGGGAGACAAGATCTTTATGATGCTTGCTTCCGCAAGTGCCAATTACACAAAACCGGAACTGGTAACAGATACATTCTTCTCATGGCTTGGCATAGAACTTCCGGAATTTGCTTATTCCATCAAACGTCTGGAAGTATACGCAGATAAAGGAACAGAGGAAGAACATAAATTTGTAACTCTGGAAGCACTGGGTGAAGAAGTTGAGTAAACTGATTATTACCCAAATGAATATCCGGCAGATTCCATGCTATGTATGTGCGTATGAAGAAGACGGTAAAGTAATGGAACTGCGCTTCGAACCTGTTGGGGAGAAATCTTCTCTTGGAAATATTTATGTTGGACAGATAGAGAATATAGCTGCCAATATCGGTGCTGCATTCGTACAGATTTCTGCCGGGGAAAAATGCTACCTGCAGCTTTCCGATGCTCCAAATGCGATTTATGCTTCTGTAAAAAAAGGTGATCGCCCATTAAAGGCAGGAGATGAAATCCTTGTGCAGATCAGCCGGGAAGCAATGAAGGGAAAACTACCGGCTGTAACCACGAATCTGAATTTTACAGGCAAATATCTGGTTCTTACAACCGGCGATAAGAAATTTGGTCTGTCTTCCAAACTTTCCAATGATGACAGAAGCCGTATCAGTAAGTGGATGGAAGCAGAAGTTAACCGTCCGGATAAAGAGTTTGGTATCATCGTTCGTACAAATGCAGCAGATGCATCAAAAGAAGAAATACTGAAAGAACTGGAATACCTGAAGGGCCTGTATCATAAAGCTGCTGTAGACGGAAGATCCCGTACCTGTTTCAGCTGCGTATATAGAACAGAGCCTTTTTATATCTCTGCAGTCCGCGACGCCAACAGCCGGAATCTGGAAGAGATCATAACAGATATCCCTGAGATATCCCGACAGATTTCTGACTATCTTAACAGTAACAGCCCGGAGGAAAAAGAGAAGCTGCGGTTTTATGATGATAAACTTCTCCCTCTTTACAAACTTTATCGCCTGGAAACTGTCTTAGAAGAAATCCAGCATGAGAAAGTCTGGCTGAACAGTGGTGGATTTCTGGTAATCCAGCAGACAGAAGCCTTCGTATCCATTGATGTAAACAGCGGAAAGTTTACAGGCAAAAAGAAAATGCAGGAAACTTACCGAAAAATCAATTTGGAGGCAGCAAAGGAAATTGCCAGACAGTTGCGTCTCAGAAACCTGTCCGGAATTATTCTGATTGATTTTATTAATATGGAAAATCAGGATCATCAGGATGAACTGTTCCATGTCCTGCAGAAATATCTGCGCAAAGATCCGGTAAAGGCAAAAGCAGTGGACATCACTCCACTGCACATCCTGGAACTTACCAGAAAGAAAGTGCGAAAACCTGTGATTGAGGAAATCAGAGAATTATAGTTTACCATAAAATAATTATGTAAATCAAACGAGTATCTGCAATTCTCATCGATATTTTTCCGTAACTGAATAACTGCTCTGCAGTTTGTATTTTATCACAGATCCTGACGGATACCGGATTGAAATTGTACCTGTAAAATAAAAGAAAAAAATTCAAAGAAATTGAAAAAAACTTATTGACAAATCGAATTTTGTCCGCTATTATAAATGAGATGCCGCACAGAGAGGTACAAGCACCGAAAGGTCACCATATCTGGCGAGTAAAGATTATAGGAGGTGCCACAGATGTACGCAATTATTGCAACAGGTGGTAAACAGTACAAAGTTGCTGAAGGCGATGTAATCAGAGTTGAGAAACTCGGTGTTGAAGCTGGTGAAACTGTTACTTTTGATAATGTTATTGCAGTAAGCAATGACGGATTAAAAGCTGGTGAAGATGTGAAAGATGCCAGTGTTACCGCTACTGTAGTTGAGAACGGTAAAGCAAAAAAAGTTATCGTTTACAAATACAAGAGAAAAACTGGATATCACAAGAAAAACGGTCACAGACAGCAGTACACTAAAGTAAAAATCGAAAAGATTAACGGTTAATCTGGTGTCATTATGATTACAATTACAGTTAAGAAGAGAAATGGAAATTATCTGGAATTTGTTTCGAAAGGTCACGCCGGATATGCAGAGGAAGGACAGGATATTGTCTGTGCTGCTGTCTCTGTACTAGTGATCAATACTGTAAATTCTCTTGAGACATTTACAGATGATCAGTTTGAAGTGCAGGAAGATGACGGCTATGTATCTTTTCATTTTACGGCTCCGGTTACTGAGAGGGGAACCCTTCTCATGGATTCGCTGATTCTCGGATTAACAGAAATTGAACATAGTTATAACAATCGATATTTGACAGTAAAAGTCAAGGAGGTGTAACAACATGATGAAAATGAACCTTCAGTTATTCGCACATAAAAAAGGAGTTGGTTCTACAAAGAACGGTCGTGATTCCGAATCCAAGAGATTAGGTGCGAAGAGAGCAGACGGACAGTTTGTTAAAGCTGGAAATATTCTTTACAGACAGCGCGGAACTAAGATCCATGCTGGTGAGAACGTAGGTTGCGGTAAAGATTATACTTTATTCGCACTTAAAGATGGTGTCGTAAGATTTACCAGAAAAGGACGCGATAAGAAACAGGTTTCTATCGTTCCAGTAGAAGCAGAATAATCTGGTTAAGCGAAGGCTTCAAATCTAATATGGGTTTGGAGCCTTTCTTTTATAGTAGAATTGCTATAGATTAAAAGAGTTATATGATATAAAAGAAACCATAGCAATCCTTGTAAATAATGCATATTGATCCGACTCATCAGAGTGCGAAATCCTGCTGAACGGTCTCAAATGCATTAATTTAAGAAGATTACTATTACGAAATAATTATTAGTAAAGGACAGAGGTGTGTCATATGTTTGCAGACAGAGCGAAAATCTATATCCGCTCCGGTAAAGGCGGCGACGGCCATGTAAGTTTCCGCAGAGAATTATATGTTCCGAATGGCGGTCCTGACGGCGGCGACGGCGGTCGTGGAGGAGACGTGATATTTGAGGTAGATGAAGGCCAGAACACCCTTGGCGACTACCGACACAGAAGAAAATATAAAGCAGAAGACGGACAGGAAGGCGGCAAAAAACGCTGCCATGGTGCCGATGGAAAAGATGTTGTATTAAAAGTTCCGGAAGGAACTGTTATCATGGATGCAGAATCCGGTAAAGTAATTGCTGATATGTCCGGTGAAAATAAACGCCAGATCGTATTAAGAGGCGGAAGAGGTGGCAAAGGAAACCAGCATTATGCGACTGCAACCATGCAGGTTCCGAAATATGCACAGCCAGGACAGCCTGCGCAGGAACTGGAAGTTCTTCTGGAGCTGAAAGTAATCGCAGACGTAGGCCTGGTTGGATTCCCGAATGTCGGAAAGTCCACATTCCTTTCCCGTGTTACCAACGCACAGCCGAAAATTGCCAACTATCACTTTACAACCCTGAGCCCAAATCTTGGCGTTGTAGATACTGAAAACGGTGGTTTTGTGATCGCTGATATTCCCGGTCTGATCGAAGGTGCTTCCGAAGGTGTGGGACTTGGACATGAGTTCCTCCGCCACATTGAACGTACCAGAGTCATTATCCACATTGTAGATGCAGCATCTACAGAGGGACGTGACCCAATCGATGATATTTACAAGATTAATAAAGAACTGGAAGCTTATAATCCGGAAATTGCTGCAAGACCACAGGTAATCGCAGCAAATAAAATCGACTGTATCTATACAGAAGACGGCGAAGAGAGTCCGATTGACAAACTTAAGGCAGAATTTGAGCCAAAAGGAATCCAGGTATATCCGATTTCCGCTGTCAGCGGTCAGGGTGTCAGAGAACTTTTATTCCATGTGAAAGAACTTCTTGACAGCTGCCCACAGGAACCTGTAGTATTTGAACAGGAATTCTTCCCTGAAGATATGTTGATCGGAGAAAACCTTCCATATACAGTAGAGCAGAGTCCTGAAAATCCGACAATTTTTGTTGTCGAGGGACCGAAGATTGAAAAGATGCTTGGCTACACAAATCTTGATTCCGAAAAAGGTTTCGCATTCTTCCAGAAATTCCTGAAAGAGGGAGGCATCCTGGAAGAACTTGAGAAGGCAGGCATTCAGGAAGGTGATACTGTGCGTATGTACGGATTTGATTTTGATTACTATAAATAGATTCAATAATGAAACAGATGTGGTAAGACGGATGATTTTGTCCGTTTGCAGAGAATAACAGAGGAAAATAAAAATGACAAGTAAACAGAGAGCTTATTTAAAAGGTCTTGCAATGACCATGGATCCAATCCTTCAGCTTGGAAAGGGTGGTCTTACTCCTGAGAACACAGCCGCAGTAGATGAGGCGCTTGCAGCCAGAGAACTGATCAAGATCAGTGTTCTTCAGAACTGCCTGGAGGATCCGCGCCAGATGGCTGAGGTTCTGGCAGAACGTACACGTTCCCAGATCGTACAGGTTATCGGCAAGAAAATTGTTTTATACCGTGAAGGCAAAAACGAAAAGAAAAAAATTGAATTACCCAGAAAATAATACGGAGTTTTTTATGGCTGACATCAAACACAGAATTGGTATTATGGGCGGTACTTTTGATCCCATCCACATGGGGCATCTGATTCTGGGAGAGAAAGCATACGAACAGTTCCGACTGGAAAAGGTACTGTTCATGCCTTCCGGAAATCCGCCTCACAAGAGAAACCGTCAGGGACGTGCCACAGATGAAGAAAGAGTTGAAATGGTCCGCAGGGCGATTACCGGAAATCCTCACTTTGAACTGTCGCTGACTGAAATGCATGAAAATGGTTATACTTACACTTATCATACACTGGAAATGCTAAAAGAGAAGAATCCGGATACTGATTATTATTTTATAATCGGCGCAGACTCCCTGTATGACTTTGATACATGGCGTGAACCGGAAAGAATCTGCAGAAACTGCATTCTGGTAACTGCTGTAAGAAATCATTCCACAATCGCAGAGCTCGAAGCAGAAATGAACCGTCTTTCGCTTAAATATAATGGCACATTTCTGACACTGAATACCACAAACCTTGATGTATCCAGCGAAATGCTCAGAAACTGGATCAGAGAAGATAAAAGTGTGCGTTACTATATTCCTGATCCGGTGATTGAGTATATCAGAGAAAACCAGATTTACAGTCTGGCCGAAAAGAAAGGATGATCTTCCGATGGCAGAGTATGATTTTATAAAAATGCAGAAAAAATTAGCAAAATATCTGGATGAGGATCGTTATGAACATACGTTGGGAGTTATGTTTACATGTGCAGCACTTGCCATGGTTCATGACTGTGATCTGATCACAGCCCAGACTGCCGGACTGCTCCATGACTGTGCAAAATGTATTCCGAACAAAAAGAAGCTGAAAATGTGCAGCCAGCATCATATTTCGGTATCTGAATTCGAACAGGAGCATCCTTTTTTACTTCATGCCAAGCTTGGAGCTTACGTAGCTAAGGCTAAGTATGATGTTACAGATGAAAATATTCTTTCTGCCATCACCTGGCATACTACCGGAAAGCCGGAGATGACACTGTTGGAAAAAATCGTCTATATTGCCGATTATATTGAACCAAAACGTGATAAAGCTCCTAATCTTGCAATTGTACGTAAACTGGCTTTTCAGGATCTTGACGAATGTATGTATAAGATTTTGGGTGATACACTGGCTTATCTGGAGGAAAATCCGAAAGATATTGATAATGCTACGAAAGATGCTTTCTTGTATTACAGGGATTTACACATGAAAAGACAGTCCTGAGTATAAATTGTCTCGACTGGCAGAGTTTTACATATAGGGGACAGCACAACAGGGAGAACAGATTACGGATATAAATATTTATTTAGAGAAGATATATGTAGCTATTCAATAGTCTGTTGATCATGAAGATATTGAACAGTTACAAAAGCAGATAGAAAGAGAGGTTGTTTCCATGAACAGAGAACTTGAAATGGCAAAACTTGCCTGCCGCGCACTTGATGAGAAAAAAGGAAAAGATATTAAGGTAATAGATATCCATGAAGTATCTGTAATTGCCGATTATTTTGTAATTGCAAGTGCTTCCAACCAGAATCAGGTTCAGGCTATGGTTGACAATGTAGATGAAACACTTGGCAGAGCCGGATTTGAAGCAAAACAGATTGAGGGAACCAGAAACTCCAGCTGGGTTCTTATGGATTACGGCGATATGATCGTTCACGTATTTGACGAAGAGAATCGTCTTTTCTATGACCTCGAAAGAATCTGGAGAGATGGTAAGGTTCTTGACGTTAATGAATTTCTTGAGAAATAAGTAGAAAAAATTGTTACTGTTCACTCTGTTCACAGCAACATGCTTGCGATGCACAGACTTTATGCTAATCGCATAAAGTCGCGCGGTATGTCTCGGGTTTTCTGTGACCTTCGTTCACAAAAAACACCTCGCGGGATATTACCAGTGAACAGTAACGAAAAATTTACAGTTATTCGGTGTAGAACTGCGTAGCGAGGCGGATGATTTTATCCGCCTGAATTTGTGAAATTTGCAAAATAAAATACAGAGGAAATCAGATATCATCATTAAGAGATACCTGATTTCCTCTGTTGTTTTTTTGAATTGATATAGTATAATTTGCAGTGTATGGGGACTTGCTTGATTCGATTATGAGCAAGTTGCGAAGCGGATTGCGAATATCTGCCTGACTATTCACGTATCAGTTATATTACTCATACAAACGGAACACACCAAATACTTTGCCAAGAATCTGAAGACCTTCATGTACAAGGATTGGCTCCATTGTATCATTTTCCGGCTGGAGACGATAGTATCCTTTTTCTTTATGGAAAGTCTTAACTGTAGCACCGTCATCGATCAGCGCAACAACAATATCTCCATCCTCTGCTGTGGACTGCTGTTTTACCAGAACCTGATCTCCGTCAAAAATTCCGGCGTTTATCATACTTTCCCCTTTTACTTTCAACAGAAAGCTCTGTGAATTAGGCATAAACTCTGCAGGGATAGGGAAATAGCCTTCAATATTCTCAACTGCCAGAAGTGGCTGTCCGGCTGCCACAGTTCCTATGATGGGAACATTCACAACCTCTCTGCGGACCAGATTAAAATTGTCATCAATAATCTCAATCGCACGTGGTTTCGTTGCATCTCTGCGGATATATCCATTTTTCTCCAGTGCTTCCAGATGTGAATGAACGGAAGAAGTAGATTTCAGGTTGACTGCCTCGCAGATTTCACGAACTGCCGGCGGAAATCCCCGGTTCAAAATCTCATTCTTTATGTAATCAAGAATCTCCTGCTGCTTTGGCGTGATTCTTCCATATGGCATAATTATACCCTCCTTTTTAAGTTATTTTTTGTTCGTACACTCTTCATAACCATTCAGCAGTCTGCTATTCTATGAGATACTGAACAGTTTCTGATTTTTTTATCATATCATAATTCCTGACAAAAAGCAAACTTATATTCTGAAAATGTGTTCTTACTTATGTGCTCCCGTTACTGTTTACTCCATTCTCAGTAACGGGATAGTGGTGTGTGAACAGTAACGATTATTGTGAATTCTTTATGAATAAACTTGTTTTTAAATGTGCAAAGTGTTACAATATTTTGGAAAATAGTGTAACTATTCAGCAGTTACTGTGAAATCGCTGAACAGTTATAGAATGATTATGAACTGCACAAAAAGGAGACATCCCATTGTCTGATAATAAATCAAAAAAAATGCCGGGAATCCTGGCAAGGCTTCGCATGGTCGTGGGGCTGAATATCGGAACGATCATGTTTGGCATCTTATTCATATATATGGCATTCAGTGCCATATTATATTTTACAACTACTCATATTGAGTCCTATCAGGTTACATCAGGACCTTTATCCCGCAACGAAACATATACCGGTCTTGCCATACGTGAAGAAAGTTTATGTAAGGCAGATTCATCAGGCTATATTACTTATTATGCAAGGGAGGGCAGTAAGATCAATGCTTCCGGAGCGGTGTACGGACTTAGTGATACAAAAACAGCTTCTGCTCCGGCATCTCTTGCTCCGGAAGAACTTTCAAAGGTACGGACTGATATGATGAGTTTTTCCAAAGGATTCAGTTCAAGTAAATTTAACAGCACCTACAGCTTTAAATATGAACTGAAGGGAAATATCCTTCAATATGCAGAGTCTGGCAATACCTCATCTGCTCCTCTTACTTCAGATGAGGACGGTGAAGGAAATGACAGTGGTGACAATGATAAAACAGCAGATATTTATCCCGGAAATCAAACTATCTGCCAGTCCCAATCTGATGGTATCGTTTTATATTCCATGGATAATTATGAAGGAAAAACAGTAGATGCTGTAAAGGCAGAAGATTTCGATCAGAATTCTTACCATGAAACAGATTTGAAAACTTCCGACAAGGTAAAAGCAGGAGATGATATTTATACCATTATCACAGATGAACGCTGGAGCCTTCTGATTCCTTTGAGCGACAGACAGGTTGAAAAACTGAAAGACCGTTCTACAATACGTGTCAAATTTTTAAAAGATGATATGACACAAAACGGAGATTTTTCCATTATTACCATAGACGGTGACAAATATGGACAGATTGATTTCAATAAAGGTCTGATTCGTTATGCATCTGACCGTTTTTTGGACATTGAACTTGTAACCAACACAGTTGTAGGTCTGAAAATCCCTCTTACCTCTATTGTAACCAAGGATTTTTATGTGATTCCATCCAGAATGGCCACTACACAGGATAATCAGACAGGTTTTACCCTTTATGAGGGGAAAAATAAAACAACATTTAAAAATGTGAGCATTTACGCAAGCATTGATGATTCATCTGTCTCCAAACTGGCAGTGGACGAAGCAGAACAACCTCAGATTTATTATGTTGACAAGAGTTCATTTAAGGAAGGGGATGCCCTGATCAATACGGATACCGGTGAAAAATACGTGATCGGAGAGACAGATACCCTGGAGGGAGTATACTGTATTAATAAAGGCTATGCGGTTTTTCGCCGTATTGAAATACTTGATGAGAACGAAGAATATGCTATTGTATCTAAAAACACCACCTACGGTCTTTCCAGATATGATCACATTGTTCGAAACGCTGATAAAGTAAAGGAAGAAGACATTTTATACTAATTAAGGAGGCTTAATATGTTAGCTGATAAACTAAACCTTGTGAAAAAGAATATTGAAGAGGCCTGCGATACTGCAGGGCGTTCTCCCCAAGAGGTAACTCTTATTGCGGTCAGTAAGACCAAACCGGTGGAAATGTTGAAAGAAGCATATGATGCGGGTGCAAGAGTGTTTGGGGAGAATAAGGTTCAGGAGATCGTAGATAAATACGATCAGATGCCATCAGATGTACAGTGGCACATGATCGGACATTTACAGAGAAATAAAGTGAAATATATTATTGATAAAGTATCTATGGTACACTCTGTAGATTCTGTCCGCCTGGCAGAGGCCATCGAAAAAGAGGCAGCAAAAAAAGATATCTGCATGCCGGTTCTGATCGAAGTAAATGTAGCAGGAGAGGAAAGCAAGTTTGGCCTTTCAGTCGAAGAGGTATTACCATTTCTGGAAGAAATTTCTTCTTATGAGCATCTTCAGGTAAAAGGACTTATGACAATTGCACCATTTGTAGCAAATCCTGAAGAAAACAGAGAAGTTTTTCAAAAATTAAAGAAATTAAGTGTTGACATTGCGGCCAAAAACATTAATAATGTTAATATGAGCGTCCTGAGTATGGGAATGACAAATGATTATCAGGTCGCAGTTGAGGAAGGGGCCACTATGGTGCGCGTGGGAACGGGTATCTTTGGCGAAAGAGATTACTCAATAAAAGAAGATTAAAATAAGATTGGAGATTAAAATGGGCGTTTTAGATAAATTTTTAGATGCCATCAAATTAAACGATGATTACGATGATGATGGATTCTTAGATGATGATCTGTTAGATGAGGAAGAAGATGATGACTTTCTCGATGACGATTTCGATGAGAAACCAAAGAAGAAATTTTTTGATAAATTCTCTAAGAAAAAAGAATCCGACGATAATGATGACTTCGATGATGTAGAAGAGAAAGCAGTAAAGACAGCTCCTAAACAGGTATCTGCTCCAAAACAGACCGCTTCGGCTCCGTCTAAGGTTACGGTTAAACAGGAACGCGTCGAACGCCAGACACGTCCTGCAGCATCTTCCAAGATTACTCCAATGAGAAGCAGCCGCAAATCAAATCAGGGCCCAAATATGGAAGTCTGTGTGATCAAACCTTCTTCTATGGAAGATACGCGTGAGATTGCTGACACTTTAGTAGATAATTCTACTGTTATTTTGAATCTGGAGGGAATTGATGTGGAACTGGCACAGAGGATCATCGATTTCACGTCCGGTGCATGCTATTCTTTAGGCGGCAGCCTTCAGAAAGTATCCAGCTATATCTTTGTACTTGGACCGTACAATGTAGATATTACCGGTGACCTTCAGAATATTCTGGGAGGCTCTGCTCCGTCTGTAAGAGCAGGATATTGATCCAGGATGGAAAAAGACGAATTTTTTCTTAAGAGAATCCGGGAATTGGCAAATCTCTCCTGGCAGAGAGATATCGTTACATTTTCGGATTTTCTTAATTTAAATGAACAGAATATAGTCAGTAGCCTGAAACATCAGTTTCCCCAGATTGTTATGGAGACGTCCGGAGGCTATGAGAATGCGGAGCGTCAGATGGTTGCATTTCATCCTGATGCTCTTGCTTTTACATGGGAATATCCCATCGACTGTCTGAGGATTGAACCAAAAGCTCTTAAATTCTCTGAAGAGCTCTCTCATCGTGATTATCTCGGTGCACTTCTCAATCTTGGAGTAGACAGAAGTGTGATCGGTGATATTGTTGTTCAGAAAAAAGCTGCCTGGTTTTTCTGCCAGAACAAAATGACGGAATTCCTTCTTGAAAATCTGTGCCGGGTCCGTCATACCAATATTCTGATCACAAAAGTGGAGGATTCTGATGAATTTCCACGCCCTGTCCTTGAATCTGTCAGCGGTACCTGCGCTTCGGTACGTCTGGATTCATTGATCTCGCTTGCTTTTAAGACATCCAGAAGCAGTATGGTATCTTATATTGAAGGCGGGCAGGTTTTTGTCAACGGAAAACTGATCACCAGCAACGGATATGAGCCGAAAGATGGTGACATTATATCTGTACGTGGGAAAGGACGGTTCATTTTTGACGGTGTTTCTCACCAGACAAAAAAAGGACGCTGCAGTGTGCGTATTATGCGCTATGTATAAATTTTGTAATAAAAGGAGAACAGGAAAATGGCAGAACAGAAATTACTTGTAAAACGGGAAGGAGATTTCCATTATCCTATTTATTTTAAAAATGACTTTCAGGATCTTGCCGGTGCGATCAGAGAAGAAGGACTTGAAAACCGGAAAATCTGTATTGTGACAGACAGTCATGTTGCACCTCTTTATCATGAAGCAGTTAAATTAGCTCTTCAGGAAATTTCCTCTGAAATATTCTCTTTTGTATTTGAAGCTGGTGAAAAGAACAAAAACCTGAATACAGTACAGGAATTATATAAAACTTTGATTGAGAATGAAATGGACAGAAAAGGTCTGCTGGTTGCGCTGGGCGGCGGTGTTGTAGGTGATCTGACAGGTTTCGGAGCTTCCACTTACCTGAGAGGGATTGATTTTATCCAGGTTCCTACTACGCTTCTGGCACAGGTTGACAGCAGCGTAGGAGGTAAAACAGGTGTTGACTTCCTTCAGTACAAAAACATGGTAGGAGCTTTCCATCAGCCCCGACTTGTATATATGAATATGAGTACCCTGCAGTCTCTTCCGAATCGGGAATTCACCTGTGGAATGGGTGAAATTCTTAAGACAGGACTGATCTGCGATGAAGAGTTCTTCCGTTTTGTATGTAAGAATCAGCCTGAGATCAGTAAATTGGATCTGAGTATGCTTTCCAGAATGATCCGCAGATGCTGCGAGATCAAGGCAGGTGTGGTAGAGCGTGATCCGAAGGAGCAGGGAGAACGTGCACTTTTAAATCTTGGTCATACAGTCGGACATGCAGTCGAAAAAATGAAAAACTTTCAGCTGCTTCATGGACAGTGTGTTGGAGTCGGTCTGATCGCTGCCGCTTATCTTTCCATGCAGAGAGGATTATTAACAGAAGAAGAATACGAAGAGATCAGAAAAGGGTGCCATTCTTATAATCTTCCTCTTTCTGTTGATTCACTGAATGCCGGGGATGTCCTGGCAGCAACAAAAAAAGACAAAAAAATGGAAGCCGGTCATATTAAATTTATCCTTATGGACGGGATCGGTAAAAGTTTTATAGACAAAACTGTCACAGATGAGGAATTGCTCCAGGCAATCCGGGAGATTCTGATATGACAGCTGTTTCCTCCGTATCTTCATGTATGCACTGGATTAGAGGCTGTATTATTATCCTTTTGCTGACAATCCTGGATCAGGGAAGTAAATCTCTTGTTCTGGCACAACTGAAAGATCAGCCTGATATCTCTCTCATTCCGGGAGTTCTTCAATTACGGTATCTCGAAAATCGTGGAATGGCCTTTGGATTGTTTGAAGGTAAAATTCCGGTGTTTGTGATTTTGTGCCTTTTGTTTTTTGGTGTATTTATCTATGTATATGCCAGAATCCCGAAAAACAGATATTATCTGCCGCTGTCAGTAACTGCACTGGTAATGGTTTCCGGTGCTCTTGGAAATTTTATTGACAGAGTATGCAGAGGCTATGTTGTGGATTTTATCTATTTTTCACTGATTGATTTTCCGGTATTTAATATAGCTGATATGTATGTGGTATGCAGTGGCATATTACTTGTTATGCTGGTGTGTTTCAGATACAAAAATGATGAAGATTATGACTTCTTAAGAATAAAAAAGGATTAGTATTATGGAAATTCTTAATTATCAGGTTTCTGAAGGTCAGTCCGGTATCCGGATTGACCGCTATCTTTCTGAAATGAACGAAGAACTGTCACGTTCTTATATTCAAAAGCTGCTTAAAGAGCAGAAAATAACCGTCAATGGTTCTGCTGTAAAAGCCAACTACAAAGTTCAGGAAGGAGATGAAATCTCCGTAGCAGTTCCTGACATAAAAGAGCCGGATATACTTCCGGAAGATATCCCTCTGGATATTCTTTATGAAGATGATGATGTACTTATTGTAAATAAACCAAAGGGGATGGTGGTTCATCCCAGTGCCGGACATACTTCCGGAACATTGGTAAATGCTATTATGTTTCACTGTAAGGACAATCTGTCGGGGATCAATGGTGTTCTGCGTCCTGGTATTGTCCACAGAATCGATAAGGATACCACAGGTGCACTTCTTGTATGCAAGAATGATAATGCACACCGCAACCTGGCAGAACAGTTAAAAGAGCATTCTATCAGGCGCAGATACCGGGCAATCGTAGCAGGAGTACTGAAAGAAGACGAAGGGACGATCGAAGGTCCCATCGGGCGCCATCCGATTGACCGCAAAAAGATGGCTGTCAACTATAAAAACGGCAAGGATGCTGTCACACATTATAAAGTTTTGGAACGTTTCAAAAATGCCACTTATGTGGAATGCCGTCTGGAAACAGGCAGAACGCATCAGATTCGTGTGCATATGACAAGTATCGGTCATCCACTTCTGGGTGATGAAGTGTACGGTTCCGGTAAGAATCCTTATCATCTGCAGGGACAGACGCTTCATGCAATGATTCTTGGCTTTGTTCATCCATCAACGGGCGAATATATGGAGTTTATAGCTCCTTTACCTGAATATTTCGTTAAATTATTAGAAAAATTACGAAAGTAGTTTGCATTTTTTTGGAAATACTGTATAATATGTCTATCGAATATGTAACAGAAGGGAGTGCAGACTATGAATAGTACGAGTTCAATTATTACAATTGGTCGTGAGTACGGCAGTGGAGGAAGACAGATAGGTCAGGAAGTTGCCAAATATTTTGGTATTAAATGTTATGATAAAGAACTTCTCGAACACGCAGCAAATGAAAGCGGTATCTGCAAAGAACTTTTTGAGAATCATGATGAAAGACCAACTAACAGCTTTTTATATTCTCTGGTTATGGATACTTACTCATTTGGTTATTCTTCTTCAGGATTTACAGATATGCCTATGAACCACAAAGTATTTCTTGCACAGTTTGACGCAATCAAGAAACTGGCCTCCGAAGGTCCATGCGTTATGGTCGGAAGATGTGCAGATTATGCGTTGTCAGAGTATAAAGACTGTTTCAGTGTATTTGTACATGCAGATACAGACTGGAGGATTAACCGTCTTTCACAGAAACATAATAAAACTGCAAAAGAAGCAAAAGACATGATCAATAAGACAGACAAGAGCCGTTCCAGTTACTATAATTACTACACCAATAAGAAATGGGGTGCTGCTTCAAGCTACAATCTCTGCGTAGACAGCAGCAAACTTGGAATTGATGGTGCAGCAAAAGCAATCATTCAGGCAATTGAGATTTTTGATTCCATAAAAAATAAATAGGATTATATTTTTACAGATACTTTACCACATCCTTGGTAAAGTATCTGTTTTTGGATGAATTTATAACAGTCTTTTCAATTCATTCCAGATTGCCTGCGGCAATGGAATTTTGGCTTGTATGCCTCGGGATAGTGGTGTATGAACAGTAACAAGACTGCTATAATTTTTTTTAATATATATTAAATTTTCATGACATTTGTTAAAATATATGCTATAATCATACCATGTTAAAAAGGAGGACATTATGAAATTTCGTTGGGACAACCGATATTTACACTGGGGTGTAACCGCTTTTCTGGTAATTGCCGCCAGTATGCTGTTTTATTATGGCATATTTCACATGAAAACCCTGATCGTGGGAATCAAAACTTTTCTGGGAATTATGGCGCCTATTATCTATGGTGTAATCCTTGCTTATATTCTCAGTCCGCTGATCAATCTCTTTGAGCAGAAGCTGATCTATCCGCAGCTGGAAAAGCATAATATTAAGTTACAGAAAAAAGGAAAACGGGCTATTCGATGGGGATGTGTCCTTTTTTCCATGTTCCTGTTCTGGATTATCATTTACGCATTACTGATGATGGTGCTTCCTCAGTTGATCCGAAGTATCATGAGTATTATTTACAGTTTTCCGTACTATATAAAAGTTATTGAAAAGTGGCTCAATTCATTTGTTGAGCATGGATGGAAACTGAATCCTGAAATGCTCGATATGATCAACCAGTATTCTGTAAAAGCACAGGAGTATCTTACTACCGATATTCTTCCGCAGATGCAGGATATGCTCAAAAATGTTTCAGCAGGTATTTTTGATATCCTGATCTTTATGAAGAATTTTCTGATCGGTGCCATTGTAGCTTTGTATGTACTTGCAGACAAAGAGAAATTTGTTGCCAAAAGCAAAATGATGGTATATGCTATATTGCCTCATAAATGGGCAAATATGCTTATACGCGTTATGCGTTTTACAGACAAGACTTTTGGTGGTTTCATATACGGAAAACTTCTGGATTCTGCTATTATTGGAATTTTGTGTTATTTTGGAATGTTGCTTTTGGATTTGCCGTATCCAATTCTTATCAGTGTAATTATCGGTGTGACAAATGTCATTCCGTTTTTTGGTCCTTACATCGGAGCCATTCCATGTATTTTGCTTATTTTAGTAGTAGATCCCATAAAAGGTCTGTATTTTGCAATTTTTATCCTGCTTCTTCAGCAGTTTGATGGAAATATCCTTGGTCCGAAAATTCTCGGAGACTCTACCGGACTTTCCAGTTTTATGGTTATTGTTGCCATCATGATCGGGGGCGGTCTCTTTGGGGTTCCGGGAATGATCGCAGGAGTTCCTGTATTTGCTGTACTTTATGCTCTGATCTGGAGACTGATCAATCATTCTCTTAATGACAAAAAAATGCCGGCAGAAGAGGAGACATATATAAATATTGACTGTCTGGATGAACAGACAGGTGAAGTACTTCCTCTTTGCAAGGAAGAAAAACACAAGGTTTCACCGGAAGAACTGGAAGCGAGAAAAAATAATTTCTTTATGAAAATATGGAATCCGCTTTCCGGACTGGTCATAACCATATGGAAATATCTCCTGCGGATTTTAAACATAATATGGGGATATATCAAAAAAGCAGGGATTTTCCTGAAGAACAGATATGTTGAATTAAAGAATAAACGAGAGAAAAATAAGTAAACCTTCACAGTTACAAAAAAAAACACACACAGGAGTTACTATGAAGAAAAAAAAGTTATATTTGACAGCTTTTCTTTTGGTTCTGGCACTGGCTCTGCAGGGGGGAATCTTTTCCGGTTTCTCTGTACCGGTTCAGGCTGCAGCAACTTCCAAAAAGCAGACAGGATTTGTGAAAAAAAACGGAAGCTGGTACTATTATGATAAGAACGGAAAAAAAGCTACCGGCTGGTACAAAAGTGCTGCAGGAAATCAGTACTATTTCGGAAAGACCGGTGCAGCCAAAGCCGGAATTCTGACCATCAGTGGAAAAAAGTACTGTTTTAATGAAAAAGGTAAAATGCTTACTACCTGGCAGACAGTAAATGGAAAAACGTATTTCTTTGATGAAAAAAAAGGGTATATGCATACCGGATGGGTTACTACAGCTGCAGGGAATAAATACTATTTCTGGAATGACGGGGTGATACGATCCGGTTTCCATAAAGTAAATAATGTATATTACTGCTTTAATGAAAAAGGAAAAATGTATAAAAACTGTTTTCGCAAAAGCGGGAATTCCACCTATTATCTTCAGGCCAATGGCACTATGGCAAAAGGGCGTCTGAAAGTAAAGGGAAGCTGGTATTCCTTTAACAGAAATACCGGTCAGCTGGTCAGAAGCGGATGGTATAAAGAAACAGACGGTTCTTATTATTATGCAGCTTCAAATGGTAAACTTGTCAAAGGCTTCTATAAACCGGATTCCTATTATCGGTATTTCAGGAAATCAGATTGTAAACTGGTTACGGGATGGCAGACGATCAACGGACACAAGTATTATTTTAAGAAAACTAATGGAATCCGTTACGATGATATTATCCTGAAATCGTCATCTGGGAAAAGATATTATTTTGAGTCTGACGGAAAACTTGCCAGCAGTAAGTGGATCACGAAAAAAAGTGCTCATTATTATGCGAAATCAGATGGGGTGCTGGCCTCTGGATGGCTGACAGTAGACGGAAAGAAATATTATATGAACCCTTCTACATGTGAACGTGAAAGTGGGTGGGTTACTGTAGATGGAGAGAAGTATTACCTGAGTTCCTCCACAGGTGCTCTGGTTACAAATCAGTGGATTGATGATAATCATTATGTTGGAGAAGATGGTTCTCTTATTCCTGACTATCAGAACGGAGTTTCTTTTCGGTGGCCTTTAAGCTCCGGTTATTCCTATATCAGCAGTTATTTTGGAAACAGGGAATCTCCGGGAGGAATCGGTTCTACCAATCATAAAGGAATTGACATTCCTGCTCCTACAGGAACACCGATTTATGCGGCAGCATCAGGAACCATTGTTGCCATGCTTTCACCGGCATCGTCAGGCGGTGCCGGATATTATACCAAGATCAATCATGATGGAAAGGGACTTATCACAGAATATATGCACCAGTCTAAATTTAACCCAAATCTGAGTGTAGGAGATAAGGTCAAAAAAGGTGATATCATCGGATATGTAGGAAGCACCGGGAACAGCACCGGTCCTCATCTTCATTTTGGGGTTATGGTTAATGGGGTAAATAAGAATCCTCTGAATTATGTGAAGAGACCGTCATAATTAACCGGTTTCAGCTAGAGCGTGTCTGAAAAATCATTCCCGCAATCTGCACGCCTTAGTACATCGTTTCGCAGACAAGCGAGTGGTATAGTTATTTTCATTTTATAAATATATAAAAAAGGATATATGGTATATGAAGGAAGAATCAGAAAAAACATACACTTATTACAGAAAAGCGCAATATCATGAAACAGACCAGATGGGCATTATCCATCACTCTAATTATGTAAAATGGATGGAAGAGGCCAGGATTGGATATATGAGCCGGATGGGTTTCAGCTATAAGAAAGTAGAAGAGTTGGGAGTGATCTCCCCTGTTGTGGAAATTTCAGTTGCATATAGAAAGCAGGTTTTCTTCGATGATGAAATCCGGATTCGCGTTGGCATTAAGCAGTATAATGGAATTTCTCTGGAATTTAATTATGAATTTTTTAATGCGAGCAGAAATGAAATCTGCACAACCGCTTATTCCAGACATTGTTTTCTAAAAGATGGGAAACTGATCGCTCTCAAAAAAGAGCTTCCGGAATTGAATCGCATTATTATAGATTGTCTGTAAAACTATAGTTTTCCGGGAAAACGAAAAGTGGAGGTATTATGTTACAAAAGAGAAAAAGATGTTCCGGAAGACCTTCCCAAAATGACGAAACTTATGGTTGACGGAAAAGCCTTGTATATACATCGGGCAAACTACCAGATTATTGACAAAAAATTGCTGTAGAAAGAATTTAAATTGAACGCTAAGTAATTCAATCAATGTTTTTGACATGAAGGCAGAAAAAAGTTATTATTTGATAAATACAAACAATTAGCACGCAAAAATAAATCCGGAAACAATAAATGGATGTACTGGTTGGTAACAATAAGATAACATAAAAACATACGAAAGTAGTGTGTTTTTATGTTATCTACATCTATACGACAAACGCGAGTTTTTCATATAGATGTAGGCTGCAGCTGTCTTTGCGCTGTAATCGTTTATTGACAAAGGCATTTTCTCTGCAATTATTAATCATTATCAACTTTGATGATTTATATGTCTTAAATATTCTCAACAATATTCTTAACATTAAGAAGGTATAAAATAATTTTTTTAAGGAGATTTTTTATGGATAAATATATTGATAATTATAATGATAGCAAGAAAGTCACTTACCACGAACAGACCGATATTTCAAATATTTTGAAGCTTCGAGCTGTTTTGAAAACACTGCCTGATTTCTGCAAGGATTATTTTCGTGCTATGGATCCGCTTACTACTACCAAAACACGAATTTCCTATGCGTATGATATCCGAATCTTTTTTCAGTTTCTCCTGGATGAAAATCCTGCCTTTAAGGACTATTCCATGAAAGATTTTACCGTTGATGTTCTGGATCAGCTTAAAGCTATAGATATCGAGGAATATCAGGAATATCTTAAAGTATATAAAAATGGTGATAAAACAGAAACCAATGGTGAACGTGGCCTGAAAAGAAAAATTTCTGCATTGAGAAGTTTTTATGCATATTATTATAAACATGAATTTATCCAGACGAACCCAACTGTTCTTGTAGATGTTCCGAAAACTCATGAAAAAAATATTATACGTCTTGATGCTGATGAAGTTGCCATGTTATTGGATCATATAGAGCACTGCGGCGATGAGCTTACCGGACAGAAACGTGTTTATTATGAAAAAACCAAGGAGCGTGATCTTGCCATCGTTACTCTCCTGCTTGGTACCGGGATTCGTGTATCTGAATGTGTAGGACTTGATGTTGAAGATGTTGATTTTAAAAATAATGGGATTAAAGTCACCCGAAAAGGTGGAAATGAAATGGTTGTATATTTTGGACATGAGGTAGAAAAAGCTTTGAAAAAGTACTTGGAAGTTCGTAAGAATATCGTTCCTGTAGCAGGGCATGAACACGCTCTCTTCTATTCTACCCAGCGAAAAAGGATTGGCATCCAGGCTGTTGAAAATCTGGTAAAAAAATACGCAGGTGCCATTACGACCACAAAAAAAATCACACCACACAAGCTTCGCAGTACTTACGGTACTACTTTGTATCAGGAAACAGGCGATATTTACCTTGTAGCCGATGTATTAGGTCACAGAGATGTAAACACCACAAAGAAACATTATGCAGCTATGGATGATGCAAGACGTCGTAAGGCGGCCACAGCGGTGCATTTACGCGAAGATTAAAAACATAAAAAGATAAGTATGAAAAATGACAGATATGTCTCTGGAGTTTTGTATAGACTTTAAATAACAGACATAAGACATATCTGTCACATACTTGATTCTGTTTGGTTGATGATATGTTTTTCAGAATTCTATTTACTAACTGTTAAAGCTATTTTTATTTATCAAAATCAGTTTCAAATACACCTTCCGGAGTACGTATTGTCAGTAACCCAAGATTGAATTCATCATCCATTACAGTAATATGATATTCAAAAATAACATCATCTTCAACCTTGGAAAGTAAAACGTAAGAGCCATTTTCTTTTCCTTCAATTTGGTCGCAGATATCTCCGTAAACCATTTCACCGGAAATTGCTCTTGGATATCCTGCATCTTTAATTTTTTGCTCAATTATTCTGTATAATTCTTCCATATATCTCTCATCTCCTAATATTTATTGTTTTTCCATGATAACAGGTATGCTTACAAAATGCAATAAAAAGGATATCTGCTGAAAATATCTTAACAGGTATCCTTTTTATTTATGTTATGTAGTTTTTAGTATTAATAATAAAAGATGGTTATAAAGCTACACTGATCTTACCATGGAGCGCTTCAGGAATCTCTTCTTTGTCTAAAGATACGCTAATTACAAAAGTAACATTAAATTGTTTACCAATCTCATCTAACTGTCCCAGAGTACCTGTAATGTCTTTATCTTCCAATTTTGCTACCTTAAGGAAACTGTCAAGATAAATCTGCTCAAGATCGTGATCCTGAGAAAGGATACCACAGATAAATCCTACAAATTCATCTGCATTCTTAATAGGGAATCCGGATACATCAATAAGACGTACTTTATTGTTGAGTTCATACATATGTTTTGTGCTCTTGTCTAAGTAGACAATACTTCCATTTGCCTCTTTTACCGCACCATTTACCTTATCTAACAGTACTTTTGTTTTGCCCTTGCCTTTCTTTCCTACAATCAGTTCAACCATGCTGTTTTCCTCCTTAGACACATATAATATTAATTTAGACTAAAAACTTTAATTAATATGTTTTATATTATAGTGCATATTATTCAAAAACACAAGTGGTATTTATATTTTTTTGTGAAATTTTGTTGAAAATATAAAAATTATATGTTTTTACTGGATTTTTGGAGATATTTATCACTATGAGATATTTCTATCATATTTCATAACTCTTTGTATTTTCTTATATCTTCTTACATCTTGGTATGTGTTTGGTGTAAAATTGGTGTAATAAAGCTCTTTTTGACCGTTTCAGAATCAAATTGGTGTAGTGAATTATTACAAAAATGTTAATTTTGGTGTAGTAACTCTGATTTTCATCTGAAATTGGTGTAGTAATACTATTTTATGAAATACGTCTATCATTTAGCTTCTGAATTTCATTCATTAAACGTTCATCTGTAACATGATTGTACAGTTCCATCGTCATTCTCATAGACGCATGACCCATGATATCCTGTAAAGTTCTTGGATCAATCCCGGCTTCTGCCATACGAGAGCAAGCTGTATGTCTCAGGAGATGTGGATGAATATGCGGTAATGGCTTTAAAGTATCGCCAAACTTTTTAATATCAGCATTGTAATCATCTTCAATACGACTCAAAATACGACCAATGGTCTGAGTAATAAATGGTTTACTCTGCCTGTTAGAAAATACAAAGTCTTTATATCCATCTACTTCAATCTCTGTTTTCTTATCCATTTCAATCTGATTCTGCATTTGTTCCATAAGTGCATCCCTTGCCGCATTTGATAACGGAACATTACGAATACCAGATTTAGATTTAGGAGTAAGCATCTGATACTGGCAAGCATCTTTTCCTGCATTGCTATATTGAAGCTGATGAGTAATATTTACAAATCCATGTTCTAAATCTACATCATCCCATGTCAATCCACATACTTCTCCCACTCTGAGAGCAGTTTCAAGCATAAATACAAACAGCGGATAATAATATGCATACTTGCTATTCTTGATATATGTAAGAAAATTATCCTGCTGCACCGTTGTCAATACATCCTCTGGCTCTGTATCTTCTCCACGAATTTCTTTTCTACAGTTGATACATGGATTACTTCTTATAATATTATCCTCAACTGCCATTTTCATACATGGAGATAATACACCTGCTACTATTGTATTAATAGATGGTTTTCCTAATCCTTTTTCCGACATTGATTTTAATAGAAGAATTACATCTGACTTAGTAATATCCTTTAATGTCATATTCCCAAATCTGGTATTTTTAATATAGTTCTCCCAACTACGTTTGTAATTACGCTTAGTAGATGGAGATATATTCCCTTTTAACTCTAAATATTTCTCAAAATATTCATTAAAAGTTGTTGTTCCTGCCTTATATCCAATACCATCATCAATGTCTCGTTGGATAAGTTTTTCCTGTTCTCTTAGATCATTCAGATTTGATGTATATATCGTTTTTCTTGAACCATCAAGATCCGTATAACGATACATATAAATACCGTCTTTTCTTTCACTCTCCCCTTTCCTCAGAACTCTGCCTTTACTATCTTTTCTTTTATTACTCATTTAAACATATGCTCCTTTCATTTTTCTTGAAAGAGCATTACATCTATGCGTTTACCTTATCATACGCATTATGCTTTTTCAAGAATATTATTTTAAAATGTTCTATATTAAATCACTGTAATCTTTTCAAGATACTGCTCAAATAGCTTTCGTTTGATAAGCTTCTTTTTACCAACATTCAGCACAAAATCATCTAATCCATTGTTAATTCTGTCTCTTAATGTAGACTCTCCAATGCCAGAATACTCTGACGCTTCTTCTATTGTTAAATTCAGTTTCATCCACCAAGGAATATTTTGTTTTTCCATTGAATCACCTTCCTATATATATAAGAAAACAGGCTACAACCTATTAAGCTATAACCTGTTACCATTTATTGCATGCTATATAATTTTATCTTACAAGCCATCTGGCAAGTTTATATTTCCATGTGTCACCTTTATTAATTGCAAGTGTAATTTCTTTCATCAGTTTTACATCTTGAATAAGTAGTTCATACTGTGTTTTAACTTTTACAGTTTCAATAAAAAGTTCATTCCACTGATGTTTGAGATCTTTGAGATATTTTTTATCCATATCAGATATTTGAGCAGATTCATTCTGTTCTATATCTTTTACCTTCTCTTGCAATTCATGAATCTTATTTTGTTGTTGTTTTGCAACATCTTGTTTTATACTTTTATCAAGTAAATCTCGTACAGTTTTATCTGACATTTAATTACCTCTTTCTATATAAAAAGAGACTACCAATCATAGATAGTCTCTTAAGTGTAAAATTTGTCGAATTACAATTGATACAAATATATTCATTTTACAGTATCTTTTGTTATTTTTACTATAGTTTACGGAACTGTTAGTAGTATTCTTGATACTTACATAGTTTGTATTCTTAATAAGAAATGCAAAAAACGACCGCCATAGCTCAGATAGCGATCGTTAATGCGTTGAATATTTAATTTATTTAGCCATAACCTTCCAAAGTTTTAAATGAGAACTACTCCGATGAAAGAGTAGTCCCCTAAAATTAATTTCTATACTTATATTTAGCCAAAGAGCTTCCACCCCTGATTCTATCAATAGTCATTGCTTTAATGGCTCTTTCAGCATCTTTATTGTTGACAAGTTCTCTAACGAATGCTTTAGAATCAATCACATTTGGAAGTGTACATTGAATTGTAACACCTCCAACATCAACACTACTAGAATTATCAACATTCTTCACACCAAACTTCTCGCCATCACTATAATCACTCAAGAATGAACCAGGATTACCCATGAAGTCCCATAAGTTCTTAGTCATATCTGCATTCAGCACAGAAACATCTCTACTTAATGGAGTCAGAATACTACCATCATTTCTGACAATAGCTTCTTCGCCCTGTTCCTGTGTCCAAGCTAACTGGTCATTCGGAACTCTCATGATACCAGAAGCATAGCCTTTCAACTGATTAAGTTTTACCCAACCAAGTTCAGTACCATCCGTAGCATCAATAGCATATGGATATTTAGAACCTTTATTGATACGTGTAATCTTAACTTTTTTGCCAAGATACATATTACCAGATGCACCAGAACCATCGGATGCTTCGTAATATCTACCAGAAGAAAAAGTAACTTTATCGCCTACTTCGGCTTTTCCGTTACCCGTCTTGTTTTTATTTGGCTTTTTCTTTGGTTCATCAGGATCAACCAACACAGCGTCCCTAATGGATTCATCATCACTAACTTTTGGTGGATCTGGTGTTGGATTTCCTTCTGCAACGTTATCTTTATCTGGCTTTTGTTCTACTTCTTCAAGAACTCCTTCTGTTTTAGTAGGTTGCTGCAACATCTGGTCTGCTTTAGCAATCCATTTTTCAGCCATAGCATTGATAGCATCAATCATATCTTTCTGTCGATTATAGACATTTTCAATAGCAGAATTAACACCTGTTAATTTACTAGAGAAGTCATCACCGTACTGAGAGATAATACCACTCTGACTTGTCCAGATGGTCTGCATCTCACCAGATAATGTGTATCCAACATTCTTAGATTCTGTCTGTAATGTCTGAGAAATATTAGATGAATTACTATTGATACTTGCGATAGCATCAGAAATCAGTACGTCAACATTATCCATTCTGTCATCAAGAGCTTTCTTGTAGTCCTGCTTGAGTTCATCAAGAAGTTTCTTCTGGTCAGAAATATATTTGTCATACTGAGTTTCTTCCATATCATCCTGTGCAGATTTCAAATCCTCTTTGAGTTTTTGAAGTTTGGCTTTGTTCTCTTCGGAATTATCACCTTGCAGAGAAGATAACTGTTTCTGTAGAGAAGCAATCTTTTCAGATTGTTCACCAATTTTCTTTCTGTACTCATATAAATCTTTTTCACTGTCTAAGCAATCAAGATACTTGTCAATCAAGTCATCCAGAGCATCCAACTGTTTATCAATACCGTCCTGAATCAAATCCTTGATAGAATCTTTTTCATCCTCGGCAGATAAGATGGCTTGTTGCTGTGCGTCAATCAGTTCATTCTTACGATCAATGAGTTTCTGATTGTTAGGATCATTCGCAAGTTCCTCGCTGATTTTCAACATTTCTTCCTTATATTTATCTGCTTGCGCCATATAAGTATTATAGTTGACACCATGCAATCCCATAGTAGCAAGACCTTGTTCTGTCATATTGCCATCTTTGTCATACATATCCTTATGGCTCATAAGGTCAATAAGAAAATCTGACTCACTGGTAATACGACCGATTGCATCCTGCAACTGGTCAAACTGTTCCCATTTAAGGTCACGAATAGATGCTTGGAACTCAACCACTTTGTTTTGTGCTTCTTTCAAGCTAATCGCAACTTGGTCAATCTCATTCTGCATCTCATAGTATTCTTCCGTGCCTTCTACAATCTTACCATCCTGTACTGCCTGTGCAAAGTTACGTTTCATTGCGATATACTTCTGAGACAAATTGTCAACAATTTTCTGTTGCTGTCCAATCTCTGCTTCGTAGAATTTCGTACTCAGATTGTAACCCTGTGTCTGCATTCTATCCATGTATGCTTCATACATAGAGTTCCTGTTTTCCCATTGAGAAGTAAAGGAATCATAATAGTTTGCAATATTCTCAAGTTTCTTCTTTGCATTTTCTACGATAGACTGTGCGTATTCTGCCTGAGATTGTGCTGCTTCGCTTGTTGCTTTATCCAAAGCTTCTTGTTCTATCCGAAGTTTCTTGCTTAAATCCGTAGATTTCTTGACTTTTTCATTATAGTCTTGAATCCATTTCAGCACTTTTGGATCAGTGATACCTTTTGTGCTTACTGTTTTACCTGCCTTTAATGCCTTTTGTTGAGTTTTATTCAACTTAGACATGACAGTTTTATTGTTCAGAAGTTTATTCTGAGATTTCGTTTTATCAGCATCAGCAGTATCATACTTGCTTTTTGCTTTCATGTAGTTATCACGAGTCTCTTTTAAAGCTTTCTGACGATGTTTGTTCTGTTCTTTGAGATTCTTAGTTTCCTGTGTAAGAAGCATATTCTGGTATACATATGATTTCTTACCTTTTGTTGTTGCAAGAATCTGTTGTTCCTTAGTAGAACCTGAATATAACTTATCTTTATTTTTCTGAGCCTTGGTCAGATCATCAAGGGCTTTTTCGTCTGCTTTCTTAGCATTGTCATATACTTTCTGCGCAGAAGCTTTCTCTTTTGCATCAGCGTTATATGCCTGTGCCGTAGACTTCAATATATTTGACATTCCAGAAGTCTTAACAGTTTTGCCTGCCTTAACCTTGGAAGCAATATTATTGCCTTGTTTTAAAGAACTGTTATATGATTTCGCATATTTTAGTGCAGAACCTTTCAGTCCCTTTGTATTAACTGCTTTACCTTCACGAATTGCCTGTGCAATTGCATTGTAAGTAGCTTTATTTGTACTAGACTTTGCGGCACTTTTCAGTTTCTTGCCTATGGATTTTGTCTGTTTCTCACTTTCCTTGATAAGTGTATTTCCTGTAGACTCTGCATCAACCGTAGCAGATTTTAAAGTCTTACTTGCTTTAGCACGAGTTTTCTTGGTGATATTTCTAGCAGTTTCAGCCTTATCAAGCTTCTTCTGTGCATTGCCAAGACCAGGATTATCCACTTTAATCTGATTCTGCATTGCTGCAATTGCAGATCCACCCAATGAAACAGTATCAGAAACAGCATTGAGAGATTCAAGTTTAGTCTTTAATCTGTCAATCTTTTTCTCTGCCTTTTCTGTAGGCATATTTACAATTGTTTCATATAATTCCAGAAGTTTGTTGTTTAACTCCTGTACTGTGTCTTTACAATCTTGTGCAGAGTTATAATAAGTTTGAAAACTTTTAATATCTTTTGCTAACTGTTTACCAGAGTCAGAAGATGTGTCAATTTCCTCAATTGAGAATGTACCATTGATTACCTTATTCTTATAGTCGTCACTAATATCAACAGAATTAGCTTTGTCCATATAAGCAGTATATCCCTGTTCATTCGCCTTGAGTTGTTTTTCTACTGCTTTGACCTGTCTCTTGAGAAGTACAGTTTTGAAAGTAGAAGATATGTAATCCGTAATCTGATTAGAAATACGTTCTACAGATTTTGCAAATTTATCAAGTTTAGTTTTTACCCAGTCAAATGCTTCTGTGGAATCTTTTGCAGATTTGGTATTATCTTCTGTAGCGGATGTATTATTGCTTACTGCACCAGAATTGTCATTATAAGATTGTTGGGAAGATGATGAACCACCACTGGATGATGAACTTGTATTTTTGCCAGCCCAAGGATTCCTACCAGTGCCAGAAAAACCACTACCAAAAGCATTGGAGAGTGGTGATAAATCACTTAAACTTCCCTGTGCGTATGCTCTAGCATGACCTGGTGTTGCACCACGTTTCAATAAATCCTCTGTCTGAGAAGCAGAAAATATGATGTCACCCTTTTTCAAGTTCTCCATATGTGCGCCACCAGGAATAAGCGACCATACACCATCACGCACTATGGATTCAGAATGACCATTGATGTACTCTTCGTTTACTAATGCTTTTTGGTCATTAGGAAGTGAAACACGACCATCACCATAAGCAGGGAAATCTGTAAGACTTCCTTTTGCGTATGCTCTGGCTTGTCCAAATGTTCCCATTGCTTTACCAGGAGTCGCAACTGTACCTAAAGCATAGTTGATCGTACCGCTTGCCACCATACCAGTAGGAACAGCAACCGTACCTAAATCATAATTGATTGTACCTGTAGAAACCGTTCCATCTGCTTTCTCAACATCACCTTTATCATAATTAATGATACCTTCGGATGTCTCACCGTCAGCAGATTCTACTGTGCCTTTATCATAATTAATAGTACCTTCGGCAGTTTCTCCATCAGCAGAACCTTCTACTTGTGGCTCATAATATGCAATGCCACCTTGAATATCTGGAAGGTCAGGAGTATCTACTGTTGCAGTATAGGTGATTTCCTCGCCAGAAACATCTGGCACATCAGGAGTATCAACTTTAGAAGGGTATTCTACAGTTTCACCAGAAACATCTGGTATTTCTGGTGTTTCTACCTCAGCAGGAACTTCTACTGCTTCACCCGTAAGACTTTCAATCAAACTATTGAATTGTCCTTCGTCAAGCTTAACAGTAACAGGTACTTCAATATTCCCTGTATCTTTCAGAGTTTGTAATTGCTGTCTTGCTTCTGCGACTTGGGAAACATCAATCTGTAATTTTGCAGCCAGCTCTGCATCATCTGTAATAGCAAGCAGTTCATCGACAGTCGCACCGCCCTCTAACTGTGTGCCAATAGACACCATGATTTTTTGAGATTGTAGAGAAGCAATCTCATTATCTAATGCAGATATTGCTTGTTGTCCTTCTTCTGTGTCAGCACTGACACTGATTTCCTCACGCTTGCCAGATAGTTCAGCAATCTTAGAATCCAGTTGGTCAATAGACATAGAAGCTTTGTCATAGTTGAGATCAATTCCAGATAGTAAACCTTCGCCAGATTCACCGCTTGTAGCACTCTGTACTTCTTTTAATTTCTCTTGAGTAGTATTTGCAGTTTCCTGTAACTGCTTCATCTGTTCGTTATAATTCTTCACATCAGAAGAATCAAAACTTACATTTGCCCCTGCATCCGCAAGTGCTTTACCCATTAATTCAACAAAATCTGTAGTTGTATTAAATGCATCCGCAACCTGATTGATTTTATCACCTGTCAGATCAAATGCGTATTCGCCATCTTCACCAATCTTAACAAAATCATCACCAAGTTTATTTGCAACATCATCTACAAAAGACCATGCACCTTGAGATGTGAAGTTGCCATCATCATCGAAAGTCATATAATCTTTAAGACTGTGACCTGTACCTTCGATTGTCTGTCCTAACTGCTCATATGCCTGTTGGGAATCTTGGATTCTGTCTGTTCCCAGTAATAAATCAAGATAACTTGTGACAGAATCATCTGTTGTCCATCCCTGTTCAATCAACTGTCCGATACTTTCATAACTTTTTGCTACATCCTCAAATGAATCACGTTCATTAGCAGAAGATGCAGCAGTCACAAATTTATTATAAGATGAAGTTGCACCGTCATACTGAGCAGATAATAACTGTAATGTCTGTACTTCTTCTTGAAGCCCATCAATCACATCTTGAGATTTATTCTGTGCAATCGCATCATTTAATTCTTGCTGCTTGTTGGTAATAGCTTCTGCAAAGTTATTCTTTGTCTGCTGTTCCAACTCATCATTGTACTCTTTTAATGCCTGAGTATTCAGATGAACACCTGTAGCAGTTTCCTCAAAAATAGAAGCAGGATCAAAATTATCAAGGTCTTTAAATGCGGATGTTACATTATTGATATCATCTTTTGTAAGACCAGTAGCAGAACGGGAATTTCCCAATGCATCAATAAGATTTGTCTGTTTTTCTTTAGCAGAATCCAATGCATCAGACATAGTATCTACAGATGAAGCTACTTCTTCTGTCGCATCTCCTACTGCTTCTCCTGTTGTGGAAGAAATAACACCCAAGGAAGATAAGACACTTACCAGTTTAGATACCTGTTCACTGGATGTATCAGAAATATATCCACATTGAATTGCAGAATCTACAAGAGAATTAATCTGATCCTCGCCCTCTTGAACACCGTCTGTCTCAAAAGCATACTTAAAATCTGTATCTGTCAGTCCAAGTTCTTTTAGAGCATCCGCACTCTTCTTAACTTGTTTACCAAATTTAGATGAATCATTTCCTGATAAAGCTTCATTGAATTTATTGGCAGAAATAGCAGATTCGTTTAACTGGTCTTTTACTTCTGTAAACTGATCCGCATACTTTGACATTCCAGAATTTTTCAGTAATGACTGTACTGCACTGTCAACTGCTTCAAACTCAGTAGATGCCTGTTTAATCGCATCAGAATTACCTTCTGACAATGCATCATTATATGCTTCTACTGCTTTTGTCTCATCATTAAGCCACTTAACAGCAGTTTGTTCCTTGCCAGAGGGTGCTTTATACAGGTCATCATCTGCTACAAGTTTTGCTTTCTGTGCCTGATTGTATAAATCACCATACTCATCCAGAACTTTGTTTGCCTTTGACAACCCAGCAGATGCATTATCACCTAAAAGATTCAGTACATCTGATTCTCCATATTGCTTTTTAATATCAGAAATATCTGTCTTAAAATCATTTAAAGCTTCTCTTGCTGTACTCGCATCCGCATTAAAATGAAGATCCATTGTAATTCCATCGGCTTCCAGTTCAGTTGTGAATACATCATCCCCATACTTATCCTGTAAATCCTTAATGGACTTCTTGATATCTTCAGATTCTTGGGTGCCATTATCATAGAACTGACCAAGATACTCATGTCTCTCTTTTTCTATCTCTTTTGTGGCTTTATCAATTCCCTTTTCGTTCTCATTCTGGAACCTTTCTGCTTCTTTTGCTGATACTTTATCCAACAATGCAATTTGTTCTGTAAGAGAACCATTTACAAGGTCAATACCTGCAACCTGTGAACCATAAGACTCACTCAAAGACTCCTGTATGGATAACAATTCACTTTTAGCGGAAGCGGCTTCCTGTTCAGATAATGTGCCAGAATCTAAAGCAGTTCTCAGTTCTGATATTTTATCAATCTGTCCTTGCAGATTCTCCTGACCGCTTTCCCATTCATCACCTGCTTGTTTCGCAGATTCAACCATTTCACTAACAGATTTCTGATATGCAGATATTGCAGCAACTGCGCCACCTACTGCAATAGTTCCAATACCTAACGGGCTTGTAATTGCAGAAAGTAATCCTGTCCAGTTAGAAGCAATCGTACTGATTATCTTCGCACCGCCAACAACACCTAATGAAGATAATGCACCCTGGAATAATCCAAAATTATCCACAACCTTTGCAACTGCCGTAGCAAAATCAATCATTCCTTCAATTGCTTCTTCTGGCATTGCGTCAGAATAAAGTTGTGTCATCGTAGCAGATAGTTTCTCCATCTTACCATTGATGGAATCTGCACGTTTTTCATTTATCTTCATGGCTGTGCCATCAGAATTAAGTGCATCCTGTTCTAATTGTAAAGCCTTATTATAAGAATCCATTGCTGCTTCAAAAATATTTTTCTGTCTTACCCCCGCTGCCATTTCTGCCACATAAGATCTCTGAGAATGATTTAATGTTCCCCATACTTCATTAAGATTGTCAAGTGTATCACTTATATCTCGTAAATCACCATCTGCTCCACGAACAGAAACACCAACACTTTTAAGTGCTGCTTCTGCATCTGACATCTCAGCGTCTGTAGTAAGTCCATCCTTACTACGGGATATTCTTGAGAAGATTGTCTTAAAGGCATTACCAATCTGAGAACCAGATACTCTGGTCTTTTCTGCTGTTGTTGATACCAATGCTACATACTTTTCAAAACTCATACCTGCTTCATTTACAACTGAACCAGAAGTTGCAATTGACTGAGAGATTGTGTCACAACCTTTTGAGAAATCTAATGCAATCTCTGAACTGAGTTTTTCAACTGTATCCGCAACGTGCATCGCCTGATCTTCTGACAGATTGAACTGATTCAAAATACCTTGAATAGCATCCGCAGAAGATGAAGAACTCATGCCAGAAGCAGCAGATAACAATACTGTAGGTTGCGCCTTATTCAGCATGGAACTTACACTTTCGTTCTCATTTGCATAAATTGTAACCGCATCTGTGACTGTTTTTGTAGCGGTACTTAAAGCTTTTGCCATACTAAGGGATTGTTGTTTCAAAGAATATAGAGATGAGCCAGACATATTACTCATAGTCATGTTAACCAGAGTCATAGCCTTATTAAGATCTGTTACTGAACGTACTGCATTTTCAGTTTGATTTTTAAGAAAATTCAATGCATCTACTTTTAATTTTGTAGTTGCAATGCCTTTTAGACTTGCAGATACATTATTTGCATTGTTCTGTATCTGTTGCAAACTATTATTCATATTGCTCAAACCATTACCATTGGCATTGGCTTGTATCGTTATTTTTCTATTTTGCAAAGCCATTAGCTTCGCTTCTAACTGTGATGTATCAAGATCTGCCGTCACTTTTACTTTAAAATCTGACATTTAAAACCTCCTTCTGTATTATTATATTATGATATTATTTAAAAAAATTGTATAAGAAAAGAGACTACCTGTTGAGATAGTCCCTATATCAATATTTTATGTAATAGAAAAGACTACCAACATGGTAGCCTTCTATACAAAATATAAAAATCATAATTGAGATTATGCCATCTCACACTAAACAAATCGCAAGTCTACGAACAAATAATCTACCATACCTCAAAGCTATTGGCTATGCCTGTGTTATAACTATACAAGATATCGCACATTATCGGAAGACTATATAATAAACACTACTTATATTTTGTATCTTTACAATAACACATCTTGTTATATTTGTAAAGCACTTTTCAATCTTTTTCTTATTTGATTCATGTCATTTACATCAACTTTGGTAATAAATTTACCCACTCTAGCTTTAGAAATAGATCTTATATCTTCACATTGAACAGCTGAATCATAATTTAAAGCGGTATATTTACTTTTTTTCAATACATAATGCCATGAATATTTTAGCTCTGATGTTGAGCCATTTTTATATTTTACATTTTTGGATAATGGAATAACTATTATATTAGAGCTTTTATAATTAATTCCATCTGTCGATACAATCAAGCATGGACGAGCTACTAATTTACTCTTTTCATCCCCAATATTTTCTCCAAGATAACAAGCATAAACACTACCTCTTGGAAATCGGTCATTCCATATTTTTTTTCTTTCAAATTTTTCTTGCAGTTTTAATTTGTGTGCCGCCCACCTAAACAAATTCTCATACTTATTATATGTTGATTTCTGGTATTGTGTCCCCATATAGTAATTTCTCCATCCCTATAGAAGTATTTGGTATTTTCTACCATTTATACTATTATACGACAGAGTATGACATATTGCAATTCAGAATGCACTATTATTAGAATATTATTTAAACCGCTTCCCAAACGATGTATCTATATTCTTCTGCACATCTGCTTCGGTCTTCGCCCAGAATCCACCATTACCAATTAAGCTACCAGATTCAGCATAATTGTAAATAGTATTTGTATCTCTTCCTGCCGGAGAATACCCGTAACCTGTATTTAAAGATAATTCACCATGCATACCAGAAACGGACATTGTTGGTGATTCCCTTAATGCTCCTGTCCTATGATAGTCACCCTCTGGCGCAGCATAGAAATTCCCAACATTATCTTTTGCATCCTTATAGGATTTCTCCATTGTCTCTTGCATTGCTTCTTCAACTTCTTTTTTTATAGCCGCCTTGAGTGCGCCTAATGATGTAAATGTACCACCCATTTGTTTTTCCTCAACTTTCTTGAAATATTGGCAGAAATGCCATGATTTTACTTGATACGATTAAGCCAGGATTCTGACTTGAATTTTAATTGTTTATAAATAGAATTGATTTGTTTAAGTTCATGAATGTCAGTTGTCTGATAATACTTTTCATTTAACAACTGGATCAGATATGTGTAGTCGTGCTGATTTAATTCACATAATATCATGCAATCACTCCTATAGGTAAGAAATCACTGTGTAAGATAGTTCTGTAATCTTTTAAAACATGCAGGACAGAGATCAATTTTATCGTGTGCAAACTGAGATAAAAGGCTTCCATTGATTCTTGTCACTTTTGCAATATAAGTCTGTTTTTCTCTAATAGTTCTTTCTCTGTACATTTTTCTTAAGTCGTCCTGTGTCAATGTTCTTTCACCTCCGAGATTAAATGATTTTTTAGTAAAATATTTTTTAAAAATATATACCAGATATAAGCATCTGGCATATATTTCGATTGTAGTTCACATATGGGAGTTATATTATAACGACATAATGTCGATAATATCAGCGATACAGCCACAATTGCTTTGGGATTCAACTGTGGCTGTGTGGGAAGAAGTACTAGGCTTACGGTCTTTTCTTTCTCCCTAAGGGAAATATTGATTTTCGTTGATATTACTACATTTTCGGCGTTCTTGGGTGCTGTTTTTTGTAAAAACATGACAAAAATAATTTCTTGTCATAATCAAAAAGTATTTCTAACAATCTATTCTGCATATACGATTCTGCATTAAATGCAGCACTGATAAGAACCTGCATTGTAGATTTTGATATTTTCAATTTTTGTATACCCTTTACATAGCTTTCAAATATATAAGTTGCCATATCGGAATAATTATTTTCATTGGAATCGAGAGCTTTCATTTCAGTATCAAATGCTCTAGCTTTTCTCATTACTGTCTTATACTGAGATGTTTTCTTTACACCTTTTTCAGGAAATATGAAAACTTCTTTTATTCTTATTGACTTTCTCTGATATTGCTGCTCTACTCTTGTATCTATAGTTTTATCTAAAATTAATTGTGAAAGTATCTCCATCGGACATTTAAAGTAATCTGTCATTTTATTCTTTGATTTCTTCTTAGGTTGTTTCTTTTTCGGCTTTTCTTCTTGAATTTTAGAATAAAACACAGGATATTTTATTTTCACTTCACGACCAACAAATTTATTATTTTTTATATTTATTATTCTGGATTCTCTTTGCAATCTAATTAATTCATCTCCAACTGATACATCGAATCCTCTCTTGGCAGAATCAATACTAACCTGAGCCAGTACAGAGCAGATAACAAAAATATCTCTTAAATTCTTATTCTGTTCTCTAGTATGATATATAGCATCATAATAATAACTCAGTGCCAATTGTGCGATATTGCTGCTACTTCCAACATCGTCCTGTCCACTTGCAATTTTATTATCCATAGTGGCATAAGATTCCATATCTTTACTATACGCACTTGCTCCTATAAGCGGAATTTCGTTTACTATAGTTGAATATTCCATATATGCTTTTTTAGCAAGATTTACAACATCTGTCTGATTCGTCACATAACAACTGTCTGAATCAAGATCCTGTGAGTTCATTCGTTCTTGAACATCACTACCAATACCATTGATGATAATTATGTTATCACCTAATTTCGGAAAGTATGTCTGAATTGACTTACTGTATCTGTTAATCAGATGTACAATATTATTTGGAGAATTGTGCGGACTTCTGAAACCTGCCAGACATTCACCGTCATTAAATCTTGTGGTGTAGCATTCAATCCCATCCTCACGACTTACAAAACATCCTTCATTTAGATAATCTTGTCCTGTGACCATCATTAATAAACTTATAGGATTACCGCATATTGTTAGATTGTCACCCTCTTGCAATAGCTTGCCAAGCATCAAACGCTTTCTCTTGAACTTAGAAAGAATATCACTTTTCCTGTCCTTAAAAAATGAAGTATACTGAATGTCTGTATTGTGTTCATATAATGCCACCAGAATCCTGTCTATACTATAAACAGATTTATTCATACGCAAATGATCTACAAATGCATCGGTACTTTTAATCATGGTATTATAATAATCGACACTCGTCTGAGCAATTCTTTTTAATACTTCAACATCAGTCGTAGGTAAACTGTTATTCATCTGATATGAACTACGTTGCAGATTACCATACTTGCTCTTATGCGCTGTCTTAACTATTGCAAACTGTTCTCCATCTCTCTGCATGAATTTTTTGTAGGAACGGTATGCTTTTAAGTCAGTCTTACCCATTAAGTCCTTAAACTTCAGCCATTTGATAGAGTTATCCGTCACGATCACTTTTACATCAGAAACCTTCATGACGTTTCCAAACATATCCGTAACTGTTGTTGTCTCGTATTCAGTTTTGTAATAATCTTTAAAATACTGTTGGATATTGCCCCGAAACAGGCACGATTTAAAGAAGTGACTCCTGCAATAGATAAATCCTTCCATATCTTCTGGGAAGATAGAATCATCAATTAGTCCCATTCCATCCCAAAGAACATTTTCAATTTTATATTTTTTATATTCCTGTACATAACAATGTTTTTCATCATCAACTCTAACCGCCAATGCAGGACGTTCTGTTGCTGATTTTTGATCTTTTACAATCAGAATGTTCTCCATTGGAATATGAATATAATCCATTGCAGATGCAGTGATTAATGTACTATATGCCGACATCTCTACAATCTTTGCTCCTGTATCTGGCATTTTATCATACAAATCCATTGTAAGATATTTTCTCGCTTTATTAAGCAATTCATCACGAATAAATATGCAACTTCCGTCTTTAGCTTTTCCAGGAGTACGATATAACATACGATATAGAATAGTCTGAGATGCTACAACTTCACCAGTCTTTTTATCATATGTATTCCAAGTAATTTCACATCCATCTCTATAATACATTTTTCTTAACTTATCGGGTGAAATCGCTGGCTTATTGTCATCAATATTATCTGCACTTTTCAGTACGGAATAATCAAATTTTATTATGACAAAATCAAGAGTATGATCCTTTTTCATCAACCTAACTCCATGATGCAGCATGTAATGAGAAAATATACTATTGTTGATTACTGCATCTCTCCATGTAAGATAATATTTTTTGATTATTCCATTTTCATCTTTGTCCACATAACCATTATTCACCTGATAAACCCTATTCGCTTGCACACTCCGGATTTTAAATGTGCAATCTTCTTTTTCTGTCTTACCTATGACAACCGCCTCCACTTCACTCTTTGATTTCAATATTTATATTACATTCATCCATTAATCTTAATAACGATTTCTTTGACATTATTTTTATATCTCCATGATTGTTAAAGATATATGCATCCCAAGGCTCTGTAATAAATTCACCTTTATACCATTTATTGTTATGCCGAATTGTCAAATCATCGTCATATTCATCACAATATTTACGGTCTTTCTGATGCTCTTGTTCTGATATTTCTCTATCCCAGAATGTAGGTGCTGCAATCTCCAGATAGTTACATTTACCACTACGTACATATTTCATAGCTTCTTCTTTTGTCTTAAAAATCAATGAAGGTCTACTGTCACCAGAGAATACACTCCATCCCTCTTCCATTCCTTCCTCATACTTCACTGCATAGCATCCTGTTTTATCTTTACGCATCTCAGCAAACAAACTACCACTTTCCATGCCAAATTCAGGATCAACACGCTCTCTATTTGCCAATTCATCCTCTGGCTCTGGCTCATCTACTGATAGAATTTCATATTCATAATATTTCTGCTTGTCACCTTCACCATCCATAAGTGTCATGCTTCCTGCACCATATCCTTCTCCAGATCCAGGATATGCAAAGAACATAGCAACAGTATATCTGTTATGCCGCCTACTCCAAAATTCATTTTTTGAAATCTCATGTACAAGAACAGGAAGAGGTGTACTATCAGTAATATCCATTAACTCTCCATGCTTTTGGATATATTTCAATGCTTTCTCATATGTTTTAAATAACTTATCAACAGGAACTTCCTTTTTATCTAAAATAATAAATCCATCTTCTTTACCTGTCTGGTATTTTGCATTATATTCTACTTTCTTATTATTCATCTGATTTTCCTCCGTATTCTTATTCAATATCCTTTACAAATTTCCATAGCAAACGCTTTACACGCATCATTAGTAGCTTCTTCATCACAATATGTCTGAGCTTCTTCGATAGTAGCAAATAATTCTTTTTCTAATGCTCCTTTACTAGAACAATATCCTTGTGGTGCATCTAATGTATATCTCAATAATCCATCTTTATTTTTGTCTGCAATCAATCTAATAGCAGTTACTTTTCTTGGCACATCAATTTCTCTAAGAGTTACTTCCTTGCTATCCGTAACAAGTTCCCCTCTACCGTTACATTTTGGACAATTACATTTATAACCCTTATATGTAATCTTTCCTGTGCCAAGGCACACATCACAAGTTGCTTTCTGTTCTATATTCTTTCGTGTCTCATATACACGATATACTGTCTGTCCTACTTCAAATTTGGTATCTGCATATAATTTCATAAGTTCATCCTCCATCTTTTCATTCTTCAAAGAAATACCGGTTTCATCGTAAATAAATATCTAATTCAGCAGCAGAAATCATTTAACGATCTTAATATGCCTCTGTTTCTTATTATCCATTTTAATAATTTCACCTGTCTGATTATCCTGTATAAGTCCTGCATCTTTATTGATACTATAAGATGGAACATCATACATTTCAGAAAATACTTCTGCGAATCCTTTACCAGTTTTCTTCTTATGCAAATCACTGATAAGACACATATATTCCATCAAAATGCGTTCTAAATCTTCATTGCAATAATCCCACATAAGACTGAATACATTATCTCTTCCAATTGGTTTGTCCCAATCCATCTTAGATAAGACATCTACGGTATAAAAATAATCTTTACACTGGTATAATTCTCCATCGTAATCTTTTCTTATTGGAAATATAGATAACAGGTCACGAATAGTCAGGAAACCGATAAAATTATATAATTGGTCAATAGTATCATGCAAATTCTGACTTACTTCTTCTGACTGCTCATATCTTTTGCCATCAACCTTATATAGTTCTTCGCCCTGTCTATCAATATCAAGTAAACTGATCACATACTTAGTACCGATAAAAGCTAACTTAACCGCCTGTTCATGAGAGAGATCACCTTTATCTATGCATTCTGCCAATCCTTTTTGTAGTTCTCTGTTGTAATACTTCGACCAAACATCAGCATATTTTAAGGTTCTTTTTGCATCCTTTATTAAATTCTGAGTTTGACCACCATTAATCATTTTAATGTTATTACTCATGCCACGTTCCTTTCCTTACTCATTCTGTTTAGTGTTTCAGTACAGGTATTTAACAATTCTTCATTCACTAAATTGTGAGGATTATAACCAACTGCAAATAATAATAGAAGCTTCATATTCCTGTATGCTGTAGAATTATCATCTAATTTTTGTTTCTCTTTCAGAGCATTCAAATTATCAAATGCAATCACAAATTTGTCATATACCATCTGTTCTTCATCAGGCATCTTTTCGTATGCATAAGCATCATATATCTGACATAGTACATGGAATATTGCGGAATCATCACTACACGTAGTTTCATTGATATAAAGACAGTAATGTATCAATTCATGCCGTAATCGTTGTTTGATTTCTTCTTCCTTATCCATACAGCAATAAATATTAATAACACTCTGATTTCCAATGGCTTTCATATCACCAGTTACCAATGTATCAGATTTAAAATCAGTATCTTTGCGATAATCTGTATGAAACACTATTGGAAGATTCTCTGAATCTACTGACAACATAAGTGTTTCAGTCTCATTCATTGTATAAGTGAAATCCTTTTTTAACTTCTCCGCAAATTCTTTAGCATATTGCAAATAATCATTGTATTTTACTCCAAACTTAGCATAATAATCTTTGGAAAACTCTATATCCTCTTTTATCTGGAACATCTCATTCATTAACTGTTTTCTATTCTTAATCGTAACGATTCCTTTTACATCTGGTTTGTTACCAAAGAAATAGTTTCTAATCCATTCTCCGTCAAAAAGAGAAACGTCTACCTTCATATGCTTACATTCAGAACACCCCATACAATTATCATTGTTGCATTGATAGAAGTTCCCGTATGAAACATCTTCGCCATTATATTTCATACAGATGTCTCTATAAGAGTCTTCTTCAATATCATAATAACCGCTCTCTTCATCTTCTAATAACGGATCAATAATCAAATGTAGCATATCTATAAATTCTCTTTTAAGTGACATCGTTTATCCCTCACGCAATCTTCTTATTTCTTGCACCATATACAACAGGTTCAGTATCACCATCAACGCACTCAGCATTTACAACTACTTTCTTTGCACTCTTTATATCAGGTAATTCAAACATAGTTTTTTGTAATACATTCTCTACAATACTTCTTAATCCTCTTGCACCAATACGCTTCTCATTTGCTATAGCAGCAATTTTCATTAAAGCATCTTTCTCAAATTGTAACTTGACATCATCCATAGCAAATAACTCCTGGAACTGTCGTACAATTGCATTCTTTGGTTCAGTAAGAATCCTTACCATATCATTCTCTGTCAATGGTGCAAGTGTTGTGATTACTGGTAAACGTCCGATAAACTCAGGCATCATGCCATATCTCACAAGATCATGCTGTTGTACATTTTCAAGTGTAAATTCTTCTTCATTAGATACATTCTCTGTACTAACACCAAAGCCAATAGTTCTATTTACCTTTTTATCTTGATTAATAAGCTTCTCCAATCCGTCAAATGCACCACCACATATAAACAGAATATTACTGGTATCAATATTGACACATTCAGCATTCGGATGTTTACGTCCACCACCAAGCGGAACTCTTGCAATTGTACCTTCAAGAATCTTCAGAAGTGCTTGCTGAACTCCCTCACCACTGACATCTCTTGTAAGAGAAGTATTCTCACCACGAAGCGCAAGCTTATCAATCTCATCAATATAAATGATACCCTGTTGCGTTTTTTCAAGATTACCCTCTGATTTCTCATATAGTTTCAAAAGAATATTTTCAACATCATCTCCGACATAACCGGCTTCTGTAAGCGAAGTGGCATCTGCGATAGCAAGCGGAACACCTAAATATTTTGCCAAACATTTAATAAGAAAGGTTTTGCCACATCCAGTATTACCAATCATAAGAATATTGGATTTCTCAATCTCAACATCTGATTTCTTTTTCTGGTGCATACGCTTATAGTGATTATACACAGCAACAGATAAAGCTTTCTTTGCATCATCCTGTCCAATCACATACTGATCCAGATAAGATTTAATCTGTGAAGGTGTTGCATCTATATGTTCCTGATGTTCTCTTAATTTTCTTTCTCTTTTTGCCCTCTCAGATAACATATCATGAGCATTCTCTACACATTCATCACAAACATATCCATAGTTGCCTTCAAGCAAATGCAATACTTGTGATTTACTTTTACCGCACATATAACAAATTTCATTTGGATTCTTAATTCTCTTTGCCATTATTATTCTCCCTTAAACAAGCAAATTAATATATCTCAACTGCTTTCCCCTCTATGATATTTCTCTTGCGTGAGCAAGGAAATACATCGGTAAGTTGCTTGTCAACTTGCCGTCTGCCTGTCGGGGACTATATATTAAAGAAGCAATACATATTTACCAGTATCAATTAAATCAATAACTGTCTTTACCATTGTCTTAGGTGCAGTATCCGTATATACCTTTGTAGACTTAGTATTTTGTATGATTTCTCTCATAGAATGTTTAGTCAGTAGCAGGGATTGTAATTTCTTTCTATATCCCATCCATTCAAGTCGATTTATCTTATAAGTATTAGCATCTGCTGATCCAGTAAGATCCTCATACCATTTGCTCCATTTCTTCTCTAAATATGCATTTTTACTAATGACTTTTTCACATGTCATCAGACAAGCATATATTAATTCTTCACTGATTAGTCCATTGGATAAATTCTCTTTCTCATGCTGTATCGTTTTTCTATACATATGTGTTCGCCTTTCTGTTTGCATCTTATGTCTCTGACAGTAGACTACTAATTTCTGCCCACAAGCAAGCTTGTGAACAGAGAATTAGTAGCATCATAATGTGCAATTTTTTACATTTCTCCGCTACGCTACGAAACATAAAAAATGTGACACATTCTGAACATATACTTTTTAAGCAGATTATTTATGATATCATGATTAAATTAATATAGTATTACCTTATCCTTTTCTTTACGGAAAGACCCCTGAAACCCTTTGTAAATAGGGCATTTCAGAAGCCAAATGTGGATTTTAAGAAGCTCATTTTCCACATTTTTATCATGCTGCTTCACTCATTGTCTTGCATTCATTAATCCATATTTTTAATAATTCTCTCATTCTTTCACTGGGAATATAAAGATCTATTGATTTACCATCTCTTATTTGACTTCTCCAAATCCATTGTAATAAAGCGGATAAAGAAAATAAATTATCATCAAATTCAATATGGTAATGCTCTACGAATTGTTTTATATCAGGTGACATAAAAAAGTTTATTAGATACGCTAAAGACTTTTTATTTTTAAACTCATTGGTTCCCCTTGCATTACAAGAAACAAATCCTTTTGTATATCCTTCACCTTTCACATATTTACAGTAAGGTTTAAAAACTGTATACATATTATCTATGGATTTTGTTTTAGTAACCGTTCTAAAATAATTCTCTGTATTGTTCTTCAACTGTGAAAATATGGATCTGTTCTTTTTTCTCTTATCTTCATACCATGATTTTGATAATGGATTTGATTTTCCTATTTTCATCCCAATTTTGTTAAATTTGCCATCGTATATATTAATTAAATCAACAATATTTTTTCTCTTCTCATATTCAATTTCTTTACAATGCGGAATCAATTGTCTATCATAATCCAACATATATTTTTCGTACTTGATTCCATGAATATCAAAATAAGATTTCTGAATACTTCCTTCCCACAAGTATGTAAAAATATAACTTTCATCAAAACATTTGAAAAAGTCAACAGGAAAATTCCACATAATAATCCTTGCCAATTCATCACTGTTCTCTTTTTTAAATCCCATTAACGATTTAAAACTGCAAAGTCGTTTAATGTCACCATAAACACCTTTATATGGTTTTCTTTCTTCATTCCAAACTAAAAATCCATCTTCATCCAGTGATACAAGTTTTTCATTGAATATAATTTTTAAGTCATCCTTGCTGATTTTATATGTATCCAGAACATCTAGGCATTCATCAATCATCAGTACATAGTTCTTGCTTTTTAATAATTCCAACATATCCAGATCCATCATTTTTATTAGTGAATGAGTTGTTACAATATTTTTATCATTCTCAACTAACCATCTGAAATTCTTCCACTTACTTCCCCATTTTTCTGGATCAATAATATCAATATCTGTTTTCTCTTTAAATCTCTCACATTCTGATAAAAGCGGTACTATACATAAAAACTTTTTGTCAGGATTCTGATTGATGTGATTAATTGCCCATGTACTTTTCCCACTTCCCATAATGTCATCTACAATTTTAATTACTGATTCTTCAATCATAATGCATTCCTCCTTATGCCAAAACTTTATTTGTCTGTTATTTATTCTCTTCTTATCGTTCTTCTGGTAAGAAAATTGTTGTTTGTGGATCTTCATTTAAGTCCGTTTGAATCCAAACTTCTTTACCATCAAGTCTATAAATTCCTATAACATCACCATGTCCAGATCTTATAGCTGCTTCATTTATTTTTGCATCTTCCCATCCCTCACCCCAATCACATGACTCATATGTTTTAAGCAAAGATTGAATTTCTGTGGAATCCAGATTATATCCCATTGCCATTACTCCGTTAGAAATATTCAATTCTCCAAGATAAAATCTCTTTCCTGTATTTGCTACTCTTTTGAGATTTGCTGCTCCTACTTTTCTGGATTCTTTTCTCATATAATCTAAAAATTCTTTACTGGCTAAAAATTCCTCATTCATTCGATTATCCTTTCCCATTTTTATTGGTAGAACTAAGGAAATACCTTGTAATGTTCTTTACCAGTTCACAAACTGACCTTTTTATTTATAGTTCTCTGTTATTTAGTTATGTTTCTTAAAGAACAGCATATCAATCTCCATGAACGGCTGATTATATGGCTTAACAATGATTGATCTGGATTCTGCATTATCCTTAACATAGATTTCATTGATTGAATCATCAGTTACAGGCACTTCAAATGATGTAAAATCATCACTGATATGTAACTTCCAATCACTATCATCCAGTGTGTTGATATAGGTACGGATACAGTTACGCATTTTCAGGTCAAATCCAAAGACATCTGTGATTCTGGTGAATACACAGTAATACTCATTTTTCTCATGCAGCATATCCTCTAAGAAGTCATTCAGTTGATATACATCCATCTCATCATATTCATCTGTACGGTTTTCACTTCCAGATACATTAATAATCATGAGATATACTGTTAATTCATTCTTCAACTTGCAAGTAATGTACAGTGTATCGGCATCTGTATTGAATTCACCTTCGGCACTGATGATATCGTCCTTTTTCAGATGATATGACACATCATCAAAGCCAATACATGACAGTGAAAATTCATATTCATTCTCGTATTCTTCGCATTTATTTACCTGCATAGATACAATACTGTCACCATCAGATGTCTTAACTGCAAGTCTTGTAAGGCAAAAATCATTCACTACACTGAATAAATCCTTTGTCTCAATTTTTCTTCCTTCTTTTACTGCTTCTACAATTTTGTTCATAATCTTATGATCTCCTTTTTCTTATCTGTTCTATATCGTTCTTTGTTGCTTAGTTCCTATGAAACTAACTCAGCATACTTGGCAAGCTCATTAAAATACATTCCCTGTTCCGGGGATTGAATCACATTATTCTCATCTACCACATGATAGACCTCATTGCCGTAAACATTTTGAAGTGTCTTTACATACAGTCCTTCTTTTTTCAAAGCTTTTCGGATTATATCTAATGTGAGTACAGGTGTTACATTTGTTGCAAGTAATCCTTTGTCATTCTTGCCTAGTTCAAACTCAACTGTATCGTTCTTATCAAGATACTTCCTTCCTTTTGGTAAGTTGATACTGGAATAATGCATAAAGTAATCTGTATCATCCACTGTAATAAATCCGTAACCTTTTTCTCCATCAAACCATTTAACTGTTCCTGTTAATACATTCTTCTCTTCTGACATTTTCAAGTTTTCCTTTCTCTCCATATATATAATCAGTACGGGAATCGAACCCGTGTTACCTATTAGTTCTCTATTTCATTTAGTAATCTGTATATAGCAGCATCTCCTTAATCTCTTGTGGTGTGACACCATCAGCAACATCAAGTTGCATTAATACATAGATATCCTTTGCACACATCCGTCCAATGTCTAACAATACATGTCCCACAGCAACCTCATATTTAATATCAATCATCTCTGCAAAGCATCCTGATTCACAAAGGAACTCTAATTCTTCAACAAATTGATCTGGTGGGTAGTTTCTTACCATATCAACTGAATATATCTTGCCACCGATAACGGATAACTTCTTATTATTAATAGCATCCAATAATTTCTCAGGTGTTGTATTTCTCTTCATGTTTTTTTGCTCCTATATTTTGAGTGGTACATTGCACCAGATAATACCGATGCAATGTACTATATATTAGTTAATTCTCTGTTACATGGCCAAATAAGGCTATTACATAACTTTTATTTCGTACTCCACCTAATTCTTCCGCAAGAATTGATTTTTCACTCTTAGTGAGATCAGTCCACTTGTTAGCAATAATCTCAATTGCAGCCTCATATGTGGTATCTTTCAAACTGTCTCCGAAAATATTTGTCACATATGTATTCGGATTTTCACCTTTGCTTAAAGCATCCAAATTCTCTGCTACAGCATTTACTACATGTTTAGATATATCTTGACTTGCACGTGTTTCTTCGGAAATGATTTCTATTGTCTTTTCTTTGGTTAAATCTCTTGCATTGTTTCCTGTATCAATGCCAAGATTAAAATATTCCGAAGCAATTCTATGTAAATATTCATAGCATGCTTCAATAATTCTAGCTCTATGCTCTGGTTCAATAAGGTCTAAGCCTTTTGAATTGATACATATAAACATATTTTCATTGTCAAATCTGACACTTACATGATTTATCACTTCGATAAAATCTTTCTCAGAAATCATATTCTGAATCTTTTTATGATTTCTGTAATATGTATCAGATGAAACTTTAAATTTCTCAGTAATACATTTTTCGATTTCCTGATTATCAATGATTAGTCCAATACCTGCTACGATTTTTTCTGACATAATTTCTAATCTCCTTTTTACTCAATATATCTTTATGCTACTTATTTCTCTGTCACAATTTCTGATTAGTTCTCTGCAAAATATTCAGATACCGCCTGTTCAAAAAATTTATTGCATAAGTCATCAAATTTCTTCTTATCGTCACCAGAAACAGCATCTTCATCTTTTGGATTTACTGATACGTTCAGATTCCCATTTCTAAAACTCACATTGACATTTTTAATAACATTGGCAAAATCTTCTTTGGAAATCATGCTCTGAAGCTTTTTATTACCGTTATAGTATTTACCACATGAGCCACTAAGCTTCTTAGCAATATCTTTCTCAAGTTTTTTACCTGTTTCTTTCATAATTCCACTCATAATACTTTTTGACATAATTTTAGTTCTCCTTTTCTTATTCTCTTACAATTTCAAATCCTGCATATTCTGCGACTTCGGTGACACCTAACATCCACATGGATATTTCATGCTATCATCTAATAATTCTTGATAATCATTTACATAATCCCAAACTTCTTCAAGTGACATACCTTTATCAGATGTCTGAATAGTATTGTTGTCATCCAGTACAAGCCAAACTCTATTACCGTATTCATCTTTCTTTGATTTCAGATGAAGATGCTCTTTACCTAATGCTTTACGCACCATATTTAATGTAAGAATTGGCTTTACATTATACGCACATACTGATCCTTTATCATTTGGCTCACTTACCTTAAATTCTACGTTGTCATCAGCATTTGGTTTACCGCCGTAGTTCTTATTCAGACCGCTGATATGAAAGAAATACTCCTTCCCATCACTTGTACCAATGAATCCGTAGCATTTTTGCTGATTGTAATATTTAACAGTTCCGTACACTTTATTAATTCTCCCTCTCTTATAATCAGACTTCTCCATTTTTAAATGCTTCAAGGCTTCTATCTGCATCATCAATAATTTTCTGGAATTTTGCTTTTTCTGCATCAATTAATTTCTTCTGCCGATCAGTAACTTTGGTTATGATTTTATTTCTATTGCAACGCATTTTAATTGGCATTGAACATCCATCCAATTCTTCTTTTGTATGATGTCCGTTGATAATAGTCACCATATCTCCATCAATAGCAATAACTGTTACCTCTCGTGGAATACAACCTTCACCCTTGAATAATTTGTAATAATGACCGTATACTCTTAACACTCTGAATTCTCCCATATCTTTTATCCTTTCTCTCAATGGACAGGTGCAACCCCATCCACTGATATATATTTCTCTGTGTGTCTTAAAGTTCCACTACATATTTACGTGATGGAATCTCAATCTCTTTATCAAGTTTAATTGACTGATTCACAATCATTCTGAGGACTTTGCAAACATACTCTTCGTCACCTCTGATTTCAGATGGCTTTATCAGTATCAGATATGGATCAAGTTCATTGGCATGTTTTACAAGAAAATCAGCATACATATCATCAATCTGTTCTGCCTTTGGTAATGTCTGAAATTCAAGCCCTGTGTTAATTATGGAAGGAAGTTCAACCTCTCTTCTATTTGCCTTACGAGAATCGTCAATATAATCCTGTAATGATTTATTGAGACCATCGGCACACGCACCCATAAAGAAATTACAAGTATTTGCCATATGGTACACTGTATCTCTGACGTAGACTCTATCTTCCATCGGAATCAGGTCAAATTTCAATGATGTCAAAGTGTCCAGATACTCCATTCCCAGTGTAATAAGCACTTTGGAATATAGATTCTTGACCAATGTACTTCCCATCCATTTGGTATAAACTTCGTTGAATAATTCCATAACTTCTGGATCTGCATTAGGATCTTTTAGGTTCTCATCCTGTTTTAATTCATTGATTGGGATATCCCACTTTCCCATATCAACAAAATTGTGCTTGCTGTTGGTGTTTCTTCTTATATTATTGTTTCTTTGTTCTTTCGCTGCTTTTCTTCTTTCTGCTCTGTTCATGTTCTGAATCCTCCCTGTATTAACGTCTGATTACGATAAAATTGATATTGTATACTTTCATGCGAATGGAATAACAGGTATCTCTCTCGCTGAGTTTATCAATGCACTCAATACTGTCTGTCTTGAGTGTAAGTGATGCTTTGTCCTTAGATGAGAAAGTAATCTCTTTCTTGTTTTTGTCATAGTGAACTTCTGCAAAAGGAATTTCTACTCCCATTATTTTTTCACATACTTCATATGAATTGATAGCAATCATTACTTTTGCATCTCCAACCCACTCCATAAACTGCTCTACTGTTGCTGAATTTTTGGTCATCATGTCTCTTACCCTCCGTATAAATTATTCTCTAAATATGTTTTATCTCTTATGAACTACCCCAAACTCTTACAAATAGTTATTGAATTAAAACAACATATCTCTATTACTTTTCTTCTTTTCCTTTGGCTTTTCTGAAACTTCATCAAAAAATCCTAAATTATTAGTAAGTCTACTGTTATTCTGTGCAGTAATATTTCGTTTGATGGTATCCTTACTTGCATCAATTTTCTCTCTAATCTCATCCATTTTTGTATATGGCAATGACAATCCAGATAATACACAAAGTGTTGAATCTGCTTCATATCCAATATAAGTATCAAGAGGTGTTCCAACTTCTTCATAAATATCTTCTATACGGATTCCTTTTCCCATTCCAGAATTAATCAATCCGATATATTTAATCACCTTATCTTCTTCAAGTGGTGCGTAAATATTATTATGGAAGGTACTCAGTAAGTTCTGCATATCTGATTTATCCTTACCAAGCTTACTGATAATGGAAACCCCCGGAGTTGAAAGCAACTGTCCAATCTCAGCATCATCTACATTCCCAAGAGTTGAATTGCAATCACTGGTTAGTAAGGCATCCAAGTACCAGAAGAACATTTCATTAATCCGCATCTTATTATTGTTTTTACTGTTATCCAGAATAAATACGGCTCCAGGTTCATCTAATGTAGATTCGATCTCTGCTAAAGTCTCATAACTGTTAATCAAAGCTTGAATAGATTCTGTTTTCGTATCAGGTAAAACTGTAATAGTACCACACGCTTTCAAATCAAGTTCTTCCATTACAATCTTTTTCAGTGCTGCTACTCCACCTGCACCAGTTCCACCACCTAATGCAGCCGCAACAAACAGATATTCTATTCCAGGAAACTTCTCTTTAACTGCATTAACAATATTGTCAATATCCTTTCGGAAAAGTTCTTTCGATTTCTTTCTATTCTTATTACACCCTTCTCCACCAGGAATATGATATTTGTCTGATTCATCTACCTCTTTTAAACTATCCAAATCCTGATGTGCTGAATTAATAAACAAACATGGATAGTTTTTCTTATAAAAAGGAAGCAACTGATTTCCTGCATATCCGCCGATTCCAACAAAACCTGTTTTATTCTTAATCATTTTAGTTTAATCCTCCCTCGCATTATCTGATTTAGGCATCATTCCAATTGCCTTATCTGTTAATATGTAACCATATGCTCTTTCAATCTTTGCTCCCTTGGTTACAAGTCCAAGACCTTCTAGTTTCCTGATGTGCTTATAAATGGTACTGATTTTACTTCGTCCTTCTATATCACAGATTTCTTCACATGACATAGAATGCATATGATCTGTAGCAAAGTTTTTCAGCATGATATTTATAATCACATATTCAATTCTGTTTAAATCGTGACTCAACTGTTTTTCACCTCCACGAATCTTTATTGTTCACTGATTATCTCGTATCATTAAGGTAAAAATTTTTGATTCCATCCATATAATCAAGATGAAATCAGAATTTCAAATCTTCACTTTTTCTTTCTCTTTTTTACAGATTTCTTACGTTTTCTCTCAAAGCTTTCCCATTCTCTACGGCTTGTACTTGCAGCTTTAGCAGTATTAAATATGTACTGTATAGAACGTACAAATATAGCCTCACCTGCTTTTACACGTACTTTCCCCTTGGGTAATACTTCAAGAATCTTTACTGTAGTTACACCACTCCATGAAGGAGTATAGTAATTCTGTGTCTCAAAAACGATTTTTTCTACGTTAATCATAATATGATCCTCCTGTTATTCAGTTTTCATAGTACATTTGAGTGCAGGAAATAAACCGATCTGCAAATACACAAAAGTACATAGCTTACCTGTCATATCTCGCTGCTCTTAAATTTTTTATGGGAAATAAATTGTGCAGACTTGCACAAAAATGAAATTCATGATATACTTATTCTTGTCTAAGGAAAAGTATAGACTTCATTCGTGATGCCTGTACAATACATACTGGATTGAGTCGTAGGAAGCTCTTTCCAAACTAAAGGGAAGTTTCAGCGTTGTAGGAGATGCTGTTTACTTTCCTTTTTTATTTGCCGTAACATCATTATACACCCAAACATTTGTTTGTGTCAACCTATAATGTTACGATTTGATTAAGTTCCGTTTACCTGTTCCAATGTGTCTGTTATCCCATCAACAGAGCAGTTATGTTACTCTGTACTGCTCTTGTTGATGTTCTGATTATAGCATTCCATTTGGAATGTGTCAATATGTTTTTTATATCTTTTCAAAAAGGTTATTAATAACCTAATCAGGGATAATCTCAATGCTTTCATCATAAATATGTTCTATTTCATTCATTACTGAAACATATTTGTTTATTAGTTCCTTAACTTCACCTATTTTTTTTACGTATTTCGTTGCCAATTCATCTTGATCCGTTTTGGGTAGTAATGACACTTCCATTTTCTCAAGGTTTTTCGGAGTAATAGTTTTTATGGATGTTCCCGTTTGGATACTCGATAACTGTGCCTTTCCTGTTTCACTATCTAAAAATGTTTTAAGATAAAATGGATTTAAGACTTTTTTGTTAGTACGAATTGCAATAAGATTTCCACTTAATATAGTCTTTATATTATTCTTTTGTTCATACACAGCACACTTTATTGTTGTATTTTTTGCAGTTAATACTATATCACCATCTTCTAAGAGAAATTTTTGAACTTTAGATATATCCTCTATAACTACAGGAGTAAGCTCATCAACTATAAATCCCTCATTTGTTAAATCCGATATATTTATAATTCTGTACGGTGTGATTTCTGGGTTATCTGTAATAATATTATCTAAACTTTCTGCATTAATCTGGTATCCTCTAAAAATAGTAGTACACATTTTTCCTAATTCTGTACCATTTATTAAGACTTCTCCACTGTCTATATATTTTTGAATTGATAAATAATAATCCGCTTGTACAATCTCCTCCCTAGTTACTAAATATCTATTCTCTCCAGAATGTACATACAAATTTACAATTGAATTAATATCTTCTTCTGTAAAAATAGTCTCTCTTCTTGTTTTATGACACATTTCTTCTGCATCTATCATAATCACTTTATCCGTTAAATCTCTATTCTTCTTTAATACTAAAAGTGATGCTTTAACACCTGTATATGGTGATAAAATTCCAACCGGAAGAGAAATAACTGCATCCAAATAATTATTATTAATCATCCATTCCCTGATGTTTTTGTCTACATTATTAAATAATCCACCTTCTGGAACTAATACGAACATCTTTCCATTATGCGATAATTGCTCTAAAAAGAATACGCATGTCAACATATTTACCGAATATCTTTTTATTGGAAAATTACTTGCGATAGGTAATGAATAATATTTTGGCATCATTTCATCCATATCATATTTTATATTGAATGGATAAGTTATATATATATTATCCAGTAATTGATCTGATACAGTAAATAACTCTTTTTTATCAATTTGAATATTTAAATCAAATATATATGCTCTTGCCTGCGCCAAATCTGCAAGTCTTGAATTTGACGAATATCCATAAAAACAAGTATCTTTATATTCTTGTGCTGCTTTCAGCAAGAATGATCCCATTCCACAATCAGCATGTAAAATTCCTTTTTCATTTTTTATGTCTAATAATTTAACTACTAAGTCATTTATCATATTCATTTCATTAAAATTATTAAGTAATTTGTAATTCTGAGCCAAATCTTTAAAAAATGGATTCAAAATAAATTCTTTCAAATCTTCTTCATCTAGTGAAGCTAATGAATCAAACAAAGTTATTAGTATCGTATCTGGTATATCAATAAAATTTTGTGCTAAACTACAAATTAGGTTTTGTATTCTTCTTTCCGCATAGTTTGTACTTTCTTGTATACCTTCAACAATGCCAAAAACCATATGTCTTGAAACTAAATTCAATTTAACATACGTAATTATTTCATTTATTTGTTCTTTACCGATGATTATAATGATAGATGATGCCTCTAACATTAATAAAGAAGCATCTGATCTTTGACATTTATAATTTATATAATCTTGAATTTCTTTCAAATGACTTTGAACTCTTAGTGTATTCAATTTTACAATCCTCCTCCATTCTAAGCATCAAATTACTCTTTTACTATACATCCATCTATTTTTTTAGTCAAGGTTATTAATAACCTATTTTACATCAACAAAAGCCCCCAGGATTAACTCCCGAGGGCTTTCATGCTGCTCATATTAGATTGTGATCACATTATTCAAGCAATCAGATTATTAATGGATTCTAACTCATATACAGTAAACGGATCAATGTCAATGCAACTGGATTCATCTCTGTTGCCAGAAAGATCCCATGCAAGAGTACCATTCATAACGGTACAGGCTTCTTTAAATGCATCAATATCTCTTAATGGCTTAAATATTTCTGCTTTCAAATCTTCTGTAGCATCATAGTCTACAATCTTACCGTCATCAAAGAATACCTGCACATGAAAGTTATCCAATGGTATCACCTGTACTACTGTCGGAAAATATTCGTTCATATGATTTCCCCCTTTAGATATTTCTGGCACTGCTCTCACTCCTGTTCATTTTTGTAAATTTCAGTTTCTTATGCTTGTATTATAATATAGATTATGTCTATTCAGCAACTTATTTTTCTGCTTCTGACAAAACAGATATAGATATAGGTACAGCAGCAGTCATCTTATACTCATTTCTTCACAATATATTGAAGAAATAACCATCAAATTTCAACGATAATGCTTCAAGGGTAAAGTTGTTAGGGTAGATGGTTTTCGTTGGAAATTTAAGGCTATATATAAGGATTTACAGCATAAAATTGATTTTATTCATCTTGCATTAATCTATTATAAGATTTAAAATCATCAATACTTCTTTCTCTATTTTTTCCTAACTCTCTATTTAGTTCCTCATTGGATACATCTAATGTTTCAAGTGCAATATCAAATATATCACAAGCTGTTTTCCCTAATTTTTCTGCTTGTTCTTTTCCATATTGAATATTTATTTCAGGATATCTTCCTGCTATGTATGCTTTTGATAAATCATCTAAATCTTCATCACTTACATTTATTGAAATGTCGCAAGTTCTTTTCAATTTTTTTATATTATGACCATATTTCCCTTTTTGCAGAGTATTACTTAATCTTCCTTCTTTTTTGCAAATTGCTTTAAGAGATTTCTCTGCAATTTGCTCCGCATCAGATGCTGCCTTATTGTAATCTTTATTTTTCATTTCTGATCTATAAGCTCTGGCATCCGGATATATATATTGCAAATATTTTTTTGCATCTTCTAAATTCTTTTCAGCTCTATTATTTTCAAATTCTCGTTGTTGATAATAATTGTACATCCTTATCCTCCTTTGAAAAGATTTATAATAAATTACACTCTTTTTTGTATAATGTCAATATACTTTTTCTATAGTAAAGTAAAGTTGTAAAGAAAAACCCGTTTGGGTACATAACATATGTACCTAAAAGTATAAATTTCCTTCATTTGGGTACATATATATAGTCAGTTTGTGCAATCAATATCCATATAGACTCATATATAACAAGAGAAGAATATTTACACTTCGTGTATTTTACTTGGATCTATGCTATCTTATTTTCTTTCAGATATTGATGTATTCTTTCATCATAACGAAATACAAATACTGATCTCATATGCGTTGTATCATTATAATCTGGTTTGATATCAATAATCTGGAATCCTGCTCTTAGTAAATGTCTTGCTTTTGTAGCGGAAAATATTACGATTGAATCTTTCATAGAATCTCTCATAGTTATGTTTCCTTTCCTTATTATATTATAATGTAGTGCATGGCTCTTCCTTAATGATTAACGGTACATATATGTCTTTCTTCATCAGGACGAATACTATCATAGTTTTCGTTGTGAATGACGATAACCTGTTATAGTATTCTCCATTAGGGCGAATACAGATATAGTTTTTACCATCTAGTGTGAATACTATTTGAGTACTTGACAAAATGTCACATACTGAAATCCAGTACTGGACAAATTGTCCAATTGTTCTTGATTTAAGGAGTCCGAAACTTTCGGAGTCCTATCTGAAAGAAGTTTATAATTTTGAAGGGTATCAACAGAAATCCCCATTTGAGTGGCAAGATCTGATTGTGATTTAACTACCGAATAATTCGGTAGTTTTTCTGGTCTACCCTCTTTTATCCCATAAATCCTTTCCAACTCCTTGATTCGCTTTCCAACTTTTCCTTAATCACATATCAGAAGAAGCATCCTTTTGTATTATTCCTATATTCTCCAAAAATTGATTATATCTATGACAAATTTCTGGTGATAAGATTCCTGCATATTGATGAATAAGCCTTTCTCTGTCAGATACATAATATCCACCTGCTCCAATAAGGACAATAAAGTATCTGAGTAACGGAATGCATTCTTTTACTTTCTCATTTGAATACATAAAGATATTAATAGATGATATCGGAATATCAATATATGATTTTGCATATAATTCTTTTTCGTATAAATAATAATTTTCTAACCTAGGAAATAGTTTCTCTTTGTAATGATGTCTTAACCTTTTTTTATTTTTAGGTTCGTCAACTGTAATAATGTTGTTTTCTTGTAGATTTTTCAATCCTCTACTGATTCTATGCAATGCATACCACTTAATTTTTTTGAATCCTAAATAATGTGCTATATCCTCTATGGAAATACACAAGCAATATTGTTTATCAAGTTGTGACCTTGCTATACATAAACCTGTATACGCCAATATAGCATCATGTGACAGGAATGTACTGGTAATAACTTTTTTATTTAATTTTACAGTTCCGTCAATCAATTTCATATTTTGTATTCTCCTGTTCTGTTGGATAGTTAATAGTTTCCTATATAGATTCTTCTCTTTTGGTGATGCTATGGTTACCTCTCATCAAAATATATCGTCAACTAACGCATTGATGTCAACGCCACCTTCTGATGTGTCAGTATCCGGCTTTTCATTGTGCTGTCTGGCAGATATAATCTCATTAATAATGTAATCGTCTTTCATCTTTGCTTTCTCAGACTCTTTCTCATTTGCTAAAATTTTTTGTCGTTCTTTCCATTTCAGATAACTGCCGTATTTGTTTATGAGAACCTTTAAATCATATCTGATAAGTGATTCTGTCGATATATGATTGTTGTTTTTGGTAATCAACTTTTGATTTAACTTGTACAAATCTTCCTTGCGTCTTTTCCACATGTATAGTAAATCAGACAGTGGGATACCAGAATCTTTGATCTTGCTCCATGTAAACTGATCTATACCAGTAATACTATACATATCTTTTAAGAATGCAGTTAGTTCTGTCCCATCAAACCAGTTCATGATATAAGTATTTGCATCTTCAATGAACTTTTTCACACTGGCTGCGTCCTGCTTCTTATTGATAAAGGTTTCTTGTACACAGTCAGATGCGTTCTTCCGGTAAATATCAATGTTATCCAATGCAATCATACGCATTTTGTTTTTTCGTACAGTGCTGTGACACCATTTGATAAAACATTTCGTATGATAGAAATGATCGTTATAAAATACGCTGTCAGGCTGTGCAAGTGTTGCTGTAATAGGTGGGAATGAGATATTCCTCTTGCATCCATAGCATTTTTTTGTGATGGTCTTTGTCTTGAAGTAGCAATCCTTATGATAGAGTTTACCGTCAAACAAAATATAGTTATCGTGATAATCAGATTTAGTGATGGTCATAATGTCACCACATCCACTGCATTTTCGTTTTAGTGGTTGGATTGGTATTTGTCGCATATTATTGATTCCTTTCTTTTGGGGTATAGGGTTGTTTTTTGTTTACAGAATGACTACTATAGTATTTCTGTAAACTGTATGAGCGTTTCCTTTTTGGGGAACGGTTATATATACTGATTCTCTTTCTTTCCTGTCAATTCCTTATATCCTGCATTGATGCTCTTTTCACCTGAAAGAACTTCTTGTTTTAGTTTCTCGTTATCTGAGTTGAGAATCTTTGCCCCCATGCGATAAGTCTTCTCTGATACATTGGCAATAGATGCTAATTTTTCGGAAGTACGCCCCGTATTATCTTTTTTCATCCGAGTGGGTAATTTTACCACATCGGTATTTTGTTTTAGATTATTTAAAGAGTTCTCTTTCGCCTGTTTCTCATATATAGGTCTATACTTTTCAGTAATGGCAATTTTCTGGATAGGCTAAACCTCACCCAGTATGGAATGATCCGTTTAACATTCTGGTAAATTTGCCGTAAAGTTGTCACTTGGTGACAATTATTTAGACTGTTCTCCATTTGGAGAAGACTCTAATTTTCTGAGCGTCCCCAAAACGGGGGATGGTATATTTATTAATGTTGCAGCAGGGATGATGTTGGTGTTTTATATGCGTATATATTGTGCGTTGTTTGTATTCTATATACTATATATTGTATATTATTCATGTTATATATACTATATATTGTGTATTAATTATGTTCTATATACTATATATTGTGTAGTCTCACTCTCTCATAACTCAAAAATATTTTAATCACGAACTATAATCCTTGATATTTGCTTTGATTATCAAACTATTTCTTATAAACTGAAAAATCCCAGATAGCCTTATAAATCAAGGCTTTTCAGCACTTTTCTCATTTTCCTGCAATACACAAATACTACGCAAAATAGTTCGTGTTTAATTTCGTTTTTTGTTCTATTTTAAACGAAGTCAGTTTTTTCGCCTTATTAATTCCTGCTAATTTACTATGAAATATCCTGTAATCCCTTGCTATTACTGACTATTCTCGAAGTTTACATAATATCCCATATCTATATACCATATGTAGTAAAACTATTCCTTGCAATACTGTCAGATATCACAAAGAATAGTTTAATTCCTACTGCTATACTATGAATTAATCAGTCCTATGCTCCACTGTATAACTCTGTCATTTGCTTATCCAGATACTTTTTTATAAATCTCCACATGAACTTGTTTCCAATCTTGTCATTCATCTGGTGCATGTATATGTTGCTTATCTTATTCTCAAAATCACCTGAGTAGCTATCTGCTTTCCATTGATTACATTTTGCGCAACAGCATCGCAGATTCTCTATACCGTCTTTTCCACCCTTTGCAAGTGGAATTACATGATCTAATGTCATTTCTGAATACAGAAGTTCTTTTCCGCAGAGATAGCATCTACCATTATCTTTCTTGTAAATGATTGAACGCTCTTTCGGTGTATATGTTCTTCTTGATTGTTTCTTTTGCTGTTTCTTTTGCTGTTTCTGTCGATTTATTTCATCAAAATCAGCAGATGCAAGATCCGTTACGTCATATATCCGATAACTTTTACATTTCCCTTTATGCTTAGATATAGTTCCCACTGCATCATCATAATTCTGAAACACTGTTGCTTTTGCTACATCTAAAACTTTTTTAATAGATTTTCCTTGAACGAAAATATAATAAATTCCATTTGTCATTATGTAAGACACAATTGCTACACCTCCATCTTTATTTAAGAATGAATTGTTTCAACGAATCATATGCATAAATCTTGCAGGATTTATATAATAATCCAGAGCCTTTTACATTGTGAATTTCCATTGTATTTTTCAGATTACAAGTTTCACCATTCATTTTCTTAATAGTGACGCACAGAATATAATAGATTTCCGTTTTAGGTTTACGCTTGCTATTACGATCAAATACCTTCTGCAACTCTACATTAATGGTTACATCTGCATATGATGTCTGTTCTGCATCTACATACTTCTTTAACAGTGTCAAGATAGCTTTCTTCATATCATTTGAGATGCTTACTTTTCTGTTCTGAGTGAACATATCAAATCTGATAATTGCTTTATTTTTTGTAAAGCTTTCGCCCTCTGATTTTACTAACCAGTCAAATGCTGATTCCTTTTTTAATTCATTAAATTCTGGATATTTTACTGCCATTTCTTAATCCTCCTGTTTATGTACAGGGAGAACACAGTCAAGTATTCTCCCATATGTATGTGTTTCTCTGTTTCCTATCTTATTTACTGAGACAATCTGCTTCTGATTGCATCAACAATAATTTCCTTTAATGCAACATCATCAGCAATGTTAACTTTGAAATATACTGTTCCAAACATGTAATCCTTTTCCTTATCTTCATAGTAAACTTCCAAGCGTATAGATACTTTCCAATCAGGATTAATTGTTACATGTAAACGTGTTAATGTATTTACTCCTGCATCACACCAATCAGTACCATATCTGTTGGCTTCTTTGTTATTAAATTTGTCAATATAAACAGCCCTCTGGATAACTTCTATCCATGCATTAGATACTTCTGAAACATTAATATAAAATTCCATTCCACTTGATTTATCTATTTCCGCTGATGTTACATTCATATATCCTAATGTTGTGGTTATAGGTTTAGGTTTTGCCTGTTCCATTTCCGCTAATGCATTCTTTACTGCTTTGTTTGTGATTTCTTCAATGATTCTCTGATCTTCTGATCTCATGATAATTTTCCTCTCTGTATGGTATTGTACAGGGAGAATACCACCAATTATTCTCCCATATGTTCTCTGCTGCTATATTGCAATAATCTTTATGTATCAGTCACAGTGATGATTTCACTCATTTGACTGTACCCAGTTTGTATAGTGTGCGTTTCTCTCCAAGCGTGATTGATACAGCATGGATAGAATATACTGTGATTTCTTCTTGATACGCTCTTTCTGCTGTTTAAACTGCATCAGGACATATTCCACATCAGCATATTCCAGCTTGACAAGCTGACTTTGTACCAGTTCCCTTGACTTTACTTCCCCGTTTATTCGGATCACACCACCCTCAGACAGAAGTACATCAAGCATCACATTCACAAACTCATCAATCAATCCTATATCACCTGGATATGTCTGCTTAAACTGCTCATAGCCAATATTCTCATGAATCATATCAAGCGTTTTATTCAACTGGCTTGTCCCGTCATTTATAGACAGACTGGTATTATAATTATTAGTAATATTATTATTAGTATAATAATTATTATTACGTTCCCGATTTTCTTGATATAGATTTCCTTTATCTTGATTGTCTACTTCTTGAAAATCGGTAAGTAGAGAAATCGGCACTTCATACACTGTACTTTCCCATCTGATGATACGGGTTCCTTGCTCATTTCTAACAGGTACTTTCTCGTAATATCCGCATTCCTTTAACTCTTTAAGTCCTGCATATACAGATGCTTTTCCGTCCTTAGAACTGTTTACAAGGTTCCCAACTATCACCTTCCAGTCATCAGGTTTACTGAGCAGATATGCCAATAATCCCTTTGCCTTATAAGACAATCTATCATCTTCCAGAAATGTCTTATCCATCATTACAAAGTTACTTGGACGTTTCTTCACTCTGATGACCTCATTCAGTTTCTTATCTTCGCTCATGTTATTCTCTTATCAGATTCCTTTACATATTTCTGTTTCCTTGAGCCAACGCTTAAAGTCAAAACTTTCCACGCTCTCATCTATCTCCGCATAATTTCCGTCATTGAAGTGAAAGAAACTATTCAGATTTCTTTTATCCTTGTCCCATTTTCCTGCATATTTAGGTGACTGCTTCATTTTCCATCACTCTTTCCGCTTACTGGAATAATTTGGCTCTGATGGTATCAGCAATTATTGTCTTTAATGTATATTCTCTTACAATGTTGACAAAAGATAATTTTCCAGATATATCTTTCTGTTCTTTATCCTGATAGCAGACCTCAAGCTTTGATGATGATACATTCCAGTTAGAGTCAATAATCACATGCAAGCGCATTGATAACTCTATCTTTGCATTGTTCCAAGTCCATCCTATGCGTTTAGCTTTATCCTGTGATTCTATACAGTTTCCAATGGTATATCTGCACTCAGGATCTATAACTGAACTATCCAGATTAATATAGAACTGGATTGAACTGTCCTCATTTATTTCCACTGATGTGATAGGAAAGAAACCTAATGATGTAATTAACTTCTTTGGCATTGTTGCCTTAGTTTCCGCTCTTGTTACCTTACATCTCTTATAATCAGACATTTCCATTTCTGCTGTAGTAATTACACCTGCATATTCTGACTGTTTCGTTTCCATTGTAGTAACCATGTTACTTTCCTTCTGCTTTGTTTCCACTGATGCCATAGCCTTATAATCTCCTGTGTTCACGCTCTTATTTTTCCCATCTTTTATGTTGTGTTGTTTGAACGAATAACGGTCAAAAATGACCGCTTTCCGTTTTATTTCTTCTTTAACAGTTTAGTGTCATCAAACCATTTCATAGATTTTCCGCTGAATTTAACATTCGGCTGCATGATGGCACTATATGCAATATTAGTCACAATGCCATGATCTGTTTCCACTACAAACGTCCCAGTGACTTTTGTATTTTCCAGTTCTTTATTGTCTTTCTTACTCATTCTGCTCACGCTTCCTTTCTGATTTATTTCCATTGCTGTCTAATAGGTTCTAAATTTTCCATTGATGAACATTTCCATGATTTCATCAAATGATATAGGATCAAAATATCCTTCTCTCTTATCAAGTAATATCCCCTGAATCAGATTGAATCCCTCAATGCGAATACGTTCATATGTAAAATAACCTGTTGGTGTTATCTGAATTTTGTCTTTCAACCACGCACGATACATAGCATGATGTATTGTTCTGACTTCCTCCTGCGTTCCAACATAAACAATGTTTCCGTTTTTACATGTAAGTTTTCTCATGTCTGTTTCCTTTCCAATGTTCCAGAAGGAATATATTTCAATACCCTCTCAAAATGTAATCTATAAACATCCAGATAGGCATTGTGATCAGGAAGAACATAACCAGATACATAAATGCTCTATTTAATTTCCTCTTGACATATCTTTTTACTTGTCTCTTAAATCTGCGCTCCCACTGGTCATAGGTCATCACTGTTTCTGTTCTTCTCATGGTTTCCGTCCTCCCTGTTACTTATCTGTTAATGTTTGGTTGAATCATCCTTTCTCTGATAGCTAATAAGTGATATAACGTCACATACAAGCTTTACAATGAGAAGTATCAATGTGATTCTTCTAAGTTTCTTCTTGTCTTTCACTTCTGTATGTCCTCCTTGCCCGTCATGCCGATAGCACAGCCATATGATTAGATGTTCAGAAGCATTTTGCCAAGTGCATCCCAGATAAGTTTCTTGATTGTACGTGTACCCTCTTCGCCTAAGTAAAGCGGAATATCATCGTAATCTTCTACTACATCCTCGTTTGATTCCTGCCAGAGATAAATGTCAAGAATAAAATCTGAATTAATCCCTGTAATCCATCCACCGAAAGTATACTGTACATTCACATCAACACAGATTTCTTCTTCGTCAACGTCTGGATGCTTCTCAAGAAAGTCTTTGTATAACTTATTCACAAGATCTTCTAAACCTTCATTTGCATGTGAAATTGGAATATGTACCAGAAGATTCCCATTAACTGCTTCAATGTTATTCAGATTAATGGCTCCGATCTCTTTTACTTCTACTGTCTTGATTGATTTTGCTTTCATGTTTCGTCCTCTTTCTCCCCGTTATGCCGTTAGGACAGCGAATATAATTTATGTATCCAGACTCCCTTATATGGGGAGTTTCGTCTTAATTCTCAAAGACTCATCAGTGGATTATGATCTTGTATAATACTTTTGAACGTCAATTGTATCTTCTAAGTCACACATCTTACAACCTTTAACGTTTTCAAGTTGTTCTTGAATATCAACAGGAAAAGCAAGGCTCTCAAACGTTTCTTTGCATTCTGCAAGAATTTGATTCTGGATCATATCTGGTAATTCACATACATATGTATGGGCTGTAATTTTTGTTGTTGTCATTGTGTGTTGTCCTCCTATTCTTTTGACTACCTACCCGTCAAATTTGACGGGTAACGCTCATAGCTTAAAGCCCTGTTTATAGTGGCTATGACCACTTATTATTTAATTACTCTTTGCAACTTTTACAGTGACTCTTTCAACTGGAATATTCTTTGAATATTTTTTATAGCTTTCTTCACCGTTTTCTTCGATGAATGCATCTTTATCAAAAGAAGATCTTACAAATGCTGTGAAAAGAACTGTCAGACCTGCAACTGTTAATTCGTTTTTCTGACGTTTCTTCATATAGGAAGAAGTCTCACTTTTCAGTTCTTTAATTTCTTTTTCAAGAGCATCCATCTCTTTTTTCTTTTTAGCTTTCTTCTGTTCAAGTTCATAGATTCTTTCTGAGATTGTTTGTAATTCTTTCATTGTTCTACACATATTCTTTATCCTCCTGAGATTTGATTTTCTTTTTTATAGGAGCATCAGCCTTGGTAGGTCTTAAACCAATCTCGATAATTTTATGTATCTTTGCTTACCCTTATCCAATGTTATGTGAGTGTCTCTGGTGTGCTTTCGCTACTTCATTTTCACTCTTCGCTGTTGCTCTTGTGTGTTGCTGTGTTTCATTTGATGAGTTTATTATAGGTCATCTTGTACAAGATGTAAAGACGTAATCTTGTACAAGAATATATTCGGTTTTTTATGAATCTTGTACAAGATGGATAAAGACAAAAAAAGAACAGGCTTAACGCCTGCTCATATACAATAGGTTATTATTTTTTCATTTTTTCATTAATAGCATCAACAACAAAAGAATTTAAGCTATTATAACTATGTTCTTTAGCATAAGAAGTAATAACTTCTTTCTGTCCTTTTGGAACATTTACAATGATCCTATCATATTTTTCTTTCTGGAATTGATTTTTATATTGTGTTGCATCAAATGATTTTTCGGATTCTTTCATAATATAGTGCGCCACCTCCCAATTTATTATTGATATTTTATCATAGTATTTAAAAATATGCAACAATCGCAAAACTTGTACAAGATGTATAAATATCTTGTATGAATCTTGTACAAGAATAACTATTTACATCTTGTACAAGATATATTATAATAACCTTATCAAAAAGAACAGAACCAAACAAAAGATGCACAAAAGATGGAGGTTATTAGCTATGACAACAAAAGCAAATGTATATGAAATGGTAACAGATAGAATTATTGCAGAACTGGAAAAAGGGAACATCCCTTGGAAACGTCCTTGGACAGGAGTTAGATCAGGAGCATACAATAGAATTACAAAGAAACCTTACAGCATTATCAATCAGATTCTTCTGAAACATTCTGGATCATATGCAACATTTAAACAGTGGTCAGAGTTAGGTGGTCACATTAAAAAAGGTGAGAAATCAGAAATCGTTGTATTCTGGAAAATATATCAGAAAGAAGAAACAAACGAAGAGACAGGAGAAAAGGAAGTTAGAAAGATACCTGTACTAAAATATTACAACGTCTTTCACATCTCACAGGTGGAAGGTGTGAAACCTTTAGAAGTACCATTTAGAGAGGTTGAGCCAATAGAAGAAGCAGACAAGATCATAACAATGTATGTGAATCGTGAACATCTTGACTTCAAGGAACTGCCAAGCAATAAAGCCACTTACAATCCATCTAATGATAGAGTAGTTGTCCCAATGAAAGAACAATATGAAAATATCAACGAATATTACAGTACAACATTTCATGAACTGGCACACAGCACAGGATACAAGAGTAGGCTTAACAGATTTGAAACAAATGAGATTGTAAGCTTTGGATCACCAACATATAGCCGTGAAGAACTTTGTGCAGAATTATCTAGTGCATTCATGATGAATATGTTAGGAATTGAAACACCACAGACCTTTAAGAACTCAACAGCATATATTCAAGGTTGGTTAAAAGCCTTGAAAAATGATAACAAGTTTGTCGTATCTGCAAGCAGTAAGGCAGAGAAAGCAGTCAATTATATCCTTGGCGAATAATACAGAGGCGGTTGAAATATACCGCTTCTTTTTACGTCCTTCTGCCGTATGTCTGCTGTTGTCTATCCTGCTTCTGAATCTTATTATATGTATGATGGATTATAATATAAGGCATGGCAGAAGGTGACGCATATACAGGTATGATGTGTATGTCATGATGGAGTAATAACAGATCATGTGGTGGTGTTGTCGTAGCATCCGAGTATATGAGCGTATGAGTATATATGCACTGTACTGTATAGCATAGTATATAACAGTGTGTGCAGGTATAGTATATGCAGTATGTATTGCATGGCATAGAATACAGCATATATATTATATATAATAGTATATATCAGTATGTCAGTTATGTGATGATGTGTGACTGAATGAAGCAAGGCACATTGACAGGGTAACAGAGCAATGACAGAACCTTGAGCAAGTGTCTATATGATTCTCTGCCAGTGTGCCAGATCATAAAGCAACTTGCTATCTGCTGTTGTCTGTTGCTATCTCTTGCTATCCTGTATCTGTGCGCTTTTTCTGTGTCTGCTGTCTGTTATCTGGGGCGTAGCTTTCTATTGTGTTGCTGTGAATGTTCTGTGCTGTCTCTGTGAGGATTTTTGTTTTCTGGTGCTGTTATGTTTGGTGTTGTGTCTGGTGATCCTGTTATATTATTCTAATTGTATTATTGTGTTTCTTACTATCTGATATTTATTATATCTATTATTTGTAATACTATCCAGTACAGAAAAAACTAAGGCTAAGAGAATTGTGTGTGGTTCTCCTAGCCTTTTTATATTAAATGTGTTGTGTGTTGTCGTGTCCATCTCTGGGCGGTTATACTTCTGTATCTTCTCCTGTGATCCGCTGTTGTTTCTGTCTGGTGTTCTCTGTCCATCTCCACAAGCTATAGGGGCTTTGCTATTTCTCTATGCTGTCTGGTGGGATGGTCAGAAGCTTATAAGATTTTTGTGTTCTGGCAGTCACATGATGGAATACTGTTTATTGTGTTGTGTGTTCTCCTGCTGTGTTGTGTGTTCTCTGGTGCTGTGTTGTACTGTCTCCGCTGTCTGCTCTGGAAGTGTGTGAAGTACCAGGACATAGGGGAGACATACCCCCGGGTGGTTTACATTTCTGTAGAAGGGGCGTGTGGCGTGTAGGGCGTGATGTGTTCAATATTCACGATACGGGTAAAATTTGAATGTTCCGAACGTCTGCTGCTTAATTAATTAGTTCTTTCCGTATGATACCATTTTCCACCACGTTTAAATACACTATTGGAATCCCACACATGAGCTTCATACTTTCCACCGTCAAATCCCATTTGATAAAATAACGTATATCGTCCATAATCATACCATGTCAATCCGCCTTGAACATAAAAATTGACATTTCGACTTTTGCCAGCAGGAATAGTAATAGCCGTACCGCCTGATAATCTTAAATATCTGTCATATGCACGATATGCTACATGTTCCACTTTTGCACTTGATGGATAAATGGTTATTGGTTTACCACTCTTGTTTTTAAAGTTTACAACAAAATAATTATCTCGGGTATTATAGTTTATCAATCTGGCATAATAATTCGGATATTCCCTTTTTACAATGACTTTCGCAGTATAATTTACTTTCTTATATCTTGCTGTAATCGTGCATTCTCCAATGCCTTTTGCTGTAATAGTACCTTTGCTGTTTACCGTTGCAACTTTTGGATTACTGCTTGACCATTTTATATTACCATCTGCATAAAGCAATTCCGCTTTCAGCGTGGTTTGTGTAACCATTGTGAATTTCTTATAATTCATTTGTGGTGGTCGTCCAGTAACGGTAACTTTACATTTACTTTGATAGCCATTATCCAATGTAGCAATAATATAAGTTACACCAACTTTTTTACCCCAAACATTTCCCATTTCATCAACTTCTGCAATACTTTTATTTTGTGATTTCCATTCAATCACAGGATATGAACCATATGGAAAAATAGAATTTGGTTTTATTGTTTTTGTAGTATTAAGCTTTAAGTTTATTTGAGATGGCAATTTAATATTATCAGCCAATCCCTGATATTCAAAAACTTTATAATTTATTATGTAAGCACAATGTGAAAAATTATAGACATTAACAGCATATTTTTCATTAATTTCTAAATCCTCTTCTCTCTCTCCACCTGCATATATATATCCACTTCCGCTTATACCTGCTCTAGTTTCTACACAACTATAGAAGCTAGAATCATCAAGAGAAAACAGCAAATCATCATTGCTAGCATAAGACATGTCTGAACTGTCTTTTAGACGGATTTCAAACGAGATATGATATACGGAATATCCATCATGCCTAAATGAAAACAAAGTTTTATCATCATCAATTCCATAAATAACTGTTTTACCCTCTTTTATTATTGTTTCTGCATGTACATTTCGTGAAAATCCTAAACATCCAAATGCTAATAAAAGAATTAATAAAATACCTTTTAATTTTTTCATACTTTATTCTGTCCCTCTTCTTGTAATAAAGGGCTAAACCCTTCAGTCTAGCCCTTATTGTAGTAACATTACTGATGATTACTGCACATTCAATAGTTTTAATTCACAATTTCCCACATCAATAAGACCATTATTATAGTAATCAGCAAATCTTTTACCAACGCTTATATCTGTTGTAATAATTGTGCCTAATTTTACAACAACTGATTCTTTTCAATCATTAAAATCCAGGAAATTTTTCAAATGTTCCAAAAGATGTATCCATTCTTTCACAAGTAATAGTTGGCAATGTGATTTTTTCGCCAGTAATAGCTATATAATCTTCTGTTCCCATTGCAATTCCATACACCGTAACTTGATCTCCTTCCATCAAATTGCCACTCATATCTAGTTTTGAATAAGAACACCAAATTGTTTGACTAGAATCCGAATTAATTGCCAATCTAATATTGTTTCCCCCTCCTTCATTAATTACTTGGACAACAGAGCCAGAAAATTTTACTGGTGTATTTATATAATCAACCGGATTTCTCATAAGCATATCGTAACTGATATCTGTACGATATTTCGATAATTCTTTTGCAGTTTTAATCTTATCATTTATGTTTAGCATTCCAACTAATTCTTCTGTAATCTCACCATTAGAAGATTTTCCATTGCTTTCCATATAGTTCTTTACAGCATTCCTTGTTCCATCACCCAATATACCATCTGGTGTACCACAATTATATCCTGCATCATTTAATGCTTGTTGAACAACTTTTATTATTTCTGCATCACTAATTACAGCCGTACTTGGATTAGTACTAGCATATTCTAGTTTGCTTGTATATAAAAGCTCTCCTTCATAATAATATGTTTCTTCTACTTTTATATTATTTTCATATTTCCACTCAGTTCCTGTACCGTTGCTTCTCATCTGCGATATAAGGTTTCCATTTGTATCGTATGTATAATCTTCATATCTTTCATTATTTCTTTCAGTATATATAATATTATTCTTATCATCATAGAAATAATTTGTGGTGGCTTTGTTATCATACTCTATGTTATCCATATTTTCTTGAATAATACGATTTTGATCATCATATGAATATGAAAATGTATATTTAATACTATTATCTGTAGGCTTATATGTGGTTGATTTTATCAAATTTCCATCTTCATATTCATATTCTGTATAATACGAATAACTCGAATCCTTGTTGTCTTCATGATCTTCTCTTATTTTATTTCCATTTTTATCATATGCGTATTTTTCATCGTTAGTAACACTACCATCCGGATATACACATTTTTTCTCAATCAATTGATATTTATCATTATACTCATATTGATATGTAAAAGATAATTTACCATCATCCCCATATACATCTTCTTTTTCAATATATTGGTCTGGAATTGAAGCTTTCTGTATATTTTCACTTGATGTATCTTCAGCTTCTGTAGTTTTTGCTTCTGTCTCTTCCGTTTCAGCAGCAGATGTAGATTCTTCTTGAGTTGTTGTCACTTTTACATCGGCTTCGTCTTGAGAAGTCTGTAATTTCTTTACTTGTTTCTTCAACTTTTTATTTTGCTTTTTTAATTTCTCATTTTCATCTTTGAGATCATTATACTGTGACTCTAATTCTTCATTCTTTTCCTCGAGTTCTTTTGTATTTTCTTCAAGTGTAGAGAGTCTTGCTTCTATGTCAGAGTTATCCTTATCAAAATCATTCTTTGTATCAGACATTTCTGTATTTTTATCAGGTTCTTCTGCAACTTCTTCTGTTGCTTCTGGGGTAACTTCAGCTTCAGATGCTTCGTCATCTTCGTCTGCCAGAGATTTAAAAGCATTTCTATCTATAATGATGTTTTTAGAAAATATTTCTGTGCCATCATTTAATGTTCCAGTCATAGTAAATGATAATTGTTTAAAATCTGTATTATTTGTTTCCTGTAAATCTTCAAGCATAATATACCAGCAACTATCACAAATATCCCCAGCTTTATAATCATTTGTATCCCATTTAAATGCAGTTTGAGCATTATCAACTTTTGCGTTTTGAATTTTAACAGTTAAAATATTAGGATACATATTTTTTATTTCCAAGGTTAACACAATATTAGATGCATCTAAAGTATAATCTGCCGACTCCACTGCAATTGTTGATTTCTTATCCTCATATATTGATGTTTTTGCACCTTTTTCAGATATATTAATAATGTCTGATTCATTACTTTTCTGCTCAACTGCTTCTGTCTCATTTGCCCAACTCATCATAGGGGTACTTACCGCTAATGAGACTACCATACACATTGTTAATAGCTGTCTCACAACTCTGTTCTTCATACCGTTTCTTCTCCTTTGATTTTATTTTGCATTATTTAATCCCCAGTCCTTCAGCAACCATACTTACAATCGTATTGTCCGTACTGTCAGTCTGATTTTCGTCTATGAATTTCTTTATAGCATTCTTCGTCTTATCTCCTGCAATGCCATCAACAGAACCACAATCATATCCTTTTTGGTTCAATACATCTTGTACAATCTTTATCAGATCCTTAGAAATTGCAATACTGCTTCCTGCCTTTAGTTGTATTGAATTAGATGTCGTTGTAGTTGTGGATGTTGTTGAACTGGATACATCTGCTACTCCACCTGAATATTCTTGTGCGGTAACACCGCAAGTCCGGCAGACGGGAAACCGTCTGTCCGGGCTAGCGGGAACCGCTTATGCGAGTTTACTCACGTAATGTTTTGTCCAAGCCATAAACCTCTCGCATCGAGATATCATGTTCGGCATCAATGCTTGTAATGTTGATACGATAACTGTCATGAGCAATGCGGTCAATGATTGCATCTGCCAGAGGACTATCATCACCACCCAGTTGGTCGTACCATTCCTCGAACTCATACTGGGAGCAAAAAATCGTTGAAGATTTCTTGCGTCTCCGATGGAGTAGTTCGAAGATATCTCTTTGTTCAGATTCCGTTGGTTTCAATAGAAGCCATTCGTCCAAAATCAGGACAACGGGATTGGCATACTTAGCCATCACCTTTTTGTAGTTGCCATCTGTCCGTGCCACCTCCAGATCAATAAGCAGATCAGGCAGACGGATATATTTGGTATTGTAATACTGCTTACAGGCTTCCATGCCAAAGGCACAGGCCATGTAAGTTTTACCGCAGCCTGTAGCACCGGTAATAAAAAGATTCCGATGTTCAGATATATATTCGCAGGTAGCAAGTCTACGAATCAGTTCCTTGTTTAGCTTGCGCCCGGAAGTATAGTTGA
>ENA-ORUU01000129-ORUU01000129.1-human-gut-metagenome-genome-assembly--contig:-NODE-129-length-78962-cov-5.05352_pt1 | contig 78962 bp, 62 predicted proteins | sample MGYA00242085_ERZ509221 | MGnify/ENA primary metagenome ERZ509221 (study PRJEB26280, sample SAMEA2338809) | human gut metagenome | biome: human gut; feature: human-associated habitat; material: faeces... | reverse complement strand
TTTCTTATGGTATGGAACCTGAACAAGAAGCCTTATCTATTGTTTCCTTCAAGGACTGAGAGGACGCTTCCTAATTAATAAATTAAATCCCAAACAAATTTAATAACCCACCACCCGGCTAAATGCAACCACGCCGAACAGCATAAACAACACCAGATAAATCCCCAGTAATACTGCGAATATGATCAGCTGTGCTCTGCAGAAGTTTCTCCGGTTAATATTGCCGTTACTTTCGAATGCCCATACGAAATACATGACTATTCCAACACACGGGATCAGTAATACGATCAATGTCAGTATCCAGTCTTTTAAGTCCATTGGAGAGTTGTCTGACTGCTCATTTCTGTTCTGGCTGTACTGCTGGCTGTAATCGTATTGATTGTCCTGATATACGAATTTATTATCCTGTGAATCCTCTGATCCGGTTGCTTCCGGCTCTCCTGCCGGTTCTTCTGTTGATTCACCGTAACTGTAGACCTCGTCAGCGTTTACCTGCTTATTTTCTTCATCCATCTGTCATTCTCCTTTGCCTTATTTATTTTTGCGTCTATCTTATCATTTCAGGGCTCCGAACGCAACATCCATGAGCAGTCGAAGCAGATTATAGTGGTAATAACTCATTGGCGGCTGGTCCGGAAAATACCGATACATACGCCACACGTAGTAAATCACCATAAGAACCACACACACGACACAGCCTGTCTTAAACCATTTTCCAATCGGCTTCTTACAGATATAGCGCTTCCATGCAAATATCACCACACCTGCTGCGAATGCATAGATAAACGGATGCATCTTCCATGCTCCTTTGAAGTCCAGATGCAAAAGCCGGATTCCTGCTCTTGTAAGTCCGCATGCCGGACAGGGAAATCCCGTGATCCAGACCATAGGGCAGATACCCGGCAGAAATTGACTTCCAAATACAAAATAGGCGATTATAAATATAACCGCCCATTTTGCCTTCTTTATATCATTTTTTAATAATACAAATCTGTCTTTCAATATCTTTTTCATCCTGTTATGAGATAACTTTCTTCGGACATTTTACTGCACAGGCACCACAGTCTTTACATTTCTCGTAGTCGATGTGCGCAATGTTATTTTCCACTGTAACAGCTTCAAACTTACATGCTTTCTCACACATCTTACATCCGATACATCCGGCTGTACATGCCTGCATAACTGCTTTACCTTTGTCCTGTGAATTACATTTTACCAGATGTTTCTGATCATATGGCACGATCTCGATCAGGTGTTTTGGACATACAGCTACACATTTTCCACATGCTTTACATGCTTCTTTATCTACAACTGCCACACCGTTTACAATGTGGATCGCATCGAACGGACATGCCTGAACACAGCTTCCGTCTCCAAGACATCCATAAGAACAGGCTTTCGGTCCGCCGTCCTGCATCATGTTGACCATAGTACAGTCGCTCAGTCCGTGATATTCATATTCCTGTTTTGCTTTCTCACAGTCTCCGCCACATTTTACAAATGCAACTTCGTGTACCTGTGCACCTGCAGCAACGCCCATGATCTCTCCGACTTTTGCTGCTACCGGAGCGCCTCCGACCGGACATCCGCCGACTTCAGCTTCTCCTTTTACGATCGCTGCTGCAAGTCCGGAACATCCGGCATAACCACAGCCACCGCAGTTATTTCCAGGAAGAACGCCCAGGATGGCTTCTTCTCTTTCATCTACCTCTACCGCAAATTTCTTACCTGCAATGCCGAGGAATACACCAATGAATAATCCGGTGCCTCCTACGATAACTGCCGCAAGAATAATACCTGTAACACTCATTGTCTGCCTCCTCCTAAATTAATCCTGAGAATCCACAGAACGCGATCGCCATCAGACAAGCTGTGATCAGTACGATCGGAGTTCCCTGGAAGGACTCTGAAATATCATTGTATTCCATCTTCTCACGAATACCGGCCATGATCACGATCGCGATCAGGAATCCGACAGATGTACCAATACCATTGACAACACCTTCTAAGATAGAATATTCTTTCTGAACATTTGTAAGTGCCACACCAAGAACCGCACAGTTTGTTGTGATCAGTGGAAGATACACACCAAGTGCTTTATACAATGATGGCATACTCTTTTTCAGGAACATTTCTACAAACTGTACTAAAGCTGCGATAAACAGAATGAATACGATTGTCTGCAGATATTCAAATCCCAGCGGAACCAGGATGAATTTATAGATCAGTCCCGTAAAGAATGATGATAATGTGATAACGAATACAACTGCTCCACCCATACCGGTTGCAGTCTCAACCTTCTTCGAAACACCAAGGAACGGACAGATTCCAAGGAACTGGCTGAGTACAACGTTATTTACGATAGCTGAACCAATTGCAATAATCAATAACTCTTTCATACTATGTACTCCTCCTACTCTTCATTCCCTGTCGGGAATACTTTGCTTCCGCATCCGCCGCATGATGCACAGTCTGTGCCGCATCCCTGTGGCTCGGCAATCTTCTTGCCTTTCTGTGCTGCGTGTCTCTTCAGTCTGTTCATACCTGCAACCAGGAATGCAAGAACAAGGAATGCTCCTGCCGGCAGGATGAAGATTGTTACCGGTACATATCCGCCTTTTCCTGCTGCTGCGTCTGCAAGTGGAAGAATCTGAACACCGAAGATTGCTCCGGTTCCGATAAACTCACGCACGATCGCGATGCAGGTCAGACCAAATGTGAATCCAAGTCCCATACCAATACCATCAAAGATAGATGGAAGTACCGGGTTCTTGGATGCATAACTTTCTGCACGTCCAAGGATAATACAGTTAACAACGATCAGCGGGATGTAAAGTCCAAGTGAATCATACAGACTTGGAACGAATCCCTCTAAAAGGAACTGTACAATTGTTACGAAAGATGCTACGACTACGATGAATGCCGGCATTCTGACTGAATCCGGAATCACCTTACGTAACATAGAGATCAACATATTTGACAGTACAAGTACGACTGTTGTGGACAGTCCCATACCTAAACCGTTAATAGCGGATGTTGTTACCGCCAGGGTCGGACACATTCCTAACATCAGAACGAAGGTAGGATTTTCTTTGATCAGACCGTTATATACTCTTTCAGTACATTTATTCATGACTAACTACCTCCTGTTTATTTAAATGCATTCTGATAATATCCGAGTGCTGCATTGACAGCTCCTGTTACTGCTCTTGAAGTAATGGTTGCACCACTTAAGGCATCGATCTGTTCTCCGTCTCCACCGTCTTTGGAAACCACGAATTTATCAGCCTGTTTATTCACATACTGGTTATAGAATGAAGGCTCTGTAGCTTTCATTCCAAGACCTGCTGTCTCGCTGATAGAAAGAATAGATACACCGTTGATCGTACCGTCTTTCTTAATACCAACTGTAATCTGGATATTGCCGCCGAATCCGTCTTTGTCTGTTGTTGTGATGACATATCCTGCATCACCTGCTGTACAGACTTCGTCGATCGTTGCATTGACACCCATATCTTTTACAGCTTTGTCTGCAGCCTTCTGATCTACATCTTCTGCTTTGAAATCATCCAGTTTTACATCTGAAAATACTGCCTGCCATGCTTCTTTTTTGGCTGTCTCCTGTGACTGTGCGATCGGAGTCTTGGTAACTTCATATACCGCACCAAGAAGGACTCCTGCAATTACAGTAATCAGTGTAAGGATCAGTGTATTCTTAACAATCTTATTCATTATTTTTCTCCTCCTTTACCAAATGGTTTTGGAAGAGTAACTCTCTCGATCAATGGCACCAGAAGGTTACTGATGATGATCGCATAAGAAACTCCTTCTGCGGAACCGCCAAACAGACGGAACAGACCTGTTAACACACCAAGGATAATACCATATACAAACTGTCCTTTCGGTGTGATCGGAGATGTTACATAATCGGTTGCCATGAACCATGCACCAAGCATCAGTCCGCCTCCGCAGAGATGTGCTGTGATGTACTGTGGATCAAAGAATCCGACATCCGGATTTGCAATATGTCCGAAGATTCCGACAAAGATCACAAATGTAACAATGTATGTTCCAGGAATTCTGAGATCAATTACTCCCATAAGGATCAGGAAGATTGCTCCGATCACGATTGCGATCACGGATGTCTCACCGATTGTTCCAGGAATTCTACCGATCAGCATATCCATCGTATTCACTGTATTACCTGCTTTTAACTGTGCAAGTGGTGTAGCCCCTGTCACACCATCATATACAAAGCTTGTCATCTGGCTTGTAAATGAAAGCAGAAGAAAGCATCTTGCGCCGAGAGCCGGGTTCATAAAGTTCTGTCCCAGACCTCCGAATAACTGTTTTACGATCAGAATAGCAAATACACTACCGATTGCTCCCATCCACCACGGAGCTGTAGGAGGCATATTCAGTCCGAGTAACAGTCCTGTTACTGCTGCACTCCATTCATTGATCGTAATCTTCTTGTGCATTAATTTTTCGTATATGTATTCCGTCAATACTGCTACAACCGTTGTTGTAACCAGCATTCCGAATGCCGGCAGTCCAAAGTTCCATACACCAAATGCAGATGCCGGCAAAAGTGCGATGGCCACCAGCATCATAATATTACTGGTAGTCGCTTTGGAACGAATATGTGGTGAAGATGACATTTTCAAATTGTTCTCACTCACTTTTGTTCACCTCTTCTTCTTTCTTGTTTTATTTTTTCTTTCTACGGTTCGCTAAAGCAATCTTTCTCATAGATCCGATTGCCTGTTTCAGCGGCCGTTTTGCCGGACATACGAAACTGCACGAACCACATTCCATACATTCGAGTCCTTCATGTTTTGTAAACTTCTCTTCGTCATGATGTTCTGCATAATCCGCCAGTCTCGATGGGATCAGGCGGCTTGGACAGGCTTCTACACAGCGTCCGCAGTTGATACATGCAGACGGCTCCATCTTAGCCACTTCATCTTTGGTAAATCCAAGAATTGATGAAGATGTCTTTGTTACAGGTACATCTAATGAGAACATGGAGAATCCCATCATCGGACCACCGGAGATGAGTTTCTCAGGCTCTGTCTTAAATCCTCCTGCTGCTTCTACCAGTTCCTGCTGGTTCATACCAAACGGAACTCGGAAGTTACCTGGTTCTGCAACCGCATCACCACTGACTGTCACTACACGCTCCATAGAAGGCTTTCCTTCTACTACTGCCTGGTAAACACTTACCATTGTAGCCACGTTGTCTACGACGCATCCTGCATCTGCCGGAAGCATTGCAGAATTGATCGCACGTCCTGTTGTTGCATAGATAAGCTGACGCTCACCACCCTGAGGATACTTGGTCTTCAGAGCCATCACCTCGATACGTGGTTCATCTTTCGTCAGTTCTTTTAATTTTTCGATACAATCCGGTTTGTTGTCCTCTACGCCAAAGATTCCCTTTGCGTTGTCGAACAGACGGAGAATGATCTTCATTCCTCCGACCAGCTTTTCCGGAGTCTCGATCATTGTTCTGTAGTCAGCGGTGATATATGGCTCACACTCTGCACAGTTTGCAATGATATAATCAATCTTTTCCGGTTCCTTCGGTGAAAGCTTTACTCTGGTAGGGAAACCTGCACCACCCATACCTACAACTCCCGCTGTTCCAATCGCATTCAGAATGTCTTCTTTGCTCATATCTTCTAACGGAGTCACTTCCGGATATTCCACTTCTTTGTACTCGCCATCATTCTCGATCACGATACTGTTCACTCTTCCGCCTGTCGGGTTCAGATGCGGTGCAATAGCCTTTACTGTTCCGGATACAGATGCATAGATCGGAGCAGACACAAATCCTCCTGCTTCTGCTATCATCTGGCCTTTTAAAACATGATCGCCAACAGCTACCACAGGATTTGCCGGAGCACCGATATGCTGTGATACAGGATACACCAGATCGCCCTTAGGTTTTACTTCGACAATTGCCTTATCTTTAGCCAGGCTCTTGCCGTCATCCGGGTGGATTCCACCCTTAAATGTTAACAATGCCATCCTTTTTTCCTTCCTTCCTATTTACTCTTTATATAATATACAGGAAAAATAGACAATTTTCTATAGAAAGTGACTAATTCCATTGTATATTTTCATGAACATCTTGTCGCATTTTTAACAAATGCATATACGCACAGAAAACCTGCCATAGGCAGGTTTCCCAAGATAGTACATCATTGAGCCTTTTTACTTATCCCGGCTCATTGTTATCTTTAGCTTCAGAAAGGATAGAGGAAATCACCTCTATCCTTGTATATCTGTCACAATATTATTCAGCGTCTGTCTCTTCAGAAGCTTCTTCCGGCTGCTCTAATGCTTTCATGCTCAGGCTGATCTTCTTCTCAGCTTCGTTCAGGTCTACGACCTGAGCTGTGATCTCCTGTCCTACTGAAAGTACGTCTGACGGTTTGTCAACATGAGCTCTTGAAATCTGTGAAACATGAAGTAATGCATCTACTCCAGGAGCTAATTCAACGAATGCTCCGAAATCTGTCATTCTTGCAACTTTTCCTGTGATCACTGTTCCTACTGCATAATCCTCTGCTGCATTTGCCCATGGATTTGTCTCCGGGAATTTCAGGCTGAGTGCGATCTTTGTATCATGGATATCTTTGATCATCACTTCCACTTTATCTCCTACCTGGAATACTTTCTTAGGATTCTCAACACGTCCCCAAGACATTTCGGAGATATGAAGAAGACCATCTACTCCGCCAAGATCGATGAATGCTCCGAAATCTGTAACGTTCTTTACAGTTCCTTCCATTCTGTCTCCTACACTGATCTTTGCAAACAGTTCTTTCTGTTTTTCAGCACGTTCAGCAACAAGGAGCTGTCTTCTGTCACCGATCACGCGGTTTCTTCTAGGATTGAACTCGCTGATCACGAACTCGATCTCCTGTCCCTGATATTTGCTCAGGTCTTTTTCATATGTGTCAGAAACAAGGCTTGCAGGAATGAATACTCTTGCTTCGTCAACTACTACGCTTAATCCACCGCCAAGAATCTGAGTTACAGGAGCTTTTAATACTTCATGATTCTCGAATGCTTCTTTTAATCTTTCATTTCCTTTTTCTGCTGCAAGTCTCTTGTATGTCAGCAGAACCTGTCCTTCTCCGTCATTTACCTTCAGGACTTTTGCGCTCATCTGATCACCAACAGATACAACTGTTGTAAGATCAACATTTGCCTCGTTAGTATATTCGTTTCTTGTAATGATACCGTCTGCTTTGTAGCCTATATTCAAGATGATTTCATCAGGTTTAACGTCGATGACTGTACCATCTACAACCTCTCCATTTCTTATTGTCTTAAAAGACTCTTCTAACATTTGTTCAAAAGTTAATTCTGACATTATTTTGAACCTCCTCAATTATTTTATTGGGCGTGGATGCCCCTGCTGTAATACCTACTGATTCCACGGACCTTAATTGATTAATATCCAAATCGTCAAGTGTCTGTATATAGTACGTATTCAAACATTCCTCTTTGCAGATTTCAAATAGCTTCTGAGTATTCGAACTACGTTTATCACCTATCACAACCATAGCATCTACTCTCGCTGCAATTTGACGGGCTTCAGTCTGCCTTTCTTTCGTCGCATTGCAAATCGTATTTAAAACAACTATATCATACCTCTTTTTCGAAATAATTTCAACTAATTCTTTGAATTTATTGTAGTTAAATGTCGTCTGGGCCACGATACATACTTTCTGATCTTTATCCGGCAATTCAAATCGTTCTGCATCTTCCGGTGTCTGCACCACCGTCACCTGTTCTCCTGCCCAGCCGTGGATTCCCTGCACCTCCGGATGCTCACCGTTTCCGACAATCACAATGTATGACCCCTCTGCGCTTTTTTCTGCAACGATCTTATGAATCTTCTTCACGAAAGGACACGTTGCATCCACACAGGTAATTCCACGTTCTTCCATGATATCGTAGATATATTTTGCTACACCATGGGACCGTATCACTACCACATCCGCATCTGCCGTTTTCAGTTCTTCTTCATCATTCAGGACTTCTACACCGTGGCTTCTCAGATCCTTGATCACTTCTTCATTATGGATGATCGGTCCGTAGGTAAATATCTTCTCTCCCCGATATTGTTCTATCTGTTGGTATACGGTATCTACCGCACGCTTCACTCCGAAGCAGAATCCTGCTGTCTTTGCAAGTTCGACATTCATATCATGCAATTCCTTTCTCTGCCAACTTTATCTATCTGCACAGATCTACGATTGTTTTCACCACTTCGGCGATCGTCATGTCCGAGCTGTCTACAAGAACCGCATCCTCCGCCTGCTTCAGCGGTGCGATCTCACGCGTCATATCTCTGCGGTCGCGCTCTTCAATGTCATGTGCGATCTCTTCCAGATTACAGTCTTCCCCTTTTTCCTGCAGTTCCTGGTAACGTCTCTTTGCTCGCGTCTCAACGCTTGCCGTCAGATATACTTTCACATCCGCATGCGGAAGAACACAGGTCCCGATGTCTCTTCCGTCCATGATCACATTCTGTGTCTTTGCAAGATTCTGCTGCAATTCCAGCAGTTTCTTACGCACTTCCGGAATTGCGGAGGTTACAGATGCCATATTTCCCACCTCTTCATTTCTCAGACGTGATGAAATATCCTTTCCGTTCAGGTATACATGCTGTACGGCATCTTCATATGCGATCGTCACTTCCGCATCCTTGCATGCTTCGATCACTTTCTCTGTCTCTTGCGGCTGGATCCCTTTATCCAGAAAATGAATCGCAAGACCTCTGTACATGGCTCCTGTATCTACGTAAATGTATCCTTTTTCCTTTGCTACAAGCTTCGCAATCGTGCTTTTTCCGGCACCTGCCGGTCCGTCTATCGCCACATTATATCCCATGGTATCTCTCCTCTGTTTTTATTTTCTATTTTATTCATCTGCGCTTTCTATTCCGGTTCCCGCCGCATACGCTGTAGACCAGGCGATCTGAAGGTTAAATCCACCCGTCACTGCATCCAGATCCAGAACCTCTCCGGCAAAATGCAATCCTTTCACAACTCTTGATTCCATCGTTCCCGGATCGACTTCTTTGATCTTGATTCCACCTTTTGTGATGATCGCTTCATTGTAATCTCTCAGACCTGTAAGCGTACACTCAAGATTCTTGATCAGTCTGACAAATCCCAGACGTTCTTCTTTTGTGATCACATTGACTTTCTTTTCCGGATCGATCCCGCTCAATTCGATCATAACCGGAATCAGTTTTGACGGGAACAGCTTGTGTACCGCATTCTTAAACTGACGGTTCTGATTCTCCTCAAATTCACGGAGCACCCTGTGATCCAGCTGCTCCTCTGAAAGCGCCGGTTTCAGATCGATCTTAAGCGTCAGTTCTTTTGCTTTCAGTTTCTTTCCGACATAACTGCTCGCACTTAAGATCAGCGGTCCGCTCACACCATAATGCGTAAATAACATTTCTCCGAAATCGTCGTACAGCTTTTTCTTTCCGTCACAGATCGTCACATTAACATTCCGAAGAGAAAGTCCCTGCAGTTCGGGCACCCAGTCCTCTTTGCATTCCATCGGTACCAGCGCCGGCATACATTCCGTCACGGTATGACCGAGGCTTTCTGCAAAGCGGAAGCCATCACCGGTGGATCCGGTTGACTGATAAGACAATCCGCCCGTTGCCACGATACATGCATCTGCACAAACCTGCGTCTGGTCTCCCAGTATTACTTTTTCAAAATGTCCGTCTTTTTCCACTATTTTTTTTACTGCCGTGCGCAGATGCACTTCCACGCCCAGACGGTCCATCTCCCGTTCCAGACCACGGATGACATCCGAAGAACGATCCGACACCGGAAATACACGGTCTCCACGTTCAATCTTCACCGGCACATTGATCCGCTCAAAGAAATCGATCACCTGCTGATTCGTGTATCCGTAAAAACTGCTGTATAAGAACTTTGCATTTGTTCTGACTGCCTCAAATAATCCTTCCATATCGCAGGCATTGGTTATATTGCATCTTCCTTTTCCTGTAATATACAATTTTTTTCCAAGCTTTTCATTCTTCTCATATACCACAACCTGATGTCCGCATTCGGCTGCTGCGATAGAAGCGAACATTCCTGCCGCTCCTCCTCCAACGATAACTACTTTACTCATCTTCCATTATCCTTCTCTGGTTTTCCATTTTCATTTCCGGAAAGTTCAACTCGATCCCCCACCATATTCAGTTCATCCTTACTGTACACCTGATATTCATCCCAGATCTGTTCCAGTGTCTCAAGCGTTGTAATAACCTCTTTCTGCTTCTTCATACAGAGCGCTACGACCAGTGCATTGATCACACTCAAAGGTGCCACCAGTGAATCTACAATGGATGCCATATCGCTTCTTGCGATCAGGTTGCAGGAAGAATACAACGTCATCGGAGAATGTACACTGTCTGTCAGTGTGATCACCGTAGCTTTCCGATTGCTTGCAAATTCCAGTGCTTTCAAAGTACGCATGGAATATCTCGGAAAACTGATTCCTATCACCACATCATCTTCACTGACACGGATCAGTTGTTCAAAAATCTCGCTGGAACTGTTCGTATTGACAGCCGTTACATTCTCGCAGATCAGATTCAGATAAAAGCTTAAGAAGCTTGCGAGCGGCGAGCAGCTTCTGATTCCGATCACATAGATCCGTTTTGCTTTTAAGATCGTATCTACCGCCATTTCAAATGCCTCATGGTCAATTGCTTCCATCGTAAGCTTGATCTTCTCAATATCCGAATGCAGAACCGAAGCAAGGATCTCCCCCTGGCTGATCCGCCCATACGTCACTTCCATACGCTGGATGGAATTCAGCTTCATCCGCACCAGTTCTCCCAGAGCCTTCTGGAACTCCGGATACCCGTCATATCCAAGGGCAGTTGCAAATCTCACAACTGTCGATTCACTGACGCCAACCTCTTCCCCCATCTTCGCAGCCGTCAAAAAAGCCGCTTTATCATAATCCTCACGGATAAAATCCGCCAGTTTTTTCTGTCCTTTGCTGAATTTCTGATATCTTTCATCGATCATCTTCAGCAGTTCATTTTTTACGCTCATGCGATGTACCTCTTTTTCAAACAATGGTTTTATTATATAGCTTTGTGGGGGAATAGTCAATTAGTTCGGGTGGGGCATATGTGGTTACGGGATAGGTGGCGGTATGGGTGAGCAGATGCTTATGCTGGGAAAGAAGATGTAACAAAGAAAAGTTGGGAAAAATCAGGCACCGAATACATTCAGCGAGAAATCTTAATGATTTCTCACCTCAGGTATTCTTTCAAGCTGTGCTTGTAGCACATCTTGAATCCTGATTTTCCCAACTTTTCTTTTAACATCTTCTAATCCCATCAACGATATCTGCTCACCCATACCGCCACCTATCCCTTAGCCACACACTCCGACAACCGAAAGTGAATTTACTGTTACCACCAAGCCATTGGGCCTCCGCCGGAAAACGTCTTTCATCTCGCTTTTTCCACTACTTTCTGAGAAGCCACACTCCCCGCTATCCTCGTATATTTTCGCGAACAGTCAAGTGTAGAAGTGCCTGGTTCAATGCATTCGCAGGGTGCTTTTCAAGGCGTTGGCAGAAAATAAGACCGTAAAATAAGATTTGGGATGTGCTACAAGCACATCCCAAAAGAATACCTGAGGCGGAAAATCATCAGGATTTTCCGTCCGAATGTATTCGGTTCTTATTTTATGGTCTCATTTTCCGCCTACGGATTGCAAGCACCCGAAGTCGCATTGGACCAGGCACTTCTACACTTGACGTCCCCGAAAACCTATACAGGATAACTTCCGTTTTCCGTATCCGCTACTGTCGCATCCACCTTTGTCTGCTGTGCTTCTCTATACTTGAAGAAGTCTACAGCTACCTGTGGGAACAGTGCGTAAGACAGTACATCTTCATCCTGCTGGATCCACTGTTCGCATTCTTTGCGAAGTGTGTCTAATTCATCCGGAATCAGATCTGCCGGACGGCATGTGATGATCTCAGGATCATCGCCAAGTACTTTCTTGATCACGTCCGGATTCATAGGTTTTACTGTCTGTCCGTATTTTCCGCTTAAGAGGTCTTTTGTCTCTTTTGTTGCTACTTTGTAACGTTCTCCCATCAATACATTGAATACAGCCTGTGTACCAACGATCTGTGAGGAAGGTGTAACAAGCGGTGGTTCTCCAAGGTCTTTACGTACTCTTGGAACTTCCTCAAGTACATCGTAGAACTTGTCTTCCGCACCCTGCTCTTTTAACTGTGATGTCAGGTTAGAAAGCATTCCGCCCGGTACCTGATACAGAAGAGTCTTGATGTTAACACCAAGGTTCTTTGGATTTAAGAGTCCGCTGTCAAGAGCCTCGTCACGGATTGGACGGAAATAGTCAGCGATCTCTGCCAGAAGTTTCTGGTCTAATCCTGTATCATAAGGTGTTCCCTTGAATGTCTCAACCATAACTTCTGTTGCAGGCTGAGATGTTCCAAGTGCGAATGGTGAGATTGCGGTATCAATGACATCTACACCGGCCTCTACTGCTTTCATGTAAGTCATAGAAGCAACACCTGATGTGTAGTGTGTATGAAGCTGGATCGGAAGATCTACCGCTTCTTTCATTGCTCCGATCAGCTCTGTTGCCTTATACGGTGTCAGAAGACCAGCCATATCTTTGATACAGATAGAGTTTGCACCCATCTCTTCAATCTTCTTGGCAATGTCTACCCAGTAATCCAGTGTATAAGCATCACCTAAAGTGTAAGATAATGCGATCTGAGCTTCTACTTTTTCTTTGTTTGCAGCCTTAACTGCTGTCTTCAGGTTACGAAGATCATTTAAGCAGTCAAAGATACGGATGATGTCGATTCCGTTCGCAGCAGATTTCTGTACGAAATATTCTACCACATCATCTGCGTATGGACGATATCCTAAGATGTTCTGTCCACGGAATAACATCTGAAGTTTTGTATTTTTGAATCCATCACGGAATTTACGAAGTCTTTCCCATGGATCTTCTTTTAAGAAACGAAGAGATGCATCAAAGGTAGCTCCACCCCAGCACTCTACGGAATGATATCCAACCTTGTCCATCTTATCAACGATCGGGAGCATCTGCTCTGTTGTCATACGGGTTGCGATCAGAGACTGATGCGCATCACGCAGGATCGTTTCTGTAATCTCTACAGGTTTTTTTACTATATCTGCCATTTTCTTTCCTCCTAATTATATATCGCTTAAATTCCTACGCCAAAGATCGCCATGAATGTTCCGGCAGCTACGGCTGTACCGATAACACCCGCAACGTTTGGTCCCATAGCATGCATCAGAAGGAAGTTTGTCGGGTCTGCCTCAGCTCCGACCTTCTGTGATACTCTGGCTGCCATTGGAACTGCAGATACACCGGCAGAACCAATCAGTGGATTAACCTTACCATGTGTTGCAACACACATCAGTTTACCGAACAGTACACCTGCGGCTGTACCGAATGCGAATGCAATCAGACCGAGAATTACGATCTTGATCGTATCCATATTAAGGAATGCCTCGGCACTCGTTGTTGCTCCTACGGATGTTCCCAGCAGGATAACTACGATGTACATCATTGCATTGGAAGCTGTCTCTGTCAGCTGTCTTACAACTCCGGACTCACGGAACAGGTTACCAAGCATTAACATACCAACCAGTGGTGCTGTTGTAGGAAGAATTACACACACAACGATCGTAACGATGACCGGGAATAAGATCTTCTCAAGCTTGGAAACAGGTCTTAACTGTTCCATCTTAATCTTACGTTCTTTTTCTGTTGTCAGAAGCTTCATGATCGGTGGCTGGATGATCGGCACCAGTGACATATATGAATATGCCGCTACCGCGATTGGTCCAAGTAAAGCTGTCTGCTGTAACTTACCTGCAAGGAAGATAGAGGTAGGTCCATCAGCTCCACCAATGATTGAGATCGCTGCTGCCGCTTTGTCAGAGAATCCCATAGCCATCGCTCCAAGGTATGCTGCAAAGATACCGAACTGAGCAGAGGCACCAAGAAGGAAACTCTTAGGGTTAGCGATCAGTGGTCCGAAGTCTGTCATCGCTCCTACACCCATGAAGATCAGGGAAGGGAGGATTGACCACTCATCCAGTTTATAGAAGTAGTAAAGCAGTCCGCCTGTTCCATTTGCCGCATCTTCTGCATGAAGCATGATGTCCGGATAAATGTTAACCAGTAACATACCGAATGCGATTGGAACAAGAAGCAGAGGCTCGAATCCGTGTCTGATTGCAAGATAAAGGAAAACACATGCAACCGCGATCATGACTACATTGCCCCATGTAAGACTGAAAAACGCCGTCTGATGCACGAGGTTTCCTAATGTTGTCGTTATATATTCCATTTTTTAACCTCCAGTCGTGTTAGATAAACACCATATAAATGATGTTAGTTCAATGTAGCAAGAACAGCGCCTGAATCAATTGCATCGCCTACTGCTACATCAATGCTTGCAACGGTTCCGTCTTCCGGTGCTACAACTGGAATCTCCATCTTCATAGCCTCGATGATGACAACTGCATCACCTTTCTTTACAGCCTGACCTACATTTGCTTCGATCTTGAATACTTTTCCTGCTGCTCCGGCTTTTACTTCGATGGATCCTGCTCCACCTGCAGGTGCTGCCTTTGGTGCTGCTGGTGCTGCCGCAGGAGCTGCCTTCGGTGCTGCTGCAGGTCTTGCAACCGGCGCTGCACCTGCTCCGTTTTCTTCTACTGTTACATCATATACATTGCCATTCACTGTGATTGTATAATTTTTCATTGAATTCATCCTCCTAATTAATTATGCGTGCCACTTATTTGATGGACGACGCTTGATGCTTCTTACCACGAAGCCGTCTGTGCTTCCACCGGCTTCTGCTTCATAAGCAGCGATCGCTGCGGAAATAACTGCTGCCAGTTCATCATCATTCGATGCTTCTTCTACTACAGGTGCTGCAACTGCTGCCGGAGCCGGAGCTGCTTCCTGTGTGCTTTCTGATTTTCCTTTGTTCTTGAATTTTTCTTCAAGTGCAGGAATGTATTTGAACAGGGAGATCAGAATTGAGATAAAGATCAGGATTACGAATACGGTACCCATTCCAAGGATTGTATTCAGTCCTGCTTTTTCCATGATCTCACCGATGCTGTAATGTGCATCGATCGTTGTACTGTCCAGATAAAGGTCCTCATCAAAAACAAATGTAATATCTGCATCACGGTCTTTGAATTTTGCACTGGTCGTTACTTTCAGTTCATCAGAGGATGGTTCGAATTTGTAATCACCGTGGCTTACATATTCCCCACACTCTTTTGTTCCCTGCTGCCATGCATCCAGAGCTGCAAGGAAACTATCTTTTGTAAATGGAACACCCGCCTGGTTCAGCTGGGACTCGATCTGAAAATCTGTCATCTTGTTCCACTGTTCGATAGTATCTGCATCTGCACTGTTGCAATACTCGATCAGAAAATCTGTTGCCTGTGTGATCGTTGATTTATCATACTGAAGATTTTCTTTCTTACTTCCGCAAGCGGTAAAGCAGAGCATTGCGACAAGCACACAAAGTAATACGCTTATTTTTTTCTTCACTTTGCCTCACCTCTCTAAACCGTACCGTGTTTCTTTGCCGGACGATCCTCTCTTTTTGTGAATAACATCTCAAATGCGCCGATCACATATTTTCTTGTATCTGCTGCTTCGATGATCGTATCCACATATCCTCTTTTCGCTGCTGATAATGGGCTTGACTGCAGATTCTTGTATTCTGCTGCTTTCTCTCTGATGGTTGCTGCATCAGCGTCCGCATACATGATCTTAGCTGCCTGGTTTGCATCCATCATTCCGATCTCTGCATCCGGCCATGCATATACCATATCTGCTCCAACTGCTTTGCTGTTCATTGTCACATAAGCGCTTCCGAATGCTTTACCGATCACAACATTCACCTTCGGTACTGTTGCATCTGCAAATGCATAAGTAAGTTTTGCTGCTGATTTTGCGATACGTTTCTCATCGTATTTGCTTGCTGTAAATCCGCTTACATTCGTAAGTGTCAGTACAGGGATGTTGAATGCGTCACAGAACTGTACGAATTCTGCAGCCTTTTCAGCTCCGTCAGCAGAAAGTGAGCCGTCAAATTCAGCCTCCACTTCAGCTTCTTCATTATATACTTTCGAACGGTTAGCAACTGCACCAACAGTCATACCATTCAGTTTGATGAATCCAGTCACCATATCTTTTGCATATGCTTTCTTCACTTCGCAGAAGATGTTGTCATCAGAAATCATTGTAAGAGCGATCGCTGTGTCTTCTTTTGCATTCGCAAGATCTGCACATATGCGGTTCAGATCATCGTTACATTCTTCATAAGAAGAATCCTCTTCATTGTTACACGGTAACATACATACAAGAGAACGGATGTCTGCAAGGATATCTTCTTCTGATCCTGTTCCGTCCACAAGACCTGTTGTCTCACTCTGGAATGCTGCAGAAGATGTATCACATTTGGAAATGTCATTTCCAGGAATTGCATTCGGAGTATTGGTAAATAATTTACCGTTCTTTGCTTCCATAAATGTAAAATCTGTCAGAGCCGGTACGATAGAAAGTCCACCGCCGCATGTTCCGAAGATTGCTGTGATCTGAGGGATCACTCCGGAAGCCATTGACTGTTTCTGATAAAGCTTTCCAAATGCTTCTAATGCATCTGTTGCTTCCTGAAGTCTGAATCCGGCACAGTCAACCAGTCCGATGACCGGTGCTCCCATCTTCATTGCCATATCATAGATATTAGAAATCTTCTTTGCATGCATCTCGCCGATCGCGCCATTTAAAACAGTGGCGTCCTGGCTGTATACGTATACCAGATTTCCATCGATCACTCCATATCCGGTGATCACACCGTCTGCCGGAGTTTCTTTTTCCTGCATGTTAAAATCAGTCGTTCTTGCTGTTACTGCTCCACCGATCTCAACAAAACTGCCTGCATCAAGTAAACTGTTGATTCTCTTACCTGCTGCATTGTCTGCTGCCATGTTGCCCATAGTCTAGCCCTCCATTTTCATTATTTCAAATTGGGTTTTTCTGTTTTTTCCATGTTGAAAAGTAAAACCAAATTTTTTCCAATCATATTATACTGTTTTTGGCACTTTAACGCAATACCTTTACATTGTTTTTTGTTAAATACTTGACGACCCATATAAATCCTGTATAAATATAAAAAAGCCATGTGTCCCCGCACTTCTTCCGTACGCACATAGCCTTTTCATCTGCAACATTCTGTTCTAAAACTTCTTCACTTTTTTTCTCTTCATATTCCTGCATCTTTCCAGAAGAAATTCTGCCAGTTCGTCCGTATTGTTTCCTTCCAGTGCAGTCTTTGGAAATCCGATCATCGCTCTTGCCGATCCGACCGTCTCGGGATCTGCCTTCACAACTACACCGAATGCCTCTTTCGTCTCCAGGATCTTGGTAACATCTTTGTACGAAAATGATCTTGTCTTTTTCGCAGTTACACTGTCAAAGTGATCATCAAAAAAGTGGATTTCGGAACTCACCGGTCCACCGTTCAATCTGCATCGTCTGTCAAACTGCTCTTCTGCATCCCCGACCGCCGTTGTCGATAACACCTTTCTCCAGATTGTTCTGTTCAGTATCACTGCCGCAACAAATGCCAGTGCCCAGACTACAATATACTTAATGACAAAAAAAGTCATTCCTCCCGGCGTACCGCCTCCCGGGTTTCCATATTTGCACATAAAATAGAACACAAGCGGTCCCATCACCGTCACTATAAACTTAATCGTAATATCACTGCTGTCTACGCGAAAAAGTTCACAGATCTGTTTCAGCGTATTCTTTGACTCCTTATAAGCCACACGGTAATAATTTGCCATATCATTTTCCCCTTTACAAAATCTGTGTCTTATTATATCCTTATATAGTTGATTATTCAAGAATATCCTTTATATTATTTGTAAATAATTTATAAACTCTTCTATGTATTCTATCTATGTAGTTTCTCCATAAGCGATCCTGTTTATTTTTGATTTCTATTATCATTTAGTGATTTTGGCTTACATTTTCCGGCTATATATGGTCGTTTTATTACATTTCAACATACATATTCCTAACAAAGCATAAAAAAACTTAACTTTTTCTTAAACAATTAGTTGTACTTTAGTCTAGTTTGTGATAAGATTAACTACGTTGAGAGTTTTAAGCATGAGAGGTTTTTCCTCGTATTGTTAAAACCAAAGAAAAATTTCATATTGGAGGGTGAATCTCATGGAGAACACTAAGAAAAAATTACCATTTGGTTTCTATGTGTGCTGTCTGACTTTCTCTTTTGAAAGACTTGCATACTACGCTGCTAAATGGGGGCTTACGATTTTCATCGCAGCCAAAGCAGTAAACGGTGGTCTTGGACTTGATCAATCCGTAGGTGCTGCAATGAGTTCTAACCTTGTAGCGTTCACTTATATCACACCTATCATCGGTGGATATATCGCTGACCGCTGGATTAGTCCTCGTATCCTCGTACCAATTGGAGAGATCATGATGGGTCTTGGATATCTGTGTGCCTGGAAAGCAAACGGAGTCGGAATGTTATGGGCAATGATCATTCTCGTTTCTATCGGAACTGGTTTCTTCAAAGGAAACGTATCTGGTATCAACGGACGTCTCTTCCCATTAGCTGATCAGGACGAACTCGACACTGTATTCAACTTACAGTACATGTTCGTTAACATCGGTTCTTTCTGCGGAACTACTTTCCTTTCACTTGTTGGAAAGAGCGCTGGATACCGTGCAATGTTCCTTGTCTGCGGAATCTTCCTGTTCATCGACTGCGTATGGTGGTTCGTTGGAATGAAGTCCTTCGGCGAAGCCGGAAAGAAACCATTCCTTGTTGACAACCGTACAGAAAATGTTGACAAAGCCGACAAAGAGAAAGACAATGCACCTCTTACCAAACTTGAGAGAAACCGTGTGATTGCTATCTGCATCGTAACACTCTTCTCTGGTATTTTCTGGCTGATCTGGTACATGGCTTACATGCCTGTTTACTATGAATTCGGTCCAGTATCAGAAGCAGGACGTGGATGGGCTAACTGGAACATTGGTTCCTTCGAGATGCCTACTGCATGGTTTGACTCAATGAACGGACTTCTTTGTATCATCCTTTGTCCTGTATTCGCAGGAATCTGGGCTAAGATGAGACAGCGTCCACAGGGTGACTGGGGAATGTTCACAAAGACAGCTATCGGTATTATCATACTTGGTCTTTGTACAGCTTCCATGGTACTTGCAGCAGTTCTTTGCGGACAGAGTGCAGATAAACCAGTTGGTATCTGGGTAATCATCCTGGCTTCTGTATGTATGTCAGTCGGAGAAGTTATCTTCTCACCACTTGGAAACTCATTCATCAGCAAATATGCTCCAAAGAAACTTCTTGGAACTATGCTTGGTGTATGGCCACTGGTCATCTTCTTCTCTGGTAAAGCTTACGGACCACTTTATAACTGGCTCGAAAACTTCGACTTCATTAAAGCATATGGTGCTGTTACAATCATCATCGTTGCCTGCGGAGTTATCATGTTAGCATTTACTAAGAAGTTCGACCAGATGGTTGAAGGTAAATAATTCGTGAATTAAATACCGTACATAAAAATAAGACTTGCATAAGCAAGTCTTATTTTTTGCGGTACTTTTTATTCCCTGTACTGTAACTTCTTTTAATCTGATTATTATTTTTCTTCGTCTTCTTCGTGCTTTCTTTCTTATTCGCCTTCGCACTGAATGAATCTCCGGATCCACGTGGTGTAATATTCTTCTTTGTTCCGATTTCTTTCTGGTCTTCGAACGCAGGCTTCAGAAGTAATTCCGCACCAATTACAAAGCAGGCAACTTCTATTGCCAGCTGGATCATCTCCCCGTTCTTTCCAAGTCCTTCAAAGAAAGGATCTAGAACTCTTGCCCCAGAAAGGATCACCAGTGTCAGTCCGGCATAAGTAAACAACGAATAGAACATCATCGTCTTCCCCCTGCCTTCATTCTGCTGCATGAAGTAGTATCCTGCGATAAAAATCACACCGCCAAGGATCATCAATATGTACTTTAACATTTCTATCTCTTCCTCCCAATCATGTTTTCTGTAAAGTCTATTACATATTATACATGAAATCTATCCCGATTCCTATCTTTTCTATATATATTTTCAATTTTCTTATATTGTTAAATTTTACAACTTTTATACATCCTTATTCCTCCATTCAAAAGCACACCATACCTTATACCACAGAAAAAGGGATGCACCACCGACACATCCCCGTCACTTTTCATTACATATTCTATTTCTGATTTCTAAACTGCATCGGAGTCATATCATAAGCTTTCTTGAACAGTCTGTTAAAATGTTCCACATTCTGATATCCTACCGACATTGCAATATTCTCAACCGTCATATTGCTGCTCTTGAGCAGTGCTTTCGCTTTCTTCATGCGGATCTTCTTCACCAGATCCCCAAATGTCATTCCGGATTTTTCCTTAATGTATTTTGACAGATAAGGTTTGGACAGGAAGAAGTTTTCTGCCAGGTCATCTAATGTAATGTCAATATAATTTGCCTGTACATAATTCATGATCTCGATCATTCTTGCATCCGTACATGCATCAGCACTCCCAAGTTCTTCAATCTTATTTACCGCAACGATCAAGGCTTCAATGGAAGCTCTGATAATATCCGGATCGATTCCTACACCCCAGAATGTCTTTCCATTACAGATAATTCCCACATAAGCCACAGCCTTAGAAGAAGATCCCTTTGTAAGCGAATGCTCCTCATAGAAGGATAATTCATAGCTGATGTTAAAATACTGCTTGATTGCATTGCTTACTGCATCCAGACGTCCGTTTCCATTCGAAGTGATCACTTTGCTCTCTCCTGCATGATTGATCGTCACTTCCGCAGTGATTCCATCTACCTGTTTAAAATGGCACTCGTCGATGTGGAAGATGGATTTTGTATTAATATAATGATCTGAGAAGATCTGGTATACCCAATCCGGTGTCAGCTCCTTGTGTGCCTTATCCGATACATCTTTTACCATATATCCTACTTCTTCACGCATTGCCTTTGGAAGATTGATTCCGTGGCTGTGCATTAAGATGTAATTTACGCCGCCCTTACCGGACTGGCTGTTGATACGGATAACGTCTGAATCGTATTCTCTTCCGACATCCTTCGGATCGATCGGCAGATATGGAACCGTCCATTTGTCACATTTCTTCTCATCTCTCCATGCCATACCTTTTGCGATCGCATCCTGATGAGATCCCGAAAATGCCGTAAACACCAGATCTCCGGAATATGGCTGACGGTCATATACCTGCATTCTTGTCAGGCGTTCATAAGTCTCACGGATCTTTTTCATATTCGAGAAATCAAGTCCCGGATCTACACCTTGGGAATACATATTCATGCCAAGTGTAATAATGTCAACGTTACCGGTACGTTCTCCGTTTCCGAACAGTGTGCCTTCGATACGGTCGGCACCTGCAAGGATACCAAGCTCCGCTGTCGCCACACCGCATCCTCTGTCATTGTGCGGATGCAGGGAAAGTACTACATTCTCTCTATGTTTCAGATGCTTATGTACATACTCTAACTGGCAAGCAAATGTATGCGGCATTGCGTTTTCTACAGTTGTAGGAATATTGATGATCGCTTTATTATCAGCTGTCGGCTGCCATACATCCAAAACAGCGTTACAAACTTCTACGGCATAGTCCACTTCTGTTCCGTGGAAACTCTCCGGGCTGTATTCGAATGTAAAGTTACCGTCTGTCTCACTTGCAAGCTTCAGAAGTAATTTTGCCCCGTCGATCGCAAGCTGTTTTACCTGTTCTTTATCTTTTCTGAACACCTGCTCTCTCTGTGCAACAGAGGTAGAATTGTATAAATGAATCACTGCGTGAGGTGCTCCCTTTACAGCTTCAAATGTTCTCTTGATGATATGCTCTCTTGCCTGTGTCAGTACCTGGACCGTTACATCATTCGGAATCATGTCTTTTTCGATCAGGGTTCTCATAAACTGATATTCTGTCTCGGAAGCAGCCGGGAATCCAACCTCGATCTCCTTAAATCCAATATCTACCAACATCTGGAAAAACTCCAGCTTTTCATCCAGACTCATTGGCTCAATCAACGCCTGGTTGCCATCTCTTAAGTCTACGCTGCACCACTTCGGAGGCTGTTCTACCGCATCTTTTTTCGCCCAGTCATATGTAACCTCCGGCGGCATAAAATAACTTTTCTCATATTTCTGATAATTCTTCATAATTCAAGTTCCACTCCTTTTGCCTCATATTTCAAATCAAATCATCGCTGCCAAATCAGCAATAATATTCATCAACTTTGTTGTTCATTTTTAATACTTTTATATCCTAACATATCCACATACAAAAAGGAAGTGATAATTTTAATCACTTCCCTTGATGTTTTTTAATATATTTGATTTTTCAGATTATTTCCACTAATTCTGTTCCAACGAACGTTTCTTGGTGATCGTAACCTTTTCATCATAGCAGGCAAAGATCTCATCCACTCTGTCCTTCTTAAGCTTTGGTGTAAGCACACTCACTACCGGTACTACGATCAGTCCTGCTACCATTGCAACTGCTCCTGCATTGATCGGTGATGCAATAAAGTGGAAGAACAGATTCAGAACCGTAATCCCGACACCTGCCGCAAAGCTGGCCCATACAGCAGCTCTTGTCACGCCTTTCCAGTAGAGGCCATACATGAATGGTGCCAGGAACGCTCCGGCAAGTGCTCCCCAGGAAATTCCCATCAGCTGTGCGATGAATGTAGGCGGATCCATTGCGATCACTACCGATAATACAATAAAGAACACAACCATCACCTGCATCGTACGTACCTGTTTCTTCTCGCTCATATCTTTCATTACATTATCTTTTAAGAAATCCAGTGTCAGCGTCGAGCTGGATGTCAGTACCAGTGAAGCCAGTGTTGACATGGAAGCCGATAATACCAATACTACTACAATACCGATCAGGATATCCGGAAGTGTTGACAACATATGCGGGATGATTCCGTCAAAGATCATATTGCCCGCCTCATCGTGCAGTTCCGGTGCATCAAACAGTCTTCCGAATCCTCCGAGGAAGTAGCATCCTCCGGAGATCACGATCGCAAATAATGTAGAGATCACCGTTCCCGTATTGATGGATTTCTCATCTTTGATCGCATAGAACTTTCCAACCATCTGCGGAAGTCCCCATGTTCCAAGAGAAGTCAGGATAACCACTCCAAGAAGATTCAACGGATCCGGCCCGAAGAATGAAGTAAATGCTCCCGGCTGTCCCATTGTCACCGGCACATCACTTGGAATCTCTGCCATGGTCTTAATTGCCTGAATAAATCCGCCCTGACCATTTAATACTGCCAGGATGACTGCAACAATGCCGCCCAGCATAATGATTCCCTGAATAAAATCATTGATCGCCGTAGCCATGTATCCACCGAGGATAACATAGATTCCTGTAAATACTGCCATTCCGATTACACAATATTTATAAGGAATGTTAAATGCCATTCCAAACAATCTTGACAACCCATTGTATACAGAAGCTGTATACGGCACCAGGAATATGAATACGATCGCTGAAGCCGTAATCTTCAGCGCCTTACTTCCATATCTCTCACCAAAGAAATCCGGCATCGTCTTGGAATTCAGATGCTGTGTCATTACCTTTGTACGTCTTCCAAGTACCACCCATGCCAGCAGACTTCCGATGATCGCATTTCCGATTCCAATCCATGTCGACGCAAGACCGTATTTCCATCCGAACTGTCCTGCATATCCTACAAATACAACCGCTGAGAAGTATGACGTACCATACGCAAATGCCGTAAGCCACGGGCCTACCGATCTCCCCCCTAACACATAACCGTCTACACTTGTCGCATGCTTTCTTGCATAGATGCCAACCGATACCATAATTGCAAAAAATATCACCAGCATCAATAATTTCATCGCCATAACCTTTCTCCTCTACTTTTCTCATTTCTTTTTACTTGTTTTCGCTAATATGCTTTAAAGCGTTGCGCTTTAAAGTGTTAAAGTTTACGATGTTAGAATAACACAGATGATACGGTATGTCAATCTTATTTTGCAGAAATCTAAAAGAAATATATAAAAGGCAAAAAAAACAGCTGCGATTCCTTTTTTTGCGGAATGCGCAGCTGCTCTTTAGCTTCTATTTCATCTTCTCCACTCTGTCCTGAATGGTCTTGTTAAAGTTCTCTACCTTTCTTTCATATGTAGAATTCATAAATTCAGACTTCAGCATAAAATCTGCTGTTGCAAGATTGTTAGCTGTAGGGATATCGTAAAGAACGGCAATACGGGACAATGCTCTTACATCCGGATCGTGCGGCTGTGCCTCTAACGGATCCCACAGGAAGATCATAAAGTCGATCTGTCCTTCTACGATCTTCGCTCCGACCTGCTGATCTCCTCCAAGCGGGCCGCTGTTATATCCCTTTACCGGAAGCCCGGTCTTCTCTGCGATCAGACGTGCGGTTGTACCTGTACCGCATAAGAAATGACCTTTTAAGATTTCCTTATTCTTGTCGCACCATTCGATCAGTTCTTTTTTCTTACCATCATGGGCAACGAGTGCGATATGCTTTGCTTTTCCAATTTCAAATGTTACAAAATTATCGTTTAACATCTGTTGAATTCTCCTTCCGTTTTAACTCTCTTCGTTATCTTTATATATCAAACTTATATTTATAATAAAATGTATTTTATTATCTGTCAACTTTAAACCGAAAATTAAATTGTATTTTAGTTACAACAATTTGCCCATCACTTTCAGAACGTCTCAACGATTTCCTGCATCTGATCAAACTGTTCTTCCATCTCTTTTACAAGCCTGAACTGTGTTCTTGCCCGAACAAGATTGTGTTCCGGATAAGTTGTTTTGAAATATACATCGCCCTGGAGGAAGTCCGCAAGAAAACGCATGCCGCATTCCAGTGTCATAAGTCTCGCTCCCCATGGAAGACTGGCGTTCTCTGCCGGTGTCAGTACATCCTTCGCCATCTCCAGATACCCTTTCACGTAGATGCGGTAAAGCTCTATATCAAAGTGTACCTTGTTCAGATCCTTCTCATCTTCTTCCGCTGTCGATGCCCCGAACCGGATGGAATCACCAAAGTCATTTGCCGCAAGTCCCGGCATGATCGTGTCCAGATCAATGATGCACAGTCCCTCTCCTGTATTCTTATCAAACAAAATGTTATTCAGCTTGGTATCGTTGTGCGTCACACGGAGCGGAAGTATTCCTTCCTCAAGCTGCTTCATAAGGACACCGCAGTCATCCTCGCGTGCCAGTACAAACTCTATTTCTTCACGGCAAAGTCTTGCCCTGTTCTTCACATCTTTCCGCAGTGCGTCTTTGAAATCATGGAAACGCTTCACCGTATCGTGGAACTTCGGAATCGTCTCATAGAGACTCTCGGCCGGATAATCCCCCAGCTGCTTCAGAAAATGGCCAAAGCTGAGTGCCGACTGATAGAACTGTTCCGGTCTCTCCACCATCTGATAGCACACAGAATCCGGTACATAATGCAGGCAGCGCCATGGCTGTCCGTCCGCATCTTCAAAATAGCTCTCTCCTGATTTTGTCTTAATATAAGACAATGCCTCTCTGTCCAGATCTCCGCCTTCCTCACGGATCATACTGCGCAGATACTCCGTAACGCCGAATATATTCGCCATTACCTGATCCGGGTTCTTGAATACATTAATATTGATGCGCTGCAAAACATAGAGCGGCGTATCCTTTCCATCTGCGCCCGGCATATAGACTGCATAAGTCTCATTGATGTGGCCCTCTCCGAACGGCTTCACATAACTGCACTGCAGCCCGAAACCAAATGCGTACACGGCATCTTCCAGACTCCGGCTGTCCACGCCCTCGATCTTCCTTCTGGTTGAGAAGATCACTTCTCCTGCCTCCACTTTACATCCGCTCTCGATCGTACAGTCTGACTTTACAACACTTCCCAGTCCGACATGCGCTCCGGCACATACCACCGAATTGTGATCTACGATCGCCCCGCTGTTCACCAGCACCGCACGTCCGATCCGGGTATTGGTATTTACCACCGCTCTCTGCATCACAAAGCAGCCCGGCTCCAGCACCGCACTCGGACTTACAACTGCAGACGGATGCACGATTGCCGGTACCTCATACCCCTCTTCCAGCAATTTGTCCGTCCAGTACAGACGCATCTTGTTATTTCCAAATGCTGCTACTGCCACCGGATACTCCCTATGCCTGATCTCATAATCACAGCACATTCCAATGACCGCTTCATCCTTCACCGCATCATCCAAAAATACAACCTTTTCATACCCCAGTGCCTGCGCAGTCTCCGCTACCATCCGACCGAATCCGCCTGCACCGAGAATCAGCAAACTTTTCATTACGTATTTCCCCCAATTGTTTTTTTATTGATCAGTTATACTATATCATATCATAGAAGTGGACCCGGAGATAGTTATTTTCATAAAAAGCTTCGGAGAATCACAGGTAACAGGATTCTCCGAAGCTTCTTTGTATTTATATTTATATTGGAAAGGGGTTCCCTTTTAGGGACATATTTTAAAGATAGTTCAATCTTTCAAGGGTATTCAATACCATATGGCGTCCGGCATCCGTTCCGTCAATGATACGTCTCGCACGTACAGAATCACCAATGTTGAGGACTTCCACATCTTCACCTGTAAAAGCTTCCTGAATGTCATTCCAAATCGGGGCATTCGCTCTCATTCCGAGACATACGAAACCATAGTCAAACGGAAGTTCTTCTTCTTTTCCATCGTATTTTACGAGGAAGGAATGTGCATTTACTTTCTGCAGGGCTGTATTCGTCATCTGTCTTACATGATGTTTTTCCATGCATTCTTTCATGCTTGATGTAGAAGATGCATCCAGTCCGTTTCCGATAACCGGCATCATTTCGATGATGGTTGTCTCTGCACCGCGTGGGGCAAAGAATTCAACAACATCAAGTCCTACCGCACCACCTCCGACAACAACAACCTTCTTGCCTGTCATGTCTTCCGGATAGTTCTTAACATCTGCGATCATATCTTTGATAGAATACACGCTGGCATCTTTCTTGCCAAGATTGTCATGCAGTCCTTCGATCGGTGGAAGGAGCGGTGCCGAACCAGTCGCATTTACAACAAGATCCGGGGTGTATTTTTTGATCTCTGCGACCGTTGCATCTACTCCTGTTTTGATTGTCAGATTCGGAAGCTTTGATGCACGGTATTTCAGATAAGTCGGGAAATCCGCAAGTCTCTTCTTCGCAGGAATCTTAGAGATCTCTACCGACAGACCGCCTGCTTCTTTCTCTTTCTCCAGTAACGTAACTTTACATCCAACTTCGGCAGCTGTACATGCAGCTTCCAGTCCGGCAGTTCCGGCACCTACAACTACGACATTACATGGTTTATTTACTTTCTGTTTTTTATAAGCTTCTCCGTTGATCAGATCCGGGTTGACCGTACAGCGAAGCGGTTTGTTACCGCCGATACGGTTGCCGACACATCCGACGTTACAAGAGATACATTTACGGATATCACATACATCCCCGTACTGTGCTTTATTACACCAGTCAGGATCGGCGATCAGTCCACGTCCCATACCGATCAGATCAGCATCACCTCTGGCAAGGATGTCATCGGCGATCTTAGGATCACGGATATTTCCGATCGCGATCGTCGGCTTTCCGAATCTATCACGAACCGCCTTCGCCATGTATGAACGCCATCCATCTTCCAGATAGTTCGCATCGATCTGATACTGGATAGAAGCATTTAATCCGGCTGAAGTATCGTAGATATCTACTTCATCGTTCAGGTATTCCAGATATTCCAGGCAATCTTCTACCGTATTACCACCTTCGACAAGCTCGTCTACACTAAGACGCAGAGAGATCGGAACTCTAGGTCCGACAGCCTTACGGACTTCATCAATGACCATACGGCAGAAACGGGCACGGTTTTCAGCAGATCCGCCAAATTCATCTGTACGGTCATTTGTAGTAGGCGATAAGAACTGGCTGATCAGATAAGAGTGTCCGGCATGGATCTCTACAACATCAAATCCGGCATTGACTGCTCTCTTTGCAGCGGTTCCATAATCTTTTGCAATGCTTGTGATCTCCTCTTTCGAAAGTCCGCGCGGAATCTCTCCACCGGCTTTTGATGGAAAACGCGACGCAGATACCGGCTGCATACCGATTCTGGAACTCATCGCAGACGCACCTGCATGATTGATCTGAATCCCCATCAGCGCCCCCTGTCTGTGACAGGCTTCCGTTAATGTAAAAAGGCGTGGAATGTAACAGTCTTTGTCAAGACGCAGCTGTGTCGTTCCGTTTGATCCTTCCGGATATTTTACACAGACATTTTCAACCATGATAAGCCCTGTGCCGCCACGTGCACGCAGCTCATAATATTTGATATGTTCGTCGCTCAGTTCCCCATCATGTCCGGCGAAATCACTTCCCATAGGCATCATTACAACACGGTTTTTAAGTGTCATACCTCTGATAGCAAGAGGGCTGAATACGTGTGGAAAATTGTTTTTCATAGTTTACTAACCTCCATAAAAATATGATTGTATTTGTTTGCATTTCTTTATAATTTGATTATATGATTTTGTTAAATAAAAGACAAATTAGTATTTTTATGAAAGTTGATAGATTTTGTCTATGAATTTTAATCATAAAAAATGGCCACTGCGCCAGCAGATTATTCACTACCGGTACAGCGGCCATTTTTCTTAACTTTTTTATTTTTTCTGATTTTTTTCAGGTATTAATTTTCCGGCGATCAGACACAGGAGGATCGTGATCACCATATCCGGCAATGTATTTCCTACCGGCATATCTACATTCATAAGAATTCTGTACACAACGAATCCCATCACCCAGATGATCATGTTCGGCATATGCACTGCCTGGCTGCTCTTGTCTTGTTTTAACAGGAAAAAGTCAGCAATCTGGATAGCGATCATCGGTGCAAATACAGAACCGATCAGATACAGGAAATCCGTTATATTATCCATCGGATATACAATTGCTGCGGCCGTTCCAATCACTGTCACAACGATAGCAACATGCTTTCCGTTCCATCTGCTTACAACCGTCTCGCTGGAGATTCCAGCAGAGTATGCATCCAGGAAAGTGGTTGTAACTGTTGAAAATACAATGATCAGAAGTCCCAGGATGCCAAGACCTGCCTTTAACATGATCTGTGCAATGTCATACTCTCCGGTAATGATAGCAGCTCCCATTCCGATCACATACATCCAGCAGCTTACAATTCCATATGTAACCGCACTGACTGCAGTTGCTTTCACCGGCTCCTTCGCCTCTCTTGTGTAATCACTGATCAGTGGCAGCCACGATAATGGCATCGCAACCGCAAGCTCAACTGCTGCTCCAAATGTCATACTGTCGTCAGACGGTGTTCCCACCCCGCTTCCTGTAAATATCACCTTACACAGAATCAGTGTCAGGATAAATAATGCTGCCATCGCAACGGTATTGATCTTGCTTAGTCTAGGCAGATGATTTGACGTTTACCCTTATTAAAATATTCTTACAAATTAAATTCTAGTTGCTTTTCCTCTTACAACCCTATATTTTAATTTGGTATGTGGATCTGTATAAGACTTTATATTCTTACTAAAGCTTACCTTCCCTTTTTCCAGATACCAGGAACCATACGCATTAGATGCAATTCCAGTAAAGCTAAAATCTACTTTTCCATCTTTACCAATATACCACCAACCACTACCATTCTTCTCTACAGTTGTTTTTCCGGTCTGAAGCTGACCTTTTTTCACATAATACCAGCCATTATACAATGTACCTTTTGAATATAACACATCCGTCGTATTAAACTGTACTTTTCCTTTTTTACAATACCATATTCCATATGTATTCTTAGCTAATCCAGTAAAATTAAAATCAACTTTTCCGTCTTTGCTAATATACCACCAGCCATTACTATTCTGTTCTACTGTCTCTTCACCTGTTTGAAGTTGACCTTTTTTTACATAATACCAGCCATCATATGTTCCCTTAGATTGTATTACACCCGTTGTAGCAAACTGTACTTTTCCATTCTTACAATACCATACTCCATATGTATTCTTGGCTAATCCAGTAAAGCTGGTGTCCTTCTTTCCATTTTTATAATAATACCAGTTGTTATCTTCTGCTTTATATACGCCATTTTTATTAACAATTGAAAATTCAACACGTTTGGTATCTATACTTCCCGATCCATTATATACACTAAAATATGCACTGTATTCTCCTATTCCAAGGTTTGAAGCCGCAATTTGATAAGTAGAATCACATTTACTTGTAATTACACGCCCTACTCCTACTTTATCTATGCCAATTACTTGTCCTTTTGCACATATTGTATCAACCAATATCGAAACCGTATCCGATAAATCATACACTTTCTTTTCAGTTTTTACCTCAGAATATTTAGGTTCACCTACTATTTTAAAATCAACTCGCTCTGTATCTACTCCTCCCGATCCATTATACACACTAAAATATGCACTATATTCTCCTATTCCAAGATTCGAAGCCGCAATTTGATAAGTAGAATCACATTCGCTTGTGATTACACGTCCTCCCCCTACTTTATCTATACCAATTACTTGTCCTTTTGCACATACAGTATCAACTGATATTGAAATTGTATCTTTCAAATCATACCATTCAGCAGATTTTGAAACTTTACTATATCCAGCTTTTCCTACTACATTGAAATTAATCCATGAACTGTCTACCGCTCCTTTACTATTCACGCAAGAGCAATATGCAGAATATTCACCCTCTCCATATTGATTTGCCAACATCGTAAATTCTCCCGAATCAACTGATTGACCTATAATTTTTTGTCCGTCTTTAAATACAGATATATAATATCCTCTCGCATAATCTGCATGCATATAAATTTTTATAGTATCTTTCAAATCATACCATATTTGTGATTTTTGAATTGTTGGATTTTCAGGTGCATATACATCTGTTTCAAAATCTGGTCTAATAATGCCCCAATATTGTATTCCCATTTGATTGTATTTATAAGTAATTTTTTCAATATATTTGTGTTTATTAAAATTTTGATGATATGATTCATAATCATTAGCATATATTGCTACATGTCCAAATTCTCCTCCCGAATATACTAAAATATCTCCCTTTTGTGGCTGAGCTCCCTGTATTCGACTCCATCCAGATGGCAACTTATTCGAAGTATAATCAATTGCATTTCCTCCTGGTGATGTCTGCCCCAGATATTTGTAATAATAACAAATCAAATCTACACATTGATTTCCATATGCTCCATCATAATCCAGTCCTTTTCCCACCTGAGATCTTACCCAATTAATTGCATCATCCGCAGAATGTCCTCCTGTCGACGCCTGAGTTTTTACCGGGCATAACAAAAATACAAATATCCCGATTAACATCGGAATCCACACTTGATGATACGTATGCTTTTTTTTCACTATCATATCATTCCCTTCCTCTTTTGTTATATTGACTATATCATAAAAGTAATTGTAAGAATATCTGCAAAAATTATTTTTTACATTATAATTTTTATTCTCTTCATATGCAGTAGAATATAAGTTATTTCCATATTGAATCAACTTTTTTGCTTATATTTTCAAAATGTGCGTGTGTCATCATTCTAGAGCGAATGCTTTCTATCCCTATACATACTATACATATTACAAATGTGATTATTATTGCATATAACGGCCACAATTTCCTCGTATACCATTCAAAGTGTTCAATCCATCTCCATAAAAATATATCTGCTACAAATGGATTAGATTGAATTAAGTATATTCCCAAGGTATATGAAGCTAATTTATTTATAAGTTTGTTTTTAAATGATTGCATATTCACAAAATACATAAACAAACAAAATGAAGCTATAAGTACAAAAGTACTATATGTGCTTAATGAAAACACATTGACATAGCTTTCTAATTTAGCATTCCAAAATTCAGATAAAAACATAATTACTAATGAAATCGCCCATGTAATTATTACTGTTACAATACCCCCTACTAACCATAAAGAACTTTTTAGCTTCTTAAATGTATCATTAAATCGATATACTGCACCGCCAATACAATATAAAGTTATAAACCATAACAAATCATTAGTCCAATTTCTTTGACGAAAAACAGTTGGTGAAATAGAAAACATAAACAAAAAAATCACTAGCAAAAAACTATATTGTTTAAATGAAATTGTATTCAAAACTATATTTATCATCGGAGATAATAATAATATGCCCATAAAAGCAGTAATATACCAATATGTTCCAAATATTGTTGGAAAAAAAGAACCCAAAATATTTTTTATTGAAATTTTTTCTGGAAAACTAATCCATGTGACTATTAAAAATAAAATCGTATAAAAAATTGTCTGCAACTCTATTGAAAAAATTTTATTGCTTTTAAACTTTTTACTTATACTAAAATACCCCGTTATAAATATAAAACAATTTACCCCTAATTTTCCTCCAATTAAATATAATTGTGTAATCATACGATTAAATGAAATACCTGTATAATTCGCAATAGCACTATGTAAAACCAGATGATGAAGTACTATTAGGAAAATAGAAATCAATCTTAACACCTCAAATCTTGAATCTCTATCTTTTTTCATATATCCTCTATCCTCTCTTTCCCAAATTCCCCTTCGCTACAGGCTTACTCCTCATCAAAGAATTCGTAAGTAAAAAAGATAAGCCGCTCTTTCGAGCAGCAAATATTTTAAATAGTGCTAAATATGGATCATTTACTCTGCAAATACGATAGTCTCTTCAATATCGGTTGACAAACTCACCACTGCACTATAAATCCATATTATAAGTCACCAAACAAATTCTCTTTATATATGCCTTTTTCTAACATTTTCCTAAAGCTTTCTTGTACAGCTTCAACATCTTCTTTATATGTCATACCGTACCAAGTATCATTTGTACGCAGCACTTTAACAGATATTTTATCTTCCGCCAATAATTCTCCGATATAAGTTGGAATTAAATATTCCGCTTTCAGCGGATTCTCGACAACATCTTTCTTAAAGAAATCCACAAATCCGTTATCCAAAGTTTCCAAGAAATCAGGTGTTAATCCCCACATATTCATAGACACCAACGATTCTACATCCAATCTTATTCCGTCAGATTCTGCTCCTTTATCTGTCTTTACAATATTTTTTGTCTCTACTACTTCCGTCAGATTATTATGTTCGTCCATTTTACATATACCACGAGTTACACCACCATTATCTGACAATGTATTCTTTAATACAAATCCTGCCATACAAGATTCTCCACCATTTACCAAATATTCATGAACAGCTTTAAATCCTTCTTTCCCATAATAATCATCTGCGTTGATCACAATAAAAGGTGTTGTTAATAAAGACTTTGCGGCTAACACAGCCTGCCCGGTTCCCCATGGTTTTGTTCTTTCTTCCGGCAATTCTCCCGGAATATCATTGATATCCTGGAATGCATAATCAACCGTTACATTATGTTCCTTGCAAATTGTGGAAATACGATTACCAATAACCTCTTTAAATTCATTTTCTATATCTTTGCGAATAATGAATACGACATGATTAAATCCTGCTTCAATTGCATCATGAATAGAGTAATCCATAATAATATGATTATTACTGTCAACCAGCTCTAACTGCTTAATTCCTCCTCCAAATCGAGAACCAATTCCCGCTGCCATAATAAGTAATGTTGTTTTCATTTTTCTTCTTTCTTTATCTTTTGTTACTGCAATTCTCTTTCACACATATCTAATGCAGATGCAATCACTGCATCCATATCATAATATTTATACTCGCCAAGACGACCGCCAAAAATCACTCTTTCTTCCGCATCAGCAAGTTTCTTATACTCTACATAAAGATCACCGTTCTTTTTATCATTTACCGGATAGTATGGTTCATCCCCTGGTTTCCATTCCGAACTGAATTCACGGCTGATTACAGTCTTTGGAATATCCTTTCCCTTCTCATCTTTTCCAAACTCAAACCATTTATGCTCTATGATTCTGGTCCAAGGTGTTTCCCTATCTGTATAATTTACCGCTGCATTCCCCTGGAAATTAGGTTTGTCCAAAATCTCTGTCTCAAAGCGAACAGAACGATACTCCAATGTTCCAAGTTTATATTCAAAATAGGCATCTATCGGTCCTGTATATACAACCTTCTCAGCAATTGCATCTAGTTCTTCTTTCTGTTCTAAATAATCCGTATCCAAACGGATTTCAATTCCTTCGAGTAAATTTGCAACCATTTTTGTATAACCTCCTACAGGGATTCCCTGATAGAGCGCATTAAAATAATTATTGTCAAATGTTAATCTAACAGGAAGGCGCTTGATAATAAAAGAAGGCAAATCTTTACAATCACGTCCCCATTGCTTTTCTGTATAACCTTTAATTAATTTTTCATAAATGTCTCTACCAACTAAAGAAATCGCCTGTTCTTCCAAATTTTGGGGTTCAATGATCCCTGCTTCTTTCCGCTGTTCTTCAATCTTTGCTGCTGCTTCTTCCGGAGTCACCACGCCCCACATTTTGTTAAATGTATACATATTAAACGGGAGACTATATAACTCCCCTTTATAATTTGCTACCGGACTGTTCGTAAATCTGTTAAACTCTGCAAATTGTGTTATATAATCCCATACTTTTTTATTATTCGTATGAAATATGTGCGCTCCATATTTATGTACATGAATGCCTTCTACTTTCTCTGTATATACATTTCCGGCAATATTAGGACGTTTGTCCACCACCAGAACACTTTTTCCTGCTTTTTTAGCTTCATGAGCAAATATTGCTCCGTAAAGACCTGATCCTACAACCAGATAATCATATTTCATCTCTTTTTCTCCTCATTATTATTTAATTCATTTTTTCTAAAAGGCAATTCGTAGTTATATTTGTATTCTTTTGTGTATTTAACAGGCTAACCGTATCCACATTCCCCGAATATGAAATAGTTGCTTTCCCTTTTTCTATCTTATATACAAAACCTGTATGTGGATCTACATATCTATCCATATTCTTTTTGAAATCTACTTTTCCTTTTTCTATATACCAATTACCATATGGATTTTTTGCAATTCCTGTAAATCTAAAATCTACTTTTCCATTTTTGTCTATATACCACCAGCCATATGGATTTTGCTCTACTGTTATTTGTCCTTTTTGTAATTCTCCTTTTTTTACATAGTACCAGCCATTATATTCACCTTTGGATTCAACTACACTTGTTATTTCAAATTTCACCTGGCTTTTTTGACAATACCAAATTCCATGTGCATTAGCCGCTAATCCGTTAAAGCTAAAATCCACTTTTCCATTCTTATCTATGTACCACCAGCCATTTTTATTTTGTTCTACCGTTACATGTCCAAGCTGCAATTGTCCTTTTTTTACATAATACCAACCCTTGTATTCACCTTTGGACTCTACTACACTTGTCTTCTGGAATTGTACTTTTCCTTTTTCACAATACCAGACTCCATAATTATTAGCTGCTAATCCATTAAAACTAAAATCTACTTTTCCATTCTTATCTATGTACCACCAGCCATTTTTATTTTGTTCTACTGTTATCTGTCCCTTTTGAAGTTTTCCGTTCTTTATATAATACCAGCCATTCAATCCATTCTTTGATTCCATTACGTCCGTTACATTACTTTGTATCGTATCATTCTTGAAATAATACCAATTACCATCTCCGGCTTCATATATTCCTTCTTTTCCATTTGTTGTCTCCTTTGGACACAACTCCCATCGGGCATATACAGTATAATCTTCCGAACTGTTGGCAGGAATACTTGTAATGCGTTGCTTATACTCTGTATCTAAATACCAGCCTTCAAACTTATATCCTATTCTCGTCGGCTCATGTAATTGAACTTCTTCTCCCGGATTTTCATAATATTCTACATTATCAGGATGGTTAGTTCCTCCGTTTAAAACATATGTAATAGAATGTTTTTCACTTTCATTATTCGTAGTAAAAGCTTTAATACAATAATTTCCCCAATACCATTGATAAAATTTATTTCCTGATTTAAAAAAGCTTTTTCCATTTCCCAAACTTATTGCGCAATCCCAGATTGTCTTATTTGTGTCAAAATCCTCAATACGGATTGCCTGTTCATAATCTATCGCCTGCTTGTCCACTGTAACAACTACTGCATAGCTAGAACCTGACGTTAATTCCACTGGATTTTCAAGTGGCACAGAATATATTCCAGCATAACCAATTGTTCCTGTTGTTGTAGCCATTTCTTGTTTTTCCCCGCTAAGTGGATCATTTTTATTCTTCAAATTGGTATATATATCAACCGTATAGTTAACACCTGCAGCGTGCATACTTGAAATAGACACTGCTCTTAGCGTCTCTGATGCCACGCCTTCTTTCTTATCTACCTGATATACATTGGATACTGTATTATATGTCGCCGGATATGTACTTAATCCTCCGTCACACTGATAATTATTATCGTACTGTTCATTCGCATTACAGTCAAAAATCCAGGCGGCATCTCCTAAAGATGCAGATTCATATGACATCCAAAAATAATTGCAATACATTCCCCAACTATTTCTCACCAGCCATGCTCCATTATTTTCCGGCTTTGCGGTTCCTACAAAATTATCTTTTGAAAAATTGTCATCCCAGCCAACCAGCATGACCGCATGACCACCTCCCGTCTTAGAAGTGTCATAATATGTCCATAGAGACTTATCACTGTTCCACAACATAGCATTATCTTCGTGATAATACATAACCCCTGCCGCTCCATGCTCCATAATATTCTGCTTTACGTCATCTACATTACTTTTCAAATTGATAGCATAAGCGTTCTCAAGATGTGCAACATCATGATTGTACGCATATTCATCAGCAAGTCCATTCGTTACAGTGCTTGCAGCATTTTTATACGGTACATCTGCGTCCTTTGTATTTCCCACCCATTGAGCCATTCTTCGAGCTGCCATCTCATAATTGCCACCATAATTAAGGTAGGACGTTGATGTATTCTCGTTATAATATTTAGCATAATCGCCTTCCGTTCCTCCCAATGGATCTTTTACCGAATTAAACGTAAAATATGCAAGTTGCAGTTCACTTAAATCAATGGATTTATCAAAATTTCCATCATTAATCAAATCAAACTCCGCAAGACCAATACTTGAGAACGCCCAACATGTGCCGTATGGATTCTGATTTCTATTATCAGGATATCTCTGATTATAGGTCTTCATATCATCCGGATATGATGCTGGAAGATTGCTGTATGCACTGATTTCACTATTATATTCAGGGACATCCTTGTCAACCGTACTCGGTTGATAACTTCCTGTCATATTAGCATTGGTATGTGCAGTAACCAACTCCGTATTTGATTCTTCTGCATCTTGTAGTTCACTCTTGGTATTTTCTGTTTCTAACGCTTCATTTATTGATGCAACATTTTCTTCGGCCAATACATTTTGAGTCAGACTAACATTCAAAGCCACAATCAATAAGGTTACAACTACTTTTTTTCTTTTCATAGATGGCTCCTCCTCAAATCTTTTCATTTGTTTCTATTTAGCAACTCATACAGCTTCACAAAACATGTACAAAGACATGTGATTATTAAAACAGATATACAAAAATCAATTTTCTGGTTTATTCCTACATATCTCCTTACCAGAAGCCCAACTGTATTATTCGGTGATATTTTTTGTTCCCAATAATGTATAATATAAAACAAAAGCGAATTTTGACCTGCCCATGCAATCCAATGCACATATTTATCTTTTAACCATCCACAAGATAACATTTTCTTTGTTAAAAAAAATAATATAATACATCCTGCTAAAGCTCCTAACATATCGAGCAATCCTAATCCATAGTAATTCCTATATAATTCCGTTTGACCTTTCATTATAGATATAGACCAGAAAAGCATGCATAAAATTATAAATATTTTTTTATATTTATAGTTATTTTCGGCTAATTGAAGTATATTTTTTTCTTTTATCGTATAACCTATGTATATCCAAATTGTTGCAGCCATTCCATTTTGAATACTAAACGGTAACCATATATAGTTAACACTAATAATTCCTATTACTGTTGTCAAAACAACCAAACACTGACAAATTTGGGCTGAATAACGTAGAAAAAATTTCACTATACATTGTGCCCATAACAATGCCAATAAAAACCATAACATACCAATTTCATCTGTATGACAAATCTGAAGTTTTGTATTTATATAAATACTCCCCCTACCATTACCTATACCATAAATTGAAATATAAATCCACTTAATTCCCTCTTTCAGCGCTAAATATATCCCGCCTTTAATCCAACAAATAGTACTTCGAACTGCAATCAATACAAAACACGTAAATGTATAATAGCCTAATATCTTCTTTCCTCTAGATATGCAAAATTCTTTTGTACTTTTGGATATATTTATAAAATAACCTGCAATTATAAAAAACAATGGCATATGAAAAGAATAAAAAATCTGCATTACTCGAGACATATTATAATTTTGAGCAACATGTCCCGCTATTACACTAATAATTCCTATTCCCTTTAGGATATCAAACTCAATAATACGTGCTTTTTTACTCATTATTAATTTTTCCCCTTAACTTATTCAACATCGAATCAATAATTTCAATAATCATTTTCTATTTTTACTTTTCATTCCTAAACTTTTTCAGTACTTGATTTTCTATATCAAATATTAACGGTTCTTTCATTATTGTTAATACTCCAAAATAAACGCCAAAAAAAGCCACAGCAGAAACACATAATTTATTGAAAATTTCTATAGATAACTGTTTAATCAACATAGCTAATATACTTGCAATTACTAATGAGAATACAAAAGTCCCATAATGAATGTTTTCATACATATTCTTAACTTCATTTTTTAATGCACTATATTGTACTATAAAAACTGCTGTCTCTGCAGCTAATGTTCCTATTGCGGCTCCAGCAGAAGCATATCTTGGAATCAAAAGCGTATTCAATATAATATCTACTATAACACCTACTATTTCTGAATATAAAACTATTTTTTCTTTGCCTAACGGAACCAATATTTGAATCCCCATAATATTTGTAAGCCCTATTAATAACAATGTTGGCATAATAATCTGCATCGGAACAATAGATCCAACATAAGCTGAACCAGATAAGAAAAATATTCCCTCTCTTGCAAAAATGATAAAATACACCATCATTGGAGTTGCCACTAGGAATACAAAATTAATAGCTTTCTTTGCAATTTTATAAAACTTCTCCATTTCATTATGTTCAACATAATAAGATGCCCTCGGTAGCAGCACTACACTAAGAGAAGTTACAATACTTACTAGAATTGTTTTAATTTTTACAGCTGCATTATAATAACCAACATCCGTATCCGTTGCCATAAATCCCAGCATAACTGTATCCAAATGTGTATAAACTGTTGTAGCACAAGACATCGCAAAAAAAACAGCTACGGCTTTTAAATGTCGTTTAAAATTATAATTTCCTACCGGTTTTAATGAAATATATTTATGCACATGGATAAAATTAAATATATTAGATGCCGATGACGCTAATATTGAAATACCACCATATATCACATAATCATTTTTTTGATGAATCAAAAGAAACATTAAAATCAACGCAATAAATTTAAATATAATAGACCTAATCGTAATATATGTATACTGCTCCAATGCCTTGTATAGCCATTCCATCCCAATCGCATTAAACAAAATTGTCAAACTGACAATTAAAAAAAGTATTTTATCCTGTCGCAAACGTGGAACTAATATAATCGCACCAAACAATGCCAAATACGAAATCAAGCTCATTGTAAAATTAATAATGAAAAGTTCTTGAACTGTTCTAGTAAGTTTTTCTTTATCATCACGAATTTTTGCACAAGCGCGAATTCCATAAGTTGGGATTCCCAATTGTGCAAACATTGCAAAATACGAAATAACTGATGTTGCAAATGATACTTTTCCTGTTCCTTCTGGCAAAAGAATTCGTGAAACATACGGGAAAGTGATCAACGGAAATATAAATTGCGACATTGTTAGAAGCGCATTCATTATGAAATTTAGTTTTAAAGACGTATTTTTTCTAGCCATTTCAGAGATCTCCACCTCATTTTTCTTTCAATCTAGTAAAAAACAATGCTGTTTTCTTTTCCATATACTCGTTTATAATTGCTGCTCAGAATCAATAGCTAAATACCCATAAGCTAGAATTAAAAGCATTAAAAATGTGTACGAGAAATAAGTAACAATAACTTCAATTGTTGCGAGCATCAAAAATGCACACATATTCTTTTTTTTCTGTACGCCAGTACAAACTATCCCTCCTATAAGAGGAAACAAATAAACCAATGCTAATATTATTCCCCCTTGCGCCAAAACCGCAAATAAACCTGAACTTATTCCTGTATTCGAACTTCTAAATGTACTCATGTACGGTATAAGAGCATCCACATTGCCAAATCCTACTCCCAAAATTTTGTTAGATTTCCAAGCCGATATACCAACAATATAATCATCAAATCTAGTCAACCACTGTGGTGAATCAGCCTTCTGATTCCAAACAACATATATTAAACTCCCTGCTATTATAATTATAATCGGAAAGGCTAATTTTTTTATTATATTTCTCCTATTTATTTTATCAGTTCGAACATATTTCAAAATAAAAGCTACAATCATCAAAATGTAACCCGTTGCCGAAAATGTAGTTACATTTGAAAGGACTAAGACAATTACTCTTATCAAACGAAAACATTCCTGTTTTTCTAAAGTTTTTTCATATTTTCCAAATATATTTTTGAAACGAATTTTTATAGCACTCTTCTGTTCCTCTCGAAAATATAATTCATATATTAAAGCGAACGTTAACATCAAAGAAAGTGATGGTGCCTCACAAAAAAAACTAATATTTCTATATCCCGTCAATCCAAAAATTTTAATTGATTGCCAAGCAATTTGATAATGTATTCCCCAAAAACTTTCGTAAATTCTTTCCCCGCCCCAATTCACAATCATTTTCCCACTAGGATGTAAAACACCAATAATGTTTGACAAAAACCAAACTACCGATGATATACTACCTACCACGAACATAATATCAGCTATAGATTTATATAAATTCATTCGAAGATTTTTTTTGCTTTCCAAATAAACATACAGTAATATTCCAGGGAAAAACAAAAAAAACAAGTGTATATAAGTAGTTTTCATCATTATTTTGTTTCTAAACACAAAATATATTCCTACTAATGGTATATACCATATCATTATTTTTAGCCATTTGAATATTGTAGAACGATTTAATCCAAATAATGCTCCTAACATAATAATAGACACATAAACAAAAATACAACCTAATTCCTGTATATGAAAATTAACATTTATACTTCTTTCAAATACAGTATTGCAATTCATGATAATCATTATAGCAAGAATATAATCAATTATATTCACTATCTTTTTCGTATTCATTTTCTATATCCTGCCTTTTTGTCCTAATAAGTCATGTAATCACAACTTCAATTATCTATTTTTTTCAGGCAACGTTCTAATGCTTCATAAAAATATGCCCCTTTTCTAAGTCTTTCTGCAATATGTATTGCGTTTTTACACATATCAGTATATTCACTATCTTTAATGTTTGCAATTATCGTATCAAGTTCATGTAAATTTTCCACAGCAATTCCCACTTTATTTTTTATAACAAATTGCGCAATAGCCGCTTCCTTCCATACAATTACAGGAATTCCTGCACTCAAATATAACGATGTTTTATGAGGATTATTATACCTTAAATAATTTCCTGTATTTCCCGCACATGTATCACTGCTGTTACCATCCCATACTAAACCAAAATCACAATTCAAATGCGATGGCAATTCTGACGGTTTAAAAGACCCCTGCCAATGCAAGCGATCATCCTTTACTTTTGAATCTTCAAAATTATTACCATATAAATTGATAGAAAGATTTTTATTATATTCTTTTGTGCATATGTCATATATATATGCACATTTTCCAAATGCCAAATTTCCTGCAATAGAAATAGTTGGTTTATTTGATTTGTTCTGAATAGGTCTTGTATAATTACTTAAATAATCAAAAATCTCTAAACACACAAGTTTATTTTGATCAAATCCCATTTCGATCATGTATTTTTTCATTAATTCATTATGGCAAATCACTGCATCGAAGACTCCTAAAAGTTTAGTATCCCCATAATACTCAGTTCTTTTATTCGAAGAAATAACTCCATCTATCCCTCCACGCAATGACTCCAAATCATGGACAACTGCAACAAACTTACATTTTTTCCTTTTTTTAATTATCATAATCATTTTAGCAGCCACTCTTTTTCCATATGCTGGATGTTGATAAATCACAACGTCATCTTCATTAACCGCTGATTCTAGTTTTTTCCACCATTTAACATATTTAGTTAATAACCATACTTTTTTCCCTATTTTGCTTTTTTCAACCGGAAAATTGGGCATTTCAAAACGCGTATATCCTTTTTTTAAACACAAATACGCTATATCGTCTGGCGCCTTTGCTCCTGCAGTATTCCTCTTTTCTCTATCTAAATCTATATATATAATTTTTCTATCCCTTTTCATTATTCTTTACTCCATTCCTATTTTACACTGTATATTATAAATTATTGCATGTCCAGATTTCATAGCCTTCAATATCCTTTAGCAAGTACAATTCTCGCATAAATAACATTTTACCGTAAAAACAAAGCTTTCTATTTTCTTTTCCACTGTTTCTTCAGCAAAAAGAAATCATCTCCATTTTTCCCAACACACACCCTTAATGTGTAATTCACATATAACTTTACACCTCTTATAAAATCAATATTCAGTCTTTAAAACAGCAACGGTGTGAGAAGTCCCTTCTTTTGCATCAAATAATCCTTTCCAACCTAGTCCCTCTAATTTTTCACTATTTAGACTAGAATTATCCATTGGATTAAATCCTGCTCTTTCCGATTCTGTCGGTAAATCAAATTTTAAATCAACACTGCCTTCTTCAGCATACAACTGTGCTAATTCCTTAATTGAAATTATTGAATCCGAATTAGAAATATTATAAGCAGCGGCCGGATCCCCAACAAGCATTACTGTCAATATAGCAGTAGCACAATCAAGAACGTAACAATAGCTTCGAATCTGATTTCCTTCACTTTTTAGTACAATATCCTTCCCCTCAGCAGCACAATACGCAAAAGCTGATCCAACCCTTGAATCATTTTGGGAAGCCGTAGGTCCATAGATATGTCCGGGACGAACAATGTTAGTTTTCACTCCATACTGCCTATAAAAGCTTGCACATAATGTTTCAGATGCTCTTTTTGAAGATGCATAAGCATTTCTGGGATTTAAAATGTCAAGATAACCATATTCCTCTTCTTCGAATGGCTTTATACTCTCTTTCTGTCCATAGACTTCGCTCGATGATACATATAAAACATTTTCTACACAATTATCTTTAGCATAAACCAATAATTCTTTCAGTCCAACAATATTACTCAACATTGTATCAACCGGATTTTCTACAAACGCCTTTGGATGTGCATTACTTGCAGCATGAATAATATAATCAGTATAAAATGTAAAGCTATTGCTCTTTGTTGCATCATACTCAACATAAGAAATATTTTTTAATGCCGTTTTATCAGGAAAATCCGAAAAACGTATTTTCGCTTTTGAAGTATCACGCGCTGCTACAAGAACTTTTATGTTGAGTTTCTTTACTGAATTTGCCATTAATAATAAATCAATTATTCCGGAACCTATAAGTCCAGTAGCACCCGTTACAAAAACACTCTTATTCTTAAGTTTTGTTAATACATTGGTATTTTCAACAACATATATAAGATCATTCAAATAGATTTCACTTTTTAAAATAGACATACTTCACACCTTTTACTTTAACCAATCAGATCTCTTAGCCATAAGAAGAGCCTTAAAAATATCAATATCTTCAACTGTTGTAAGTTTTATATTTTTTTCAGATCCGGCTGAAAAACTTACTTCTTCTCCCATCTCAATCATTAATGTGCAAGAAGCAACAGAATTTGTTATACCCGCTTTTAAAGCTCTTCTATGAAGATCACATATCTTCCCTAAAGTGAATCCTTGCGGCGTCTGTGTTCTCTTAAGTCTATCTCTTGGATAACTTCCCACAGAAACTTCTCCATCTTCTGTTTGTAACATTGCTTCTGCACATGGAATAACCGTAATAGCGTTTCCTCTTTCTCTTGTTACCCTTATGCAATCTGAAATAATTTCCGCAGAAACCATTGGACGAATCGCATCATGAATAAGAACAATGTCATCTGAATTATGAAATTTTTCCAATTCATACACACCATTTCTAATAGAATCCTGTCCATTCTTCCCACCTGTTACGATATGCTTCAGTTTCGTAATATTAAATTGATTAGCATATGCCTGAAGTACAGACTGCCATCCATCAATACAAACAACTGCAATTTCATCAATCTCTGGATGCTTCTGAAAAGCTTCCAAAGTGTAAACTATAACAGGTTTTTCATTTACCGTCAAAAACTGTTTTGGAATGTCCTGATTCATACGGGCTCCAGACCCTCCTGCTATTAATAACCCAATATTAGCCATACTTAATCTCCTTTTGTTATTACATTTTAATAAAATATTTCATCTTTATTTGAACTTATTTTCCTAATACAATGTCTTCCACGAACGTTTTAGTTGCATTTCCTTTATAATTAAATCTTCCCAGTTGTTCATGATAAGACCTCACAGCATTAACATAAGTTTTTTCATCAAACTGCTCAACACAAGCAATCAAATCCTCATTGTTCTTTGCGACCGGAAATGGAAGTTGTTCATATGGATAAAAAAAGCTTCCTCTCTCTTTGCTTATATACAGATCATAATCTTCAGCATACAAAAAAACAGGTGAAAGATTCTCTTCTTTCGTCTTCAACGAAAAATCCCACATAGATGATGAATAATCTGTTATCAAGACATCCGTGACCATAAGTAATTCTTGCATATCAGGATAATGGGATAGATCAATTCCTCCTTTAACATCAGGTCGTCCTTGTTGCATGTGATGATATCTAAAAGCAATAACCCATTCTCCACCAAATTTCTTTTCAAGGCATTTTCTCAATCGTTCAAAATCAATATGAAACGGTGCTGCCCCCTTTGTTTCTCTAAATGTTGGTGCATATAAAAGAATTCTTTCTTGAGTCTTTATTCCTATATTTTTTTTAATTTCTTCATTTTTTCTTTTATCCGCATTAATAAGAATATCATTTCTTGGCATACCGATTTTTCGTATTTCACCTTGATAATTAAAGCTATTCTTTTTTCTTAATACCTTACAGGTCAATTCATTCTCTGCAAGGAACAAATCGAACCTATTATAATTATTGCCATGGCTGTTGTTATCTCCTTTAAACGCAGTGCCATGCCACGTGTTAATTTTTTTTTGTTTTTTTCTAAAAGAAACAACTCTTGGCAAGGTAACATTAGAAATAACTATTGACGCCGTTGAAAGTGTGATAAAATATCCGATTGAATTTTTCTTATATTTTTTCACATAACTCGGCATAATATCAAGTAACCCCTTATCATCATAGTACCAAACAAGCTCAAATTTATTCCCATATTTTTCATAAAGATATTCTGTAATATATTTGGGATTGCAACTATATTGCGTACAATTATAACAAATAAATGCAATTCGATTTTGTTTTATTGGAATTAGGCTAAAAACGCTTAAACACAATTTTTCTATTTTCTGTTTGACTGTTAACATCAAATATTTCCTTTCTTGTGGTAAAAATTACTAAGATACTTTACTGTATCCTTGATTGAATAACCATTCGAAATCAGTTCTTCTCTGCAATCTTTCCTTCCTTTATCAGCCGCTGCCAGAACACGCATCGCCCACACCGCCACTGATTCATTAAGTGAACAGTATTCAGCCTGTTTTGTAATTTTCAATTCTTGTGTTATGGTATCTGCAAATATACATGGAAGTCCATTTGCTTGTGCTTCTATTCCTGTAATAGGAAGTCCTTCAAACAGTGATGGCATTAAAAACACATCCATTGCCTGTAAATAATCATTTACATTCGGAATATTCCCCACAAAAATAACATTATCAACAATGCCTAACCTATGCGCTTTTTCTTGTATTTCTTCCATTAATGGTCCTGTTCCGATAAGCATAAGTTTTGCATTATTTTTTTCTTGTAAAATTTTTTTAAATATCTCCAAAAGATATTCATGATTTTTTTGTGGCATAAATCTTCCAACATTTCCAATCACAAGTTCATCTTCTGTAATTTGATATTTAGTTCTAATAAGTTCTCTGATTTCCTTATTAAATTCAAATTTTTCCAAATCAACCCCATTGGTCAAAAGCGTATATTTCTTTTTTTTATACACTTTTTTAGGAAATAACCATTCTGCTGCCAAATCTGAACACGCAAAATAATGTGTTGCACTAAACTTAAAAAAGCCGCGCATACCTCTGGCAATAATTCTGGCTTTTTTAGAAGCAGTTTGAAGCCCTGTATTATGCGAATGAACAACTCTTACTTTCACTCCTGCAAGTCTTGCCATAAACAAATGAATAGATCTCAAAGCATTCTCAGTATCCGCATATACAATATCATAATGATGATTTTTAAAAAACTTAAAATACTGTATATTTATTTTCAATTCTCTGAGCAAAAGGCCATGATTGTTGTCTATAGGCAACTTATACACACGACTACCCATCTTCTTATATCTCATAAGTTCATCATCTGATGCCTGCTCTGTAACAAGATAATCAAAAAAGATATTTTCATCTTTTAAAAACTCACTGATTCTGTATTCAAATACTGTCGCACCATTCGTCAAATGGGGATTTGTGAATATATGTAAAACTCTCATTAGTCCGTCTCCTTGCTCCATAAACAATTACATCTCTTACTGTAATTATTTATAAATAATCTTTCTAATACTATGCTTGTCCTTTTGTGCATCACTCGGTGGTGTCTCCCAATCGCCATAATAGTGTGAAAGGAATTCACTATAATGTTCTGCTCCTAAAAATTGCGTATCTTCAAATGGATAATATGTGAGTTTACCTAATATTCTCTTGTCAATAATTTCCCTTTCCATATAAGCTCCGAAAAAGCTGACTACAGTATCAGCACTGTCATAATCATATTTACAAAGTCCTTTTTCAATCCGATGCATCAGCTTCTTCGTGTTCAAATTGTGTCCAACTTTTGTTTTATGAAGGAAATTTATAATAGCCTGCTGATATTTTGGTCGTCCTGGACGATTCAAATTTACCAGTTCCTCAAAACAAGACATATGGTATAATAATCTCCATCCTGTCATATGCCAAAAATGAATCTTTTGTTGTAACTTTCCTGCTGGCATGCCATCATAAGGGAAAATATCGAGCCAAGCATTTTCCACAATTTCTTTTGTATTTGAGTTGTTATATATTTCGACATTTTTATCAACTATACGGCTAAAATAGCGTTTATATTCAGCATCACTTTTATAATTCCGAAAAGCATATCCTTCCGGCAATTCTTCTTTAACAATAGACAAGAATTTTTCATAGTCCAGACGTGGCATCCCCATATCCACATCATCATCCCATGGAATAAAGCCCTTGTGCCTTGCAGCTCCTAGCATAGTTCCTCCAACCATAAAATATCTAAGATGATGTTTTTCACAAATATCAGCAAATAACTTGATTATATCAAGAATTGTCATCTGAAGTTTTCTTAATTCTGAATTGTTTTCAGCGTTATATGTATTGAATTCCATTTTAATCTATCCTCATTTATACTAAATAATTTCTACTTTTCATATTTCTTGAGATTACACACTATCCACATATATTTACATTTTCACAATATTTATTAATTTTTGTACGGTCTGCCAAATCATATTACACTGCTCCATTGCCCGCCAATACGATAACAACAGTTTTAAAAAGTATCTTGATATCCAACGCAATATCCCACTGTTCAATATACTTCGCATCTAGTGCTACTACCTCGTCAAAATCTGTAATGTCACTCCGACCACTAATTTGCCACATTCCAGTAAGTCCCGGCTTCATTGCAAGCCGTTTTCTATGTCCAAGTTCATACTGCTCGTATTCATCTAATGTCGGCGGTCTCGTTCCAACCAGACTCATATCCCCAACTAATACATTCCAGAACTGAGGCAACTCATCAATACTAGTCTTACGAAGGAAATGACCAATCGGAAAGATTCTTGGATCATCATCCATCTTAAACATCAATCCACTCATCTTATTCTTCTCCATCAGTTCTTTCTTACGTTCTTCCGCATCCGGATACATTGTACGAATCTTATAGATATTAAAGATACGTCCATTTCTTCCAACTCTCTTCTGCGAGAACAGAATTGGTCCTGGAGATTGTTTTTTAATAATTGGTCCAAAAATAACAATTGCAATTCCTGTAAATATCAGTCCTACTAGCGCTCCACATATATCAAGCATTCTCTTTGCTAATATCTGCCATGGTGAAGCAAATTTCATGCTACTCGTCATAACCATATATTTTCCAAAGGAATGCACTCTTCGTTCTTCCATTTTGAAATCATATGGCATTAGATTCATGTGAACCGTTAAGCCCATATTAATAAAGACATCCGCCAGTTTTTCCATCTGCTTTTCTTCATCTTTTAAATCAAGGAAAACTTCATCCACAATACTATTTTGAATATAATTCAGCATATTCTTTTTATTTGCAACAACTGGAACATTACAAATTTCCTTTTCTGAATGCTGTAAATCATCATACAATACCACTCCCGCGAACATATAATCCCGGTACGGCTGCATCAAATTATTCAATGTTTCTTCTGCCTTTTTTCTTGTTGTAATCACCAGAAGTTTACGATATTCTTTTCGGTTATTCATTCGTTTGCGGACGACTCTTTTCCATCCCAACCGGCCAAACCACATGAATCCTGCACTTACCGGATATGAGCCAAAGATTACTAATCTTGAATAAGTGTCCGAATCCTGTATTGCAAACATCCACACAATTAAGCCAATCGTTACAAAAGCACAATGTACAAGAGACTTTTTCAATTCCACCAGATATCCTCTCCGAATAACTCCATTGTAGCTATTCATAAAGAAGGTCGCAACAATATGAAGCGCAATCACCATCAACATTACATCTTTATATTCTTTTTTAATGTTGGCATCCAATCCATGTCTTGAAAAATATGTAATTAATAAACTAATTTCCAATATTATCGCATCTAGTATCATGAAATCCAGATGCTTGAACCATCCTTTAATAACTTCTCTGTACATTATCCTCTTCCTACAACTTAATTTTCTAGTGTATTTTACTTTTCTCCATGTAATTGTTTTATCTTTTCTGATGCATTCTGTACTACCGTTTCATCCGGCCACATCACATACAGCAGCTGGCTTCCGGAAGAATAACAGCTCTGGCTGTCTCCTTTACCGCTTACTGCCTGGGATTCCACATTCCAGCTGCTCGGATCATCCAGCTGCATCTGAATAAACTTTGACATCTCTTCACTCGTCATGTTCGTCTGTACCGAATCGCTGACTCCGGCGATCAATTCATTCGCATTCTTCAGGATTGCCGGTGTCGTTGCTTTATGAATGATCGCCGTCAGAACCTTCTCCTGATCCCGGCCTCTCTGGTTATCGCCTTCTTCAAAGCTGTAACGCTCTCTGGCAAATCCAAGTGCCTGTTCTCCGTTCAGGTGATTCATCCCTTTGTTAATCTTGTAATTACCGTGCAGTGTGGTGAATTCATAATCCGAATCTACATCCACTCCGCCAAGTGCATCTACGATCTTCACAAGTGATGTAAAATTAATTCTCGCATAGTAATTGATGTCTATTCCATACAGGTTCTCTAAGGTTGCCATGGATCTGTCCACGCCATAGATACCTGCATGTGTAAGCTTATCTCTCTTCTCTCCGGACACTTCCGGAATCGTCACATAATAATCTCTCGGTGTGGTTGTCAGTAATATTTTTTTCGTCTGTGGGTTCACCGTCATAATCAGGTTCACATCACTTCGGCTATTTGTCGTAATCGGTCCATCCACATCGATACCACTGATATAGATATTAAAAGGTTCCGTCACATCCGCAGCTTTCTCTTTCTTTACCTCTGTCTTAACCCCATACTGATACAGAATCTTGACCTTCTCCGAGAACCCCTCAACCGACTCATCGATCATACTCATATACCCCTCATTGAACACCACCGCATCTACATTTCCATTCAGAAGTGCATTTGCCTCATCCGTCAATGATTCGTACTCTTCAGTCTTCACATCTTTGCCGACTTTCTTCTCGATGTCCTTGATCATCTTATCGGTATTCTTCTGATCCACTGCCGTCTGATAGCCGAACCGGTAATCTTCTGCATCCTCAATGCTCTTAGCCGAATCACCCTTCTTCACGACCACGACCATGTTATCCGTCTTGTAGGTAGCTCCGCCGACTTTCTTAAGTACATCATCAGTCTTCATCATTCCCATACTAATCGCTGCCAGTATGATCGTCATCAGGAGACTGATGATCATACCTGTATAGCGCAGTACCTTATTCTTCGGATACTGCAGGATATGTGTCGCACCAAAGAGTACTGCCAGTGTCCCGATCAGGAAGATCAGGTACTTCTTCGGCAACATCCCGCTCCCTGCCACAGTCACGATGCAGATCACCGATACCAGAAGCTGGATCAGTGTGATCAGTTTTCCTATCAGGTTCTTTCTTTCCATTTCCAGAAGTCTCTGTCTCATATCATTCATCCTTCGTCTGTTACTGTACAGTCAGTGTAAATGTGATCGGATCTGAGGTATTACCGTCACTGTCCTGTACGTAATACTGTAATGTATAGGTTCCTGCCTGGTTCACATTGTAATTACCGTCGATGTGAAGTCCGCGGAACAAGGTGTCTCTGTCGTCTTTGTCGTCCACTGCATCTGTCACTTCATTCAATGCATTGAATGATGTTCCTCTGGCTATCGTCTTCGCTTCTTCGGCAAGCTTCATTGCCGGACGTGTGCCATTCGGCTGTAGCGCGTCACTCTGCTGGTCTGCGCTCTGCTGTTCGGCTGCTGCATCCTGTGTGGTCTCTTCTGTCTTCTTGTCTTCAGCAGTCTTCTTTGTCTTTGCTTTTTTGGATTTCTTCTTCGTCTTCTTTGCTGACTTTTCATCCGTCTTCTGTGTTGTATCTTCCGCTATATCTTCTGAAGCTGTATTCTCTGCCGCATCACTGCCTTCTGCTACCTGATAAGTCACTTCCCTGCTTGCTGTTCCTACATTATTCGCCTTGTCTGTAACACCGTAATAGACAACTGCCTTCTTCTTACTGACCGGCACGACCTTTTCTACAAACACCTCACTGGTCAGGTCTCCATCTTTATCGTCCTGTGCTGTCACGCCTTCCAGAAGCTTTCCGTAGTCTTCTCCTTCTGCATAGGCAATCTTCTCACTCTGGTCTACTTTTATCTCCGGTGCAGTGCGGTCCTGATTCTTATAGGTCATATATCCTGCACCTGCCAGTGCTATACATCCGGCCGTCAACAGGCCGGTAACCACGCGCTGGTTCATACGCTCACCCTCTATTTCTTTCCGTTTTCTCCGTAACTGCCATAGTAATTACCATAGTATTTACCATAATACTTATTCTGTTTCATATCTACTTTATTCAATACCACGCCGAGGATCGGGCAGTCTGCCTTCTCCAGCTGTTCTTTTACCACTCTGGCGAACTTATAGCTAATCGTCTTCGCCGAGATGACCATCACGGATGCATCCGAGAATTTTGCTATGATTGCTGCATCGATGACGCTTCCGAGCGGCGGCGCATCGATGATCACATAATCATATGCCTGTCTTGCACCGTCAAGGAATGCTTCGAATCGTCTGCTTCCCAGAAGCTCAGCCGGGTTCGGTGGAACTGGTCCCGCAAATGTAATATAGAGATTTGGTTCCTGTGTTCTGAGGATGACTTCCTTTACATCAACCTGTCCCGACAAGAAATGTGTCAGTCCTTTCACTTCTCCATTGACTCTGTGGCGTCCCATCAGAACAGATTTTCTAAGATCCGCATCTACGAATAACACTCTTTTTCCGCCTTCTGCAAGTGATGCAGCAAGTCCCATTGTTACCGTACTTTTCCCTTCGTTCGGTGTACAGCTTGTGAATACGATTACTTTCTTATCCGATCCAGAGAATTCGATGTTGGTACGAAGTGTCTTGTACGCTTCGTTGCTCCGGTAATCTTTTGTTAGATTCTTTAATACTATCTCTGCCATGTCCTTCTCCTATCTTCTGCTCTTCACAGCATTTCTTGTTTCTCTCTGCTGTTTTGCTTTTTTCGGTTTGCTGCTTCCTTCCTGGATTGGGATAGAAGTCAGTACGTTCATTCCAAGATATTTTTCCACATCGTCTGGAGTTTTGATTGTATCGTCCAATACATATATAAGAACAGTAAGCCCCATCGAAACAATAAGTCCCAGAAGTGCTCCTATCACCATATTCTTCTTTATACTTGGTGAAGAAGCCTTTGTCGGCAGATTTCCTTCCTCTACCGTATTAACCGAATCTGCATTCATAATATCTTTAATCTGTACACTAACTGCTTTTCTAAGTGCATCTGCAATCTGCTTAGCTTCCCTAGGGTTCTCGCTTTCTACACTGATACTCATAATACGTGTATCTGTCGGTGTATCTGTTTTAATCATATCAGCCAAGTCTTCTGGTTCCATATCCAAATTTAATTTGGAAATTGTTTTTTCTAATACCGGGCGGCTCTTTACCAATTCCATATAATCCTTTGTCAGCATGCTTCCTGACTGCAGTTCTGAATACGTTGCGCTGGCAGAAGAATCATCATTCTTTGCCATAACATACAACTTCGTTACTGACGTGTACTTCGGTGTCACGAACATCTTCGTTCCGACGAACGCTACCAGTGCCATGAATACCGCAGACAGAATTATTATCGTCTTCTTTGCCCATAAGGCACTGAATAATTCCATCAGATCAATGGTAACTTCGTCATCCTGAATCTCCTGATTCATCATTCCATAATTTTCTCGGCTCATCTTAATCTCTCTTCTTCAGCATGCTCTTGGCGTTGCTGTAGAATATCCTCCTTGTATAATCTTCTCCGTATCGTTTCTCTACGTGAGCGGCCGCCTTCTTCATCTTCGGCGGTCTGTGCTTTGTATCGTGTGCATCGGTTCCGACGCAGAATACCAGGTCGCGGTTCATCAGCTCTTCGATGAACTTTCGGATCTTACGTCCGGATCCCCCGGTGATGCTGTCTGCATTTACCTGCAGGTTCACACCCATATCGTACAGTTCTTCCGCAAGTTCTACATCTTCGGCGATGCAGTGATAACGCTCGACATGCGCCAGTATGACTTCGTATCCTGCGAACTGCAGCTGCTGGATCCCCTGTCTGATGTAACTGTATGTCTGTGAGGGCGGGAATTCTACCAGTACATACTCTCTGCGGTTCATCGAAAGGATCTTTCCTTCTTTTAATTTGTCTGCAACATCCTGCCCGAAATAGACTTCCGTTCCAAGGTATACCCGGAAGCGTTCATCGATCTCGTGTGCTGCTTCGCGCACAAGCTTTGCCTTTTCACGGAGCTTCTCTGCCGGCGCCTTTCCGCGGTGCGGATGGTGGTGAGGGGTTGCTATGATACACCGGATTCCTTCTGCGTATGCGATCTCAAGCATCTTCTTCGTCTCGGCAAGGTCTTTTGCCCCGTCATCGACTCCCGGCAGAATGTGGCAATGCATATCTATGTAACATTCTTTCATCTGGTGGTTACTCCTTTATTCTCTGCTTTTTTATTGGTTTCTTATAAGTTGGAATAAATTCATTATATCCTTTTCTTCTCTGCGCAATTTTTTGCGCACCAAAATACCCCCCCCCGGTATTCTTATCATTTCATACCAATGGAAGGAAGGGTATCTCTCAAGCTCTTCGTATATTTATACATTTTATAAGTGTTATGTAATATCTCTATATTTGGCTTTCTGTCTTTAAAGCACAAATAACTGGGATTATTATATATCATTTTTTGCCCACATCCCTCATCCATTCATAAACATGTATGATTTTATCATATCTTTAAGCAGGCTTCAACTATGTATCAACAATTTATACAATTTTACCCATTTTTTGTCTTTTTTTCGACATGTTTTATACGTCCATCTCTTCTTCGTAGTACTTGATCAGTGCCTGGGTGCCGAGATCTCCGCAACCTTCTGCCTGGAGGAGTTCGTAGTTGGCAAGCACCTGGCTTAATACGTCCAGATTGAGATTGCTCATGTTCGCTTCGGTAAGGGCGATCTTCATGTCTTTGACGAAGTGCTTCAGGAAGAATCCCGGTGCGTAGTCTCCTGCCAGGATCTTCGGTCCGAAGGTATCTAACTGCTTGCTTCCTGCCGCTCCGGTCGATACGGAATCGAGGACCGTCTGAAGGTCCAGTCCTTTGGCCTTCGCATAGGTGAGTGCCTCGCAGACTCCGGATAAGGTGCCGGCGATCATGATCTGGTTCGCAAGCTTGGCGTGCTGGCCGCAGCCGGATCCTCCCTGGTAGTTGATGTTGGTTCCCATCGCCTCGAATAACGGCATGCAGGCTTCGTAGTCTTCTCTGGAACCGCCGACCAGGATGGAGAGTGTACCGTTCTTTGCCCCGGTGTCACCGCCGGTGACCGGTGCGTCCAGTACGTGGAAGCCTCTTTTGGTTCCTTCTTCTGCGATCTTCTGGTCCAACATCGGGCTTGTGGTCGTCATGTCGATCAGGTATGCGCCTTCTTTTGCGCTGTCTAAGATGTTGCCTGCATCGAAGTAGACTTCTTCTACGTCGGTCGGGAAGCCTACGATGGTGATGACTGCTTCTGCGTCTTTTACGCAGTCTGCGATGGTGTCGTGGAAGGTGGCTCCTTCGCTGATCACGTCTTCGACTTTGGATCTGGTTCTGGCGTAGATGTGTAATTCGAATCCTGCTTTCATGAGATTGCGGACCATGGATCTGCCCATGATGCCTACGCCGATGAATGCTATTTTGTTCATTGTTTTTTCCTCCGTGGTCTGATTACTCTTCTACTTTCTCCACTACTTCGCCCTGTCTCTTGTAGATGCTGTGTGCCGGTACGAATCCTCTGACGCTTGACAGTGGGTAGATGTTGCTGTGGCTTCCGATCACGGTTCCCGGATTCAGTACGCTGCCGCAGCCGATTTCTACTTCGTCTCCGAGCATGGCTCCGAATTTCTTAAGACCTGTCTCAATCCTTTCGTCTCCGGCTTTTACTACGACGAGTTTTTTGTCGGATTTGACATTGGATGTGATGGATCCGGCTCCCATATGGGATTTGTAGCCGAGGATGGAATCGCCCACGTAATTATAGTGCGGCACCTGTACTTTGTTGAACAGGATGACGTTCTTAAGTTCTGTCGAGTTACCTACGACTGCGCCTTCGCCGACGATCGCATTTCCGCGGATGAATGCGCACTGGCGGACTTCTGCGTTCTTTCCGATGATCGCCGGTCCGTGGATGTAGGCTGTCTGGAATACGGTTGCGGATTTGGCGATCCATACGTCTTCGCCGACCTGATCGTATTCATCTGCCGGAAGGGTCTTTCCGAGTTCTTTGATGAAACCGCTGATCTTTGGAAGGATTTCCCATGGGTAGGTGGCTCCTTCGAAGATGTCTTTTGCGATGGTTTCATCCATGTGGTTGTAGAGGTTTTTGATGGTTAATTGTTCTGACATATTGGTTCTCCTTTTTTATTTTTTAGTTTTTCCGGTCTTTCTTACCGGCTTCTTATAAAACTGCGCTGCCTTATCATAGCACGCCCGCATCTGATACTGATTATTCAGACCTTTGACTGCAAGTGTGCGTCTTGATACAAAATCATCCAGCTTTTTCATATATTCATCTGATGTGATATCTCCGTCTGCCACATACGTCAGACCTTTTTCCCAGCTTGCCGTAAGTTCCGGGTTCAGGAGCGGCCGGATGGAGTGGTCTACGACATCGTAGATCATTTCCCCTAACATCGTCGGTGTGACGATCTGGGTCTTTTTATTAAGCGCCAGATATTTATTATTGAATAATTTCTTCAGTATCTCGCCTCTGGTGGCACTGGTGCCGATTCCGCTTCCTTTGATCTGGGCGCGGAGTTCTTCGTCTTCGATGAGCTGTCCTGCATTTTCCATGGCAAGGATCAGTGAACCGGAATTGTAGCGCTTCGGCGGCGAGGTCTTGCCTTCTTTGATATCCAGGGACTGTACCGGAAGGGTCATGCCTTTCTTGAGGCTCTGGATTCTGGCGAAGAAGGCTGCATCAGTGTCTTTGTCCTCGGTACTGTCTGTATTGTCGTTATTATCGTTATTGTCGTTCTTCCTGCCCGGCACGCCTGTAACTTTCAGATAGCCTTCTTCTGCCAGTACTTTGAAGCTTGAGAAGAAGGATTCTTCTTTGATCTTCGTCACGATCGATACTTTCTGATAGACAGTCGGTGGGTAGAAGATGCTTAAGAATCGTCTTACGATCACATCATACACCCTCTGTGACAGATTCGGAAGTCCTTTTAGTGCTCCCATGCCCTGTCCGGTCGGGATGATCGCATAGTGGTCTGTGATCTGTTTGTCGTTGACGTATCTCGTCTTCTCCAGTCCTTTGTGGCTGCCGAATTTCACGATATCCTGAAGATATGGCTTTGCCGGTTCGTACTGCATCAAACCGTTTAAGTTCTTGTGGATCTCTTTTGCCACTGCTGTCGACAGGACACGGGCATCTGTTCTTGGGTAGGTAACGAGCTTTTTTTCATATAGTTCCTGGATGATCCGGAGTGTCTCATCCGGGCTGATCTTGAACCGCTTGGAACATTCATTCTGGATCTCGGCCAAATTGAATAATAACGGCGGGTTCTTCTTTTCTTTCTTCTTTTCTATGGACACGATCTGGCAAGTCAGGGGTTGGCTGGCGTCTGACTCGCTGTTGCTTAGGAAGCGAATCATTTCTTCTGCCTTTTCCTTTTCTTTGAATCCATTTTCCTTATAGAGGTCGAAGGATTCGAACCATTTTGATCCTTTGACTGCCCGCCATTCGCCTTCGAATGTTGCCCCTTTCTCTCCGATGGTGCTTAGGACTCTGTAGAACGGGGTCTCTACGAATTCCCTGATCTCCCGTTCTCTGCGCACGACCATGCCGAGGACGCAGGTCATAACGCGGCCTACGGATACGACGGAATATTTCGTATTCAGATAATTGGAGATGCTGTTGCCGTATTTCAATGTCAGAAGGCGGGAGAAGTTGATTCCCATCAGGTAGTCTTCTTTGGCTCTTAGGTAAGCCGATGCTGCCAGGTTGTCGTATTCTTTTAAGTCTTTTGCTTCTTTGATCCCGCGCAAGATCTCTTCTTCTGTCTGGGAGTCGATCCATACGCGGCGGCGGTTCTTGCCTTTTACGCCTGCCTGCTGTTCGACCAGACGGTAGATGTATTCTCCTTCCCGTCCCGAGTCGGTACAGACGTAGATGGTGTCTACGTCTGTGCGGTTCAGCAGTCCCGATACGATTCGGAACTGCTTTGACACTGCCGGGATGACTTCGTATTTGAATTCCTGCGGGATAAAAGGCAGAGTCTCAAGACTCCACCTTTTTAATGCCGGATCGTATTCTTCCGGATAACTCATTGTGACCAGGTGTCCGACGCACCATGTTACGATTGCTTCTGCTGATTCGAGATATCCGTCTTTTCTCTGTGTATTAATATGCAATGCCTTGGCGAACTCCTGCGCTACGCTGGGTTTTTCGGCAATGTATAGTGATTTTCCCATGTAATTGTGTTACTCCTTGGTGAGCCGATGGGGACGGGAATTACTGGCTTTTTTCCTGTCCCTGATGGCTTTTATTTTTTTCTGTGCCGAAGGGACAGGAAAAAAGCCAGTAATCCCCGTCCCCGTTGGTCTTCTTCTCGGCCGCCATGCTGTGCTTCTTCCATGAAAACTGCCTGAGAGTCCACAGCTTTTATGCCGCCGGTCCGTTTCATATATGTGCCGTCTTTCTGCATGATCCTTGCTTTCACGTTATCGCTTAACATGATCTTCAGGTCATGGTTGATCTGGCGTCTGATCTGCCCGTCTAATACCGGGCAGGCTACTTCTACTCTTTTTTCTGTATTTCTTGTCATCATGTCTGCGGAGCCGATATAGATCTTCTGCTCTTTGCCGGTTCCGAAGCTGAAGATACGTGGATGTTCCAGATAGCGGCCAACCACACTCATCACTCTGACATTTTCCGTAAATCCAGGCACTCCCGGTAGTATACAGCAGATTCCGCGAACAATCAAGTCTACCCTTACTCCGGCGCAGGAGGCCTCGGATACTTTCTTTATGAAGTCCACATCTGTCACGGAGTTCATCTTCATAATGATGCGTCCTTCGCTTCCTTTTGCTATCTCTTCGTCCATCATCTGTAAGATACGGCTCTTTAAACTGACCGGTGATACGATCAGGTATTGATAGCTGCCCTGCAGATTGCCGATGGACATATTCTTGAAAAATTCTGCGGCGTCCTGTCCGATTCGCGGATCAGCAGTCATCAGGGACAGATCGGTATACATGGCAGCTGTCTTCTCGTTATAATTGCCAGTTCCGACCTGTGTGATATACTGGATGTCATTGCGGTTCCTGTATGTGATCAGACAGATCTTGGAATGCACTTTGTAACCGTCAAATCCGTAGATCACACGGCATCCTGCTTCTTCCAGACGTTCCGACCAGTCGATGTTGTTCTGCTCGTCAAATCTTGCACGCAGCTCGATCAGCACGGTGACTTCTTTTCCATTTTCCGCAGCTGCGCACAGGTATTCCACCAGTCTTGCCTTCTTCGCCAGGCGGTAGATGGTGATCTTGATCGTCATTACATTCGGATCTGCCGCGGCATCTTTGATCAGCTTCAGGAATGGATCCATGCTTTCGTATGGGTAGAACAACAGGATATCATTCTTTTTCACCTGTTTTAACATGTTTCCGTCCTGTACATGTGCTGATTTTTGCGGGGAGAATGGTTCGTAGACCAGTGCTTTCTTCATGGACTCCGGGAGATTTCCTGCGATGGAGAACATATAATCCAGTTTCATCGGCATCTTCGTGCGGAAGATCTGCTCCGGTGTGATCTTGAATTTCTTACAGAAGTATTCCTGCATTTCCGGCGTCAGTTTCTCCGCTGTTTCTAATCTTACTACCGCCATCCTGCGGCGTTTGTGCAGGGTACTCTGCATGAGTTTCCGGAAATCATCGGTAACCTCCAGTGCCTCATCGTCCGGAGATACGTCTGCATTTCTTGTCACGCAGATGTAGTTCGGGTCGGATACTTCGTACTGGTCAAATACCAGATCCAGGTATTCCATGATGACTTTCTCCATGCGGATATAACGGATGTCATGTCCCGGAAGCATCAGGATATCGGATACATATGTCGGAACCGGTACGATTCCGAGGATCTGTTCTTTTTCTTTGTCGTCTTTATTCTTCCTGCTATTGATATGCTTCAGATTGGCTGTTACGTAGATATCTTTATTCATAAGATGCGGGAACGGGTGGCTGCTGTCTACGATCTGCGGTGACAGTACCGGCAGGATCTGCTCTTTGAAACATTTCTTAACATATTTCTTCTCATCTGCCTCCAGTTCTTTAAAGTCCAGTCCGCAGACTCCGTATGGGGACAGTTCTTTCTTGATCCCGGCGTAGGTCTTGTCACGTTCTTTATATAACGGGGCAACTGCTGCGTAGATCGCATCCAGCTGCTCCTGCGGTGTCATTCCCGACCGGCTGTCTCTGTGTCTGTCGTCTGTCTGCACCATGTCATAGAGACTTCCGACACGGATCATGAAGAATTCATCTAAGTTACTGGTGAAGATGGCTACGAATTTCATACGTTCTAATAGCGGCACGCTCTTATCTCTTGCTTCTTCCAATACACGCTGATCGAATCTCAGCCAGGAAAGTTCTCGGTTCTGTGTGTAGTTCAATAATTCTCGGTCCATAGGGGCTTCCTCCGTTTCTTGCCATGGGGACGGTGTTTTTGGTTTTTTCAGTGTCCCCACCGGCACTTTGTAATCAGCGAATTTATTGTATACTTTATTATAGCAAAACCATCTTTTATTCTCAACACTGAGATGTATGGTGTTCAGATTTGCGATCAGATTTGTGATCGGATTTTGTATCGGCAGGCGGGACCGGCTTCTTTTCTGGAGATATAACGTATAAAAAGGCGGGAACTGCGCCTTTTTACATGTTGCAGTTCCCGCCTTTTTATATTTTATGCTTTCATCTTTTTTATGCTTTTGCCTTTTTATGTCTTCGCCTTATGAATGCTAAGCAGGTGAGTGTACCACCAGGGACACTAAAAAAGCCGGATTTCCCGTCCCCCTGGCTACTTCGCCTGGATATATCCCTTAGCAGTAAGTGCTTCGGCACAAAGCACAGCTCCGCCTGCTGCACCACGGACAGTGTTGTGTGACAGTCCGATGAATTTGTAATCATACATGCTGTCTTCTCTCAGACGTCCGATGGATACGCCCATTCCGTTCTCGTAGTTAACGTCAGCTTTTACCTGTGGTCTGTCGTCTTCTGACAGGTACTGGATGAACTGCTTTGGTGCACTCGGAAGATCTGCTTCCTGCGGGAATCCCTTGAAGCTTTCCAGTTTTTCGATCAGCTGTTCTTTGGTTGGCTTCTTCTCGAAGTTGATGAATACAGCTGCTGTATGTCCATTCAGTACAGGTACTCTTAAGCACTGGCATGTGATCTTTGGTTCTTCTGCCAGTTTGATCTCGCCGTTTTCGAGTGTTCCGAGTACACGCAGAGGTTCTTTTTCGCTCTTTTCTTCTTCTCCTCCGATGTATGGGATGATATTCTCGATCATTTCCGGCCAGTCTTTGAATGTCTTACCTGCTCCGGAGATTGCCTGGTATGTTGTTACAACAACTTCCTTCGGTCCGAATTCTTTCCATGCTGCAAGTGCAGGTGTGTAGCTCTGGATGGAGCAGTTTGGTTTTACTGCGATGAATCCGCGTGTTGTTCCGAGACGCTCTTTCTGAGTCTTGATCAGGTCGAAGTGCGCTGCGTTGATCTCAGGTACTACCATCGGTACATCTTTTGTCCAGCGGTGTGCGCTGTTGTTTGATACAACCGGTGTCTCTGTCTTTGCATATGCTTCTTCGATCGCTTTGATCTCGTCTTTTGTCATATCTACGGCACTGAATACGAAATCTACGGTAGAAGATACTTCTTCTACTTCATTTACATTCTTTACGATCAGTTTCTTAACGCCTTCCGGCATTGGTGTATCCATTTTCCAACGTCCGCCGACTGCCTCTTCGTATGTCTTTCCTGCTGAACGCGGGCTTGCTGCTACTGTTACTACTTCGAACCAAGGGTGATTTTCAAGCAATGAGATAAAACGCTGTCCAACCATTCCTGTTGCTCCTAAAATACCTACTCTTAATTTCTTCTCCATCTTCTTTTCTCTCCCTTTCTTTTGTTCTTATTCAGCCATGTATTTCTTATAAACTGCGATCGACTTCTCCATCGCATCCTTTCCCGGTGCTCCGATCGTGATACGCTTATTCACACATGTCTTAAGATCAATTGCTTCATATATGTCTTCTTCAAATACCGGTGAGATCTTCTTGTACTCTTCCAGCGGAAGTGCATCTAACGGGATCTTCTTCTCGATACAGGTCAGCACCAGTTTTCCTACGATGCCGTGTGCATCTCTGAATGGTACACCGTGATTTACCAGATAGTCTGCTGCATCTGTTGCGTTGGTGAATCCGTGTTTTGCACTTTCTTCCATGCGGTCTTTGTTGAACTGCATGGTCTTTAACATGCCGGCAAATAATGTGATACATCCCTTTGCGGTATCCATGGCATCGAATGCCCATTCTTTGTCTTCCTGCATGTCTTTATTGTATGCAAGAGGAATACCTTTCATCGTTGTAAGCAGTGCATTTAATGCACCATATACGCGTCCTGTCTTACCTCTTACGAGTTCTGCAATATCCGGGTTCTTCTTCTGCGGCATGATACTGCTTCCGGTGCTGTATGCGTCATCGATCTCCACGAACTGGTATTCATTCGAATTCCAGATGATGACTTCCTCACAGAATCTGCTCAGGTGCATCATGATGATGCTGAGTGCAGATAACAGTTCTAATAAGTAATCTCTGTCAGATACCCCGTCCATGCTGTTGAGTGTCGGTCCGTCGAATCCAAGTAATTCGGCTGTGTACTCACGGTCCAGCGGATAGGTTGTCCCCGCAAGTGCTCCGGAACCGAGCGGACAGGTATTCATACGCTTTGCGATGTCCTGCAGTCTCTCGTGGTCTCTGCGGAACATTTCAAAATATGCTCCCATGTGGTGGGCCAGTGTGATCGGCTGCGCTTTCTGAAGGTGTGTGAATCCAGGCATGTATGTCTCGACATTTTCCTCCATCACGTGAAGGATCACTTCCAGAAGTTCTTTTACCTGTGCGTCGATCTCGTGGATCTCGTCTCTGGTGAAAAGCTTCATATCTAATGCAACCTGGTCATTTCTGCTTCGTCCGGTGTGAAGCTTCTTTCCCGGATCGCCGATGCGGTCGATCAGTGTTGCTTCCACAAAGCTGTGGATGTCTTCATATTTATCTGATATCTCTAATTTTCCGGACTCTACATCTGCCAAAATGCCATTCAGTCCATCTGTGATCTGTTCTTTTTCTTCTTCCGTTAAGATTCCCTGCTTTGCAAGCATTGCTACATGTGCAAGACTGCCTTTGATATCCTGCTTATAGAATCTTTTGTCAAATGTAATGGAAGCGTTGAAATTATATACTAACTGGTCTGTTTCTTTTGTGAAACGGCCTCCCCATAACTGTGCCATATGGATTTCTTCCTTTCATTTTTAAGTTTACTGTTTCCGATTTTAACACATTTCCGCGTAAAAGCAAATATTATTACAGAAATTTACATATTTATTCACCCTGAAACGTGATTTTTTTCTTAATCCATGCAATTTTCTGATTCCATTTATGCATTTTCACTGTTCTTTTCGTGCCTGCTGTTCTTCCATGCGCTGACGCATGGAGAATTCACAGCCACAGTAATCCTGCCGGTAAAGCCCGTACTGTGCGGATAATTCTACGGACCGCTTATATCCGTTCTTCTTTTTGAAATCTGACGTCAGATATGCCACGCCATACTCTTCTGCAAGTTTTAATCCAATCTCATTCAATTTTGCTGCATTCTTAAGCGGGCTGATGCTGAGCGTCGTCGTGAAGTACTCATATCCTCCGGCTTTTGCAATCTCTGCAGCCTCTCTTAAGCGGAGTTCATAGCATTTGAAGCAGCGCACGCCGCCTTCTTTTACTTCTTCCAGTCCCTTTGCCATCGCATAGAATTTCTCTTTCTCATAGCTGCCCGCAATGAACTGCACCGGATATTTCGTATGCATCGCCCCGATCAGTGTCTGCTGTTCGATGATGCGCTTGCTGTATTCACCCTCCGGGTAAATGTTCGGGTTGTAATAAAGTACCGTGATCCTGAAGTAATTGCTTAAGTATTCCAGCACATAACTGCTGCACGGGGCGCAGCAGCTGTGAAGCAGAAGCGTCGGGACTTTTTCTTCTTTTTGCAGATCAGTGATTAATCTATCCAGTTCTTTTTGATAATTTATTTTTTGTAACATGTAATGACCTCTCCTGATGTGTTAATGTCTTTCTGGCATTTCCATATCAGCATTTTACCACACACACCACATTTATTCACCTGTTTTCTGTCTGCGGCATATCTTACTTATATAGGTTATTTTTCGCTTGTAGGAGGTCTTCTATGGAACCGGTTCGGGAACAGATTTTAAATCTACAGCACATTTCTTACACGTATCATACTCTGCAAGGGGAGACCCTGGCTCTGTCTGATATCTCATTTTCATTGAAAAAAGGCGAATTTGCCGCCATTGTGGGCCCCTCCGGGTGTGGCAAATCCACACTGCTTTCGCTGATCTGCGGACTGCTGCCTTGTACAGAGGGGCAGATTAAGATCAACGGAAAGCCTTTGAAAGAGAGCACGACAAATGTCGGCTATATGTTACAGCACGATGAACTCTTTGAATGGCGCACGATTTATAATAATGTAATCCTTGGGCTGGAAGTCCAGCACGCACTGACAGCGCGTACGAAGCAACGGGCACATGAGCTTCTTGACATCTATGGACTCGGTGACTTTAAGAATGCAAGACCTTCGGAGTTGTCCGGCGGGATGCGGCAGCGTGCTGCCCTGATCCGCACACTCGTCCTGGAGCCGGAGCTTCTTCTTCTGGATGAACCTTTTTCCGCCCTGGACTATCAGACCCGACTTCAGGTTGGCGATGACATCGGGCAGATCATCCGGAATGAAGGAAAATCTGCACTTTTGGTCACGCACGACCTGTCGGAAGCGATCTCACTTGCCGACCGTGTCATTGTCCTTTCTAATCGTCCGGCAACAATCAAACAAACGATTCCTCTGCTGTTCCATCTGGAGCACGATACTCCGTTGAACCGCAGAAGTGCGCCGGAATTCAAGAATTATTTTAATCTGATATGGAAGGAGTTAAATGAAGATGAACCGAATGTCAAAGACTGAGATTCCTGCTGCCTCTGGCACAAATATCACTTCCAATGCAAGTGCCATCTCTACCGCCGCCTCATCTTCTACAGCGCAAAGAACCTTTTTATCAAAGTACCGGCTGCACAAAAAGTTCGTAGCTGCTGCCCGGGTTCTCCTTCTGGTTGTCTTCCTGTCTGTCTGGGAACTGACCGCCTCACATCAAATCATCGATTCTTTTATCTTTAGCAGTCCTTCTAAGATTGCCCGGTGTTTTCTCGACATGGTCGCAGACCGCAGCATCTTCCTGCACCTTGGCGTCACCTTATATGAGACGATCGTAAGTTTCCTTCTAGTTATCGTCTTCAGTATCCTGACGGCGGTGCTTCTGTGGTTCAGTAAGAAGCTTTCAGAAATCCTGGAGCCGTATCTGGTTGTTCTAAACAGTCTGCCAAAATCCGCCCTGGCCCCGCTTCTCATCGTATGGCTCGGTGCCACACGTACCACCATCATTGTTGCCGGTATGTCGGTGGCTATCTTCGGAAGCATCCTGAATCTGTATACCAGTTTTATGTCCGCGGATCCGGGAAAGATGACGCTGATCTATACACTTGGCGGGAAACGGCATCAGGTACTGACTAAAGTTGTGCTTCCAAGTTCGATTCCGGCAATCATCAGCAATATGAAGGTAAATATCGGATTGTGTCTGGTCGGGGTGATCATTGGGGAATTTCTTGCTGCGAAAGAAGGGCTGGGGTATCTGATTATTTATTCCAGTCAGGTGTTCAAAATGGATTGGCTCCTCATGAGCATCTGTCTTCTCTGCCTGTTTGCCATGTGTTTGTATGCACTCATCAATCAGCTTGAATCCTGCTACCTAAAAAGAAATAAGAGATGAGCCTCTCCGTTCATCTCTTATTTCTCCTCATTCCCTTCATCTCATCGTAAAGCTGAAAGAATGGTTTTCTTAACCTTTTCTGCATCAACAGGCTTTGCAATATGTCCGTTCATTCCTTTTTCAAATGCTTTTTTTCTATCTTCCTCAAATGCATTGGCTGTCATAGCTATAATCGGAATACCGGCTTTTTTCTTATCTTCCAGCCTTCTGATTGCCTGAGTTGCCTTATAGCCATCCATGTTCGGCATCTGGATATCCATAAGGATCAGATCGTAGGTCCCTGCCGGTTTCTGTTCCATCCTTGCCACACATTGAACTCCATCCTCAACACGGTCAACCATAAGTCCCATATCCTCCAGGATAAACTCTGCGATTTCCGCATTCAGGTCATTATCCTCAGCCAGCAGAACATATTTTCCGCTGATCCTGTCTGTTTCCTCTGTATCCGGGGACGGATCCGTAACCTGCTCGTAGTAACCCTTATCAGCAATCCTGTATTCCATGATAACTGTAAATTTGCTTCCTTCTCCCAGCTTACTTTCTGCTTTAATGGTTCCGCCCATCATATCAACATATTTCTTTATGATCGGCATTCCCAGACCTGTTCCTGCAACCTTTGCGGCTGTTGTATTGCGTTCCCGGGCAAAAGCCTCAAACAGGGATGGCAGGAATTCTTCACTCATTCCAATACCGGTATCAATTACCTGAGTCTGTATCCTCACATAGTCTTTCCTGTCACAGTCAAGCTCTGTGATCCTTATGGTAACTGCTCCCCCTGAAGCTGTATATTTTACCGCATTGCTGATCAGATTGAGGAAAATTTCCCTGTTCTTTGTCTCATCGCAGATTACATGTTCATGCTGCACCTCATATTCCATCTCAAGGTGAATACCCTTTTTCTCCGCTTCTGCCTGGAAAATTTTGTAAACTCCCTGATAAACATCTCTGATCTTCACATAATTCTCATCCAGTTCCATCTTACCGCTTTCAATTTTGGCCATGTCCAGCACATTATTGATAATAGACAGCAGCAGATTTCCGGACTGTTCCATCTTCTCCTGATAATCCAGAAGCTTTGGATCTGTCAGTTCCCTTTTCATCAGCTCGTTGTATCCCAGCAGGGCATTCATCGGTGTACGGATATCATGTGACATATTGAAAAGAAAATCCGATTTGGCAGCATTAGCCTTTTCTGCCTGAATCTGGGCTTTCCTTGCTTTCATCATCAGGTAAACTATAATCAGTATAATAACCAGGGTCACACTTACAAAACTCATGGAAACTACCCGCAAATTATCCTTTATGTATTCTGCCAGAGTAACCCTTCCCGGTGCGTTTTCATATACAGAAAACAGGCCTGAAAGTCTGGAAGCAGGCAGAGTCTGGATGGTTTTATTCAGGATATTCATTAATGTTATATTTTCCCTGGTGACTGCAAAGCAGGAATCGCCGGGTTTCGTAAGAAAAACGCTGTACATTTTGCTGTTTGCCAGCGTCTTTAATGACTGTCCTGCCTTCACAACAAAGCAGTCTGCCTCACCACTGCGAACTGCTTTCTCAACCTCAGCAGATGAATCATATTCCTTTATTTTCCAGAAAGGATAATTAAAAGAAATATACCACTTTCCCAGCAGGTTATTTCTGCTCACCGCCACTGTGTTTTTCCTGTTTTCATCAAACTTTTCAACACCGGTGAGCACTGCAACATTGACTTCAAAAACAGTATTTGACAGTATAATGCCGTTCTGCTCAGCTTCATATGGATTCTGGTTCATATGAAAAATCATATCAATCCTGTTATCCTTTAATGCCTGCAGTTCTTCCTCCTGGGAATCAAAGCCTGTCGTCTGAAATTCTATGCTTTTTTCTCCCATACAATTGGAAGCCAGACTGATATAATCGTTAATAATTCCTACCGGTTTCTCTGACTCTGCATCCACCCGGCTGATACCTACATCACTTTTCAAATATCCAACCCTGACCGCCCCATGCTCCTCCAGCCAGTTCTGTTCCTCATCCGTAAGAGTTTCAATGGAATTTGCGGAGAGATACCTCTTATAAAGATCTTCTGTATAAAAAGGATTCTCCTTTTCTATCCTCTGCATTGCCTGATCCAGTTCTGCTTTCAGATCCGGACGTTTTTTGCTAACTGCAAAATAATTATAGGAGCTGCCGATCAGAAGCACAGGAGAAATGTTGTCTCTTTCCCACTGTGGAGACTCATTTAAAACAAATCCGTCAATTTTCTGATTTTGTAGTTTCTGACGGGCATCATCTGTACTGGTAATATCAACCTGCTGCGTGTTTACTCCATGGCTTTTCTCCCACTCACAGAACCGACTGGCAGAAAGTGTATCCGGCACCACCCCGATCCTCTTCCCATTCAATGTAGTCAGATCTGAAGCCGAGATATCTGTATCAGAAGGATTTATATAAAGGTAATACTTATCCTCGCCCATGGGCAGTTCTGAAAAGAGCATGGAAGCAGAACGTTCCTCTGCATAGGACATATCTCCCATCAGATCGATTTCTCCATTTTTCAGCATACTCATCAGTTCTGCCCAGTTTCCCTCCACATATTCATATTTCCATCCTGTATGCGCAGCCACTGCCTGCTGATATTCGTAACTGTAGCCTCTCTTCTCACCGTTTGGTTCTGTGGTATTATAGGTTCCTTCATACCAGCCTACTCTGACTGTCCGGTTTTTTTCTTCCTCTGCTGATACAGGAAAGGGAAACACAGTAATATATAAAACAAGGCATAATAAAATACAGATATATCTCTGTACATTTATCTTAAATTTTTTCATATAATTCTCTCCAAATTAAGTACTGCTTTTTCAGCGCACTGTGGACATTAATTACAGCCAGTTTTCCAGAACATCATTCAGCTTATTCATATCAAGTGGTTTTGCGATATGTTCATTCATTCCTGTATTTTTGGCCAGCTGTACATCTTCTGCAAAAGCATTGGCAGTCATGGCAACAATCGGGATCGTCTCAGCATCTGGATGTTTCAGTGACCGGATTGCACTTCCATCCATTCTGTCCACGAAAGGGAATATATATTCTTAATGAATCAACCAGTTATAATCTTTTCATTTTATCCGTGATACTCTCCATTATACTGGATCAATGTAATATCTTCTACATTTGTGATCTTCCGGATCTTCTCTGTGAAATCGAGATCATTCTGCCGACAGAATACCTCAACTGCCATCTCTGTTTTCTCCCCACGCATCGTCTTTGACTTTATGAAGTATTTCATTCTGCCAAAGCTACGGATGATCTCATCACCGGCTTCATCTCCCTGATAATGGATCACGGCAATATAGATTCTGCCTTTCTGCTGCTTATGATAAAACAGATAAATCATAATGATCATAACCGCTGCTGCAATCAGTGCCAACGGATACATTCCCGCTCCAGTCGTGATACCTGTCGTGATTGCCCAGAAAAGATAGAGCAGATCCATCGGATCCTTCACCGCCGTACGGAAACGTACGATAGACAATGCACCGACCATACCAAGGGAAATCACGATATTCGTACTGATTGCCAGAGTAACCATGCAAGTGAGAAGTGTCATGCCGACCAACGTAACTGCAAAGCTCCGAGAGAAGATCACCCCTACATAAAACTTGCTGTAAACCATATAGATCACTGCTCCGAGAAGCAACGCCACGATCAGCGAAATTGCCATCTTCGGTGCATTAAAGCTGTCAAATACGCCGGATTCCAGCACCGACTTCTTAATCATATCTTGTATACTCATAATAGTTTTCTCTCCTGTGTTTCATTCCAATATTCAAATCCATGCAAATACTGCGATTTGTCATAACAGAGTACATATTTTGATACTGCTGTGAATTCCTGTGCATTTGGTGGAAGCAAGTCACGCACGATCTGTGGAAGCATCTCTGTGAATTTCACTTCCATAACCAGTTTCCCCGGTTCAAGCACCGGAAGTGTCGGAAGGGACGGATCAAAGATGTCATAACTTCCGACCGCAGCCCTCACATCACTGTCAAATGTAATCCTGACTGTCCCCTCATCCATGATCCACGGTACACGGTCATAGTCAACGATCGTGCGTGGACGCATGAGATTGCTGACACATTCCACATAAAATTCTCTGCACAATGAATACGGACTGCTTAACAAAAATTTATAATCTCCATCAAGGATCTTATAGAATTCTTCCTTTGTCAGCGGAGCACTTTCTTTATAAATATAACTTCCGAATTTCTTCTTCCGCTCCAGCTTGATCGAACGGTCACTACAATCATAAATACGGATCCTGTATTTTTTTCGCATCAGGACACCAGATTCCTTTTCCGCATAAGCGCTGTTGAAATAATCTTCAAAATAGAGGCTGCGGATCATATAACCATTTCCCTTTGCATTTGGATCCTTTTTCAGCAAATGCTTCATCCTCAGCTCCAGCAATTCTTTCTCACTGGGACTGATCAGATATTTCCATTCATTACGGAAGCGTTCTTTTGATAAATCATTCCTCATAAATATCTTCCTCAACATTTTGGCCGCCTGTAATGTAGAAACATTTCATACCATAATTCTTTCCAGCGTCTGTTACATAATAATCAAAAGCATCCTGCGTCTGTCCAGATATATTTGTCGCACGGATACGCACAAAATACTGACCATCTGCCGGAACTGTAGTCTCCGCTTCCGGAATTTGAATATTATCCTTACGAAATACAATCTCATTAAACTTATAATCTTTTGCCAGTTCAACTGTGTAAGTGATCGTCTCTGCATCAAAGTCATACGATGCGTCCCAGTTGAACTTCAAAATATTTCCCTTGATCACCGGTTTTCCGATATAAAACGGCATTGGCTTTTCCAGGCTCTCCTTATAAAGTTCATAATTTTGTTCTACCTCTGAAGGGATTGCCGATGCAATTGTTTCATACTTCGCTTCAGTCAACGGTGCATACATCTGGTCCGGCATCTGATTTAAATACTTCTGAGTAACTGTACGATATCCCTCTATCATACTACTGATCCGATCCACACTGAGATAGGATCTCAGATCCTGGATCGCCGCGTCAAGTTCCTCACGGAAATCCTCGGACTGCAGACATCTTTGAAAAAGAACATTTCCCCAGTAATTGCTGACTCCACATTCCCAACTTCCCTGATCGAAACGATTCTGAATGTTGTATTCGGTTCTCATGAAAGAGCCGTCATTATCCCACGCGATCAGATACCATGTGTCCGAATTCTGTGGACTATATAAATATGTATTACGATTCTGTGTATCTACATTTCCGGTCAGTATCTGATACGCCATCCAGTACGTCAGATTTTCTCTGTCAAAATATTGATCCAGGATATCACCAATCGATTTTGAATTATCATTCAGATCCGTAAGCATATCGATCAATTTTGTATGGTCAGAATCTCCTTTGATCTCCAGAAGCTTTTCAAAGGCTTTCTGGTCATAGGTCGGATCGTCTTCTTTTTTTATTACATCTTCACAACGGAAAAACTCAAACGAATTGATTTTATATAACTGTCCTTTCGAGTCCATTCCGTGATTCTCCATTCCTGTCTTGTTCAGCTGTTCTACCTGTGTGTACAATCCATAATCCTGAAACTCTGCGCTGTTTCCTTCGGTAAGATCTCTTACATATAAATGTACGAACTGAGTTCTAAGTGACATCAGCTGCGGTATCCCTTTCAGAAGATCGTAGGACAGCTTATTACGGAAACGCATTCCATCTGTCTGATGTTTATTCAGATTGATCGTGCGCTGTCCACGCCAGGTTCCCTTATTCTTCTTCAGCTCAATCTTATAGTTTTTCTGCGAATTACGGCTCGATGTCTGTCCTCTGATCTGCACGGTAGCATTCGGCACATTTTCACCATATCCAACCTCCCCGCTCTGCGGACCTGACTCATCACCAACCTGAAGAAGCGCCGCTGTCTGGTAACGTTCTACTCCCATCTTGTCATAATCATAGGCCGAATAACTGTTGATCTCCTTCCAGGTATGAGCCGTTCCCTCTGAAGAATTTCCGCGGGAAACGGTGAGATACATCGTCACAACACTTGTCTCGTCATCATTTTCATAGAGACTATCCTTATCCCTGAGGTGAACGTCGTTGATATCCTGTGTCTCTGCCTTTTTTATCTCTTCCTGTTGTTCTGTCTGTTTCTTTGAAGTATCCCCTGTTTTCTCCGGGGTGGTACATCCCGTCAGGCAACAGGACATTCCTAATAAAAGGGCACATCCCAACGCAAGTAATTTATATTTTTTCAAGCTTATCTCCCCTCTCTATTTTCTCTTCCAAAAAGCATCCAAGCCGTGTGAAGAAACCTGTTTTATCCTCTGCCACAATCGGCTGTACACTCAAAATATAATACGGAAGTTTTTTTATAAAATATCCAAGACGCAGTGTACAGATCAAAAAGAACACTGCACTTCCCAGTAAAAATCCAAACCCATAATACACCTGTGGGAAGAATAAAGACACACAGGTAAATGTCGTCGTACACGTGGCGAACATTCCTGTTGCAAATAATGCTCCCTTGTAATCTGTAAAATAAAGTAAGATCAACATCATTGTGTTAGCAATTGCATAGAGTCCATAGCCGACACAGAGTGTCCTAAAATATCCTTCCATAAGATCATTAAATCCAAGCGGAAGATATGTCAGAAGCAGCTGTCCGATCGAAATCGCCAGTGCCGTTGTAAGTAGCTGCTTTAACGCCGTATATTTCAGCTCCATGTTTAAAACCTTTCTCATCTCATTTCCCGCCTGCAGGATATCCTTGATTTCTCCCTTGTCATTAAACAAACTATAATAATTCCGATATTTCGGATAGAAATTCACTTCCACAGATACAACGAAATTAACGGTTGTAATAAGAATCGTCAAATAGGCGATCATCGCAGGTACATCATGATACGGTGCACCATAAAATAATCCCTGAACATGTACACGGATCGGTCCGCACCACATGATAACAAGATGTGCAAATAGTCCGATGTTCGTGAACAAGCCTGTAAACGCAAGCGGAAGGAACTGATCCACCCAGCGTAAAAAGAAAAATGCACTGATCTCTCTCTGCGGAAAATAACGGTACAACAGCGTCACATCCCAAAGCAGCATGATTCCATAACCGATCGTAACTGCGATCATCAACGCCTCTACATGTGGAATCCCAATCAGGATCAATAGGAATCCGACCAACAATGATACCGCTACCGCTGTGATAAATGAAATAAGAATCCCTTTGTAATCTTTGATCGCTGTCAGATAACTCATCGCATTCCAGGTGACGATCAATTCTCCGAAAAACTCCAGGCACAAAAACTGATCGATCAGATTGATTCCTGAAAACAGAAGAAAAATCCCATACATGATTCCGCCGACTACAAGCAGGATCGCTGTTGAACCCCAGAAAGAAGAAAGCACCGCCTCGTGGCGTTCTTCATACAGCATATCCGCAATGTATCTCGTCACGACCATAGAGAAGAAACTGGTCACGGTCAACGAAGCGAGAAGTGTGTAAGTAATCATACAGTTCAGAAGTTCCCGGTTATGTCTCGTCGCACCGGTATGATCGCAGATAAAAGCGATTCCTACCAACAGCACGATACCGAGCAGCATCGGACCTGTACAGATCACTCCTGCATACCCATACGCTTTTGCCGTCGCTGCAAGTCCGCGCTTCTGGAATAATTTTTTTAACTCAAATCCGATTCCGGCCATCTGCCTCTTCCACCTCCTGATACATCTTCCGGTACTTTTCAATCATTTCTTCTTTTCGATAATATGCTTTCACTCGTTTCTGTGCATTCTCCCCCATGCGGAGTCTCCGAGCTCTGGAAGCGCACATCCGATCCATTGCCTGCGCGAGCCCCTCTCGATACATCGGTGGAACACAATATCCTGCTTTTCCGTATCGATCCTCCTCGTTACCATTCAGAAGTTCCCTGCAGCATCCTACATCTGTAGTCACACAAGGCCGCCTTGCAGCAAATGATTCTAAAACAGACAGCGGCTGTCCTTCCGATATACTCGTCAAAATTGTAAAGTCCAGCTTCTCCATATAAGAGATGATATCCACTCGTCCTGTAAAGATCACATTTTCCAGATGAAGCTGATCGACCAGCGCATAGCACTCCTGCGCATACTCCTCATCATCGACGCCTCCCATAATGTGGAGACGCACATGCTCTCTTGTCGTGCAAAGCTCATAAAACGCATAGATCATCGTCTTGATATCCTTGATCGGTGCCAGACGCACGATCGCACCGATGTCAACCCATCCGTCTTCCTCTTTCAATGGAATAGGGGAAAGCCTTTCATAGTTGATTCCGTTCTCAACGACACGACATTTCTCCTTGTCACATCCCATCTGGATCTGTGCATGCATGGCATTGGTAAATAATGCTGAGACTAGAAACGCTCTCGTATAAATAATATCCGACAGCATATAGAAGAAAGAAATCCACTGCTTTTTAAATGCCGGCTGTACCCATTTTGCACGAATGATCTCTTCTTCACGCTCTCTTGTGTATATTCCATGCTCTGTTAGCAGCACTTTCTTCTTATAAACATGCCCGCCCAGGCATGCAAGAAGTCCGCCATATCCTGTACAGATTGCATGATAGACATCTGCCTTGGGCACTTCACTTCCCATTAGATAAAGGACCGGAAGCAGCATAGAACGCATTGTGTGAAATGCATCCGCAAACGGAGTATATGGATAATCTTTTATACAGCACTCCGTCAATATATTCAGGAATTCCTCACTTCTTAAAAAAGACATAGGATTCAGCTTCTGGTCATGATAGAGCCGAAACAAGATTTCCCAATTCGGGCGTCTACACAGCATCAGCTCTTTCAGGCTGTTCGTCTCTTCCTCTGTAAAGGCATGAAGCATTTTTCCAGAATCCTTTAGTCGCAAAGCGTCATCCAGAAAGACCTCGTGAACTTCTACAACATTTTTCGGAAGCTCGTAGACAAATTTCCCTTTATCCTTCGCATTTGCCCCAATCACCCACAGAACAAACTCATGCTCTTTCATTTCATTGATATACTGGTGCATCCAGGTGGATACACCTCCAAATATGTAGGGATAACACCCCTCCAATATGAGACAGATTCTCACAATTAACTCCTTATCTGTCGCGTGTTACCGCTTTGTATTTCAATCTTCTAATTTCTCAATAGTTACTGTTGGTTTCTTTGCCTGAAGCAGATAGAGATTTCCTGTCAGATGTGTAAGTTTTCCTCCTGAAACTTCACCTGGTGTTCCTTCATTGATCCTCACCATAAAATATGCTTCATCATAGAAGTTTTTAAGCTTCAATTCTATAGACCGCTCTGTCACTGTCTTTGTGAATGTAACCGCTCCATAACGCTGGATCGCACCGGATAGTTCTGAACCGGTGAGTTGTCTCAAGGACGGTGCCGAATCCACCAGCCAGTCCATATAATCAGCGAGGTTGCCCTTCATCTTTTCCCAGCCAAGCGCCGCACCGCGGTCTTCGTCCAGAAGATCATCCGGATGAATAAAATGACTGTTCACAAAATGCATATTTAATTCCGACAGTGCCGCCATCTTCATATAATTATCGATAATTGCACCGGAGATGATACGCGGCTGTTCTACAATCCCATCCTTTGCAACTTCAAATTCCTGCACATACGCAAACTCACCGGTGAAATAATTACTGGCGATCGTCCGGATCTCCGGGAAATCTTTCGCGAGCATCTCCCTTCCTTCTGCTGACAATACATTGGACGGCGGTACATAGACTGACATTGATACACTGGGAAATGTATCCTCTCCAAAATGGATCAATTCTTTTACAGCCTTTTTCATGGCCGCCTCATTTTTCCATGTATCATACGGAAGCACGTCACCATAATCCACATTTGAAAGACTCAACGGCTGATGATTGTATCCATGATACCCGAGTTCTCCACCTTGATGAAGCAGCATATTTCCAAAATACTGAAAACGTCTGGTATCCTTCTGTTTCTTAATCGTTCCATCCGTCGCATCCTCATAATTTTCAATAATCACACCGGTATAGCGAACGTTGTGATCAGATGCAAGCTCCTGCATATCCGGCCACCACACATCCATATAGAAATCACTAATGCTCATTCCATAGTCCCGCTTCACATAAGTACCATCTCCCTCCGGAACCGGTGACGGAAAGTCATCCAGATAAAATGCTGATCCATTGATCACCGGATAAACCCCCACATCAGTAAGGAGACTGTAGGAAGCCGCATAGAATCCACGCACCACTTTCTCATACAGTCCAAAGTTGTCTACTACAAACTTCCCTTTTCCATATTGGTTCTCCCAAATGACAGGCTGACCGTTTTTTTCATTAACACGCGCATAAACCTTCGCATTCTCACTCAGCTGCACTGCCCAGGCAGAGTCATACGGATCCGTGATTGCATAAGCCTGTCCGCCGCCAAGCATAAATTCTGGTTCAAAATAAATACTGTCTACACGTATATTGTCATATCCGGAAGAAACGATTCCAAGCTTCTGCTCAATCACTGATGAATACGCTGTTTTCTGAAGTGTCAGGGCAAAAAGTACATTTCCACCCTCTGACACCCAATCACACAGTTCCATAAGATTCTCTTTCAACGGACTTACATCACTCAATAATACAACAACCGTTTCATAAGCATGATAATCTGGAATAGAGGATGCACTCTGCAGGTCTACCACATCTGTTCCAACCTTCATATCTTTAAAAATTTGTTGAAACTGCTCCCATGCAGCCACACTCGCCTCATCTTCACTGTTACGAAGTACCAGACAGGTCTTCGGCAGTGATTTCGCAGCCATCTGTTCCGTAACCACTTCTTCCTGACTGAGATATGCGACTTTTCTGTTTTTTTCAGTATATTGAATTCCACTTCGTTCAGCAAAAAGGAAGACCGCGATCATCAGAAATACACCCAGGATCACCAGCATACTTTTAAACGGAAATGTTTTTAATGATTTTAATCCAGCCAAAAAGCCAATACCTCCTTACTCTTAGACGACAGATATATCTGCTCCTCTTTCATCTGTCTTAAACACTGCTGCAACTCCGCTCCCTTTTTTCGTTCTGCCAGATACCGGATCTTCAAAATCCAGAACTCCTCTTTCCGATGCCATTTCTGATCCATCAGCCCTAGAATCTCTTCCGCCTGAACATAATCTCCTGTTTTCATCAGATTTTGGAACAGACGCACACATGTGGAAAGCGTCGTTTTCACCTTCAGCTTTTGTCTTAAAAGACGGATATAACGTTCCCTCTGTTCTCTCTCCATCTGGGCTTCCAGAATCCCCTGATTCAGATACTCTTCCATAAAATCACAGTACTGCTCCAGGATCTCCGGATCGTCCGGTGATGCCGCATACAGCTTCTCCATCTTCTGCAAACGAAAATCATATTCCTTGGAAAGTTCAACCATGGCTGTGATCGCATAATGGACAACCTCTACATCTTCATTCATGCGGGCCTGTTTCAGAAGATCCATATATTCTTCCGGATCATCATTTAACACATCCATGATCAGTTCACGGCGCACTCCCGGTTCGTTAATCAAAAGTGCTTCCTCTAACGGAACGATCTTTTTGTCCGTATCCGAAACTGCCTGAAAAATATTTTTATAAATCTCTTCATTTACACGAAGCTTTTCCACTCCCGGTTCTATCCTATTGTCTCTTCTGGTCAGCATTTGCAAATGCAAAAGCAGCACGCACACTGTTCCCCAGAAAGGAACGAAGATCACAAGTGCCATCAGATATTTTTTCACCTTCAGCAGATGTGTCTTTATCCCCAGCCAGACCAGCACACAGCAGACAATATGTAACAGGATCAGGAATACTCCAAGCACTGTCTGAATCATAATTTTTCTCCTGTATTTGCATTCTCCATGGTATCGATCTCATGACAGACGAAGCCGTTATTTTCCAGTCTTGCAAGAATGATCGGCAAGGAACTTCTGTCCGTCTGTGAAAGAATGAGGAAGAGCTCTCCTTTTTCAGAAATCCCCCTGACATCATTTTCACGGACCGAAGCCTGTAGCGCTGTGTCTGCCTCTTCCAGTGTCATCTTCGGATACTCCAGCTTCAAAAGCACATAGGATGCCCGATTCTCCTCCCTCATAGAATGGAAGGAATACAGCCGTTCTTCAAAATACTCCTGCTTCAATATACGTGTACCCTGCACGTACTGCCTGTTCTTGATTGCCTCCTGATATTCCAGTGCGCGCAAAAGTGCTGTTTCTACCAGACCGCAGAGAATCTGGAACAGATTCAGATAATAGAGGGAAAGCTGTTCATTTCCCACTTCCTGAATGAAAATCAGCATCACGAGCTCTCCATCTTTGTGAATCCCGTTCATATACATCGGATAGCCGTCCAGGAAATTCCGGTTTACCCACACCTTTCCGGACACAATCGTCTCTTTCGCTTCCAGATAATCATCCAGACAAATGGATTTTTTCAACACATCTGTCATTCCCTGGGATGCGATCTCAAGACGTCCATAGCTCTGATTCTTTCCAACTGAATAAATCGCAAATGTATGATTCTCAAGAACTGATTCCATCACATGCAGAGTTTCAATAAAAAGCTCCTGCGGAAGAATGATATCCAGTTTTTTCGTAATATCAAAAATCTTACCAAAGCTGTCACGGCTTCCCAGAATCTGCTTCTTGTACTGCCGTTTATCAGAAAGCGTCTCCTGATACATTTCTCTCATAAACAGAAATTTATCCAGGATCAGTTTATTCTCCTCTTTCATGAATTGAATATTATCTCTGTTTTTCAGTCGGATGTAACCACAGATCGCGCCGACTGCAAAATAGAAGATAAACGGAATCCAGTTCGAAGGTTCGTAGAAAAGTGTCGTCCAGCCGATCCCGGTTTTCGTATATGCTGCCAGCAATGAAAGTGTTTCCAGCCCCGCTGCAGCAAGCC
>ENA-ORUU01000117-ORUU01000117.1-human-gut-metagenome-genome-assembly--contig:-NODE-117-length-84084-cov-10.4439_pt1 | contig 84084 bp, 67 predicted proteins | sample MGYA00242085_ERZ509221 | MGnify/ENA primary metagenome ERZ509221 (study PRJEB26280, sample SAMEA2338809) | human gut metagenome | biome: human gut; feature: human-associated habitat; material: faeces... | reverse complement strand
GCTATGTTCCGCGGGCGGCCAATGGCCGCCTCTACAATACGTTTTATACCCCCCATCTCATAAATGCTGCGTTGGGGCATCATGCCGCACAGTAGTATGATCCTGCCAAGTTATGCAAAAAGCCGCCCCGCCGGGCAGATGTCCGGCGGGGCGGCTGTATGTTTATGGGTCAGCGGTTCTGGGGGCCGTTTTTCAGGATGACGTCATGGCTGCCGCCCTCGACGATGGAGGTGGAGGACACAACGGTCAGGCGGGCTTTTTCCTGCAGTTCGGGGATGGAGAGCGCACCGCAGTTGCACATGGTGGAGCGCACTTTATACAGCGTCGTCTGTACACCGTCAGCCAGGGGACCGGCGTAAGGCACATAGGAGTCAACGCCTTCCTCAAAGCTCAGCTTCTGGGCACCGCCCAGGTCATAGCGCTGCCAGTTGCGGGCGCGGTTGGAGCCCTCGCCCCAGTACTCCTTGACGTAGTTGCCGCCGACGCGCAGCTTGTTCGTGGGGGACTCGTCGAAGCGGGCGAAGTAACGGCCCAGCATGACAAAGTCCGCGCCCATAGCCAGCGCCAGGGTGATGTGGTAGTCCTGCACGATGCCGCCATCGGAGCAGATGGGAATATAGATACCGGTCTCCTTATAGTACTCGTCGCGGGCCTTGGCGACCTCAATGACTGCGGTAGCCTGACCGCGTCCGATGCCCTTAGTCTCGCGGGTGATGCAGATGGAGCCGCCGCCAATGCCGATCTTGATGAAGTCTGCGCCAGCCTTCGCCAGGAACAGGAAGCCCTCGCGGTCAACAACGTTGCCGGCACCGACCTTCACCTTGTCGCCGTAGTTCTCGCGGATCCAAGCGATGGTGCGGGACTGCCACTCGCTGAAGCCCTCGGAAGAGTCGATGCAGAGCACATCCACACCGGCGTCCACCAGTGCGGGGACGCGCTCGGCGTAGTCACGGGTGTTGATGCCCGCGCCGACGACATAGCTCTTGTTCTCGTCCAGCAGCTCGTTGACGTTCTCCTTGTGGGAGTCGTAGTCCTTGCGGAAAACCATATACTGCAGGCGACCTTCCTCGTCGATCAGGGGCAGGGAGTTGATCTTGTTGTCCCAGATGATATCATTGCAGTCGTGCAGGCTGGTGGTGGCGGGGGCCGTGACCAGCTTATCCAGCGGAGTCATGAACTCAGTGACCTTGAGATCCATCGTCATGCGGGAGAGGCGGTAGTCGCGGGAGGCGACGATGCCCAGCAGCTTGCCATGGGCAGAGCCGTCGTCGGTGATGGCAACGGTGGAATGGCCGGTGCGGGTCTTGAGGTCCAGCACGTCGCCCAAGGTAGCCTCCGGCGGCAGGTTGGAGTCGGAAGTGACAAAGCCCTTCTTGTAAGCCTTGACACGGCGAACCATGTCGGCCTCCTGCTCGATGGTCTGGGAGCCGTAGATGAAGGAGACGCCGCCCTGCTTGGCCAGGGCAATCGCCAGTTTCTCACCGGAGACGGACTGCATGATGGCGGAGACCATCGGGATGTTCATTTCCAGCGGGCAGGCTTCCTCGCCCTTGCGGTATTTGACCAGCGGGGTTTTCAGGCTGACAGCCGTAGGGACGCACTCTGAAGAGGAATACCCGGGAACGAGCAGATACTCACCAAAGGTGCGGGACGGCTCGGAAAAATAGTATGCCATAATACACTCTCCTGACTTTCCTTTTTTCGACGGTTTTTGCTTATTAGAAAGATTGTACCACAACCGCGGACAAAATACAAAGGATTCGGCGAAAATCTTTCTTGCACCGCGAAAAGGAAAGTTGTGGATTTTGAACAATGGATTGGGTGTGTAGTATGACTTTGGGGTGGCCGGGCGGGCCGATGCGAGCATCGGCCCCCTATAAGGGCGGCAGCTATGGCGAGGTGGAAGAGCCCCTCAGGCCTTGCTGCGCGCGGCCAGCTCCCCACTTCGTGAGGAGCCTTTTTGCGCGGGCAAAGCCCGCGTGAAAGTCTCCTCGCTTTGCGGGGAGGTGGTCGAGCGTCAGCGATGACCGGAGGGGCTCTGGCCGTTTGCTATACGCGGGCGGGATTACTGCGTCGTCGTCAGCACTACATCGCCCATCGACGCGGTAAGGGTCACGCTGCGGGGCGCGGCGGCCGTTTGGGTGTAGATACTGCTCATCGTCCTGCCGTTGAACACCACATTCCCCATGGACGTTTGCAGGTCAAGCGCGTAATCGTCGGGCCTGCCGTCCACCGTCAGGCCAATATTGCCCATGGCAGCTTCGACTTTAGCGGTTTCAACGCCCGCCAGCAGCCCCAAATCAAAATCGCCCATTGAGATATTCGCCGTAAACTGCTCTGCCTGCACGGTGCTACCGGTAAAGTTGCCCATCGCCAGATCTAAGTCGATGCTGTCGGCGGCGATGGTATTGCTGTTGTCAAATTCTGCATCGCCCATAGCGGCAGTGATGGAGAGCCTTTTAAAATGGAAGGTATTCGCATCCGGCACGGACAGGACAAACTCAGGCTCGGGCCCCAGCTCTTTGCCGAGGTTGTAGTTGGCGGGCACCTTGTAGCTGACACGCACCGGGCTTGTGTTGTCGCCCGTGTTGGTAAAGTTGAACCAGTCCTGACGCAGGTTCGTGCAGGAAAGGGTCGGCTCCGCCGCACCACTGTCCACAACGACTGTGACCGCGCCGTAGTCGATGTCGAAGGTTATATTTTTGGCGTCGGCCAGACCGGTGGTGAAATCCATCTTCTCCAATGGGCTGCCGCTGTCCGCGTCCTCGGTGGCGGCGGTCCCGTTGTAAAAGTCCTCGGTGCGGACAAGACCGGATGCAGCAGTTTCTTCCTCCGTCGGCGCAACAACCATCGACGCCGTGCCGCCGCCGGGCTTTGCAAAACTCAGCACAAGGACGCCCAGCTGAATGATCAGCGCCGCAACAATGACAACGGCAAAAATCAGCCACATTGTTTTTGCTTTGGGGCTGCGGCGCGGCGGCGCAGGCTGTGGGTCGGCGGCGGGCGGTTCGGGTGCAGTCGGCGGGGTCAGGGGCGTTTCCTCGGGCGTGGCATCGTCGGGCGTCAGGCCCTCCCCTTCCAGGATCTTGCGGGCGGCCTCGGCAGGGTCGCCCAGCTCGGCGGCGGTAGCGTCCTCGTTATCAGTACCTGCGGCGTCGAAGTATTCCTCATAATAGTTCAGCGCGTCGCGGCGCGCATCAGCTGGCAGGGCAGACAGCCGTTTTTCCAGTTCGGATAAGTACTCGTATTTTTTCATTGCGGCTCCCCCTTAAAGAGCTTGTTGATTTTGGCGGTGTAGGCTTCCCACTCGGCGGTAAGTTCCGCCAGCCGTGCGCGGCCCGCGGGCGTGATTTGATAGTAGCGGCGGTTGCGGCCGTTGAAGGCTTCGTCGTGGACGGCCAGACAGCCGTCCTTTTGCAGGCGGCGCAGCACCGGGTAGAGCGTGGATTCCGATAATTCCAGCACCGCGCGGACTTCCTGGGTGATTTTGTAACCGTAGGTGCCCGTTTCCTCCCGCCCGACGACGGCCAAAACGATCGCGTCCAGCAGCCCCGCCGTGGTATTGATGGCCATAGGGTGTCCCCCTTCCGGGTGTATGGTGTATAGGGTTATATATTATATAGCATATAATATTGTAGATTGCAATAGGCTGCCGCAACAAAATTATGTAGGGGCGGATTCCATATCCGCCCGTGGACGTTTATCTTGCCGCAAGCTCCCCGGGCGCATATAGAATGCGCCCCTACGATTCCGCCTTCACTTTTCTATTTCCTTATATAAATACCCCAGTGCGTCCGCCAGGCCGCCCAACTCGTCGATCAGCCCTTCCTCCACAGCCTGGGTGCCGTCCAATACGGTGCCCATGTCCATGACAAGCTCGCCGGTATTGTGCATCAGCTGGGTGAACCGCCGGGCCGTGATTTTGGAGTGCCCGGTCACAAAGCTGACTATGCGCTCCTGCATCTGTTCAAAATAGCGCAGCGTCTGCGGCACCCCCAGCACCATGCCGGAATGGCGCACCGGGTGCACCGTCATGGTGGCCGTGGGCACAATAAAGCTGTGCCGCGCCGCCACCGCCAGCGGGATGCCAATAGAATGCCCGCCGCCCAGCACCAGCGTGGCGCTGGGCTTGCTGACGCCCGCAATCAGTTCCGCCAGCGCCAGCCCGGCTTCCACATCACCGCCCACCGTATTCAGAATCACCAGCAGTCCTTCTATCTCGGGATCCTCCTCAATGTCCACCAGCTGGGGGATGACGTGCTCATATTTTGTCGTCTTTTGCGCGTCGGACGCCAGCGTATGGCCCTCGATCGTGCCGATGACCGTCAGGCAGTGGATGGCGTGGCGGCCCTTGGTGGCAGGCACAATGCCGTCTTCCTTTATCAAATCATGCTCCAGCCGCTTCAGGGCGGCGCTTTCGGTGGGGTTGTGCTTGGTGCCGACCTTTTTATCCTTCGTTTCCATCATTGCTCTCCTTTTCTGCGCAAACTATACACAAAAACAGTCTGTCCTGCGGCCCTGCAAAATATGCGCGGTTTGGGCCAGGGGTGTCGTTTTGTTTTGTCTATACCGCCAGAATTTCCCGTTCTATTTTTGTACAACCGTATAATAATTTGAGAAATCAGCTAAAAAACTTAGACAAAAAATTGACAACCGCCGTGCTTCATTTTATAATAAGCTATAAACAAGTATTGCAATGTGAGGGATACGATCATGGCTGTTCAAAATAAGGTGTCGCTCCCGGTCATCAAGCGACTGCCGAAATATTATCGTTATCTGACCAACCTTTCCGCCGACGGCAAGGATAAAATTTCTTCCAGCGAGCTGGCCCACATGATGGGCACCACCGCCAGCCAGGTGCGCCAGGATTTCAACTGCTTTGGTGGGTTCGGCCAGCAGGGCATCGGCTACAAGGTGGATGTGCTGCGTGCCGAGATTGGCAAGCTGCTGTTCGGCGATGGCGAAAAACTGCCCACGATTTTGGTCGGTGCCGGTCGTTTGGGTTCTGCAGTATCCAGCTTCATCAGCCGCGACGCCAACGGCTACAAGCTGCTGGGCGTGTTTGATGTGAACCCCGACTTGATCGGCAAGGAAATGTGCGGCGTGCCCATTCTTCCGCTGAGTGAGCTGGAGGCCTTCTGCACCGAGCACCATCCCGAGGTGGCCGTGCTCTGCGTGCCGCGCCAGAGCGCTATGGACCTGGCGGGTGAGCTGGTGGGCCAGGGCATCAAGGGTTTCTGGAATTTCAGCCACTACGATCTGTCGGTCGAGTACCCAGATGTCACGGTGGAGAATGTCCATCTGGGCGACAGCCTGATGAGCCTGGGGTACAGGCTGAGAAATCAGGAAAAGTGATATCTCTATAAAAAGACCGCCTTGTAGGGGCCGCACATGTGCGGCCCTCAGCCTACTGGTTGACGCGCGATTGCGGGAAGGTTGAGGGCCGGGCATGCCCGGCCCCTACGGTTATCAATAAACCGATAAGGAGCCACCATGGCAAAATTGTATTTTCGATATGGCGCTATGAACAGCGGCAAGACCACTGCGCTGATGCAGGTCGCCTACAACTATAAAGAACGCGGGATGCGCGTGCTGATTTTAAAGCCCGCCATCGACACCAAGGGGCAGGATTCCATCCTTTCCCGCCTAGGTATTTCCTGCAAAGTTGACAAGCTCGTCACACCCGACATGGACGTGGTGGAGCTGGTGCGCGCCGACGAGGCCGCCAATGGCAAGATTGCCTGCGTGCTTTGCGATGAGAGCCAGTTTTTCACGCCCGAGCAGGCCGACCAGCTGTTTCTTGTCACGGTCGATCTGGGCATTCCGGTCATCTGCTACGGCCTGCGGGCCGACTTTATGATGCGGGGGTTCCCCGGCTCGACCCGGCTGCTGGAGATTGCCCATACGATCGAGGAGCTGAAAACCATCTGCGCCTGCGGGCGCAAGGCCATCTGCAACGGCCGCAAGGTCAACGGCGAGTTCGTCTTTGAGGGTGCGCAGGTCGCGATTGATACAGTGGACGATGTGGAGTACCAAAGCCTGTGCCCCCAATGCTGGTACCGCGAATACCGTGCATTTTTAGCACGCCACCCGAAGAAGTGAACATAATTTGTGCAGGCCCCACCGGAATTTCTCCCGGTGGGGCCTTTTTTGCTCTTGGCCGCACTTATTTTGCACCGTGCATAGATGAATGCAATAATATTTGCAAAATAGCACGTTTTTTGCATCAATCTTGCATATTTTGCCCCTGGTAACGCATTTTAGTGGGTAAATATCGGTGCGCTTTGCCCTGGATATCCCCGTCCGGGTTTCCGTCGCCTTTGTTAAACTGCACAAATGCAGGTGCTCGTATTCGTAAGTTTTGACGGTGGTGTCAAATCGGTTACAAGCAACAAAGCAAGAATTGTTCGCTTTTGAGGTGGAACGCACTAAATTGACTGTTTTTTTTGTTGGTGCGTTTTGCTATCATATAGACAAGCGAATGTCAGATGTTGTGGTGCTTACACCCACACACGACAATCTGCAAAAATAAATCGCACAGCATTTTTAGGAGGACAAAACAATGAAGAAGGCAATTTCCCTTGGCGTTGCCGCTGCTATGACCGCCACTCTGCTGGCTGGCTGCGGCACCGCTGCCAGCAGCTCCGCCGCCACCAGCGAGGCTGCTTCCACTGCTGAAAGCACCGCTGCCGAGTCTACCGCTGAGGCTGCCCCCAGCGAGGCCCACGAGATCAACACCACCGATCCTATCGAGCTGACCATCAGCTGGTGGGGCGGCGACTCCCGCCACGAGGCTTACCAGAAGGCTCTGGAGGCTTTCCACGAGAAGTACCCCAACATCACCGTCTCCCCCACCTACGGCGCATGGTCCGGCTGGGAAGAGAAGCAGTCCACCGCGCTGGCCGCTGACCAGGGTTCCGATGTCATGCAGGTCAACTGGAACTGGCTGTACCAGTACAGCCCCACGGGTGAGAAGTTCGTCGACCTGCGCGAGTACAGCGATGTCATCGACCTGAGCCAGTGGAGCGATGCCGCCAAGAACGCCTGCACCGTTGCTGACAGCCTGCAGGCTGTGCCCATCTCGATGACCGGCCGTATCTTCTACTGGAACATGAACACCTTCAAGCAGGCCGGTATTGAGCAGGTTCCCGCCTCCTATGATGATCTGATTGCCGCCGGCAAGGCCTTCCAGGAGAAGCTGGGCGATGATTACTATCCTCTGGCCATCGGTCAGTATGACCGCATGATCCTGATGACCTTCTACCTCGAGTCCAAGTACGGCAAGGCCTGGGTCGAGAACAACGAGTGCCAGTACAGCGAGGAAGAGGTCGTTGATGGCCTGAACTTCATCAAGTCCCTCGAGGACAACCACGTTATCCCCACCCGTCCGACCATGATCGCTGCCGGCTTCGACTCTATCGATAAGTCTCAGGAGTGGATCGATGGCAAGTACGCCGGCATCTTCGAGTGGGATTCTTCCGCCAACAAGTACCAGTCTGCTCTGGCCGACAACTCCGGCTTCACCGTCGGTGAGGAGATCAAGTTCGGCGACAAGGCCAACGGCGGCTTCTCCAAGGTCTCCATGGGCATGGCCATCACCTCCTCCTGCCAGCATCCCGTTGAGGCTGCTGCCCTGATTGACTTCCTGTGGAACGGCGAGGGCGCTGCCATCATGGGTTCCGAGTGCGGCATTCCTGCCTCCACCGCCGGTCTGGCTGCCGCTCAGGCTGCTGACGCTGTGAAGCCTCTGGTTCTTGAGGCCAACACCAAGGTTCTGGCCTTCGTCGATATGCCGCTTGACCCGTACTTCGAGTCCAGCAAGCTGAAGGACACCACCGACGGCGTTTACACCGACGTGTTCGACGGCTTCAGCTACGGCGACTACGACGCTGAGGAGGCTGCCGAGATCCTGCTGGACGGCGTTTCCGGTGTGCTGAGCGCCAACGCCTAAGAGCAATCGAAATCCTTTAAAAAGTAAAGTTTAGTCGGCCCCAGCCCCGTTATCACGCATGGCGGGGCCGGTTATTCATGTTAAAACGCAATGCAGCAATTTGTGACAAGGAGGTTTTTGGATGAGCTCTGCACCCAAAACGACCCAGCGCACACCGTTTAAGCGTTGGTGTGACGAAAACACTGGCCTGTTCTTCCTGATTCCGTGGATTCTGGGCTTCCTGATTTTCAAAGCCTATCCGTTTGCCAGCTCTCTGGTATACAGCTTTACTGACCTGAACTTCTTCAAGGGCATCAGCCAGTACGGCGTTATGAACTACGTTGAGATTTTCACCAGCCGCAAGACCGTTTCCGTTTTGCTGACTACTGTGAAATATGCCTTCATCACCGTGCCCCTCAAGCTGGTGTTCGCGCTGTTCATCGCCTACATCCTGAACTTCAAGATCAAGTTCGTCAACCTGTTCCGTACCGTTTACTACATTCCGTCCATTCTGGGCGGCTCTGTGGCCATCGCCGTTCTGTGGCGCGCCCTGTTCAAGGACACCGGCGTTGTCAACACGATTCTCGGCTTCTTTGGCATTGCCGGTCCCGACTGGCTGGCTGACAAGACTTGGGCGCTGTTCGTCATCTGCCTGCTGCGTGTGTGGCAGTTCGGCTCCGCCATGGTTCTGTTCCTGGCCGCTTTGAAGGGCGTGCCTGCCGACCTGTACGAGGCCGCCACCATTGACGGTGCTACCAAGACCCGCCAGTTCTTCTCGATCACCATTCCGATGATCACCCCCGTTATCTTCTACAACCTCGTCACCCAGATCGCACAGGCGTTCCAGGAATTCAACGGCCCCTACATCATCACCCAGGGCGGCCCGCGTAACGCTACAACGCTTGTCTCCCTGCTGGTTTACAACTACGCCTTCAAGTCCAACGAGATGGGCATGGCGTGTGCGCTGGCCTGGGTCATGTTCATCGCCGTTGCTCTGCTGACTGTGATTGCTTTCACCAGCCAGAAGCACTGGGTCTACTACGCTGATTAAGGAGGAACGAAAAATGAAACTTTCTACCGCCCATAAAATCGGCCGTTTCTTCCAGTACTTTGTGCTGATCCTTGTCGGCGTTATCATGATCTACCCGCTGGTCTGGATGGTGGGTGCCACCTTCAAGTCCAACGCCGAGATCTTCTCCGGCATCGGCTTCCTGACTGCCAATCCCACGCTGCAGGGCTACATTGACGCCGTGACCCAGAACTACGGCGGCGACATCAGCATCTGGCGCGCCTTCATCAACACCTACAGCTTCGTTATCCCCAAGGTCATCTTCACCGTTATCAGCTCTGTCATTGCCGCTTACGGCTTCAGCCGCTTTAAGTTCAAGGGCCGCGATATGCTGTTCGGCATCATGATCTCCACGCTGTTCCTGCCCCAGGTCGTTCTGAACGTTCCCCAGTACCTGATGTACAACTCCTTCGGCTGGGTCAACAGCCCCTTCTACCTGCCCCTGTGGGTGCCCACCCTGTTTGCCACCGAGACTTACTTCGTCTATCAGCTGGTGCAGTTCATGCGCAGCATCCCCCATGACCTGGACGAGGCGGCCGCCATCGACGGCTGCGGCCCGGTCAAGATCCTGTACAAGATCATTGCCCCGATGCTGAGTCCCTCTCTGGTGGCCTGCGGTCTGTTCCAGTTCATGTGGAGCTGCAACGACTACATGGGTCCCCTGCTTTACGTCCAGACCCCCAGCAAATACCCGATGTCCATTTTCGTCAAGCTGTCCATGGACGCTGACAGCGGTTTCAACTGGAACCGTATTCTGGCATTGTCCCTCATCTCCATCATCCCGCAGCTGATCGTTTTCTTCTGCGCGCAGGATGCTTTCATCGACGGTATCTCCGCCGGTGCCGTGAAGGGCTAATCGCCATTTTGGCAGCCCGAAAACCCACTTAAACCACGGCTGCCCCGCACCACAACCAGGGGGTACGGGGCAGCCTTTCTTTTGAAAATGACACTCCCCTCCCCTGCCAGGGGGACGGCGTTTTACTGATAGATTTGCAGGGGACGGCGTCCCCAGCGCCCCGCGGGCGGATGCAGGCATCCGCCCCTGCAACGGTGCAAACAAAAAGGCCGCCCCATATCAGGGCGGCGGATGTTTCAAACCTTACTTATTCACTCTCTTATAATGCTGCCGGTACTGCTGCGGGGACAGACCCGTGGCATCCTTGAACACACGGCGGAAATGGGCGGTGGTCATAAAGCCGGTCTTTTCCGCAATGTCGGAAATGCTCTCGTTCGATTTCTCGATGAGATTCTGCGCCGCCTTGATACGCACGCCGTTGATATACTCGATCAGACTCAGGTTGATGGACTTTTTGAAGAGTCTGCTCAGGTAGTAGGGGCTGATATAGAACTGGCTGGCAATGCCGGTCAGGGTCAGCTTCTCGGCGTAATGCTCGGCGATGTAGGCTTGAATTTGGTCCACGATATGGTTGCTGACGCGGCCGTTCTCGCCGCCCTGCTCCTGCTGCTGGCGGCAGAGATCCTTGAGTTCCAGCAAAAGCGTGGCCAACAGCATTTTGCGCATGGCGTCGGACTCCGGGGAGGTTTCTTCCTGCAAAGCCAGCAGCTGCTGCAATAGATTGTGAATATGGTTCTGCTGCTTGACCGTGATGTTGGAGAGCAGATGGTTGTGCTCTTCGCTCAAGAACGAGAAGAAATCCACCTCCGGGAATATGTCGGTGATTTTGCCCAGGTATTCCCGGCTGAAGTTCGCAACAATGCGGCTGGAGGCCGTGTCCCCCAGCGAGGCAGTCTTGTGAATCTGGTTCTCGCCAATCAGCACAACACAGCCTGCGTTGACGATGTAGGCGGCATCCTCGATAAAATAGCGGCGGCTGCCCTCAATCTCATAGTAAATCTCATACTTATGGTGGATGTGGAAACTGGGCATCTCGTAGCCGGTATCGCGGTCAACGTGGTCAATAAAAAAGTCCACATGGGGCGAGTAGACATATTCCGAAACCATAACGCTTGCTCCTTGCTGCCGCGGTGCCATGCGCCCGGCGATTGGTTCTTGTTCTATTTACTAGAATAGCACAATTTTTGCTGTTTTTCAAACTATTTTTATACAAATTTTTATTATTTGGGGGTTTTCACATGAAAATCACGCTTGTACGTTCTATGGCGCGCAGTGCGGTATTTGAGTTGGTCAATTCCGGCTGCTACCGCGCACCGGCCCCTTACACGGTTGCCCTGGATGGTGATGCTGTCTATGATGGTGACACCAACGTTTTCTCGCTCTACTCCCTGGAGCCGGGCCGCAGCTACACGGTAGCCGTCACCCTCGACGGTGTGACCGATACGCTGGAATTTACCACCGCCGAGGAGAGCTTCTTTGTGGATGCCAGCCGCTGCGGCCTGGTGGCGGACGGCGTGACCGACAACACTGCCAAATTGCAGGCGGCGCTGTCCACCTGCCCAGTCGGCGGCACGGTCTATGTGCCCGCCGGTACTTACCGCACCCAGAGCCTGTTTTTGCAGAGCAACACAACGCTCTACCTCGAAAAAGGCTGCACGCTGCTGGGCGGCACCAAGCGCACCGACTATCCGATTTTGCCCGGTGTCCTCCCCTGCCACAACGAAAGGGACGAGCACTACCTGGCCCTGTGGGAGGGCAACCCCCTGGACAGCTTTGCGGGGCTTATCAATGTCATCAACGCCGAGAATGTGACCATCACCGGCGAGGGCACGATTGACGCCAACGCCCAGAACGGCGACTGGTACCAGAACCCGAAGAAGAAGAATATTGCCTACCGCCCCCGTCTGTTCTTTACAAACGGCGCCAAAAACGTGGTGCTGCACGGTGTGCAGGTCTGCAACAGCTACTCTTGGACCATCCACCCGACCTACTCGGAGAATGTGGACATTCTGAACATCCGCATCCGCAACAGTTCCAGCAGCCCCAACACTGACGGCATCGACCCCGAGAGCTGCAAGAATGTCAATATCATCGGCAACCATATCCATGTGGGCGACGACTGCATTGCGCTGAAATCCAGCAAGCTGTTCTTAGGGATGAAGCGCCATATCCCCTGCGAGAATGTTGTCATCCGCAACTGCTGCCTGAGCCGCGGCCACGGCGGCCTGGTCATCGGCAGTGAGATGAGCGGCGGCGTCAAGAATGTCACCGTTACCCAGTGCCTGATGGATCACACTGACCGCGGCCTGCGCGTCAAGACCCGCCGTGGGCGCGGCAAGTATGCCGTCATTGACGGGCTGGTGTTCCGCGACGTCGTTATGGACGGCGTGCTGACGCCCTTTGTCATCAATATGTTCTATTTTTGCGACCCGGACGGCCGCAGCGACTATGTACAGACCCACGACCCGCTGCCGGTGGACGAGATGACCCCGACACTGGGCACGCTGGAAATGGAGAACATCACTGCCACCGATGCCCAGTACGCGGGCTGCTGGTTCAGCGGCCTGCCGGAGCAGCCCATCGGCGGCGTAAAGATGCGCAATGTGAAAATCAGCTTTGCGCCCGACGCCAAGGCGGGCCAGGCTGCCATGATGTGTGGTGCGGATGCCAGCTGCAAGGTGGGCATCCACGCCGAAAATGTGCGCAAGATCGAGCTGCACAACGTTGAAATCACCGGCTACGAGGGCGAGCGCCTGCAATTCACCCACGTAGACAGCTATGAGGAGGACTAAGCCATGACCCACGAAGAAATCCTATCCACCCTGGGCCATTATGTGGACTACCTGATTGCCGGTTCCACCGCCGAGGCCCCGCTGTGGAACATTGAAAAAGTGCGCAGCGGCAAGCCCAATAAGTGGAACTACATCGACGGCTGCATGATCACCGCCTGCCTAAGCCTGTACAAGACCACCGGTGACGAGAAGTTTTTGACCTTCTCCAAGAATTTTCTCGATTACTTCGTCAAGGATCACGGCATCATTGAGACCTATGACCCTGAGGAATACAACCTAGACAATGTTAATCAGGGCAAGAACCTGTTTACCCTCTACGACCTGACCGGCGACCAGCGCTACCGCGACGCGATTGAAACGATACGCGGCCAGTTGGAGACCCAGCCCCGCACCAAGGAAGGCAACTTCTGGCACAAAAAAATCTACCCTAACCAGGTCTGGCTGGACGGCACCTACATGGCCCAGCCCTTCTACATGGAGTACGAGACCCGCTGCAACGAGATGCACGGCTGCATTGACAGCTACAAGCAGTTCATGAACATCCAGAAGCACATGAAGGACCCCAAGACCGGCCTGTACTACCACGGCTACGACGAGAGCCGCGAAATGTACTGGGCCGACCCCGTCACCGGCTGCAGCGCCAACTTCTGGCTGCGCGCCATGGGGTGGTTTCTGGTGGCGATGGTGGATGTGCTGGAGCGCATGGACGAAATGCTGTACTACGAGTATCGCGCCATCATGTCGATGCTGAAGGACGCCGTGGACGCGATGATCGCGTTCCAGGACGCCGAGAGCGGTATGTTCTGGCAGGTCATTGACAAGGCCGACGTCGAGGGCAACTACCTGGAGACCTCCGGCAGTGCGCTGTTTGCCTACGCGGTGCTCAAGGGCGTACGGCTGGGCTACCTGCCTAAGCGCTATGCCGCCTACGGTGAGAAGGCCTTCTACGGCACCTGTGACCGCCACCTGGGCGTGGGCGCGGACGGTGCGCTGCAGTTGGGCGGGATCTGCCTGGTGGCAGGTCTTGGCGGTGCGACCCGCCGTGACGGCAGCCTGGCCTACTATTTCAGTGAGCCGATCGTGGAAAACGACGCCAAGGGTGTAGGCCCGCTGCTGCTGGCCTACACGGAGATCCTGGCCGCCCAAAAGCAGTAAGGAGGGGTTTGTATGCCGAAATTTATCGTGGGTGCCCGCCTGCATGACTACGGCAAGGGCACGCCCGACGAACTGTTTGCCAAGGTCTCTGCCGACGGTTTTGCCGCCGTACAGCTGGCCTACAAAAAGTGCGTGCCAACAGTCAAGAGCTATGCCGACGTGACCGACGCGCTGGTGGCCGACACTATTGCCGCCGAGAAAGCACACAGCATCCAGGTGGCCGTGCTGGGCACCTATGTGGAGCTTGCCATCAACGATGAGAGCCGCTTGCAGAACGCGGCAGATTTCAAGAGCCAGCTGGCCGTCTGCAAGGCGCTGGGGGCCGGGTGCATTGGCACGGAGACGACCGCCATGTCCAAGCAGCCCGCCGGTACGACCCGCGAGGAAGCCCAGGAACTGCTTTGCCGCAGCCTGGCTGAGATTCTGCCCACAGCGGAGGAGCTGGGCGTCACGGTGGGCATTGAGCCTGTGACGCTGCACAGCATGAACTCCCCCGCCGCCACGCGGCATATTCTGGACACGATGCGCAGCCCGAACCTGAAAGTCATCTTTGACATGAGCAACCTTGTCAACGCCGAGAACGTGCACGATCAGGCACGCATCTGGAACGACATGGGTGAGCTGCTGGGCGAGGAAATCGTCGCCGTACACTTCAAAGGCCAGGCGTTTGATGCCGAGGGCGGCCTGCTGCACACGAGCCTGGAAGAAAGCCGCACCGACTACGCCGGGGCCTTCGCCATGCTGCGCCAACTGCCCCAGGCCACCCTGCCGGTGCTGCGCGAAGAGGCCGTACCCGCCCGCGCGGCTAGCGACATTGCATTTATGAAAGGATTCTTTTGATGGCTGACATCCAGAGAAAAACACTGGTAGTGGGCGAGGGCGGCACCGGCGATTACCGCACGCTGACCGACGCCGTGGCCGCCTGTGCCGATACGCCCAATGAGCCGGTACGGTTCTACATCAAGCACGGCATCTATGAGGAACGGCCCTTTATTGAACTGGCCGACTATATCATCGAGGGCGAATACCGCAATGCGACCGTACTCACAGCCTCTGTGGGCGGCCGTGACCCCTGGCCGGGCGAGAGTAAGACCGGAACCTTCCGCAGTGAAACGCTGTTTCTGGGCGGCGGCAGGGCCGTTGTGCGCAACCTGACCGTGCAGAACAACGCCGGGGATGGTGCAAAGGCAGGGCAGGCGCTGGCTGTCTACGCCGACGCCAGCCGCGTGCTGATGGAGGACGTGAACCTTTACGGCAACCAGGATACATTGTTCACTGCTCCCCTGCCCCTGAAAGAGCGGGAGGAGCACGGCTTCCGCGGCCCGCGGGAAAACGCACCCCGGCTGGACACCGTGCAGTATTACAAGAACTGCACGATCCGTGGCAACATTGACTTTATCTTCGGCGGCGCGAACGCGGTGTTTGACCGCTGCCGCATTGAGCCGTGGCACCACGCCACCGGCACCTGCTACATCACAGCCCCCAGCACGCCCGCTGGCAAGCCCGGCTACCTGTTTGTGAACTGTACCGTGCAGGGCAGCGCCGCGCCCGGCAGCGTCTATCTGGGCCGTCCCTGGCGGGCTGACGCGGCCTGCTACTGGCTGGACTGCGTGTTGAGCGACGAAGTCTGCACCGACGGCTGGGACAACTGGCGTGACCCCGAGAACGAAAAGACCGCCCGCTTCGGCGAGTACGGCTCCACCGGCCCCGGCAGCGCCGCCCAGCGTGCCTTTGGCAGCGTGGACAACGACACCGAGGCCAACGCCCAGCGGGAGATGCTGGCCCGCGTAAGGGCTGAATTTGGGGTAGAATAGCCTGTATAGAAAAAGCGGCAGACCGTGCATAGTCTGCCGCTTTTCTTTATGCCTTCCCCCTTGGGGGAAGGGTTCCCCGCAGGGCCGGATGAGGGGCGAGCTTGCGGCTGCATCCCATTCAAAGGTTGCCTGGCAAGCCCGCTCCGCATCAGTCCGCTTCGCGGACAGCTTCTCCCAAGGGAGAAGCCTTATTTAGTTGGCGCTCGTCACGCCGCCCTCGACGACAAGGCTGTTCTCGTAGTCGGTGCCATAGGTGTCAACAAGGGTAGCCTCATAGTCCTTGTGGAAGAAGTTTTCCTCGCCCAGGGCCTTGATCTCGTCGTTGATGGCGTTCAGCAGCGTCTCGTTGCCCTTGCTGACGGCCGGGGCGATGGTATCCTGGCTGCCCAGAGAGGGGATGCCAACGGTGTAGCCGGGATTCTGCTTTGCGAAGGCGATGACCTCGGTGTTATCGTTGGCCCAGGCCACGCCGCCGTTCTCCATGGCGCTCTTGGCAGTGGCGTAAGAATCGTACTTCTGCAACGGGATGTCGGGGTAGTTCTGGGTCAGATAGGTCTCGGCGGTGGTGCCGGAAATGACGATCATCTGGTCATCGGCATTCCAGTTGTCCAGCGTGGTGACGACGCTGGAATCCGGGGAGACAACGCCCAGCGCGACATTCATGTAGGGCAGCGCAAAATCTACTTCTTCGGCACGCTCCGGCGTGACGGTGAAGTTTGCCAGGATAACGTCCACCTTGCCGGTCTGCAGGTACTCAATGCGGTTGGCGGCCTCGGTGGAGACGTAGTTGACCTTTACGCCGAGATCCTCGGCCAGGCGGTTGCCGAAGTAGATGTCGTAGCCCTGATACTCGCCGTTCTCGTCAACGTAGCCAAACGGGTTCTTGTCGGAGAAAACGCCGATGTTGATGGTGCCGTTGGCCTTGATCTCGTCCAGCGTGCGGTAGACAACGCCGTCAGCGGATGCGGTGGAGGCTGCATCGGTGCTGGCGCTGCTGCCGCAGGCGGCCAGGGACAGGCTGAGGGTCGCGGCCAATGCCGCAGCGGTCACTTTGGTAAACTTTTTCATGATGGTACACTCCTTTTAACCTTTATATACTTTCCTCTATGTGCGGCGTGGTGAGAGCACCCCGCCCTACAACGATTTTCGCTTCACGCTGTCAAACGTGAAGGTCCGCAAGAACTTCTGGGCGCGCTCAGTCTTGGGGTGGTCGAAGAACTCCTCCGGCGTGCCTTCCTCTACAATTTTGCCGCCGTCCAGGAAGATGACCCGATCGGCGATCGCACGGGCAAACTGCATTTCATGGGTGACAATGATCATCGTGCGGCCCTGCTTCGCAAGATCCAACATGACGTCCAGCACCTCGCGAACCATCTCGGGGTCCAGGGCGGCCGTCACCTCGTCGAACAGCAAAATCTCGGGGTGCATAGCCAGCGCACGGACAATGGCGACGCGCTGCTTCTGGCCGCCGGACAGCTCACGCGGGTAGCTCCTGGCCTTGCCCAGCAGACCTACGCGGTGCAGCAGGTTCTCGGCCTCCTGCTGCACCGCGGCTTTCGGGCGCTTGGCCACCTTTTGGGGGGCCAGCATCACGTTGTCCAGCACAGTCAGGTGCGGGAACAGTTCATAGCTTTGGAACACCATGCCAATGCGCTGCCGCAGGCTGGTAAGTCCCTTGCCGCCGTAGGCAACCGTCTCGTTGCCCAGCCGCACGCGGCCGCTCTGGGTAGGTTCCAGGGCGTTGATGCACCGCAGCAGCGTACTTTTTCCGCAGCCGCTGGGGCCGACGACCACAATGACTTCACCGGGGCGGACAGCCAGGCTGACATCGTCCAGCACGGTATTTTCACCATAGCCCTTGACAAGATGCTCCACAGTCAAAATTGGTTCTGCCATGGTTTTTACCTCCACTTTTTCTCTAAGTACGATGCCAGCAGGCTGATGGGCCAGCAGGCCAGGAAATACAGCAGGAACACCACCAGGTAGATGCCAAACGCAGCGTTCGGGCTGGACATACGGTTGGCTTCAATAATCTGCTGCGCGACCTTCAGCACCTCGACGACACCGATCATCAGCACCAGGCTGGTGGTTTTGATCATGCGGGTGATGAGGTTAATGCTCAGCGGGATCAGGCGGCGCACCGTCTGCGGGATGATGATGTACAGGTAGGTCTGCCCCTTCGTCAGGCCCAGCGCCTCGCTGCTCTCGTATTGGTGCTTGGGAATGGAGATCAGCGCCCCGCGCACGAGGTCGCTCATCTCCGCTGTGCCCCACAGCACAAAAACGATGATGGACGCTGTCTCGCCCGAGAGATCCCACCCCCAGGCGCGGGTGGTGCCAAAGAACACGAGGAACAGCAGCACCATCTGCGGCATGATGCGGATGATTTCGAGGTACACCCGCAGGATGGCTTTGACGATAGGATTCTTGCCGCTCATCAGCACGCCCAGCAGGATGCCCAGCGGGATGCTGATGACGACGGAAATCAGGCTGATGCGCAGGGCCACCCACAGGCCGCCCAGCAGGCGGACCGCGTTTTTGCCCTTGAGCAGTACGTTAAGCCCCAAATCCGGCATAGCGCAGCCTCCTTTCCAGCCAACTGCCCAGCAGCGACACCGGCAGCAGAATCAGCAGGTAAAAGACCACCAACAGGAACAGGCACTCGGTGGTTTTGTAGTACAGGCCGATGAGGTCTTTCGCGGTGAACATCAGGTCCATCAGGCTGATGGCGCTGAACACGCTGGTCTCCTTCAGCAGGAAAATGACGTTGGCGACGAACGCCGGCACACTGATGGACATAGCCTGCGGCAGGATGATGTAGCGCATCGTCTGCGCGTGGTCCATGCCCAGGCTCATGGCGCTCTCGGTCTGAATCGGCTCGATGGATTCCAATCCGCTGCGGAACGCCTCCGCCATGTAGCTGCCGCCCAGGAACGCCAGACCCACAATACCGCAGATTTCGGCGTTGGTCTTGATGCCGATTTTCGGCAGGCCATAATAGATAAAGAACAGCTGCACCAGCAACGGCGTATTGCGGCTGAGTTCGATGTAGGCCCCCACGATGCGGCGCAGCACAGACACCTTGTAATACTGGGCCAGCGCACAGACCAGCCCGACGACTATTGCGATCACGATGCCTGCCAGGCCAAGGCGCAGGGTCAGCCACGCAGCCTTTTTGTACAGTGGCAGGTATTGTGCGATCACATTCCAATCCACGAAAGTCTCCCCTTCCCTATCGGGTCATGAACAAATTTGGGTACAAAAAAATCCGGGCTTTCGTAACGAAAGTTCCCGGACGAAGGTCAGGTTCAACACATAGGGGTGCTGGTGCGCCCCATAGACCATGCCCGGTAACAGTACATACGACAACAACACATAGCAGACATGGCAGCGTTCCCCTTTCTGGTTTTTGGTTTGCATTTGTTCAAACCCGATGCCTGTATAATATACCTATTTACCCAGAATGTCAATAGGTTTATAGGATTTATTTGACTTTTCCTGCAAAAAAATCCCTCTGCGTTTGTGGATGGTGCACAAACGCAGAGGGATGTGTTCTATTGCAGGGAGGGAGCTTGTCCCCCTCTGCGGGGCGGCGAGGACGCCGCCCCCTACAAACATCGGTTTCCAATACAAAAAAGGGCGCTGCCCTTACGGACAGCGCCCTTAGTATTGCTTTTCAGAGCAAGAAATTACTTCTCGATCTTGGAAACAACGCCGGAACCAACGGTGTGGCCGCCCTCGCGGATAGCGAAACGCAGGCCCTCTTCCATGGCGACGGGGGTGATCAGCTCAACGTGCATATCGACGTTGTCGCCGGGCATGCACATCTCAGTGCCCTCGGGCAGGGTGATGATGCCGGTAACGTCGGTGGTGCGGAAGTAGAACTGAGGACGATAGTTGTTGAAGAACGGGGTGTGACGGCCGCCCTCTTCCTTCTTCAGGACGTAAACGTGGCCGTCGAAGGTGGTGTGGGGGTGAACAGAACCGGGCTGGCACAGGCACTGGCCACGCTCGATCTGGTCGCGGTCAACACCACGCAGCAGGGCGCCGATGTTGTCGCCAGCCTGAGCGAACTCCAGGCTCTTGCGGAACATCTCCAGGCCGGTGATGGTGGTGGTCATCTTCTCTTCCTTGATACCGACGATTTCCATCTGGTCGCCGACGTGGGCAGTACCACGCTCGACACGACCGGTGGCGACGGTGCCACGGCCAGAAATGGTCATGACGTCCTCAACGGGCATCAGGAAGGGCTTGTCAGCAGCACGATCAGGAGTGGGGATGTAGCTGTCAACAGCGTCCATCAGCTCCCAAATGCACTTGTACTCGGGGGCGTTAGGATCGGTGCTGGTGGACTCCAGAGCCTTCAGAGCAGAACCACGGATGATGGGGGTGTTGTCGCCATCGAAGTCGTACTCGCTCAGCAGCTCACGGATCTCCATCTCGACCAGATCCAGCAGCTCCTCGTCGTCGACCATGTCGCACTTGTTCATGAAGACAACGATCTTGGGCACGCCGACCTGACGGGCGAGCAGGATGTGCTCACGGGTCTGGGGCATGGGACCATCGGTAGCAGCAACGACCAGGATAGCGCCGTCCATCTGAGCAGCACCGGTGATCATGTTCTTGATGTAGTCAGCATGGCCCGGGCAGTCAACGTGGGCGTAGTGACGCTTCTCGGTGTGGTACTCAACGTGAGCGGTGTTGATCGTGATACCACGAGCCTTCTCCTCGGGAGCCTTGTCGATGCTGGAGTAATCCATGAAGTCGGCGTCGCCCTTCAGAGCCAGAGTCTTGGTGATGGCAGCGGTCAGGGTAGTCTTACCATGGTCAACGTGACCAATGGTACCAATGTTGACGTGCTCCAAAGAGCGGTCAAATTTTTCCTTTTCAGCCATTGGAAGTGTCCTCCTTTAATTAAAACATATTGGTAGTCTTGCGTAAGACTATCATACAAAATTTAAAGAGAAATTGCAAGTATAATTTATGAAGTATGACTTAAAAATTACACTTTGTGAGCGCGCTCGGCCATGATCTTGTCGGCAACGCTCTTGGGAACCTGCTGATACTCATCAGGCTCCATGGAGTACTGGCCACGGCCCTGGGTCTTGGAACGCAGGTCGGTGGCGTAGCCGAACATCTCGGACAGAGGAACCATAGCAGTCACGCGGGCGGTACCGTCCTGAGACTCCTGGTTGGTGATCTGGCCGCGGCGGCTGTTCAGGTCGCCGATAACGTTGCCCATGTACTCATCAGGCACGATAACGTTGACCTTCATGATGGGCTCCATGATGACGGGATCGCACTTCTTCATAGCATCCTTGAATGCCATAGAACCGGCGATGGAGAACGCCATTTCAGAAGAGTCGACCTCATGATAAGAACCATCCCACAGGGTGACCTTGACATCAACGACGGGATAGCCAGCGAGAACGCCGGACTTCATCGCGCCCTGGATACCATTGTCAACAGCGGGGATATATTCCTTCGGGATAGCGCCGCCAACAACGCCGTTGACGAACTCGTAACCCTTGCCGGGGTTGGGCTCCAGCTTGATCTTAACATGACCATACTGGCCCTTACCACCAGACTGGCGGGCGTACTTGGTCTCCTGGTTGGCTTCCTTGCGAATGGTCTCGCGGTAAGCAACCTGGGGAGCACCAACGTTGGCCTCGACCTTGAACTCGCGGAGCAGACGGTCGACGATGATCTCCAGATGGAGCTCGCCCATACCGGCGATGATGGTCTGACCGGTCTCTTCATCGGTCCAGGTGCGGAAGGTCGGATCCTCTTCAGCGAGCTTTGCCAGCGCAATGCCCATCTTCTCAGAGCCGGCCTTGGTCTTGGGCTCGATAGCAACGCGGATAACGGGCTCCGGGAAGTTCATGGACTCCAGAATGATGGGGTGCTTCTCGTCGCACAGCGTGTCACCGGTGGTGGTATTCTTCAGACCGACAGCAGCCGCAATATCGCCCGCGTAAACGGTGTCGATGTCCTTACGGTTGTTGGCGTGCATCTGCAGGATACGGCCGATACGCTCGTTGTTATCTTTGACAGAGTTGTAGACGGTGGTGCCTGCGTCCAGCGTACCGGAGTACACACGGAAGAAGCAGAGCTTACCGACATACGGGTCAGTCATGATCTTGAAGGCCAGAGCTGCGAACGGCTGGTCGTCGGAGGAGATACGATCCTCCTCCTCGCCGGTCTCGGGGTTGGTGCCCTTGATGGCTGCAACGTCGGTAGGAGCCGGCATGTAGTCAACAATGGCATCCAGCAGCTTCTGAACGCCGCGGTTCTTGTAGGAGGAGCCGCAGACAACAGGCACGATCTCGTTGGAGATGGTAGCCTTACGCAGAGCAGCCTTGATTTCTTCCTTGGTCAGCTCTTCGCCTTCCAGGTACTTCATCATCAGCTCTTCGTCGGTCTCAGCAACAGCCTCGATCAGCTTGTCATGGTACTCCTGGGCCTTCTCCTGCATATCCTCAGGGATAGGCTCAACGCGGACGTCATTGCCCATGTCATCATAGTAGATGTCAGCCTGCATATCGATCAGGTCGATAATACCCTTGAAGGTATCCTCCTGACCAACGGGCAGCTGGATGGGCACACCGTTTGCGTGCAGACGATCATGGAGCATCTGAACGCAGCGGTAGAAATCGGCACCCATGGTGTCCATCTTGTTGACGTAAACCATGCGGGGAACCTTGTACTCGTCAGCCTGACGCCAAACGGTCTCAGACTGCGGCTCAACACCGCCCTTAGCGGCCAGAACGGTAACAGAACCGTCCAGAACGCGCAGGGAACGCTGAACCTCAACGGTGAAGTCAACGTGGCCCGGGGTGTCGATGATGTTGATACGATGACGGTTCTTCTTGAAGAGAGCCGGATCGTGCTGGGTCTCGGTATGGCTCCAATAGCAGGTGGTAGCAGCGGAGGTGATGGTGATACCACGCTCCTGCTCCTGTTCCATCCAGTCCATCGTAGCAGCGCCGTCATGAACTTCACCGATCTTATGGTTGATACCGGTGTAGTACAGGATACGCTCGGTGGTGGTGGTCTTACCTGCGTCGATGTGGGCCATGATACCGATATTACGGGTCATTGCAAGAGATACATCTCTCGGCGTAGCCATGGCTTAAACCTCCTCGACAGCGAATCAATAACGATAGTGGGCAAAAGCCTTGTTGGCCTCGGCCATCTTGTGCGTATCCTCGCGCTTCTTGACAGAACCGCCGACACCGTTGGTGGCGTCGATGATCTCAGCAGCCAGACGAGCAGACATGGTCTTCTCGCCACGGGCGCGGCTGTAAGCAGTCAGCCAGCGCAGACCGAGGGTCTCGCGGCGAGCGGGGCTGACCTCCAGGGGGACCTGGTAGTTAGCGCCGCCGACACGGCGGGTCTTGCACTCGAGGTTAGGCATGATGTTCTCCATAGCCTTCTCGAACATCTCGAGCGGGTCGTTGCCGGTCTTTTCCTTCACGATGTTGAATGCATCGTAAACGATCTCCTGAGCAACACCTTTCTTGCCATCCAGCATGATGTAGTTGACCAGGCGGGTGACAACCTTGGAATTGTAAATAGGATCGGCCAGAACTTCGCGTTTCGCGACATTACCTCTTCTGGGCATCTTTCTTCCCTCCTTCACATAAATGATATCATCGGTACTCGAAAGTTAAGAAACTCCCGTTGTGCCACAAAAAAGGCGTTGGCCTATTTTATGGCGAAAAGATGTTTCCTTACTTCTTGGCACCGGCCTTGGGGCGCTTAGCACCGTATTTGCTGCGGGCCTGGTTACGGTTCGCAACACCCTGGGTATCCAGCGTACCACGGATGATGTGGTAACGGACACCGGGCAGATCCTTGACACGACCGCCGCGGATCAGAACAACGCTGTGCTCCTGCAGGTTATGGCCGATACCGGGAATGTAAGAGGTGACCTCGATACCATTCGTGAGGCGGACACGGGCAACTTTACGCAGAGCAGAGTTAGGCTTTTTGGGGGTCATGGTACGCACAGCAGTGCAGACACCACGCTTCTGCGGGCTGTTCAGGTTGGTGTACTCCTTTTTCTGGGAGTTGTAGCTCTTCAGAAGGGCAGGTGCAGTGCTCTTTTTGACCAGGACCTCACGGCCTTTGCGCACGAGCTGGTTAAAAGTAGGCATTTCTTTTCTCCTTTCTTCACTTATTCACGCGCTTTTTTGCGGTTTGTACTGCCGAATGGCCGCACTATACCCCGCAACTCACGCAATGATTATATTACAGCATTCCGACCGGATTGTCAAGAGTATTGCCAAAAAAATCTTGAAAAAATCGTGCAATACGGAGAATTTTTCGTTTCTGAAGCAAAATGTGCAATTCTTGCCCTGGTCTGCCCGATCGGGGCACGTTTCGGAAAGTCTGTGCATAGAATAAGGGCAGCCGCGCTCCCCTTGCGCCGTGCCGGGCGCACCATATCTTGTATGTTTTGTCCATGTCGCAGAGACAAATATACATTATGCACAAAATACAGCGTTCAGATTTATGATTTTGACGAGTCGATTTCTGTTGCATCCTGTTCCCCGTTTTGTTATAATGAGGGTACAGACAAGTCCGGGGCGTCCCCGGGCGACACTTATCTGCCACATATTTTGAGGAGGTATCGATTATGAAAAAATTCCTTGCTGTTTTGATTTCCCTGTGCATGGTATCGCTGCTCGCTGTGCCTGTTTTTGCAGATGCCAACAGTGACTACATTGCCGCCGTGAAGGCTTATCAGGCCCAGATCTCCGCCAAAGAAGCCGCTTACACGGCGGCGGTCGATGCCTACGCCAAGAACGCAAAGGCAAAGGCTGACGCCGACAGCGCCGCGATTTTGAAGGCCGCCAAGGCTGCCCAGGCGAAAGCCGACGCTGAGTGCCTTGCCGTTATCGCCGCAGGAAAAGCCGCACAGGCTCAGGCTGACGCCAGAGTAGCCGCCGTAATTGCCGCCGGCAAGGCCGCGCAGGCTTCCGCCGATCAGCGTGAGGCTGCCTACGCCAAAGCCGTAAAGGCATATCAGGATCAGATTGCAGCTCGTGAGGCCGCCTACATCAAGGCAGTTCTGGGCAAGTAACATTGCATACCTATTATTAAAGAGGAGCGCCCGCGGAGGGCGCTCCTCTTTTTGGTGTATTGCGTCTGTAGGGGCCGGGCATGCCCGGCCCGCTCATGTAAGGTGAACAGGCGCCTGCCGGAGGGTTGCGGGCCGCACATGTGCGGCCCCTACATCTCTACCCGGTTGCAGGGACAGGCTTACTGCAGCTTCGCCAGTGTTGCCTCGGCGTCATCCAGAATGCGCTCAAACTTCTCGAGGGCCGCGTCCACGGGGGCCGGGGTGGCAAGGTCAACACCGGCGTGGCGCAGCTCGTCCAACGGGTAGGCGCTTCCGCCCATGGACAGGAACTCCTTGTAGCGCTTGACGGCGGGCTCGCCCTCTTTCAGGATGCCCTCGGACAGAGCCACGGCGGTGGAGTAGCCGGTTGCGTACTTGTAGACGTAGAACGGGCGGTAGAAGTGCGGGATGCGCGCCCACTCGTACTGGATCTCGTCGTCGATGACCATGTCGTCGCCGAAGTAGTCCGTGACCAAGCGCTTGTACAGGGCGTTCAGGGCGGCGGCGTTCAGGGCCTCACCGCGCTCCACCATAGCGTGGGCCTCGCGCTCGAACTCGGCAAACATCGTCTGGCGGTAGACGGTGCCCTTGAAGTTCTCGAGGTACTGGTTCAGCAGGTACAGGCGGGTCTGGGGGTCGTTCTCGTTCTGGAGCAGCTGCTCAATGAGCAGGTTCTCGTTGACGGTGGACGCGACCTCGGCGACGAACAGCGTATAGTCCGCGTACTGCGGCGGCTGGTGCTGGCGGGATCGCCAGCTGTGGATGGTGTGGCCCATCTCGTGCGCCAGGGTGGAGACGCTGTCCAGCGTGCCGCTGAAATTCAGCAGGATATAGGGGTTGGAGTCATAGCAGCCGCCGGAGTAGGCACCGCCGCGCTTGCCGCGGTTGGGGTAAACGTCGATCCAACGTTCAGCGTATGCCTTGCGGACAGTTTCCTGGTAGTCTTCGCCCAGGGGGGCAACGGCTTTCAGCACCATTTCCTGCGCGGTCTCGTAGGTGTAGGATTTTTTCAGGTCGCCGACCAGCGGGGCGTAGACGTCGTAGAAATGCAGCTCATCAACGCCCAACATCTTTTTGCGCAGGCGGACATAGCGGTGCATGGCGGGCATATGCTTGCGGACGGTCGCAATGAGGTTGTCATAGACCTCGGCGGGCACGTTCTCCCCTGCCATAGCCATGGCGCGGGAGGACGGATAATTGCGGGCAGCAGCCTCGGCGGTGGCGGCCTTGATGGCGCCGCTGTACATGGCCGCGAAGGTGTTGATGTGCTCGCGGTAGCTCTTGTAGTAGCTGTGGAAAGCGTTCTCGCGCAGAACACGGTCGGTACCCATTTCCAGAGGCACAAAGTTGGAGCCGGTGACCTCGACAGTCTCTCCTGCGCCGTTCTTGACGGCATCAAACAGCAGGTCGGCATCCTCCAAATTGTGGTAGGCCTCGGAGGGCGCGGACATAACCTCGCCAAAGCTGGCCAGCAGCTTTTCCTCAGCCTTGGTCAGGGTGTGGGGCTTGCTGCGCAGCAGATCCTCGAGGTTGAACTTGTAGTCGGCGACGGCGGGGTCGTTGACGATGGCGGTCAGCGTCTCCTCGGGCAGGGACAGGATTTCGGGCTGGGCGAAGGACAGGGCGGCAGCCATCTTGACGTACTTGCTGCCGACGCGGGCATACATACTCTGAGCCTTGTCGTCGCGGGTGTCCTCGTCGTGGCGCTGGGAGGCATAGCAGTACAGGCGCTCGACCTTGCGGCCCACCTCGGTGGAGGCATCGAGGTACGCACCGATGGTAACGGCATCGTTCAGTTTGCCAGCAAAGGCGGACAGACTCTCAATATCCGCGTCGAGGCTGGCGAGGGTGGCTTCCCAGGCGTCGTCGTTCTCAAACATCGGGGTCAGGTCCCACTGGAACTGCGTGTCGAGTTCGCTGCGGTCTTTTAAAATTTCAGCCATGGTTTTCTCCTTATTGATATGGTTTTGCAGAACAGAGGATATGCGTTTACAAAAGCGCCTTCTCCCATTCGGCGGGTTTGAAGCCGGGCAGGACGAAGTCGTCCGCCACCAGCAGGGGGCGCTTGACGAGCATACCGTCCGATGCCAGCAGGGCGATCTGCTCGTCCTCGGTCATGGTGGGCAGCTTGTCTTTCAGACCCAAATTTTTGTAGACAAGGCCGCTGGTGTTGAAGAACCGCTTGATGGGCAGGCCGCTTTGGGCAATCCAGGCACGCATCTCGTCGGCGGTAGGATTATCCGCCTTGATATGGCGGGCGGTGTAGGCAATGCCGTGGTCGTCCAGCCATTTTTTGGCCTTTTGGCAGGTGGAACACGGCGGGTATTGCAGGAACAGCATGGTGTCACTTCCCTTTGCATGATCTGGTTAACTTATTATAACCGTTTTACAAGTGTGTGTCAATCGTGGACGGATGGGCACCACCAAAAATGCCCCACCGCGGGTTAGCGGTGGGGCACTTTACTTTTTATGGATTAGTGGTCGTAGGCGGCTTCGGCAGCGTCACGGGCGATCTCTGCCTGGACCAGCTCCTCCTCGACCTCCGGCAGACCGGTACCGGCGGGAATGAGCTTACCGATAATGACGTTCTCCTTCAGGCCGGCCAGCGGGTCGACCTTGCCCTTGATGGCAGCCTCGGTCAGGACACGGGTGGTCTCCTGGAAGGAAGCGGCGGACAGGAAGGAGTCGGTAGCCAGGCTGGACTTAGTGATGCCCAGCAGCACCTGGCTGGCCTGAACCAGCTTGAGGTCGGTCTGGCCTGCGTCGATGCGTTTCTGAATTTCCTCGTTCACGATCATCACATCGCGGCGGTTGACAACGCCACCGTTCAGGAAGCGGGTCGTGCTCAGGCAATCCAACAGCTTGGCAGCCTCGAGGCCTGCGTTGACGGCGGTCTCGGTAGCGCCCTCGACCTGGCCGTTCTTCTTGAGGGTATCCAGCTCGGCGATGATCTGATCAGCAGAGCCGACATCCTCCAGGCGAACCTTGCGCATCATCTGGCGGACGATGACTTCGATATGCTTATCGTTGATGTCAACACCCTGCAGACGGTAAACCTTCTGAACCTCGCTGATGAGGTAGTTTTGGGTAGCGATGGGGCCCTGGACGGCCAGGATATCCTGCGGATACGCATGGCCTTCGGTCAGCAGAGCACCCTTGGCGACCTCGTCGCCCTCCATGACCTTCAGGCGCTGGCCGAAGGGAATCAGGTAGCTCTTAGTGACAGGGGCACCGTTCTCGTCCACGCCGGTAATCTCGGCATGGCGGGTCTTTTTGGTGTCGTCGATGTGGACAGTACCACCAATCTCGGTCATGATAGCCATGGCCTTGGGACGGCGGCTCTCGAACAATTCCTCAACGCGGGGAAGACCCTGGGTGATATCTTCGGCAGATGCGATACCGCCGGTATGGAAGGTACGCATGGTCAGCTGGGTACCGGGCTCGCCGATGGACTCAGCAGCGATGATACCGACAGACTCACCGACCTTGACGCACTGGCCGTTGGACATATTGGAGCCGTAGCAGCGGGCGCAGACGCCGACATGCGCACGGCAGGTCATGACGGAGCGAATCTCCAGCTCGGTGATGCCGGCGTTGACGATCTTTTCAGCGTCGAACATATCCATCATCTTATCCTTGCTGACGAGCAGCTCGCCAGTGGCAGGATCATGGACATCATGCAGGGCGTAACGGCCGTTCAAGCGCTCCTTGAAGCTCTCAACGACGGAGTTGCCCTCGCTGATCTCGCGGACCCAGATGCCCTCGGTTGCGTGGCAGTCTTCCTCACGGATGATAACTTCCTGGGAGACATCGACCAGACGGCGGGTCAGGTAACCAGAGTCAGCGGTACGCAGAGCGGTATCAGCCAAGCCCTTACGAGCGCCTCGAGAAGAGATGAAGTATTCCAGGATATTCAGGCCTTCACGATAGTTGGCGCGGATAGGCATTTCCAGCGTCTTACCGGCCGTGTTCGCCAGCAGGCCGCGCATACCGGCCAGCTGCTTGATCTGGTCCATAGAACCACGGGCACCGGAATCGGACATCATATAGATGGGGTTGCGCTGGTGGTTCTTCTTCAGGTTGTCGCTCAGAGCCTCGGAGACTTCCTCCGTGGCGGCCTGCCAGATCTCGACCGTCTTGCGGTAGCGCTCCTCGTCGGAGATCAGGCCGCGGTTGAAGTTCTTCATGACCTTCTCGATCTTCTTGTCAGCGGCAGCCAGAATCTCCGGCTTTTCCTCGGGCATGATAGCATCGGGAACGGCGACGGTGATAGCGGACAGGGTGGAGTATTTGTAGCCCTGGGCCTTGATCTGATCCAGCATCATAGCGCAGGTCTTGGTGCCATGCTTGGTCAGGCAGCGGCTGATGATGTCGGGCAGGCCCTTCTTCGTCAGCTTGTCGCTCTTGCCGCCGGAAGCAATCTTCAGCGTGCGGGGGTTCATCTCGTAGTCGAACTTGGTAGCCGGGTCGGTACGGTCTACATAGCCCAGATCCTGCGGGATGGGGTTATTGAAGATGATCTGGCCCATCGTGGTATCGACCAGGCCGGTCTCCTCCACGCCGTCAAAGACCATCGTGCGGCGCACCTTGATGGGTGCCTGCAGGGTGATAAGGCCCTCAGAGTAGGCCATCATAGCCTCGGCTTCATCACGGAAGATCTTACCGTGGCCCTTATCGTCGGGGTTGACCAGGGTCAGGTAGTAACTGCCCAGGATCATATCCTGCGTGGGCACAGTGACGGGCTCGCCGTCAGAAGGCTTCAGCAGGTTGCCGGAGGCCAGCATCAGCATCTTGGCTTCGCGCTGGGCCTCGGTGGACAGCGGCAGATGGACAGCCATCTGGTCGCCGTCGAAGTCGGCGTTGAAGGGAGTGCAGACCAGGGGGTGCAGCTTGATGGCACGGCCCTCGACCAGGACAGGCTCAAAGGCCTGGATGCCCAGACGGTGCAGCGTAGGTGCACGGTTCAGCAGGACCGGGTGGCCCTTGATGACGGTCTCGAGGGAGTCCCAGACCTCAGGGCGGGCGCGCTCGACCATCTTGCGGGCGGACTTGATGTTGTTGGCCTTCTCCTTCTCGACCAGGTCCTTCATGACGAAGGGCTTGAACAGCTCGAGGGCCATCTCCTTAGGCAGACCGCACTGGTACATCTTCAACTCGGGGCCGACGACGATAACGGAACGGCCAGAGTAATCAACACGCTTGCCCAGCAGGTTCTGGCGGAAGCGGCCCTGCTTGCCTTTCAGCATATCGGACAGGGACTTCAGAGCACGGTTGTTGGCACCGATGACCGGGCGGCCGCGGCGGCCGTTGTCGATCAGGGCGTCCACAGCCTCCTGCAGCATACGCTTCTCGTTGCGGACAATGATGTCAGGCGCACCGAGTTCCAGCAGGCGCTTCAGGCGGTTGTTGCGGTTGATGACGCGGCGGTACAGATCGTTCAGGTCGGAGGTCGCAAAACGGCCGCCGTCCAGCTGCAGCAGGGGGCGCAGATCCGGCGGGATGACCGGGATGACCGTCATGATCATCCACTCGGGGCGCTGGTTGCTCTCGAGGAAGCTCTCAACGCACTCCAAGCGCTTCAGCAGACGGACGCGCTTCTGGCCGTTGGCATGCTCCAACTCTTCGCGCAGTTCTTTGCTCAGTTTGTCGAGGTCGATCTCAGCCAACAGCTTCTGGATGGCTTCAGCACCCATGCCGGCTTCAAACGTATCCTCATACTTTTCGCGCATTTCCTTGTACTCGCGCTCGGTCAGCAGCTGCTTTTTCTCCAGCGGCGTGAAACCGGGGTCGGTGACAATGTAGTTGGCGAAATACAGCACCTTGTCCAGCTGGCGGGGGCTGATGTCCAGCATCAGGCCGATGCGGCTGGGAATGCCCTTGAAGTACCAGATGTGGGAAACCGGTGCAGCCAGCTCGATGTGGCCCATGCGCTCACGGCGGACCTTGGCGCGGGTGACTTCAACGCCGCACTTGTCGCAGATCTTGCCCTTGTAACGGATGCGCTTGTACTTGCCGCAGTGGCACTCCCAGTCCTTGGTAGGTCCAAAAATGCGCTCGCAGTACAGGCCGTCGCGCTCCGGCTTCAGGGTGCGGTAGTTGATGGTTTCGGGCTTGGTGACCTCGCCGTAGCTCCAGGCACGGATCTGGTCCGGGGAGGCAAGGCCGATCTTAATAGAATCGAATTCTTTATTTTCCATTCAGCGAACCCTCTCAAATTCAATATGACACACGATACACTCTCAATCAGTCGTCGAAGGAATCAGACTCGATCGCAGCGAGGTCGTCAGCCGTGGGGCCTGCATCCTCGTCCAGATCATCGTCAAAGCCTTCGTCGGCATCCTTGACGCTGTAATCGTCCTGCAGCTCACTTTCGACCATGACGTTGTCGCCCAGGTCGTAGTCATTGTTCTCAAAGCTGCTGTCATCATCGTCAAACTCTTGACGCATATCGACGGCGTTGCCTTCCTTATCCTGCACAACGATATCCAGGCCCAGGCTCTGCAGCTCTTTGAGCATAACGCGGAAGCTCTCGGGGATACCGGGGCGCGGGATCGGCTCGCCCTTGACGATGGCCTCGTAGGTCTTGACACGGCCCACGACGTCGTCGGACTTGATGGTCAGGATCTCCTGCAGGGTGTAAGCGGCGCCGTAGGCTTCCAGCGCCCAGACTTCCATCTCGCCGAAGCGCTGGCCGCCGAACTGTGCCTTGCCGCCCAGAGGCTGCTGGGTGACCATGGAGTAGGGGCCGGTGGAACGTGCGTGAATCTTATCGTCAACCAGGTGATGCAGCTTGAGGTAGTACATATAGCCTACCGTGACCTTGTTGGGGAACTGCTCGCCGGTACGGCCGTCGTAAACAGTGGTCTTGCCGTCGTCGGTCAGGTCGATCTTGGAGAAGTCAATGACGTGGCCCTTCTCGCCCATCAAGCGGTCGAGGTGGGTCGGGTACTCGGGGGCGTTCTCGCCATGCCACTTTTCGCGGGCCTCGGCGAAGCAGTCACGCAGGTCGGACTCGTGTGCGCCGTCGAAAACGGGGGTCTGGACCTTCCAGCCCAGTGCCTTGGCGACATAGCCCAGGTTGACTTCCAGCACCTGACCGATGTTCATACGGGAAGGAACGCCCAGGGGGTTCAGCACGATGTCCAACGGGGTGCCGTCGGGCAGGAAGGGCATATCCTCCTGCGGCAGGATGCGGGAAACAACGCCCTTGTTGCCGTGACGGCCGGCCATCTTATCGCCGACGCTGATCTTACGCTTCTGGGCGATGTAGCAGCGCACGCACATACGCACGCCGGGCTGCAGCTCGTCGCTGTTCTCGGGGGTAAAGACCTTGACGTCAACAACGATGCCGTAAGCGCCGTGGGGCACGCGCAGGGAGGTGTCACGGACTTCGCGGGCCTTCTCGCCGAAGATGGCGCGCAGCAGGCGTTCCTCGGCGGTCAGCTCGGTCTCGCCCTTCGGGGTGACCTTGCCGACGAGGATGTCGCCGGTCTTGACCTCAGCACCGATGCGGATGATGCCGCGGTCGTCCAGATCTTTCAGAGCGTCGTCGCCGACGTTCGGGATATCGCGGGTGATTTCCTCAGGTCCGAGCTTGGTGTCGCGGGCCTCGGTCTCGTACTCTTCGATATGGATGGAGGTATAAACATCCTCGCGGACAAGCTTCTCGTTCAGCAGAACGGCGTCCTCGTAGTTGTAGCCCTCCCAGGTCATGAAGCCGACCAGGGCGTTCTTGCCCAGGCTGATCTCGCCGTTGCGGGTCGCGGGGCCGTCCGCCAGCACGTCGCCGGCCTTGACGGTCTCGCCCACGTTGACGATGGGGCGTTGGTTGTTGCAGTTGCCCTGGTTGGAGCGCATGAACTTGATGAGTTCGTAGGTATCGGCAGAGCCGTCTGCGCAGCGGACAACGACCTTTTCAGCATCCACATACTCAACCGTGCCGTCGTGGGCGGCCAGGACGCAGACACCGGAGTCGGTGGCAGCCTTGTACTCCATGCCGGTGGCGACCAGCGGCTGCTGGGTGACCATCAGAGGCACGGCCTGGCGCTGCATGTTGGAGCCCATCAGAGCACGGTTACAGTCATCATTCTCCAGGAACGGGATGCAGGCCGTAGCGACGGAAACCATCATGCGGGGAGAAACATCCATAAAGTCGACCTGAGAGGCCTCAAACTCCTGGATGTCGTTGCGGTGACGGCCGGAAACGCGGGTACGGACGAAGTGGTTGTTCTCGTCCAGCGGCTCGTTGGCCTGGGCGACGATGTACTCGTCCTCCTCGTCGGCAGTCATATAGATAACTTCATCGGTGACGGTGCCGGTAGCCTTGTCCACCTTGCGGTAGGGGGCCTCGACAAAGCCGTACTTGTTGATCTTGGCGTAGGTAGCCAAGTAGGAAATCAGACCGATGTTCGGGCCTTCAGGCGTCTCGATGGGGCACAGACGGCCATAGTGGGTGTAATGAACGTCGCGGACCTCGAAGCCTGCGCGGTCACGGGACAGACCGCCGGGGCCCAGAGCGGACAGACGACGCTTGTGGGTCAGCTCGGCCAGGGGGTTGTTCTGGTCCATGAACTGGGACAGCGGGCTGGAACCGATGAACTCCTTGATGGCGGCGACGACCGGGCGGATGTTGACCAGGCTTTGCGGGGTGATTTCGCCGTTCTCCTGGTTCTGCAGGGTCATGCGCTCACGGATGACGCGCTCCATGCGGGAGAAGCCGATGCGGAACTGGTTCTGCAGCAGCTCACCGACGCTGCGGACGCGGCGGTTGCCCAGGTGGTCGATCTCATCGGTGGTGCCGATGCCGTGATCCAGGCCCAGCAGGTAGTTGACGGAAGCGAAGATGTCATCGACGGTGACGGTGCGGCTGATCAGAACATCGTGGTTCTGGCGCAGCAACTCCTTCTGCTCTTCCACATCGGAGGTGGTGTCGAGGATCTTGCGGATCTCGGCGAAGTTGGCACGCTCGTTGACACCGGCCTCGGCCTCAACGTCAAAGCTGAAGAAATTCTGGGCGTTGACGCAGCCGTTGGAAATGACGATGAACGGACGCGGCTCCTCGCCCTTCTTCTCGACCAGGATGACGACGCGGGTGACACCGGCGTTGTCGATTTCCTCAGCCTTGGCCATGTTGATCTTCTCGCCCTTGGCGGCCAGCAGCTCGCCGGTCAGGGGGGCGATGATATCCTCAGCAGCCTTGTAGCCGGCAATGCGGCGGGTCAGGCTGAGCTTGTTGTTCATCTTGTAGCGGCCGAAACGAGCCAGGTCGTAGCGGCGCGGGTCGAAGAACAGGTTGTTCAGATGGGCGCGGGAGTTCTCGACCGTCGGGGGCTCACCGGGGCGCAGCTTGCGGTAAACCTCCAGCAGGCCTTCCTCGGTGTTGTGGGTGATGTCCTTCTCGAGAGAGGCGTTGATCTTCGGCTCAGAGTCGCCGAAGAACTGCTTGATCTGCTCATCGGTGGACAGGCCCAAGGCACGCAGCAGCGTGGTGACCGGCAGCTTGCGGTTCTTATCGATGCGAACATAGTACACATCGGAGGAATCCGTCTCATACTCCAGCCATGCGCCGCGGTTGGGGTTCATGGTGGCGGTAAACAGGTCCTTGCCGGTACGGTCCTTGCTGGAGCCATAGAAAACACCGGGAGAACGGACCAGCTGAGAGACGATCGCACGCTCTGCACCGTTGGAAATAAAGGTGCCGGCATCGGTCATGAGCGGGAAGTCGCCCATGAAAATCTCCTGCTCCTTCACCTCACCGGTCTGCTTGTTGAACAGACGGGCAGTGACGTACAGGGGTGCCGCATACGTGGCATCCCGCTCTTTACATTCTTTAATAGAATATTTGGGGTTCTTGTCCAGCCGATAATCAACGAACTCCAGCACCAGGTTGCCGGTGTAGTCCTCGATCGCGGCAATGTCGTGGAAAACCTCGTGCAGGCCTTCCTCCAGGAACCAGTTGTAAGAGTTTTTCTGGATCTCGATCAGATTGGGCATACCAATCACTTCGTTGATGCGGGAAAAGCTCATGCGGGTCGTTCTGCCGTTTTGTACGGGCTTGACCTTTACCATAAAACGCGACCACTCCTATTCCATAGATTGACAAAGTTGGCGAAAGCGACCCGAAAGCATACTGTGAAAATGCGGCATATTCGTCGTTTTTCACAAACTTTTCGATTTTGCAGATTTCGCAAAACCCCTTTAGGGCGCTCTATTCCATTTTTGTGATACTGTATTAGTATACAGGGTAAAAGGCTTGCTGTCAAGGTTTTTTCGGCTTTTTTATGAAGTTTTTTCTCCGCGTCGAACGCCCGGGCCAGTGTAACAAAATTTCAGCAATTTGCTGATTTTGCACCGTTTCCCCGCACTTGACAAATCCGGCGCAGCGGTTATACCTGCCCGTTTCGGCAGTTTTCACAAGGTTAGGTGTGATATTTTAAACAGGTTTACCCTTGACAAAGGGGTGCGTTTTACAGGATAGTTATTATAAATAACTCCATAAGGCTCCCCTTGAGGGGAGGCTTCAAGTCGGGCGATACAGAAAAGGAAGTTTTGCACATGAATATTCTCAGTCAGAAAATCAGCCTGCGCCGCATCCTGGGCATGATTGCAGGCGTGGTCATTATCGGCATCGGCATTGCGGTGTTCAAGTTTTCGCACCTGGGGAACGACTCCATCAGTGCGCTGAACCTGCGGCTGGCGGAGTTGGTCGGCCTGCCGTTCAGCATCGAGAACGTGCTCATGAACCTGTTCCTGTTTATACCGCAGCTGATTTGGGGGCGGCGGTACATCGGGCTGGGCACCATCATCAACAGCTTTTGCATCGGGTTTATTGTGACGTTCACGAACGACGCGCTTGTCCGAGTGTTTGGCAAGGCGGACACACTCCCTGTACAGCTGGTCTGGGTGGCCGTGGGTGTGCTGGTGGTGGCGTTTGGGTGTTCGCTGTACCAGACGGCCGATTTAGGCGTTGCGCCCTATGACGCGCTCTCGCTGATGATGGCTGACCGTCTCCCTGTCCCCTACTTCGGCTGCCGTGTTTTCACCGACGCGCTGTGCGCGGTCATCACATTTGTGTCGGGCGGTCTAATTGGTCTGGGCACACTGATCTGTGCGTTTGGGCTGGGACCGTTCGTGCAGTTTTTCAGCAAAAATTTCTCGGAGAAAGTTTTGCGGTACAGCCCGGCAAAAAAGTAAGCGGCTGCGGAAACGTTCCCGGGGCGCCGAGGACGCCGACCCCTACAACAAGAAAAGCCTTCCCCTGTGGGGGAAGGCTTTTTTGTTGTCACATCTTAATGATTCCAAACGCGTTGGCTACCGAACTGGCCAGGATGATGGCGGCAAAAATTGGGCAGAGCCAGCGGATCATGAAGGCAAAAATCCTCTTGCGGCGGAAGGGCTGACCGTCCGTCTCGACCTCCTGCTCGATTTTCTCCACGCCAATGACGCGAGAGACAAGCAGGCAGGTAGCAATGGCCGCAATCGGCATCATGACCGAGTTGGTCAGGAAGTCGAAGAAGTCAAGGAACTGCATTCCGATGATGGTCACGCCCGCCAGTGGGCCATAGCCCAGACTGGACAGCGTACCCAGCGCCACCATGATGACGCCGACAAGCACCGTGGATTTTTTGCGGCCCCAGCCCAGCTCATCCTCAAAGGTCGAGACAGCGCTCTCGGTCAGGGCAATCGAGCTTGTGACCGCCGCGAACAGTACGAGCAGGAAGAACAGCACACCGACGACCGTGCCCAGCCCCATGCTGGCAAACACCTTGGGGATGGTAATGAACATTAACGCCGGGCCTGCCTGTAAGGTGTCCGGGTCGCCGCCGGAGAAAGCAAACACCGCCGGGATGATCATAAGGCCCGCCATGATGGCGATGATCGTGTCAAAAATTTCAACGTGTTCGGTGGATTCCTCGATCGAGACGTCCTTTTTCATGTAAGAACCGAACGTGACCAAAATGCCCATGGCGATGGACAGCGAGTAGAACATCTGGCCCATGGCCGTGACCACGGTCATCCAGGAGAAGTTGTCCGGGTTGGGCACCAGGAAGTAGGCCACGCCCGCCAGCGCGCCGGGCCGCGTGATCGAGTAGACCGCGATAATGACCGACAGCACCACCAGCACCGGCATCATGATCCTGGAGACGCGCTCGACGCCGTTGCGTACGCCCGCAAAGATGATGCCCAGCGTGAAGAGCGCAAACAGCAGAAAGCAAATCTCCGCCGAGGCCCCGTCCGCAATGAAGGCGCTGAAATAGTCATCCTGTGCAAGGCCCTGGGCGTTGCCGCGCAGATACTCAAACAGATACTTGATGACCCAGCCGCCGATGACCGAGTAGTACGGCACGATCAAGACCGGGATAATGGCGTTGATCCAGCCGCCAAAGCCGAGAAAGCCGTTTTTCTTGCCCGGCTTGGCAAAGCTGCCGTAGGCGCTGACCGGACTTTTGTGGGTCATGCGGCCCAGGGCGGTCTCAGCCATAATCATCGTGTAGCCGAAGGTGAGCGCCAGCACAATATAAATCAGCAGGAAAATACCGCCGCCGTATTTAGCCGCCAGGTACGGGAACCGCCAGATATTGCCCAGCCCCACCGATGCCCCGGCCGCCGACAGCACAAAGCCGAGTTTACCGGAGAAGCTGCTTCTGTTTTTTTCTTTCATGATTTTTCCTATTTCCCTCCGCATTATAGTTTTTTTACACGTGGGCAAGTGTATCACATACAAGCACAAAATGCAACCCCCTGGCAGCAAAACAGCCCCGCCGGGCAGGCGGGGCTGTTGGTTTCAGATTGGTGTCAGGCCGTTATCAGCCGACATTGTCCTGATGGTTGTAGTCCTCAACATTCTGGGTAACAGCGACGCTGTACAGGTCGTCCAGCGTGTTATAGCCGTGGTAGTACCAGCTCCATGTGCTGTCGCTAAACTTATACATCTGCGCACCAGAATCAATCACAATTTGGTCGCTGGGCGTATTATAATCATCCAGACCAGTTGCGATACTGCCGTCAGCATTTTTGCTAACATTCTTAAAGCTAATATACCAGTAGTAAGAATTATCGCCGTCATAGCTGGCACCGGTGTTGTCGCTCGTATAATTATCGTGGACTGTCACCTGATAAGCAAGGATAATCATGTTTTCGTCGCCCCAGCTATCACGGTTCTTCTTCGTCAGGATATAGTTACCCAGGTAGCTCATGCCCTTGAAGGTTTCACCATCACCAAAGCTATTTGCAGCATAGGCTTTCAGAACATCTTCTGCCTGGTTCTGCAAGCTGACCAGCACGGAATCGGTCAGGCCGTCGGAATCTGTGACATACTCGTTCAGCCCCTCCACCGTGTAGGTCTTTTCAGTGGCGGCGGGGATAGCGCCGTACTTCTCGATGCAGTCGCTGAAATCATCGCGGTTGCTGTGTACGGTCACGGTGACGGTGTCGCCGTTGGCGAGGTTATACTGCTCGTCCAGCGTGTAGTACAGGCCCTTGGCGGCCTCGGCGGTGGGCAGGGTGTTGACCGTGGCGCTGCCGTCCGGGGAGATGCCGTTGAACTCGACCTCGACGCCGTCGAAAGCATCAAAGGTATTCACAGCAGTCAGGCCGGAGACCTTGTAGGTCACGTCGCTGCACTTGATCTTGACGCCGAACAGCTCCTCGGCTTCCTTCTTGGTCTGCTCGTTGACACCGTCCCAAGTGTAGGTGACAACATCACCGTTGCTCAGGTTGCGGGTCTTGTCGGCGCTGCCGTCGGCGCAGTAGGTCACAAACAGGCTCGTCTCGCCGCCCTCATACAGGGAACCGGCCAGGTTGCTGAGGCCGTAGGTGTCCTCCTCGTGGTTCTTCATCGCCTTCTGGAAGTTCTTGGCAATCTTTTTGCCGTAATCCTTTTCCAGCTTGTCGGTGTCGAACTCGACATCCAGCGTGCCGATGGAGTTGTAGCCCTCGGCAGACAGGGTGATGTACTTGTTCAGGTTGACGGTGGGCTTATGGGTGGCAATCAGCACACCGCCCACAATCACGACAGCCGCCACAGCGACCGGCACAGCCAGCTTCTTGGGGTCGATGGGTGCTTTGGGCGTCACCGTTGCGGTGGCCGCTGCGGGCTGGCCGCCCATGGGCTGCTGTGCGCCCATGACCGGGGGCTGCTGCGGCGGCTGCACGCTTGCGCCGGGCTGGATGTTGAACGCAGGCTGACCGGCGGGCCGGTCAGCGGCGACCGGCTGGCCGCAGAAGGGGCAGAACTTCGTTCCGTTGGGGATATCGCGTCCGCAATGTACACAAATCATACTATTTTCCTCCTTGATTTTCAGCGGGCAGCGCCTTGTTGGGGGTGCTGCCTGCAGCCTTTCCTTGAAGAACTTTCTGTCATGATTCTACATCATCAGGGTGGAGTTTGCCACCCTTTTCGGATGAAACGTCGTTTTTGATGTATGAATGACCACATTCAGGCCCAAATACCGCAATTGGGGGCTTAATCCAGGAAGTCACGCAGTTTTTTGCTGCGGCTGGGGTGGCGCAGCTTGCGCAGGGCCTTGGCCTCAATCTGGCGGATACGCTCACGGGTGACGTTGAACTCCTTGCCGACCTCTTCCAACGTGCGGGGGCGGCCATCCTCCAGGCCGAAGCGCAGGCGCAGGACCTTTTCCTCACGCGGGGTCAGGGTCTTGAGCACATCGGCCAACTGCTCTTTCAGCAGGGTCTGGCTGGCGGCCTCGGCGGGGACCGGGGCGTCGTCGTCGGGGATGAAGTCGCCCAGGTGGCTGTCCTCCTCCTCGCCGATGGGGGTTTCCAGGCTGACCGGCTCCTGAGCTACGCGCATGATCTCGCGGACCTTATCGACTGGCATATCCAGGCGCTCGGCAATTTCCTCGGCGCTGGGGTCGTGGCCGCACTCGTGCAGCAGCTGGCTGGACACCTTCTTGACCTTGTTGATAGTTTCGACCATGTGGACCGGGATGCGGATGGTGCGGGCCTGGTCAGCGATGGCACGGGTGATGGCCTGGCGGATCCACCACGTTGCATAGGTGGAGAATTTGAAGCCCTTGGTGTGGTCGAACTTTTCCACAGCCTTGATCAGACCCAGGTTGCCCTCCTGGATGAGATCCAGGAACTGCATGCCGCGGCCGACATAGCGCTTGGCGATGGAAACAACCAGACGCAGGTTGGCCTCGCTCAAACGCTGCTTGGCCTTCTCGCCCTCGGGGCCGCCGGCCTGAATCTTCAGCGCCAGCTCGGTTTCTTCCTCGGGGGTCAGCAGCGGCACGCGGCCGATCTCCTTTAAGTAAACTTTGACGGGGTCGTCGGCGGTCAGGCCGTCCTCGTAATCGTCGGCGCCGTCATCCGGGGCGGCAACGGTGTCGTCCACCTCGACGGGGGTGTCGTCGATGACCTCAATGCCGTTGCTTTCCAGCTCCTCATAGAGCTTTTCCATCGCTTCGACTTCCAGGACGTTGCCGGCTTCTTCCATAGCGTCGCTGATTTCGGTGCTGGTCAGCTTGCCTGCACGGCGGCCGCTGTCGATCAGATTGCGGATGGGGTCTTTCTTTTCTGCCATAAGTAGGTTCTCCTTTTGGTTTTATATTGTTCAACAACGATGTGGGATGGCGTTATTCATCGGGCGTCGGCTGGTGGGCGCCCTTGCGCTTGCCGATATCGGCAAAGAAGTTTGCGAACTGGTCAGCGTCCATCTGCTTGACCTTTTCGCTGGCAGGCTTGGCGGTCTGCATACGGTCCAGGTACATATCAATATCCTGTCTTTGCAGGGGCGTACCGTGGTTCTGCGCCTGAGCCAAGGCAATCTGCCCGAAGGCCTTGTCGTCCAGCATCTGCTGCAAGGTCGTCAGGTTCAGCGGCAGCTGCTCGTCCACACAGCGGAAGATGGCGTTCAACACCGTTTTCATTTCAGGGTCAAGCACCATCTCCATATCCAGGCGGCTGCGCACGTAGGGCACTTCCTCCGGCTTTTGCAGCAGGGCCGCGGCCAGCTGCCGGGCCGCACTGGCCGCGCCCAGGGCAGACTCGCCGCCGCTGGTGTAGGGCACACGGATATCAGCGGCAATGCCCTCTTTGGATAAATCGCGCTGTTCCTTGCGGTAATTGCGGCGCTCGGCGGTGCGCACCGCGCCCTGCATCTGGGATACGATGGCCTGTTTGGAGACGCCGGTCTCGTCGGCCAGCCGCCCGGCGTAGACATCCCGTGCCGTGGGGCTGACGCCGCGTTCGGTCAGGATGTCGATAGCCTCGCGGATGTAGCTCAACCGCCCATCGTCGCTGCGCAGGTCGTACTTGGATTTTGCCTTTTTCAGCTGGAACTCAGTGGGATTGGCTGTGCCGTTCAAGAGCATTTCAAACCGCTCACGGCCATATTTTTTGATGAACTCGTCGGGATCCTTCGCGCCTTGGTAGCTTAACACGCTGACTTTCATCGGCGTATTGGCCATGATGCCCAGGCTGCGCTCGGTGGCTTTCTGGCCCGCCTCGTCGGAGTCGTAACTCAATACGACCTCGTCGGCGTATTCGCTCAGCAGCTTGGCCTGCTCGGCTGTCAGGGCCGTTCCGCAGGCACAGACCGCCGTGTCGAACCCGGCCTCGTGCATTGAGATAACGTCCATGTAGCCTTCGCAGAGGATGTAGCGCTTGGACTTGGATTTTTTTGCGACGTTCAGCGCAAACAGCGTGCGGGATTTGTGGTAAACCATCGTCTCCGGGCTGTTGATGTACTTGGGCTTAGAATCATCCAGCACGCGGCCGCCAAAGGCGATGATAGCCCCGCGCACATCGATGATGGGTACCATGACGCGGTGGCGGAAGATATCGTAGAGATTGCCCTTGGCGCTGCGCTTGACAAGGCCGGAAGTTTCGAGTTCGCTTTCCGAGAAGCCAAGGTGCTTTAAATAGTGCAGCAGGCCGACGAAATCATCGGGCGCATAGCCCAGGCCGAAGCGGCGGATGGCCGCATCGGACAGGCCGCGCTTCTCTTTCCAGTAGCGGCGGGCCATGGCGGCCTCCGGCGTTTTGGCGTTGAGGTTCTCGTAGAAATACCGCGCGGCGCAGCGGTTGATTTCCAGCAGACGCTGGCGGGCGCGGGATTCGCGGTCGTCCTCCTCGGGCAGGGGCATTCCGGCGCGGGAGGCCAGCTGTTTGACGGCCTCGACATAGCCGAGGTTATTGTACTTGCGCACAAAGCTGATGACGTCGCCCGCTGCGCCGCAGCCGAAGCAGTAAAAGCTCTGGGTATCTGGGTAAACGACGAAGGACGGCGTTTTTTCGTTATGGAAGGGGCACAGTCCGGTGGCGGTGCGCCCGCGGCGGCGCAGCTGCACATACTGGCCGATGATCTCTTCAATATCATTGCGCCGCACGACTTCCTGTATGTATTCCTGGGGGATCATGGGTTGACTGCACCTCCTTGTCAGATTGTAGGGGCCGGGCATGCCCGGCCCGCGGTTTTCCCGCAATGCTGCGTCTGCCAATCTGTGCAGGGCCGGGCATGCCCGGCCCCTACGGCGCAGCGGTTACAAAACGTGCCATTTCTGCGGCACGAACAGTTCCTCAAACAGGCGGGTGGCAAACTCATCGCTCATGCCGCTGATGTAGTCGGTCACGGCGCGGTCAACGCCCTCGTTGTAGGCGATCTGCATATAAAAATTTGGCATCAGGGCCGGTTCGTCGCTCAGGCGGGTGTACAGCTCGCTGATGAGCTTGTCCACCTTTTTTTCCTCGCGCTTGGCCTCCTTGTCAACGTAGACCGTCGAGTACATGAAGTCCTTCAAAATCGCGTAGGCGGCCTCGACCTCGGGCGAAAAATTGATCTGCCCTTCCCCGCTGTGGGCGATCAGATCGGTTATCATCGTCGTGATGCGCTGGGATTTCGTCGCGCCCAGCACGGCGGTGGCTTCGGGCGGCAGCTGGCGGGCGTCCAGCACACCGGCGGTGATAGCGTCCTCGATGTCGTGGTTCAAAAATGCAATGTGGTCGGCGCGGCGCACAACACAGCCCTCCGGTGTGCGGGCCCACGCGCCCGACGTGTGGGTCACGATGCCATTGCGCACCTCCCAGGTCAGGTTCAGGCCCTGGCCGTCGCGCTCTAAGTAATCCACCACCCGCAGGCTTTGTCGGTAGTGGGTAAAGCCGCCCGGGCACAGCCGGTTCAGCGCCCGCTCCCCCGCGTGGCCGAAGGGCGTGTGCCCCAGATCATGGCCCAGGGCGATGGCCTCGGTCAAATCCTCGTTCAGGCGCAGAGCGCGGGAGATCGTGCGGGCGATCTGGGAGACTTCCAGCGTGTGGGTCAAGCGGGTGCGGTAGTGGTCGCCCTCCGGCGAGAGAAAGACCTGGGTCTTTTGCTTTAGGCGGCGGAACGCCTTGCAGTGCAGAATGCGATCCCGGTCGCGCTGGAAACAGGGGCGGATGGGGTCATCCTCCAACGGCGTGCGGCGGCCCAGGCTGTTTTCGCTCAACGTTGCATAACGGCTCAAGGTTCGGCGCTCGATGGCTTCGGTCTCTTCGCGGATCGTCATGGTATGTCCCCCTTTTTTACAGCTTCTATTTATAAATACGACAAAACTGCGGGAAACACTCTTTTTTTGTGGAAATTTTTTTGAAGTTTTTTCACAGCTGCGGGGGGCGGGACGTCGGGCGGGGCACCCTCACCCCACTGGGGGGGGTGCCGCAATTCAAAACGCCGCGTACTGTGCCTCGGAGATCTCCACCTCTGCGCCGCCTCGGGTCAGCTCGGTCAGGGCGGTGACAAGTGTGCCCTCCTGCCCTGCGGGCATACGCCAGCAGAGTGTCACGGCATCGTCAAAAATCGGCTCGTCCAGCCGTGTTTCTGCCGCCGCTATGATGCGCTGGGCCTGCTCAAACTGGGCGTAGGGCACGCGCAGACGGCAGTCCACCACCAGCCGCATACTGACAAGCTCGGCATTCTGCAAAGCCCCCGACGCGGCGGCGGTGTAGGCCCGCACCAATCCGCCGGTGCCCAGCAGGATGCCGCCGAAATACCGCGTTACCACAACAATAACGTCCGCCACGCCCGCATGGCCGATGGTTTCCAGCACAGGCGTACCGGCGGTCTTGGCGGGTTCGCCGTCGTCGGAATACCGCGTGCGGCCGTTTTGCAGCACATAGGCGTAAACGTTGTGCCTTGCGGTGCGGTTGGCGGCACGCACGGCGTTCAGCACGGCCAGGGCCTTTTCCTCGGTGTCGGCAAAGGCGGCGGTGGCGATAAAACGACTGCGCTTTTCCTCATATTCAAAGGTGGATGTGCCGCGGATGGTCTTGTAATCAGCCATAGGAAACCTCGCTGTATAGCAAAAAATACCCCGGATGAAAAAACATCCGGGGTACAAAAAACGGAATTACTTGCCAGACTTGGCGAAGCGGCGCTTGAAACGCTCGACGCGGCCACCGGTATCGACCAGCTTCTGCTTGCCGGTGTAGAAGGGATGGCACTTGCTGCAAACTTCGACGTGGATCTCCGGCTTGGTGTCACGGGTGTGAATCACGTTGCCGCAGGCACAAGTGATGGTGCAGTCCACATAGTTCGGATGGATGCCCTGCTTCATGGTTATTTCACCTCTTTCTCGATTATGATAAAAGGAGCCATACTCAATATATGTGCTCATCACAATCTCCGAATTGCGGCCACCAGCGCCCGCCATCCTGTGCGGACGGAGCAGCCATCTGAACGATTGCTGAAATATTTTAGCACAAAGCAATCACAATGTCAAGCAATTTTGGAAATTTCACAGGAAACTAAAAAATCTCGCTTTTTTCCCCTCTTGGGGGGAAAGCCTTTCGCGCTTACAGTGTCAGCTGCTCGGCTTTGTCGTCGGCTTTCAAAATGGCACCGGCGGCAGGCAGGGTCCGCACGCGGTAGCGCGGGGCGTCGTTTAGTTCCAGGCCCTCGGCCAGCGTCACGCGGGAAATCTTCGCGTTTTTCTTGAGCGCCACCACATTGACACCGGCGGTGTCGCGGGTCGCCTTCTCGGGAATCAGCGCACTGCCCACCAGCAGCAGGCGGTTGTTGCTGGTGAAGATAGCCAGCTCGGTTTCCTCGGGCAGATAGCGCATAAAAGCCAGCACGGCCTTGTCGCTGTACGCTTTCAGCAGCTTGCGCCGGTTCTGCTTCGTCTCATAGCTGGAAAGCGGCACTTTGGCGCACTTGCCGTTGTCGTAGAAGAAGAGCATCCAGCCTTTGTAGTCGGGCGTGACCACCATATACAGCGGCACTTCGCCCTCCTCCATGCCGAGGGCCGAGGCCACGTAATCGCCCAAAACGCTCGCCTTGCTGTCGCCGAAGTCATAGGCGTGGGACTTGTAAACCTGACGATGGTTCGTGAAGAACAACAGTTCCACGCTGTTCGTGCTCTCGCAGGTGAACAGGACCTCGTCGCCGTCTTTCAGCTTCTGTTCACCGCTCATGCGCAGGCTCTGCGGCGTGATTTTCTTGAAGTAACCATCCCGCGTGAAGAACAGATGCACCGGGTAATCAGGGATCTGCTGCTCCGGCTCCTCGCTCTCGGCGGCGGGGACTTCGTACATAATTTCGCAGCGGCGGGGCTTACCGTACTTCTTGGCGACGTCGGCCAGCTCTTTCATGATAATTTTATTGATGCGTGCCGGACGTTTGAGGATATCCTCGAGATCGGCAATGGCGTTTTCCAGTTCCTCAATTTCCTCGGTGCGCTTCAAAATATACTCGCGGTTCAAGTGGCGCAGCTTGATTTCGGCCACGTACTCGGCCTGCACCTCGTCGATGCCGAAGCCAATCATCAAGTTGGGTACGACCTCGGTTTCCTCTGCGGTATTGCGCACAATTTCAATTGCTTTATCGATATCCAGCAGGATAGCTTTCAAGCCTTTGAGCAGATGCAGGCGCTTCTGCTTGCCCTGCAAATCGTAGTAGGTGCGGCGGCGCACGCACTCGGCGCGGAAAGCGATCCACTCATTCAGAATGCTGCGCACCCCCAGCACCTTGGGCTGGCCCGCAATCAGGACATTGAAGTTGCAGGCAAAACTGTCCTCCAAGGGCGTGGCCTTATACAGGCGGGTCATCAGCTTGTCGGGATCCTGGCCGCGCTTGAGGTCGATGGTCAGTTTCAGACCGTTCAGGTCAGTCTCGTCGCGCATATCGCTGATTTCGCGGATTTTGCCCAGCTTGACCAGCTCGGTGATCTTGTCCATGATGGCCTCAACGGTCGTCGTGGGCGGGATCTGGGTGACGTCGATGCAGTTGTTCTCTTTATCGTAGCTCCACTTGGCGCGGACGCGGACACTGCCGCGGCCGTTTTCCAGCACGTTCTGCATCTCGGCGGCATCGTAGAGAATCGTGCCGCCGCCGACGAAATCCGGCGCGGGGATGATTTCCCGCAAATCGGCCTGGGGGTCCTTCATCAGCGCGATCGTCGCGTTGCAGAGTTCTTCCAGATTGAAGGAGCAGATATTGGACGCCATACCGACGGCGATACCCAGCGTGTTGTTTGCGAGAATCGTCGGGAATGTGACAGGCAGCAGCGTCGGCTCGGTGGTCGTACCGTCGTAGTTGGGCACAAAGTCTACGGTATCCTTGTCGATATCGCGGAACAGTTCGTCGCAGACCGGCTCGAGCTTGGCCTCGGTGTAACGGGCGGCGGCGTAGGCCATATCGCGGCTGTACGCCTTGCCGAAATTGCCCTTGGAGTCGACGAACGGTACGAGCAGGCTCTCGTTGGAGCGGCCCATGCGAACCATCGTGTCGTAAATCGCAGCGTCGCCGTGGGGGTTCAGGTGCATGGTGCTGCCCACGATGTTGGCGCTCTTGGTGCGGTTGCCTTTCAGCAGGCCCATCTCGTACATCGTGTAGAGCAGCTTGCGGTGGGCGGGCTTGAAGCCGTCGATCTCCGGCAGCGCGCGGGAGACGATAACGCTCATCGCATAGGGCATATAGTTGGTTTCCAGCGTGTCGGTGATGGCGGATTCCAGCACCTCGCCCGCTGATAAAATCTCGACGTTATCGCCCAGCTGCGGGCGCGCTGGGGTCAGCTTTTTTTCTTTTTTTCTTGCCATATGATAAAATCCTATATTTCACAGCTGCCCGGCAGGGGCCGGATATGTCCGGCCCGCAGCATACCGGGCGCAGAGCGTTTGCGGGAAGGTTGCGGGCGGGGCATGCCCCGCCCCTACACGCGCGGCAATCGTAGGGGCGGATTCCATTATCCGCCCGTCAGACGGCAGTCACCTTGCGGGCGCATATGGAATGCGCCCCTACGGGGTGTTCTTCTGTCGGGCGCGTATCAGCTTACATCCAAATCGTCCAAATACTCCGAACCGTGCTCGGCGATATGCTCTTTACGGCCCTGCAGGTTGTCACCCAGCAGCAGGTCAAACACCGCGGCGGTGCGCTCGGCATCGGTGGGCAATACCTTGATAAGGCGGCGGCTCTCGGGGCTCATCGTAGTCAGCCACATCATCTCGGGGTCGTTCTCGCCCAGACCTTTCGAGCGCTGGATCGTGTACTTTTCGTCCTCGATGCGACGCAGGATGTCAGCCTTTTCCGGCTCGGTGTAGGCGAAGTAGGTCTTGTTCTTCGTGTTGATCTCGTACAGCGGCGACTCAGCGATGTAGACATACCCCTTGTTGATAAGGGTCGGCGTCAGGCGGTAGAGCATCGTCAGCACTAGGGTGCGGATCTGATAGCCGTCGACATCGGCATCGGTACAGATGACGACTTTATTAAAGCGCAGGTTGTCCAGGTTGAAGCTGGCCAGGTCTTTGTTGTGGCTGCCGCCCAGCTCAACACCGCAGCCCATGACGCGGATCAGGTCGGTGATGATCTCCGACTTGAAAATGCGGGCGTAGTCGGCTTTCAGGCAGTTCAGGATCTTGCCGCGGATGGGCATGATGGCCTGGAACTCCGAGTCGCGGCTCTGCTTGACCGCACCCATAGCGGAATCGCCCTCCACGATGTACAGCTCGCGGCGGCTGGCATCCTTGGTGCGGCAGTCGACGAACTTCTGCACGCGGTTGGCGAGGTCCATCTGCTGGGTCATCGTCTTTTTGATGGTGATGCGCGCCTTTTCGGCGTGTTCGCGGCTCTGCTTATTGATAAGAACCTGCTTGCAGGCCTTTTCGGCCTCGTCGGGGTGCTCAATGAAGTAGACCTCGATCTGATGCTTGAGGAACTCGGTCATGGCCTGGGCCACAAATTTGTTTGTGATGGCTTTCTTGGTCTGGTTCTCGTAGCTCGTGCGGGTGGAGAAGCTGGACGACACCAGCACAAGGCAGTCCTGCACATCGGCGAAGGTAATCGCACTTTCGTTTTTCTTATACAAGCCCTTGTTTTTCAGCCAGGCGTTGATCTGGCTGACGAAGGCCGTGCGCACAGCGCGGTCGGGGCTGCCGCCGTGCTCCAGCCAGCTGGAGTTGTGGTAGTATTCCAGACACTGCACGGTGTTGGAGAATGCGAACGCGACGTTCATCTTGACCTGATAGTCCGGCTGGTCGGCGCGGTCGCGGCCGGTGGCAGCACCGCTGCAGAAGTATACCGGCGTCAAGGCCTTATCCCCTACCAATTCGTTGGCATAGTCGGTGATGCCGTGCTCGTACAGATACTCAAACTTCTCGGCGTCCGCGCCGGATTTATCGGTGAACACCAGCGTCACACCGTCGTTGACGACGGCCTGGCGGCGCAGCATATCTTTGAAGGATTCCGCCGGGACAGCGATATCGGTAAAGACCTCAGTGTCGGGTTTCCAGCGGATGACCGAGCCGGTGCGCTTGCCCTTGAACGGCTCTTTCTGCAAACCGCCCACATTCTCGCCTTTTTGGAAGTCGAGGTGGTAGTGGAAACCGTCGCGGTAGATATCGGCAGTCATCCACTCGCTGGCGTACTGCGTGGCACACAGGCCCAGGCCGTTCAGACCCAGGCTGAAATCATAGTTGCCGCTGCCCTCGGCGTATTTGCCGCCGGCGTACAGCTCACAGAAAACGAGGTCCCAGTTCCAGCGTTCCTCGGCCTTGTTGTAGTCCACCGGGATGCCGCGTCCGAAGTCCTCGACCTCGACGACATGATCCGGAAAGAGCGTGACGTTGATGCGGTTGCCGTGGCCGTCGCGGGCTTCATCAATGGAGTTGGAGATAATTTCAAAAATGGAATGGGCGCAGCCCTCGACACCGTCGGAGCCGAAGATGACCGCCGGGCGCTTGCGCACACGGTCAGCGCCTTTCAGCTGGCGGATACTGTCATTGCCGTATTCCTGTTGTTTTTTTGCCATGCGGCGGTTCCCCCTGATTTATATTGAAACAGTGGTAGTTTTTGCACATATATTTTTATTAAACCACAGTTTGGAAGTGTTTGTCAAATCGACTTGCTCTCTGCGGGCAGGTTGTAGGGGGCAGATGCGGGCATCCGCCCCTGCAAGCTCAGTGTAATACAACAATTCGTTGTTGTCAAGTTGTTCTTATGAATTGCAGTTACAATTACACGGTTCCACCCGGTTGCGGTCGCCGATGACAGCGGTCCAATACTCGGTACCCCGGAAACGGAAGATGACCCAATCATAGCCGTTGTATTTCTGGGTGCTCTGCTTGACGACGCAGTAGCTGCCCAGCGGCAGATAGCCCACTACATCGTTGAAATTGGCCGTGTAGAAATACTCGCACCGGGCATTGAACACCACAAGCCGCTGGCCCGCCACCGTCTCCATAGAAGGGCCGGAGACCCCATAATTATTGTAGCCTCCGGCCTGTATTTCGGGTAAAAAGTCCTTGTAACTACGGTTCAGGTCGCACGCACCGGATATCCCGTTCACACTGCCGCTGCCCGAATATTGCCACATGGCGTAGTTGCCGTTGTAGCCTAAGGTCGAGCGGTAATCCGCCACCCACAGCGGATATTGGCGCAGCGCGGCGGCGTTCAGATAATTATTGATGTAGTTCGTGTAGCTATACCATCCCGCGTACCATTTGCGCTGGTAGAGGATATCCATGGCGTACTGCACCAGGCTGGTCAGCTCGGCGCGGCCCAGGCTGGTCAGGCTGAAATCCTCGACATCCACAAACACCGGGTACTCTAATTGCAGCCCCTCCATGACGTTCAAAAAAGTCGTCAGCTCGTTGGCGACGGCGGCGCGGGTGCGGGCGTAGGTGTAGTAGTAGGCCCCCACCCGCAGGCCCGCCGCCTTGGCCCCGTTGACATTCTGCAAGAAATACGGGTCAACATACAGCCCGCCGCTGTTGCTGGACCCCACGCGCACCATGGCAAACTGCTTGCCCGCCGCCGCCACCCTGCCCCAGTTGATATTGCCCTGGTAGCGCGACACATCAATGCCGTTCTGGTATACAGCCATAAAAAGCCCCCCTTTGCGGTATAGTATGCAAAGAGGGGGTGGGGTGTGTAGTATCCTGTTTCCACTGCAAGGGCGGCAGCCAGAGGGCATTTACGCCAGACGCCGTTCCGCAAGCAGGACGATGCCGCGCTCCTGCGCTGCTTCTCTTAACACTGCAAAGCCGTTTTTGCACCAGAAATGATTGGACTGCGGGTTTTCCTTGTCAATGCCGAGACGTACCGCCGTATAGCCCAGCGCACGCAGCGCGGCCAGTACATCGCGGACGATCGCCGTGCCGGTTCCCTGCCCCTGCAGGTCCTTGTTCACCATGAAAAAGCCGATGAACGCCGTGTCTGCGTCCGGGTAACCATCGATCAGATCCATAACCGCGACCAGCGTATCCGCGTCAAAAAATCCGACATAGTGCTTCTGCGCCGGCGCTGTGCCCGGCGGGCAGAGTGTCAGATCCTGCCGCACATGCTCGGGCGTTGTACCGCCGCCGCAATACCTGAAGTACTGGTCATTGCGCAGCATCCATGCGTACAGCATCGACACATCGGCGTCCGTCAGGCGGCGAATTGTATACACATCGGACAGTTTTTCAATTTGTATATTTTTCACAGCAATTTGATCCTCAAGTCTCCCAGCAGCGACACTGCCTCCGGCAGTGAAAATTTTGCATCCTGCAGCTTGCAGCCGAAGATATCGACTTTATATCCGCCAGCCTCTTTGAAGTTTGCCTTCCGCATATCGCACTGGTAAAACTCGGTGTCCAACAGGTCGCATTTCTCGAAATCCGCGCTGACGAGATTGCACTTGGCAAACATCGAGCGCTGGATCTCGTTGCCCGCAAAGTTGAATTTTGTAAGGTTCATCTCGGTGAAGGTGTTGTATTTCAGGCGGCAGTCCTGCAATTTTTCGATCGGGTCAGCAAACGAGCCGTCTCCCTGCAGGGACAGCCAGTCGATATTGTTGAGGGTGCAGTTTTGAAATTCTGTAAACTTTGCACGGGACATCGTGGTTTTCAGTCCTGTAATTGTACAGCGGATGAACTGGCACTCGCTCAGCACGCTGTGGTCCAGCTTGCAGTTTTCAAATGTGCAGTCGATGAAAGTGCAGTCAGAGAAATCGCAGTCGTAAAAGGTTTCCTCTGTAAAATCAAGGTGCGAAAAGCTCTCTCCCTCGCGGTATTCGGCGCGCATCAAATCACCAGTCCTCCGTTGACACCCAGCACCTGGCCGGTGATGTAGCCGCTGGCCTCATCGGCCAGAAAGACCATCGTGCGTGCAATCTCGTCCGCTGTGCCCAGGCGCTCCACCGGGGTTTCCTCGGCCAAAGCGGCGCGGTCCTCTGCGGTAAAGCCCGCCATCATGTCGGTGTCAATGACACCCGGCGCAATGACGTTGACCGTGATGCCGCTGGGGCCTTCCTCTTTTGCCAGCGCCTTGCCCAGACCGATGAGGCCCGCCTTGGCCGCGCTGTACGCGACCTCGCAGCTGCCGCCGGTCTGGCCCCACATACTGCTGACCAGCAGGATGCGGCCATATTTCTGGTGGATCATGCCGGGCAGCACGGCACGGCAAGCGTAGAACGCGCCGTCCATGTCAACGGCCATCATCCTCCGCCAATCCTCGTCAGTGGTGTCGGTGAAAAGTTTGACCTGCGCGATGCCCGCGTTGCAGACGAGCACCTGCAGGCCGCCTAGTTCCCGCTGTGCCTGCTCCACGGCGGCTTGCACCTGAACAGAGTCGCCCGCGTCGGCCCGGATGGCAAGGAAGCACCCGCCGGGGGCGAGGGCTTCGGCCTGGCGGTGCACGGCGTCGGCGGCGTCGGGATGGGCGTTGTAGGTAAAGGCGACGTTATAGCCGGCCTTGGCGAACGCCAGCACCGCCGCTGCGCCAATGCCCCGGCTGCCGCCGGTGATGAGTACGTTTTTGTTCATGGTTATTTTTTCTTCCTTTTTTCCCGCAGCATCACAAAAAATTCCTGCAATAGGGCCTGCGCTTCTGCCTCCATCAAACCCGATTCAATGACCGGGTGGTGGTTGAAGGGCAGGGCAAACAGGTCAGTCAGGCCGCCGCAGCAGCCGGCCTTGGGGTCGCGGGCGCCGTAGACAACCCGCTTCAGGCGGCTGTTTATGATGGCCCCGCTGCACATCGGGCAAGGTTCCAGCGTCACGAACAGCTCACATTGCCACAGCCGCCAGCCGCCCAGTGCCTTGCAGGCTGCGTCGATGGCCATAAGCTCGGCATGGTAGGTGGCATTTTTGCCGCTTTCCCTCAGGTTGTGGGCGCGGGCAATGATCTCGCCGTCCTTGGCGACGACCGCCCCCACCGGCACTTCGCCGAGGGACGCAGCAATTTTTGCCTCGTCCAGCGCGGTCTGCATCAGTTCTTCATCAGACATAGTTTCCTCTCAATGTACAAAAATCACAGCATAAACCACCAGGAAAACCACAACTGCGCTGTATGCCGGGCTGGTAAAGACCGTCAGCACATCCACGCCGGGCCGCAATCCCGCCGAAAAGCGGAACCCCTGCCCTCGCGCGTGCCAAATCATCCACAGCCCGAAAAGCGGGAAGAAAAGCAGCAGGAACAGCTCGACGCCGAAGGATGCCTCCGTCGGGGCATAATACCGAAGATACATCGTCAAAAATGCCAGTGTGTTGTTCACCAGATGCAGCAGCATCCCCGGTAAAATGCTGCCCGAGCGCTCGGCCAGCCAGCCCAGGAACACGCCGCAGACAAAAGCCGTCAACCCCTGCGCCAGATCCAGATGCAGCAGCCCAAACAGAAGTGCCGGGGCAAAGATGGCCGCCGCGCTGCCGCTAGGGCGCATCAAGCCCTGGAACGCGCCGCGGAACAGTAGTTCCTCGGCCACAGCGGGCATGACGCAGAGCGCCAGATAGTACATGAACAGCTCCGGCCCGCCGCTGGGCAGCATCTGGGCCGTTGTCTCGCTGCCGGTGATGTGGTTGATGAGCGCCCCTGCCAGGTTGGCGAGGTTCGCCACGCCAAGGAACACCGGCAGACAGAAGCCTGGACTCCACGGTGCGGGCAGCGTAAGGCGCAGGTCATCGGACCGCAGACGGGTCAGTTTCATCATAAAAACCAGCGTCAGACCGATGGCCCCCAGCCCAATAATCAACTGGAACAGCGCCAGGCTGACCTCGCTGAAGCCCAGGGGTTTTGCCATACTGGCCCCCGGGTGCGCCAGCCCCATAAGGGTGCTGACCAGCGCATACAGCAGGCTGCGCACCAGAAGATATACCAAGGATGCCACCGCGCAGAAACCCGCCGCGCCCCGCACCCCACGTGATTTTGCCATGTGATTTTCCACCTTTACGTTAAAGGCTTCCCCCTTGGGGGAAGCTGGCCGTGAAACGGCCTGATGAGGGGCCGGTCTGCCGCAGCCACCCATTCACGGTTTGCCGCGGGAAGGCCACCCTCATCCGCCCCTTCGGGGCACCTTCACCCTTGGGGGAAAGCTTTATTAGTATCATACCACAATCCGCAAAATAAAAAAAGCCCCACCGGTGTGCGGGCCGGTGGGGTGAGGTTGGAGGGAGAGGAGTCATTTTCAACCTGCATTGTGCGATGCAGGCATTGACTTTCTGACTTTATGATAGTACATTATAGGCATGAAGTAAAGCTCAACTTTTTCATACATCGCATGAATTTTATTCACCATAGGAGATGCAGACCATGACTCTGACAGACTGCCAGCTGTTAAGCATTGTCGCCCAGCTGGGCACCTTTGCCGCCGCGGCGGAGCGTATGCACATCACCCCTTCCGCCGTCAGCCACGCGGTGTCCGGCGTGGAGGCCGAGTGCGGCTTTCCGCTGTTCACCCGCACCAAAAGCGGCGTCACCCTGACCGCCGCCGCCGAAAAACTGATGCCCGCCATCCAGCAAATGCTGGCCAGCAGCGAGTCGCTGGAGCAGTCCCTTGCCCAGATCAACGGTATGCACAAGGGTGCGCTGCGGCTGGGGGTGTTCAACTCGGCCTGCGTAACCTGGCTGCCCAAGATCGTGCCGGGCTTCCGGGCTGCGTTCCCGGGCATCGACGTGCAAATTTACCAGGGATCCTACGATGATATTACCGGCTGGCTGAAAACCGGCGCGGTGGAATTGGGATTTCTCTCCAATTCCAGCGCCCATGACCTGGATTTTGAGCCGCTGTACGATGACCGCCTGATCTGCATTGCACCGCCGGACTACAAGCCCCGCCGCCCCGGCGTGGTGCGGGCCGAGGAACTGCGCGGCCAGCCTTTTGTCAGCCAGCAGTCCGACGTGGACGCCGACATCCAGAGTTATTTCAAAAAGAACGATCTGCACGTGTCGAGTCAATGCTATATCGTGGACGACCAGAGCATGATCGCCATGGTGGCCTGCGGGCAGGGCTTGGCCCTGATGCCCGAGCTGATGTTTAAAGAGGGTGCCGCCAGCGCGGGCTGCCAGGTTTTGCAGCTGGAACCCGCCGCCAAGCGCAGCATTGGATTAGCGTGTTTGTCGCGTGGGGCGCTGTCCCCCGCGGCGAAGGAGTTTGTGAAGCATGCAAGGGAGTTTGCGCGGATGCGATAAAGCCCTCCCCCCATGGGGGGGGGAAGCCTTTTTATGTTAGTTTCCCTCGTCATACTCCGCGACGGGTACATTGGCGTACTCGTCGGGCAGATCCGGGGGCAGGGTCTGCATATACTCGTGCATGGCCTCGGCCACGGTCTTGCTGTATGCCACGGCCTCGACCACCGTACGTGCGCCCTTGACGGCGTCGCCGCTGGCGAAGATGCCGGGGATGCTGGTGCGGCCGACCTCATCCGTTTCAAACAGGCCGCGAGTGTTGGTTTTCAGATCCTTGGTGCTGTCGGTGATCGTCGTACAGGGGCCCTGGCTGATGGAGACAATAACGCTGTCCGCCGGGTAGAGCTTCTCGGTGCCGGGGATCTCGGTCAGCGTGCCGTCCTCGGCCTCGCTCAGATCGATAAAGACAACGCCCTTATCAGTGATTTCCAGCGGCTTTTTGTTAAAGATAAAGTTGACGCCTTCGAGCTTGGCATAGCTGGCCTCGTACTCGCTGGCCGTGATGTGCCGGGACAGCGAGAAGCACTCGATATGCCGCGTGCCGTGGCGGATGGCGGTGCGCGCCACGTCCATGGCCGCGTTGCCCGCGCCGATAACAATGGCCCGTTCACCCAGGTGGTAGACATCGGGGTTCTGCAGGTAGTTGATGGCGTAGTGTACGTTGCCCAGGCTCTCGCCCTTGATGTGCAGCGTGTTGGGCCGCCAGACGCCGGTGCCGATAAAGATGGCCTTATAGCCGTCGCGGAACAGGTCCTCGATTTTCAGCGCCTTGCCCACGTCGGTGTTGGGGCGGACCTTGATGCCCTTTAAGCGCAGGTGGCGGTACTCGAAGTCGTCCAGCACCGATTTCGGCAGACGAAACTCCGGGATGCCGTAGCGCAGCACGCCGCCAATTTTATCGTGGCTCTCAAAGATCGTAACATCGTAGCCATAGCGTGCCAGGATGACCGCAATGGTCAGGCCCGCCGGGCCGGAACCGATGATGGCGGCCTTTTTGCCGTTGGAGGGCGCAGGGCCCTGGGTCATCTGGCTGGCGTAGGTGGACGAGATGTAGTTCTCGATGACCGAGAAATGCACGGGCGCACCCTTGATGCCGCGCACGCAGTGCCCCTCGCACTGGTTCTCGTGGTTGCAGACCAGCGAACATACGGTGGTCAGGGGGTTGTTTTCAAACAGCATACGGCCCGCTTCGTCCAGCTTGTTGGCTTTTAAAAGGCGGATGACTTCCGGGATATTGGTGTGGATGGGACACCCCTGCTGACAGCGGGGCACCTTGCAGCCAAGGCAGTGGTTCGCTTCGTCCATTACGTGCAGCGCCATGTTTTACTCCTTCATTTCGTACCGATTTTGCGCGTTAAAAATGCAACAATCTTGTATTATGTGCATTTTTTCTCCATATGATATTTATATTACCACCGCCTTAGCAGTAAACGCAAGCCCCATAGGCTGAATTTTTTCTCTGCATAATGACGAAAAATCCGTTGCCTTGCTATGCAGTCTGCCGATTTTTTCAGCTTCGGCGCTGCTGCGCACCAGATCGGCCAGAGCTGTGCCTGCCGGGAGCGTCGCCTGTTTTAAACGCGGCAGCGCTGTTTTTCTTGCGCCCAGCACATGCAGGTAGGGCGGCATTGGCAATTCTGCCGGGAGCTGCAGCGCCGCGTCCAGCACCAGCCGCCGCAGCCGCGCGTGGGGGTAGCGCTTGGTTTTTAGTCTCGTATACAGGTCGTCCATGCTGTTTGCCTCCCGCACGGCGGCAGCCAGGCGGTTTTCCAGCCCCTCACTGACTCCACGAACCTGCGCGAAATTTTCAGGTCCCTGCATCCGCAGCAGCGTTAAAATGGCCGTCTCAAATTTTGCGCCGTCCAGCAAAAGGCCCTCGGCGGCGGCTTTGCCGTAGAGTTCCGCCGCCCGGGCAGGCACAAAGGGTTCCCAATCAGGCTGGGGCAGGCTGCGCAAAAAACTGGCGCTGGCCATCGGTGTACCCGCATGCTCCCCTGCCCCGCCGCCGTGGGCCGCGCCCAGCCGCGGCAGCGCAAAAGGCGTGAGGGGCGTGTGCTGCGCCAAAATCGCCTTGCAGTATTCGATGCCCAAAATGTTGTTGGGGGTGCGCAGCAAAGTCCCTGTGCCGGGGCGCAGGGTGTCGGCGGCCTCGGCCCGGGCGGCGGCGTAGGTCATGCCGGTTGCAAGATTTTTGCGTATCACATCGTCAATTTCTTCACATTGCAGCAGCCTGGCCGCGTCCAGCAGCGCCCCCGCGTCGGGCGTCTCGGCCCCAAAAGCCAGTGTGTCACACCCGAGGGCGGCCAGCAGATACACTCCCGCGGCGGCGAACTGCTCCGCCGTGGCGCAGGCGTAGGGCGCAGGCAGGGCAATGACGATATCCGCCCCGGCAGCCAGCGCTGCCTGCACCCGCACCCGCTCGGGCAGAATCGGCACGCCGCCGCGCTGCACCGCGCCGCTGCTCATGCAAACAGCAATGCACTGGGCACCTGCCGCCCGCACCGCCGCAATCTGGGCCGCGTGGCCGTTGTGGAAGGGGTCATATTCGGCGATAATGCCTGTGAAATCCATAACGATTTTCTCCTGATTCTTTGGCGATAGATTGTTAAAAAAGTACTTTGCCGTTACTGTGCAAAAATTGTGCTATCTTGCAGAACTTGCCCTTGAAAATTCTTTTTCACCATTATATAATAAAATCACGGATAAGGAAAGGGCAAATCTGCCCTGCCAAGTTTTAAGGAGGATATTCCATGAAAGTTCTGGTTATCAACTGCGGTTCTTCCAGCCTGAAGTACCAGCTGATCGACATGGAGGGCGAGAAGGTCCTGTGCAAAGGTCTGTGCGAGCGCATCGGCATGGAGAGCAGCATGATTACCCATGAGGCCAACGGCCACAAGGCCACCACGCCCGCCATCTTCCCCACCCACACCGAGGCTTTCACCGAGGTCGTCAAGAAGATGACCACCGGCGAGGGCAAGGTCATTGAGAGCGTTTCCGAGATCGACGCCATCGGCCACCGCGTGGTCCACGGCGGCGAGAAGTTCAAGGAGAGCTGCCTGATCACCCCCGAGGTCGTCAAGGCGATCCACGACCTGAGCCCGCTGGCTCCTCTGCACAACCCTGCCGCCATCCTGGGCATCGAGGCCTCCTACAAGGTCTTTGGGCAGGACAAGCCGAATGTTGCGGTCTTTGACACGGCTTTCCACTCCACCATGCCCCCGAAGGCCTACATGTACGCCATCCCCTATGAGTACTATGAGAAGTACGGTGTCCGCCGCTACGGCTTCCACGGCACCAGCCACAAGTACGTCAGCCACCGCGCTGCCGAGTTCCTGGAGGAGCCTATTGAGCGCCTGAAGCTCATCACCTGCCATCTGGGCAACGGTTCTTCCATCGCCGCTGTCGACCAGGGTAAAGTTATCGACACCTCGATGGGCATGACCCCGCTGGCCGGTCTGATGATGGGCACCCGCTGCGGCGATTTGGATCCCTCTGTGGTCAACTACCTGAAGTATAACCTCGAGATCACCGGCCACGAGCTGGACGAGATCCTGAACAAGAAGTCCGGTCTGCTGGGTGTTTCCGGCGTGTCCAGCGACAAGCGCGATGTCGAGGAGGCTGCCGCAAACGGCAACAAGCGCGCACAGCTGGCCAGCGACATGCTGAACTACCAGATCAAAAAGACCATCGGCAGCTACATTGCCGCTATGGGCGGCGTGGATGCCATCGTCTTTACCGGCGGCATCGGCGAGCATGACGCCGACTCCCGCGCCAAGATCTGCCACCACATGGATTGGCTGGGCATCCGCATCGACACCGACAAGAACCGCGATGCACACAAGCAGAAGGAAGATGTCGTTGAGGTCACTGCCTGGGGCGCCCGTGTCCGCACCCTGATCATCGAGACCAACGAAGAGCTGATGATTGCCCGCGACACGAAGGAAGTCATTGAGAAGTAAGTCTTACTTTTCTTGAAAGAAAAGTAAGCAAAAGAACTTTCAATATTTGTTCCCGGGAACGGGTTATAGCGAGAGGCTGCAGCATGGGATTTGACCTTGTGCGGCAGCCTCTTTTGTGATACAATCAGCGGTAAGAGGTCGTACATTTGAATTTCAGGAGGTTGTCCGTATGAACAGCAAGGCTTTAAAAGGCATCGCACTGCTTCTCTTTGGCATTCTGCTTTGCGCAGGCAGTGAGGAAATCAACGGCACGATTCTATACAATTTCGGCGATTTCCCGCTTGCCGCGATAGGCGTCCTTGTGGGGGCCGTGGGGCTGTATATGGTGTTTTCTGATAAGGCAGAGTAATCGGGTGCGGGCGGCATATATGCCGCCCCTACAATGCTTTGCCGGGCGTTTGCGGCTATGCTGCGGGCCGGTCATGCCCGGCCCCTACGGCACAATAGAAATTCAAAACGGGAGGCTGCCCACCTGGGCAGCCTCCCTTTTACGGCTTATTTGTTTGGAGTTGTTTTGGTTACTTTTCTTGCAAGAAAAGTAACTTACTGCTGAGCGGCCTCGGCGCGCTTCTTGGCGATGGATGCCAGGGCGTCCTTGCGGGACAGGTTGATGCGGCCCTGCTGGTCGATGTCGGTCACCATGACAAAGATGGGATCGCCAACGGCAACGACATCCTCAACATGCTCAACGCGGTGATCGTCCAGCTTGGAGATGTGAACCAGACCCTCCTTGCCGGGGGCGATCTCAACAAAGGCACCGAAGTTCATCAGACGGGTCACGCGGCCCTTGTAGATGGCACCGATCTCGGGATCCTCGACAATGGTCTTGATGGTCGCAATAGCGCGCTTGGCATCGTCCTGATCGACAGCAGAGATAAAGACATGGCCGTCCTCCTCAATGTCGATCTTGCAGTTGAAGTTGGCGCACATTTCCTGGATGACCTTGCCGCCCTTGCCGATGACATCCTTGATCTTGTCGACCGGAATCATCATGCTGAACATCTTGGGCGCATACTTGGACAGCTCGGCGCGCGGCTCGGCAATGACCGGCTTGATGATCTGGTCAAGGATGTACAGGCGGCCCTTACGGCACTTCTCCAGCGCTTCCTCAACGATCTCATAGGTCAGGCCGTCCACCTTGATGTCCATCTGGATGGCGGTGATGCCGCGGCGGGTGCCGCCGACCTTAAAGTCCATATCGCCGTGGAAGTCCTCAACGCCCTGAATGTCGAGCATCGTCATCCAGCGGCCGCCGTGCAGCGGGTCACCATCGGTGATAAGGCCGCAGGAGATACCGGCAACGGGTGCCTTGATGGGCACACCGGCGTCCATCAGGGCCAGCGTAGAGCCGCAGATGGAAGCCTGGGAGGTGGAGCCATTGGAGGACAGAACCTCGGAGACGCAGCGGATGGTATAGGGGAACTCGGCCTGATCGGGCAGTACGGGGATCAGGGCACGCTCGGCCAGGTTGCCATGGCCGATCTCGCGGCGACCGGGGCTACGGGGTGCGCGAGCCTCGCCGACGGAGTACGGCGGGAAGTTGTAGTGGTGGATATAGCGCTTGTAAGGCGTGTCGGACAGGTCATCCATCAGCTGGGCATCCTTGGTGGAGCCGAGGGTGCAGATGGTCAGCACCTGCGTCTGGCCGCGGGTGAACATGCCGGAGCCGTGGACGCGGGGCAGCAGGCCAACCTCGGCGGCCAGCGGGCGGATCTCATTGATGCCGCGGCCGTCCACGCGCTTGCCGTCCTCAAGCAGCCAGGTACGAACGACCTTCTTCTGCAGCTTGTAGCTGATGAGATCGAGGTCGGCGGCGGTCAGGTCGGGGTGCTCGGCAGCAATAGCATCCATAATGGGCAGCAGGGCGGCGTCGCGGACATTCTTGTCGTCGGTGTCCATGGCAGCCTTGACTTCGTCCAGATGCTTGGCATAGACATCGGCCAGCAGGGCATGATCCAACTCCACAGGGGTAAAGCTCTTCTTCGGCTTGCCGATCTCGGCGACGATACCGTTGATGAAGGCGAGCATCTTCTTGATTTCCTCATGACCGGCGCGGATGGCCTTCATCATGGTCTCCTCGTCGACCTCGTTGGCACCGGCCTCAATCATGACGATTTTTTCCTCGCTGGCGGCCAGGGTCAAGGACAGGTCACTGTGCTCACGCTGCTCCTTGGTGGGGTTCAGGACGATCTCACCATCCACCAGGCCGACGAAAACGCCGGCGATGGGGCCGCCCCACGGAATATCGGACATGGCGATGGCCAGGGACGCGCCATTCATGCCGGAGATTTCGGCAGAGCAGTCGGGATCCAGGCTCATGACGGTCATCGTCACGCAGACATCGTTGCGCATATCCTTCGGGAACAGCGGGCGGATGGGGCGGTCAACGACGCGGGAGGACAGGATGGCGTGCTCGCCGGGGCGGCCCTCACGGCGCATGAAGCTGCCGGGGATGCGGCCGGCGGCGTAGAGTTTTTCCTCAAACTCGACGCTCAGGGGGAAAAAGTCAACACCGTCGCGCGGCTTGTCGCTCATCGTAACGTTGCACAGCACGCAGGTCTCGCCGTAGCGGATCATCGCGCTGCCGTTGGACAGACCGCACATTTTGCCGGTCTCGACCACAAAGGGGCGGCCCGCAAAGGTCGTCTCGAACTTGCGGTACTTGGGGAAGGTTTCCAGTCTGGATGCGAATTCGTAAGCCATAGGGATTCTCCTTCTTTGGTAGATTTTTACTTTCAGCGCTCCCCTGCCCCGATTCTGTACAATAAAGCCAGCAGCCAAGCCAGTTGCTTGGGTGCTCGATTTACTGCACAAAATGGCGGCCGGGCGGCTGTAAAATACAGGTGCAGTGGGGTTTCAGGTGTGCATTGCCGGAAACAGGCACAGGCGGTCGAGGACGCCGCCCCTACAGTTACGGCAAACTGCGCACTTATAAAAAAATCAGGCAGAGTGCAAATGCACCCTGCCCGTTTTTGCGAAAATTACTTACGCAGACCCAGCTCAGCGATCAGGGCACGGTAACGGTTGATGTCCTTCTTCTGCAGATAGGCCAGCAGATTGCGGCGGCGGCCGACCATCTTGAACAGGCCGCGGCGGCTGTGGTTGTCATGCTTGTTGGTCTTAAGGTGCTCGGTCAGGTGGTTGATACGAGCGGTCAGCAGAGCAACCTGGACCTCCGGGGAACCGGTGTCACCCTCGTGGATGGCTGCCTTAGCGATGATGGGCTGCTTATCGATAGCGGATTTCTGGCTCATGGGTAAATACCTCTTTCTAAAAAATATATCGGCCGTCGGCGCAGTAAGGGGTAGTTGGAACCGTTGAGGCATACGCCCCATACCGGGCCGCGGTAACATTAGTAGTATAGCACAACCTTTTGGGGAATACAAGTGCAAATCTGCTTTTTCCGCAATTATTTTGTCGCATTTACCCCGACAAAATATGCTTTACTCTCGTCGGCGGCGTGGTGGATGAGGGCCGCCAGCTCGATGAGGGAATTGAACTTGCGCACAGGGCAGAAATATTTGTAAAATTCCAGTACCGGCTGCTGGCCGTAGACATTGCCGGTGAAGTCCGGCACAAAGGTCTCGCAGGTCACGGCGGCGTCGGCGCTCTGATCCACAGTGGGGCGCTTGCCGATGCCGGTTGCGGCCGGCCACCACGTACCATTGAGGAAAATGCGGGTCAGGTAGACGCCCGCGCAGGGCTGCAATGCGGCGGCGGGATAGTTCTGGTTCAGCGTCGGCGTGCCCAGCTTGCCGCTGCCGATGCCCTTGCCGTGGACGACCGGCCAATCAATGGCGTAAGGCGTGCCGAGCATGGCGTTGGCGTCGGCCAGGCGGCCTTCCTCCAGCGCCGCGCGGATGCGGGTGGAGGACACAGTCTGGCCCTGATACTGGGCCATCGGCACGATATGGACGCCGATGCCCAAGGGTTTGCACAGTTCCCGCAGCCGTTCGACATTGCCCGCCGCGCGGGCCCCGAAGGTGAAGTTATCGCCGCAGAACAGTTCCTTGGCGTTGAAGCACTCCACCAGCACCGTCTGGACAAAATCCTCGGGCGAGAGGGCGCGGAACTCGTCAAAGGGGGCTTCCTGGTATTCCTCGATGCCCAGGGCCGCCACGCGGGCGTGCTTCTGGCGCAGAGACAGGATGCGCCCGCCTTTCAGCGTGCTGCCCGCAGGCAGTTCAAACGTGAAAGCTGCGGCGGTCAGGCCGTTGGCTTTGGCGCAGTCAACCGCCGCACCCAGCACGGCGCGGTGGCCGCAGTGGACACCGTCAAAGTAGCCCAGCGCCACCGCGCTGCCCTGGGGTGCGCGGACGGGCGTCAGGCTCTGGTATATCTGCATTGGGCGGTCATCCCCTTTCGCAAAATAGTTTTTCGACTTTCAGCACACCGCCCTCGACGGTGGCAAGACCCAGGAACGCACCGTTTTCGTCGTAGGTGCGATAACGGCCATCGGCGGCAGCGTAATGGCTCGTCGGGCAGCCGTTGAGCAGGTGGGCCTTCACGCCCTCATTGACATGCAGGGCGGGCAGCGGGGCGAACACCGTTTCAATCGGCAGCACCCAGCCGTTGGTCTCAAGTTCCCCGCTCTCGGCGGCGGCCAAGATTTCCGGCAGCGTGTGGCACTGTTCCAGGCTGAACACGCCCGCCTGGGTGCGGCGCAGCGCAGCCAGCGTGGCGGGCACGCCGAGGGCCGCGCCGATCTCCTCGGCCAGGACGCGGATGTAGGTGCCCTTGGAGCAGGCCACGCGGATCGTGTATTCATCGGGCGCGGGGCTGCCGAGATATTCAATATTATAAATCGTGATGGGGCGGGGCGTGCGCTCCACGGTCTGGCCCTTGCGGGCGGCCTTATACAGCGGCTGACCATTGATTTTTACCGCACTGTACATCGGCGGCAGCTGCATCCTGTCGCCCATGAATCGGGGCAGCACGGTGCGCAGTTCACGCTCCCCCACCGTGACCGGCGCGGTTTCCAGCGTGGTGCCCGTTACGTCGCCGGTGTCGGTGCGCAGGCCCAGGCGGATGGTTGCCTCATAGGTTTTATCGTGGTCAAGCTGGCGGTCGGCGGCAGAAGTTGCCTTGCCGATAAACACCGCGAGCACACCGGTGGCCATAGGGTCCAGTGTGCCCGAATGTCCCAGCTTGCGTGTGCCCAGCGCGCCGCGCAGCTTGGCCAGCACATCAAAGCTGGTCCAGCCTGCAGGCTTATCGATAGGCAGAATGCCGTTTGGCGTTTGCATAGCAGGGTTCCTTTTCTGTTGTTAGGGTTTAAAAGGCTTTCCCCTAGGGGGGAAAAGAAAAGCTTTATTGCGCTTCTTTCTCCGCGTCGACGCGGTCCAGTTCCTTTTTGACTTCCTCGAGAATGGCATGCTTGGCGTTGTCCGGGTTGCCACTGATCTCACAGCCTGCGGCGCGGGGGTGGCCGCCGCCGCCCAGCCGCCGTGCAATGTTGCAAGCGTTGGTGTCGTGGCCGGTGCGCACGCTGATTTTAAAACTGCCGTCCTTCTGCTGGCGCAGGGTCAGGCCGACCTCGACGCCCTCAATGGAGCGGGGCAGACTGGTCAAGTCTTCCAGCTCGGCCCCGGCCACGCCTGCGGCCTGGATCTGGTCCCAGGTCAGGCAGATGAGCGCACAGCGGTCGTCGTAGTAAAATTCCAGGCTTTCCAGCGCCATCCGCTCGGCAATGACCCGCGCGTGGGAGCGGCTCTCGAACAGGCGCTCGTTGAGCTTTTCCACATCGGCACCGGCCTCGATGAGCGCCGCCGCCGCGCGGTGGGTCTCCGCCGTCGTGTTGCTGAACCGGAAGCAGCCGGTGTCGGTCGCCACGCCCGTGTACAGGCAGGCGGCGATCTCCGGCGTGATCTTCGCGCCCATCTCGGGGATGAGCGTCGTCAGCAGCTCGGCGGCGGCAGCCGCGTGGTCGTCCACCAGCGTCTCATAGGCATAGCCGCTGTTGGAGCCGTGGTGGTCGATGCACAGATTGACGTGCTCGGCGTAATCCCGGATGTTGTTGCGCTCGCCAAACAACTGGATACCGGCCACATCCACCGCCACGACGAACGCAGGGCTAAAGCTGCCGTCAAACACCGTGATGGGCATATAGTCGTACATGGCCGGGATGGGGTCGCTGCACAGCACCGCGGCGTTTTTGCCCAGCTGCTGCAGGGCAAGGCAGAGCGCCGTGCCCGAGCCGATGGTATCGCCATCCGGGTTTTTATGACACAAGATCAAGATGTCATCTGCAGCAAGCAGACGCGAAACAACGGTCTCGCGATCCACATTCTGAGTCATAGGTTCCTCTTTTCTAACCGGGTGCAGGGTTTACTCTGCGTCAGAGTCGGACTCGATGTCCAGCTCACCCAGCAGCTTGTTGATGTGCGCGGCATAGGCTGCGCCTTCATCTTTCACAAATACAAAGCGCGGTGCCTTGCGGATGTGCATACGGCGGCTGACCTCGGTGCGGACATGGCCGGAGGCCTTGTTCAGCGCCTTGACTACCGGCTCGGGGCCGCCCTCGCGGCCCATAACGCTGATGTAGACCTTGGCCTGGTCGAGGTCAGGGGTCACATCCAGTCGGGTCACGGTCAGCAAACCACCGTTCACACGGGGGTCCTTCATCTCGCCGATAATCGCAATCAGCTCACGCTTCATATCCTGGGCCATACGGCCGTGATTTTTGGTTGGCATTTAGTTTACCTCTGCAATTAGTCGCGGTACTCTTCCATCTTGAAGCACTCGAACACGTCGCCTTCCTTGATATCCTGGAACTTGGCAAGCGTGATGCCGCACTCGTAGCCCTCGGCCACTTCCTTGGCGTCGTCCTTAAAGCGCTTCAGGCTGGCGATGGAATCCTCGCAGATGACGATGCCGTCACGCACCAGGCGCAGTTGGGCATCGCGGGTGATCTTGCCGTCGGTAACGCGGCAGCCTGCAACGGTGCCGACGCTGGAGATCTTGTAGACCTGACGGACCTGTGCTTCGCCCAGGGCGACTTCGCGGACCTTCGGGGCCAGCATACCCTTCATAGCGTCGGAAACATCGTTGATGGCGTCGTAGATGACGCGGTACATACGCATCTCCACGCCGGTCTGCTCGGCTTCCGCCTTGGCAACGGCGTCGGGGCGGACGTTGAAGCCGATGATGATGGCGTTGGACGCATCGGCCAGAGAGACGTCGGACTTGGAGATAGCACCGACACCCGCATGGATAACGCGGACGCGAACCTCATCATTGGAGATCTTCTCAAGGCTCTGCTTGACGGCCTCGGCGGAGCCCTGGACGTCGGCCTTGACGATGATGGGCAGTTCCTTCATATCGTTGGCAGCCATCTGGTCAAACAGGTTATCCAGCGTGACCTTGGTGTAGGCGGCAAACTGCTTTTCCTTAGCCTCGGCGGTACGCTTGTCAGCCAGCTCACGGGCCAGGCGCTCGTCCTCAACGGCCTCGAACAGCTCACCGGCCTCGGGCACTTCGGTCAGGCCGGTGATCTCCACGGGGGTGGAGGGGCCTGCCTCGGTGATTTCCTGGCCCTTGTCGTTGCGCATGGTACGCACACGGCCAACGGCGGTACCGGCGATCAGGCAGTCGCCCTTATGCAGGGTACCGTTTTGGACCAGCAGGGTCGCGATGGGGCCCTGGCCCTTGTCCAGGCGGGCCTCGACGACTGCGCCCTTGCCGCGGCGGCTCGGGTTGGCTTTCAGCTCCATGACCTCAGCCTCAAGGGCGATGCGCTCCAGCAGGTCGCTGATGCCCATGCCGGTGACGGCAGAGACAGGGATGCAGGCGACATCGCCGCCCCAATCCTCGGGGACGATCTCGTACTTGGTCAGCTGCTCCTTGACGCGCTCCGGGTTGGCGGTGGGCTTATCCATCTTGTTGATGGCGACGATCAGCTTGACGTTGGCGGCCTTGGCATGGTTGATAGACTCGATGGTCTGGGGCATGATGCCGTCATCGGCCGCGACGACCAGAACCGCGATATCGGTCATGTTCGCGCCGCGGGCACGCATCGAGGTGAAGGCCTCGTGGCCCGGGGTGTCCAGGAAGGTGATGACGCTGTCATTGCTCTTGACCTGGTAGGCGCCGATGGCCTGGGTGATACCGCCAGCCTCACCCTTGGTGACATTGGTCTTGCGGATGGCGTCCAGGATGGAGGTTTTACCGTGGTCAACGTGGCCCATGACGACGACGACCGGCGGACGCTCGACGAGGTCTGCGGCGTTGTCCTCTTCCTTCACGAAGAGGCGCTCCTCGATGGAGACATGGACCTCGTGCTCGACCTTGGCGTGGAATTCCTCGGCGATCAGGGCGGCGGTGTCGAAATCGACGACGTCAGAGATGGCGTGCATCTCGCCCATCTGCATGAACTTGGCAACGACCTTGGCAGCGTTCTGCTTCAGGCGGGTAGCCAGCTCGCCGACGGTGATCTCGTCGGGGATGGAGATTTTCAGCTGCGCGTTGCGGGCCTTTTCCAGCTGAATGCGCTGCAGGCGCTCGGCCTCAGTCTCGCGGCGGCGGCCAAACTGCTGGCCGCGGCGGTTGTTGCGGTTATTGAACTTCTCTTTTTTGCCGGTGGGCTGGTTCTTGCGCTTGCTGGGCATATTGCGGCTGTCGGCCAGGTCGTCATAGCGGGCGTTGAACTTGTCAACGTTCACATCGACGGTGCGGGTGTCCACGGACACCTGGGCGCGGTTGACCTGGACCTGCTCGGTCTTGACAGGCTCCTTGATGCCGGTATCGGCGGCCAGCTCCTGCAGGGTGACGCGCTTTTCATTGCGCTTCTCGGCCTGCTTTTCGGGCTTGCGATCCTTCTTCTGCTCAGGCTTCTGCTCGGGCTTGGCTTCGGCCTTGGGCTGCTCTGCCTTGGCGGGCTGGGCAGCGGGCTTCTTCTCCTCTGCCTTCTTGGCCTCAGGCTTCTTCGGTTCCGCCTTCGGGGCGGGTTTGGCTTCCTCCTTGCCGCTGGCAAGGTAGGCATCCAGGCTCGTCTCAGCGTTCTCGCGGGTCAGGGTCTCCAACAGGACGTTGAGTTCTTTTTCCTCAAACGTACCGCCTGTCTTGTAGGCGGTGCCGGTCACACCGGAAACGGTTTCGATGACCTTTTTAGCGGGTACGCCGAACTCCTTGGCAACATCAGCGATTTTGTATTTAAAATCCATATATCGTGGTCCTCCTCATCAAAGGTATTTTGCGCACAGCTGTGCAAGGTGTTCGTCGGTAACGCCGAACACGGCGGCGGGTTTGGGGGTAAGCATGGCCAGGTCAGCGCTGGTCAGGGGCATCTGCTCGCAGGCGACGATGCCGTCGCAGGCGTCCTTCATATGGCTGACCGTGCGCTCGCTGGCGTCGGAGGTAAGCAGCACCAGGGCCACTTTGCCGCGCAGTGCATTTTCCTGTACGCGGTCATACCCATGCAGCAGCTTACCGGCCTTGCGGCACAGCCCCAGCGCGCCCAGCAGCGGGTGCTGATCGTTATTCATCGCTCGCCGCCTCCTTTGCGCTTTGTTCCGCACATTGTATTTCCTCGGTCAGGCGGTCGTAGATGCCGTCCGGGATGGGAACCTCAAACGTGCGTTCCAGCCGCTTGGCCTTGCGCGCTTTGGCAAGGCAGGCGGCCGAGGGGCACAGATACGCGCCGCGCCCCGGTGCTTTGCCGCGCAGATCAATGCTGATCTCGCCTTCCGGGCTGCGCACCACGCGCACCAATTCGCGTTTGGGGCGCTGGGCATTACAGCCCACACACCGGCGCACCGGTATCTTTTTTTGCTTTTGCTGCTGCAACTGGCAGACCTCATTTCTAAATAATAGATAAAAGATAAGAAATATGGGGTTCCGCGGCGCTGCGCACCGCTCAAAATTTTGTTTTTGCCCTGCGGGCAAAAACTCCACATTTTTTATTATTTATTATGTTTTATCTCTTATCTCTTTTTATTTATTCTTCGTCCTCGCCGTAGTAGCCGGACTCGGGGCGGATATCAATATTGTAGCCGGTCAGATGGGCGCACAGACGCACATTCTGGCCCTTGTTGCCGATAGCAAGGCTCAGCTGGTGATCGGGCACGGTCACGCGGCAGCTCTTGGTCTCGCCGGGCAGCAGCTCGACCTTGACAACCTTGGCCGGGGACAGTGCAGCGGAGATGAACTCGGTGATATCCTCGCTCCAACGGATGACGTCGATCTTCTCGCCGTTCAGTTCCTGGACGATTTTCTCCACGCGGGCACCGCGGGCGCCGATGCAGGCGCCGACCGGGTCAACGTCGGGGTTCTTGCTCCAGACGGCCAGCTTGGTGCGGGCACCGGCCTCGCGGGCGATGGCCTTGACTTCGACGGTGCCGTCGTAGATCTCGGGGACTTCCAGCTCAAACATACGCTTGACCAGGCCGGGATGGGTGCGGCTGATGGTCACGCGGGGGCCGCGGTCGGTCGCCAGCACATCCACAACGTAGACCTGCACAGTCTGGCCCTCGGTGAAGGTCTCGCCGGGGACCTGCTCGTTGCGGGGCAGAACGGCGCTGCCGCCCTTGCCCAGGTCGAGGACGATGTTGCCGCGCTCGGGGTCGATGGAAACGACGGTGGCGGCGATCAGCTCATGGGCACGGGACTGCATCTCGCTGCACTGCAGGTTGCGCTCGCCCTCGCGCAGGCCCTGACGGATGACGTGCTTTGCGGTCTGGGCAGCGATACGGCCGAATTCCTTGGTTTTCAGCGGGGTGACCATGCGCTGGCCGACCTTGTAACTCTTGCGGATCTTCTGGGCATCTTCCAGGCTGACCTGAGTGTGGGGGTTCTCGACCTCCTCCACGATGTCACGCAGCAGGCTGGCGCGGAAAGCGCCCAGCTCAGGGTCGATATCAACGACGACGTTGTCGTCCTCGACCTCGTAGTCCTTCTTGACCGCGATGACGATGGCTGCCTTGATCTTTTCAATCAGGTAGTCCGCGGGCAGGCCGCGTTCCTTTTCCAGCGCAGCAAGAGCCTCAAAGAATTCGTTGTTAGCAGTAGCCATTTTATGGTTTCCTCCCAATTATATTTCAAGTACACGCAATACAGTATTTAAAATGCTCTGCCTTCCCCCTTGGGGGAAGGTGGCCCCGCAGGGCCGGATGAGGGGCGGCTTCGGCAAAGCTGCCCCTCATCAGTCAGCGGTCAAGCCGCTGACTGCTCCCCCTTGGGGGAAGCCATTCAGAACAAATCTTCATCATCGCAGAGCTTGACATAGCCCGCGCTCTTGACCGGGAAGGTCCAGCTTTCCTCACCATCGGTCAGGGTCACGTTGCCGTCGGCGTCCAGCCCCTGCAGAATGCCCGCGTAATCGCGGCGGCCCTGCTCATCGGGGCGGATCAGGTGCGCGGCGCACTTCTGGCCCTTGAGTTGCTCGTAATGCTCGGGGCGGGTCAGGCGGCGGCCCAGGCCAGGGCTGCCGACCTCGAGATAATAGCTCTGTTCAATGGGGTCTGCCTCGTCCAGCAGCGGGTCGATGGCGCGGGAGACAGCCTCGCAGGTGTCGGTGTCCAGCGGCTCGTCGCGGTCGATCAGCACGCGCAGGAACCAGTCCGGGCCTTCCTTTTCAAAGCGGACGTCCCACAGACGCAGGTTCATACCTTCCACGACCGGGCGGACGAGGGCTTCCACGACCTTGACCGCACTGCCCTGCTGCGGTTTACCGGGTTTTGCCATAATTAAAATGCTCCAATCATAAAAAGAAAGCGGACCTTGCGGCCCACTTTCAGTAAAATCATCATCGAACACTATGAATATACCATACTCCCGCGCAAAATGCAAGCCCCCGCCGGGCGGAATTGCCTGTTATCGGGCTTTTTGAGCGCACATTTTTTGCGGAGTTTTGGAAAAACGGCCCATCCGGGGCGGCGGAGGGGGTTATTTTCCCTTGCCGGTGGGGCGCTTCAGCTCAGACGCAGCTTCTGTCGGCGCAGAATCTGGTTTCTTTATCGGCGTAGGTGCCGCCGTCGGTTCAGGGATTGCTGTTGGCTCAGGGGTTGGAATAGCCGGTGCGGTCGGCACAGGGGTTGACGGTACAGGCGTTGCCGTTGTCGGTGTCTGAGTCCAATAATTTGCAAACAGAATCGTGGCGTCGCTGTATGTAATGCGGCGGGTTTCCTTTTTCTCGCCGTCGCTCCAACCTGCAAAGGTATCACCGCTCTGGGATTTTACCTTTACATCGACCCAACCATTTTCTTTCAGCGCGAACCCGGTGTAGTTTGTTTTTCCGTTGTCATCCGTGTCTGTGAAAAGCTCTGCATCGGAGGAATCGACGACCTCCACAACATCCTTCGTTTGATATTGCAGGGTATTGTCCTTCGCCACAAAGATCTGGAACTGACGGGTCACCTCGGCGGGGTCGCCCTTGTCACCCTTGTCACCTTTATCGCCCTTGGGGCCCTGTGCACCGGTGTCGCCCTTGTCACCTTTGTCTCCCTTATCGCCCTTGGGGCCTTGCGCGCCGGTGGCTCCTGTGGCACCCGTGGCCCCGGCCGTGCCGGTGGAGGTACCCGCCGGGCCGCGCTCGCCATGCACACCCTGCTCGCCTTGGTCGCCCTTATCACCCTTGTCGCCTTTTTCACCCTTCAGCTCATCGGTGCTGACCAGATTCTGCCAGTCTGTGCCGTTGTAGTACTGGATGTACCCATCCTGTACACGCATCTGGACGTTGTTCGTGGTGTCGGTGGTGTCCGCGCCCTTGGCGCAGCCTGTCAGCAGCACCGCCAGCGCTAATACGGTCAATATGGTCTTTTTCATGGTCAATCCTCCTTTTTGTTACATCCGGGGTTGGGATACAGTTTTATGGGTGGCAATAAAATTTGCGGCGGGCTTTTCGATCAGATAATACGCCGCAGCGCTTACCGCTAGCGCGGCCGCCCAGTAGAGCAGGTCGGCCCGGTGCATCCAGGCGGCGTCCCCCAACTGGTTGGGCGGTGTGTCCCCCGCCCAGGCGGGCAGATGCAGATCATACTTTAAAAAGACCGTCAGCATCTGGTGCCACAGGTAAAAGCTGTACGTCAGCGCAGCCAGCCAGCGCAGGGCGCGGCGCAGCACCCCGGGCAGGGTCAGGCCCAGGCCAAAGCACACCAGCACCGCCGCAGCCGCAAGGACCAGCGGCATCCGGTTTATCAGCTGGAACTGCTGGTACTCTGCCGCCGCAGCCTGGGCGCGCATTTCAGCATCCAGCCAGATGAGCGCCGCCAACCCCAGCGCCGTGCAGCCCGCGCGGGGCAGAACGTGCTGTGCCCAGCCGCCGTGGGCGAATTTGGCAAACACCCATGCCGCCGCCAGTCCCACGGCCAGCACCCCGCTGAACGCCGGGAGCTGGTTGAACCGGGCAGAATAGTCTCCGCTGCCGTACTGCGGCAGCAGCCAGCACGTGTACCACAGCTGCACCAGTCCCAGCGCAGCCAGCGTGGGCAGCGGCCATTTTGCGCAGAGCGGGGCCAGCAGCGGGAACACAAGATAAAACAGTGCAAACACCGTCAGCGTCCAAGTCACGCCGTTGAGCTGGCAGGCCAGGTAGGCCGGGCGGTAGAGCTGCTGGGTCAGCGCCAGGTGGGCGGCCAGATCCAGCGCCAGCGCCTTGCTCCACCCACGCCGCGCCACGGCCAGCACCAGACTGAACAGCAGGCTGACGTAGTAGGCGGGCAGCAGCCGCAGGGCGCGGCGGCGGTAGAATTCCGCCGGGCGGATGCGCGGCAAAGGCTGGTTCCGCACAGCCGCGTTGGCCCAGGGCAGGAACAGGCAGAACGCCGACAGCATGACCAGCAGGTCCACGCCGACGCTGCCCGCCCGCAGCCAGTGTGCCGGGGCTGTGCCGCCGTACCAGCTCTGCTGCCAGATGTGGAACGCGCCGACGGCCCAGGTCGCCAGCACCCGCACAAAGTCCGCAGCCGCCGGGCGGTCTGTGTCGATGGGCGCAAGGGCGTGGTTTAGAACGCCCATTCGCCGTTTTCAAAGATCGTGACCTCTTTCCCGCTCTTAGTGATGCCGGTGACATGGGTATCCGCCGCGCCGATCATGACGTCCTCATGGATGGCGGAGTTGTTCAGGCCCTTCTTCATCAGTTCGTCGCGGGTCATGGCGGAGCCGCCCCTGATGTTCGTGGGATAACCCGCGCCAAAGGCAATGTGGCAGGCGGCGTTCTCATCAAACAGCGTATTGAAGAACAGCACACCGCTCCGGTTGATGGGGCTGGATGCGGGCACGAGGGCGATCTCGCCGATGCGGTTGGAGTTCTCATCGGTGGAGAGCAGCTCGGTCAGCAGGTCGGCGTTTTTCTCCGCGCCGTGCTCGACAACGACACCATCCTTGAAGGTGACGTGCCAGCCTTCGATGAGCTGGCCGTTGTAGGCGTAGGGCTTGGTGCCGTAGACGATGCCGTTGGTGCGCTCACGGTGGGGCGCGCAGAAAACTTCCTCGGTGGGAACGTTGGCGATAAACTCAATGCCGCCCTCGGTCTTGCTGGATGCACCCTCCCAGGTGGCGTCGTCGGCCAGGCCGACGGTCAGGTCGGTGCCGTTGGCGCTGGTCATGTGGATGCGGTCGAGATCCAGCTCGTTCATGTGGTCGCGGCGGGCCTTCGTCTTGGCGACGTGCTCCTGCCATGCGGCGACCGGGTCGCCGGTGGAGACGCGGCAGACGTCAAAAATCAGTGCCCACAGTTTTTCAACAGCCTCGTCGATAGGCAGTTCGGGGAATACTTTGGCGGCCCAGCCCGGGGCGGGCACAGCCGCCACGCACCACTGCACGCGGTCGTTCATCGTGTACTCCTGCCAGGGCTTGAGGAAGTTGCGGCGGGCCAGGTTGACGCGGTTCAGCTTGCCCGCGTCGAGACCGGTCAGCGCCTCGGGGTCCTCGGCGTGGATGGCCAGCGTGCAGCAGCCGTCCGGGTCCTCAGCATAGTCGAGGTAGCTGCGCAGCTCATAGGGCTTCATGGCGGCCAAGTCTTTTTCGTCGGCCATTTCCATGTTCAGTCGGGTGAGCTTGTCGTCCTCCCAGCGGACAACAACGGTTTTTGCGCCCGCCTCATATCCCGCGCGGACGCAGGCATGGGCAAAGTCGGGCATCGTGACCGGGCAGCGGACGATAAAGTTCTGGCGCGGGCGCACATTGACGCCCACCTTGACGATAAAATCAGCGTAGAGTTGGAGGAAGTGTTGGTTCATGGGGTGATCTCCTTTATATAATGTTTGTTTGCTGATATTGTAGCATAAAGTGGGTGGTACTGGCAAGTTGGCGGCGGCATGAGGGCATGCTGCCCTACGGCGGCACAGCGTTGTAAGGGCCGCATATGTGTGGCCCGCGGCTTTCCCACAGACAGCCGCTCACCTTACACGACCGGGCCGGGCATGCCCGGCCCCTGCACTCTGTTGCAAAAAACAGGCTGCCCTGCCGGACAGCCTGTCATCAGATTTTATTTTCCTGCCATCATATCGGCGGCCTTGTACAGATCGCCGCAGCTCATGCAGACGACGAGGTCGCCCTTCTTGGCGTTCTGCTTGACCCAGTTTGCAGCGCCTTCCAGGCCATCGACCACAACGCTGCCGGGCAGCTTGGCGGCCAGGTCCTCACTCTTGACCGTGCCGTCGTCCTTCTCGCGACCGCCCATGATGGGCAGCAGCACGACCTGGTCAGCGGCGCTCAACACCTTGGCGAACTCGTCCATCAGCATCTTGGTACGGCTGAAGGTGAAGGGCTGGTGTACGGCGATCACACGGTCATAGCCCATCTCCTTGGCAGTCGCCAGTGTGGCGGCCAGCTCGGTGGGGTGGTGGGCGTAGTCATCGACGATGACCGCACCGTTGCACTCGCCCTTGACCTCAAAACGGCGGCCCGTGCCGTGGAACTGCTCGGCTGCGCGGACGGCATCCTCAGGCTTGAGGCCTAGCGGACGGACACAGCAGCACATAGCCAGGGCATTGTAAATGTTGTGGTAGCCGGGCACGCCCAGCTTGATGTGGGCAAACTGCTCGCCCAGTTCGAGGACGTCGAACTCGAAGAAGCCGGGCTTGTACTCGCCGATGTTGACGGCGCGGAAGCGGGCCTCCTCCTTGATGCCGAAGCTCAGCACCGGGCGGTCGATGGAGTTGACAACATCCATCGTGTTTTTATCGTCCATGTTGAAGACGACCGTGCGGGACAGCAACGCAAACTTCTGGAACGCGAGCTTGAGCTGACCCATCGTGCCGTAATATTCAAGGTGGTCATTGTCAATGTTCAGGATGACGCCCACCGAGCAGGTCAGCTGCAAAAACGTCTCGTGGTACTCGCAGGCCTCAATGACGACGCTCTGGCCGTTGCCGGCCTTGCCGTAGCCGCCGATGAGGGGCAGCTTGCCGCCGATGACCGCAGCGGGATCCTTGCCCGCCAGTTCCAGCATGGTGGTGATCATGCCGGTGGTCGTGGTCTTGCCGTGGGTACCGGCCACGCCAATGCTCTGGGAATGGGTGCGGCTGATGTAGCCCAGCATAACGCTGCGCTCAATGGCCTTGATGCCGCGGGCGCGGGCGGCCTGCAGCTCGGGGTTGTCGTCGTGGATGGCGGCGCTGTACACGACCAGATCGGCGTTGCCGACATTGGCAGCGTCGTGGCCAATGGAGACGCGCACGCCCAGGGCACGCTCGGCCTCGGTGTTCTTGGTCTCCTCAACGTCAGAGCCGGTGATGGCGTAGCCGCGGCTGTGCAGGATCTGGATCAGCGGATAGGTGCCGGAACCGCCGCAGCCGATAAAATGGATCGTGCGGACGCCTTCCAGCAGCTTGGGGTCATACATACTAAAAACCATAACAGTGGTCACCTCAAAATTTATCCGCTGCCGGGCAGGGCACGCGGCGTATATTACTGGAAACATTATACTATTTCTCTGCAACAAAATAAACACTTTTTTTGAATTCGATGCCTGACCGGGCAATTTTTGGGTAAATGGCACAAATTTAGACCCATAAATTACAGCAATACGTTGATGGTGCAGTTGCAGCAGTCTTTCCGACGCGGCAAAAGGTTTTTGTGTGTCCGATAAACTACGCCGCACCCGCAGACATATTTTTGCTGCAGTGCCTTGTTCCCGCCCGCATGGTATGCTATAATGGTTATATCGCGCCAAATTTATCCGGCGCGGTGGGAATAATCGCTTTGTGTGGCAGCCAGCCATGCGGAAGGAGTAACGTAATGAAGAACAGTGAAAAGACCCTTGACATGATCGTGAACCTGTGCAAGAACCGCGGGTTCATCTATCCGGGCAGCGAAATTTACGGCGGCCTGGCAAACAGCTGGGACTACGGCCCGCTGGGTGTTGAGTTCAAGAACAACGTCAAAAAAGCATGGATGAAGAAGTTCGTGCAGGAAAGCCCCTACAATGTCGGCCTGGACGCCGCCATCCTGATGAACCCCCAGACCTGGGTCACCACCGGCCACGTGTCCAGCTTCTCTGACCCATTGCTGGACTGCCGCGCCTGCAAGAGCCGTCACCGCGCTGATAAGCTGATCTCCGAGTGTGAGCAGGGCAAGGGCGTGGATGTGGATGCCATGACCTTTGATGAGATGGATGCTTTTATCGCCAGCCATGATGAGGTCGTCTGCCCCGTCTGCGGCAAGCATGACTTTACCCCCATCCGTAAATTCAACCTGATGTTCAAGACCGCCATCGGTGTTACCGAGGATTCCTCCTCCACCTGCTATCTGCGCCCCGAGACCGCGCAGGGCATCTTCGTCAACTTCGCGAACATCCAGCGCACCACCCGCCGCAAGCTGCCCTTCGGCGTCTGCCAGGTGGGCAAGGCGTTCCGCAACGAGATCACCCCGGGCAATTTCACCTTCCGTACCCGCGAGTTTGAGCAGATGGAGTGCGAATTCTTCTGCAAACCCAACACCGATCTGGAGTGGTTCGCCTACTGGAAGGACTACTGCAAGAACTGGCTGCTGAGCTTGGGGATCAAGGAAGAGAACCTGCGCCTGCGTGACCATGAGCCCGCCGAGCTGGCCTTCTACTCCCGCGCCACCACCGACATTGAGTATGCCTTCCCGTTCACCGACTGGGGCGAACTGTGGGGCATTGCCGACCGTACCAACTACGACCTGAGCCGCCATCAGGAGGCCTCCGGCAAGTCGCTCGAGTACTTTGACCCCGAGACGAACGAGCATTACATCCCTTACGTCATTGAGCCGTCCCTGGGCTGCGACCGTGTGGCGCTGGCTTTCCTGTGCGAGGCCTACGACGAGCAGCACCTCGTCGATGCCAAGGGCAAGGAGGATGTGCGTACCGTGCTGCACCTGCACCCCTATCTGGCACCGTTCAAGTGCGCCGTGCTGCCCCTGTCCAAGAAGCTGGGCGACAAGGCGATGGAGATCCGCAACGAGCTGGCTAAAGACTTTATGGTGGACTACGACGACGCCGGTTCCATCGGCAAGCGCTACCGCCGTCAGGACGAGATCGGCACCCCGCTGTGCATCACTGTGGACTTCCAGACTGTCGGTGACGACAAGGTCGAGGCTGACGGCTGCGTGACCGTCCGCGACCGCGACACGATGGAGCAGATCCGTATGCCGATTTCCGAGCTGCGCGATTATGTTGCCAAAAAGGTTGCGTTTTAAGTAAGTATTTAAGTAAGTACCGGATAAAAAACTGCCTGCAAATGGAATCGCATTTGCAGGCAGTTTTTTATCCGATTTTTTCTACCGTCACACTGTTGACGGTGACATTGGTATCATCCAGTGTGTGGACGGCAACGCGCCAGTAGTGGAGCATCTCGGTGGCCGTGAACTCAAAGGTCATTTCGTTGGGGTCGATGCCGGTGAAGTCAATGTCCAGCTTGTAGGTTTCTTCGTTGATGAGGCCGTACCGCGCGTAGATGTAGCTGTGGTCAAAGCCGCTGCCGGTCAGCGTCACACGGTAGCGCCCGGGGAACAGCGTCCACTCCTCGGTCATCATCTCACCGTTCATGCCCAGAACAATGCCGTCCGCCGCCAGAAAGAGCGGGTCAACATCCGACTTCGTCAAATCCATCGTGCGGGCGGGCACTTCGGGCGCAGGGTCCTCCTCCAGGCCGTCGATGGGCTCGACGCTGCCGATCAGGATGCCATCCAGCCGGTAATAGTGCAGGTCGTAACTGTTCCGCGCCAGCTCGTCCTCATCGATGAAGGCATAGAGCGTGCCGGCGGCAAGGTCGTTCAGCTCGCCCGGCAGCGTGACCGCCGCCAGGTTGCCGTCCATGTGCGCCATGTAGAAGCTGTTGGACGTCCAGCCGTGGTCGGCGGCAAAATCCACCAGGTCCCAGAACTCGTCATGTTCAAAGTCGAAGCTGGCAAACGCAAGATGACTGTACTTGCCGCTCGCGGCGATGTTCTCCCACGCGGGATCGGTCAGCAGGGTTTTGTTCTCATAGCGGAAGCCGTAGTAATGGTAGTCCGTCCAGCGGTTGAACAGTTCCCCGCGCTGGCCCCAGCCTTGCGCCACAGCGCAGACGGCCAGCACCAAAGCGGGTACAACGCCCTTTTGCCAAAAGCGCAGCACCAGGCCGCAGGCGGCGACAGCCAGCAGCAGCCCCGCCACCCACGCCAGACGCGCGCAGGAGGAAAACATCGCCCAAAAATCCATCAAGAACTGCGGAATGGGCACGGTGAACAGCGTCTTGCCGCCCACCGTGATGGCGTTGCCGCCCGCAGCCAGCAGGTCGAGTACAAGCACGACAACACCCGCCACGACCCAGTCATGGTGCGCGGTGAAGAACCTCTCCGCTTTGCGCGCATTGCAGACCACGCTAAAAATCGCCAGCACAACAGCCAGCACTGCGCCGAGGCCCATGTAGACATTCTGCTCCCAGCTTGGCGCGAGCCACGGCACAAACAAGCCGAGATAGTCCGCGCCGCTTAAATATCCGTTGGAGTAGCCTGCAAAGTTGACGGCGAATGCGCCGAGCAGAAACAGCTCGGCCAGTGCCGCCGCGCAGAATGCGGCAATGGGCAGCAGCACCGCCGCCGGGCCGCGCTTTTGCAGGGCGCGGCGCACCGCGTACCCTACCAGCACCAGCCCGACCATGGGCAGGTAATACAGATGGATGCCTGCGCAGAGCAGCCCCATCAGCCCCCAGAGCAGACAGGCGCGGCGGGTCGCAGACATGAGTTCGTCGCTGCGCAGCCAGAGGTAGAGCGCCAGCAATACAAGCCAGGTTCCGGCCAGCGCCTCATGGGCGAAAGTGCGCATCGTCAGCCCCGGGAAGAGCACAAGCACCCCCGCACCCAACACACTGCCCCACAGTTTGGCGGTCTGGCCGGGGCTCATGATGATGGCGATGGCGGCCTTGCTCTTGTCGCCCCGGCCAAATGTGGGCTGCACGCCCGCGATGCGGGCAATGACGGCCTGCGCCAGCCCGCCCTGCATCATGTAGCAGAACAGCCCCCACCAGCCAAAATATTGGAACCGGGTGGGCAGGATGCCACCCAGCAGCTTAAACAGCAGCGCCGCCAGCGGCAGTGAATCGGTAAACAGGACGCTGGTGCGGAAGGGATAGACTGCGTTGTAGTTCGCGCCGATATACGGCAGATGTACCGGGCTGCGGCGGAACAGCTCCCACCCGAGGTAGTGCTGCGCGGGGTCGGGGCTGGGGTTGTTCAAGATCCAGTCAACGCTGGTGGGGTCCAGCACCCGCACACCGTACAGCAGCAAAAAGATCAGCGCTCCCAGCAGCGCACCGGTGAGGGGCCAGCGATATTTTTTCAGTGTTTTCATCTTTGCCAATTTTTACCGCACAAACGTCGTGGACAGGGTGGTGGACCAGCTTTCACCGCGCTTGAGGGATGCGGCGCAGGGGCGCTGCTCCCATTCGAGGGGACCGTTTTCCTCGCCGGGCAGACTGTGCCAAGGCTCGATGCAGATAAAGTGCAGCGGCTTTTTGGCAGCAGACCAAATCAGCGTGTAGGGGAAGTCCGACACATCGCAGATGACGCTGCGGCCGGTGTCCTTCTCGATGACTGAGACATGGCCGCTGCGCAGGTTGACCATAGCGTGACTGTCGTTGTCAAACAAATCGTCCGTCAGGGGGATGGCCTCGACGTTGCGGGCGAGATAATAGCTCTCGCCGTTGAGCAGGCCGTTGGGCTGGGCGCTGACGCAGAGCGGCGACTCGATGCCGTCAAAGCGAATCTCGTAGTCCTCGGTGACATGGCGGTCATCGAAGGGGAAGGCGAACGCCGGGTGGTAGCCGATGCCGAAGCGCAGTTCTTCCTCCACCGGGTTCTCGACGGTCAGGGTGTGGTGGACTGTCTCCCCTTCCAGCGTGAAGGTGGAGCGCAGCACAAAGGCGTAGGGCCATTTGGGGAGCGTTTCAGCGTTGGCGTGCAGCTCAAATTCCAGCAGGGCTTCGGTGTGGTGGGTCATCGTGTGCTCCACATCCCGGGCAAAGCCGTGCTGGCCGCCCGCGTACTCCACGCCCTTAGCAATCATCTTGCCGCCGGTCAGCTTGCCGGTGTAGGGGAACAGAATGGGCGCATGGCGGCCCCAGACAGCGGGGTCGCCCCTCCAGAGCAATTCAGCCCCGGTGGGCTTGTGGATGACGCTGACAGGCTCCGCGCCGTGGGTATCCACGGTCAGGCGAAGGATGTCGTTTTCAATGCTGTATTGCATAGGGAAGCCTCCTTATAAATATACAAATTGTATAGTATACAGTTTTAAAGTGCGTTCTCACGCGAATGTAGGGCGGGGTGTCCTCACCCCGCCGCGGCGGCATGAGGGCATGCCGCCCTACGCTTGGTGTTATTTTATATCGGCAGGATCTGCAGCAGCATACCCACAGCTGCGCCGATGGCCCAGAGCAGGCCGGTCATGAAAAGGTTCTGCTTCCAGCTGGGGTTCACCCGCCACAGCACGGCCAGGCCCACGCCTGCACCGGCGGTCAGGCCCGCAAACAGACTGCCGAAGCTGATGGCCCCCTGCACGTAGAGCTGGGCCAGCAGCACGCTGACCGCGCAGTTGGGCACAAGGCCGACCAGCGCCGTCAGCATCGGCTGGAAGATGCCCATGCCGGACAGTGCCGCCGTGATGGGTTCCTCACCAAAGCCCTCAAACAGCAGACTGATGATAAAGCTGAACAGCAGGATGAACACAAAAATTTCCAGCGTGTGGCGCAGAGCCGCCAAAAAGATGCTGCTCGTCTCCTCGTGTTCCTCGTGGCAGTCCACGTCGTCGGCGTGGCCCTCATACCCGCCGTAGAGCGAGTGGGGCAGGATATGGCGCAGCGGGATATCCAGCAGCCAGCCGCCCACGATGGCAAAGGCCACCTTGCAGGCCAGCAGCAGCACCAGCGTCACCCACTGGGACGGCTCAGCCGCCAGCAGGGGGATGGCTTCGTCACTGGTGGCAATGAACACAGCCAGCAGCGTGCCCGGGGTGATGACCCGGCTTGCGTACAGGTTGGAGGCTACCGCGCTGAAGCCGCACTGCGGCACACAGCCCAGCAGCGCACCGGGGATGAACCCCCAGCGCCCGCCGCCCGCGAGGGCACCTTCAATGCTCTCGCCGTGGTGGCGTTCCAGCCATTCGATCAGCAGGTAGGCCAAGTAGAGAAACGGCAGCATTTTTACGCCATCCACCAAGGCGTCCAGAAGGGCGTCTACAAACAATTCCATGAATACCTCTCTATAATGAAACTATGGGTCACTGAAAGCTGCGCAGCAGGCGGACTGCCGGGCGCACAGCCTTATCGGGGATGCGGGCGCGGAACCGCGCCACCGTGCGGGAAGAAAACGGCACCTCGTCGGTGAAATTTTCAAACCCTAAAAAATATTGCAGATAGGGGCTTTCCTGCACCAGCGCCACGACCTCGCGGTCCGATACACCATAGTGCAGCTGGATGATACGGCAGCCCAGCGCCACGCGGGCGGGCAGGGCCACTTTGCCGCCGGGGGCAAACAGTTCGCTGTACGCCTTTTCAAAGCCATCCCAGTCGATGGCAGCGGCCAGCTGCACCCAACGGTTGGCGTTGCACAGCTCCCCATGGTAGGGCGGCAGATAGTCGTAAATCGACATCTGTTTTTCGCGCGCACGGTACATTGGGATTTCCCCTTTCTTTTTACATTAGTAGCGCTGCAGCAGCGGGAAGATCAGCGCCAGCACACACCACGCCGCCTGATACAGCACAATGCCGGGCAGCGGCAGCGTGACAAGGCCGCCGGTCAGGGTCAGCAACACGCCGACCACACAGCTGAGCAGCACACTCACCGTCAGCACGATGGCCGACTTATGCTCGCCCTCGGCTGCGCCGGAGGCGGCCTCCAACCCGCCGACAAAGCTGGCGAAGCTGCCCAGATGGAGCATATTGCCCTCGCTCTCGGGCAGCCAGGCAACCGCCGGGGCCATGGCCTGGTGTTCGTCGCTGGAGAGCACCTTGACCGAACCGGCGGGCAGGCTGTACGCGGTCTCCAGCAGCTTGACGTCGCAGTTGAAATCATCGCAGTCCACCACCAGGGACAGGCCGTTGTGGTGCAGCGTTTCCAGCACGGCGGCGGTGTCGGGGTCGCGCTGGTAGGCTACCTGGAACATGGCAAACAGCTTGCCGGATACAGCCAGGTAGATGACCCGGCGCTGGTTCACAGTATGGTGCTGCTCATATTCCAGGCTGGGGATTTTGATGCCGTAGTCCTGCATCAGGGCGCGGTTGCCCACCAGGACGCGGCGCTTGTTGACCCAGCCCACATAGCCCTTGCCGTAGACCGTCTCACGGTCGTCGACCTTGGCTAGCAGGCTGCGGTTCTCCCCCAGCATATTCATAAAGACGTCCCGCAGGGTGGGGCCGGCCTCGGACAAGATGGAGGCCGCGTAGACGATGGCGGTGTCGATATGCTCGGGCTTGACAGGCTTTATGCCCGCCAGCGTGACGCACCCTGCCGGGAAAAGGTCACGCGCCGTGACCTGGATAACATTGATGCGGCCCAGCTGGCGGATGTCGCGCCAGCCGGGGATGACCGCGCCCACCTGGGCAGCGCTGCGCTGCATCATGCGGGCAGGCAGAGCCGAGAGCAGCGTACCGGCCAACGGGGCCGCCAGGCAAAACACACCCGCCATGGCCGTGGCCGCCGTGGCCGCGTTCTTGGTGGAAATAACCGTGAAAAGGAACGCCGCCGCGCCGCAGGCCGCCAGCACCCAGGCGAACTGCTGCTGGTTCTTATCACTGGTGCCGTGGGCAGCACTGTTGGTCAAAAAGCTGCGGAAAATTTGGGTCGGGCGGCTGACCAGCACACTGGGGTGCGGCTCGGCCAGGCCCTGGGAGACAGCTTTCAGCGCCCCGGCGTCCTTGAGCCGGTAGGCGACGGAATGCTCGACTTTGGCGCTGACGAGCTGGAAGTTCTCGCTGACCGTGACCGCGTTCAGGCGGCGGCCCACGGCGTTCAGGCAGAGCACCAGCGCTGCCGGGCCGGTCATCATCGGCAGCGTGCCGGTGTAGCCGCCGGTGGCCAGCAGCACAATACACTGGATGGCCGCGCCGAGGGCGGGCAGAATGGCCAGGCTGTCCGGCGTGGGCATCTTGGCAAGGCCCTTGAAGCCGCTCAAAAACGTCTGCCAGTTGGCGGCGCAGGCTGCCAGCAGCAGCACGAGCATGACCGCCGGGTAGACGGTGGCATCGTTCAGGGCGGCAGGCCGGGCAGGCAGCACTGCCAGCACGAGCATGACCGCTGCGGACACACCTGCCGCGATACAGCCGATCGTGGCCCGGGTCAGGCGTTTTGCCAGCTCGGCACGCACGGCGGGGGCATCCTCGGCCCGCTCATACTCACGGCTGTGGGGCACAGGAATCTCCGCTGTGTCAAACGGCGAGACGGTGTTGTCGTCACCCTCGTCGGCGGCGGGGCCTGTCAGGCGGGCGGCAGCCTTTTTCACGTCGGCTGCCGTGGGGATGCGGGCGCGGGTGCGGGTGGCACCGGCGTCCTCAGCCAGCGAGGCCGTCAGCCGGGCCGCTGCGGCAGCGTACTGGGCCGCATCCTCTTTTTCGCTGTTGATGGCATTTGCAATGTCGCTGACGAAAGCCGAGGTGTTCGGCTCTGCCGGGGCGGGGCCAGCCAGGTCTTGCGTGTAGCCGCTGTGGGCCTGCGCGGGCCGTGACGGGACAGGCTGCACCGTGCCGAGGTTCTGGGTGAACCCGGTGTGGGCAGGCTGTGCAGGAGCGGGCTGCGGGGCCGGGGCAACCGGGGTCAGCTTGATGCGCCCGGTCAGCGTATCGACAAGGGTATCCACATCGTCGCGCTGGCGGTGGGGCAGCAGCCGTTCGCCGGTCTCCTCGATGGCCTCTCGGGACTGGTCGCCGATGACGAGGGTGTCGTCGTAGGCGTCCTCTTCCGGTTCCGGCTGCTTCGGCTGCGGGGCCGGGGCAGGCCGGGGCGCTGGGGCAGGCTGCGCAGCCGGGCGGGAACGGCGCACGGCGTTGTAAGCGCTCATGAATTCCTGGGTGCTGTCCACCGGCTTGGCGTCCAGCGCGTCCATCTGCATCGTGAAGCCGGTGGAGACCGGCGG